>Ga0247758_1002290_pt1 | contig 10865 bp, 10 predicted proteins | sample UWRJL156409C4_FD_180950 | JGI IMG/M metagenome (GOLD analysis project Ga0247758, IMG submission 180950) | Plant litter microbial communities from Arlington Agricultural Research Station in Wisconsin, United States - UWRJ-L156-409C-4 | ecosystem: Environmental > Terrestrial > Plant litter >... | reverse complement strand
TGAACTGAACGCCTCTCTCCGCTCGTCCCTCTGCGGAGGATGACGGGCGCGGCGTGCCCGGAGTGCCGAGCCGCCAGATCAACATGCCCCTGTACTCGGACCCGCCACCGCTGAACCCGTTCAGCAGCGACAAGCCAACGCTTCTCGTGTGTTGGTGGATCACCATTTTTTGCGCTGTCATCATCTTGCTCCGCGTGAGCGGCCGTTTTGTGCGCACCGAAAAGCTGTTTGCCGAAGACAAGACGGCCGCGATTGCGCTTATTCCGCTGTTCCTGCGCATGGGCTGCGTTCATGCCATCTTAGTTTACGGCACCAACAATGCGCAGCTGGCAGATGCCGGCCTGTCAGATGACGTCCTTCACAGAAAGTCAATTGCGAGCGGTTTGGTTCTATTGAGCCGGATCCTCTATGCCGCTACGTATGTCCCCACAAATCAGTTGAATCTCGGCCATTTTGATGATCGGATGGTTCCCGCTAACGCTCATATTTTTTGACTCTGTAGCTTGTGGACCTTGAAGCATGCCATCTTGGAGTTCTTCAAGCGCCTCAATGTTACCTGGGAGCGGTCATATGACATTGGGCTGCTTTTCATCCGCTGCACGCTCGTTGCAACCTTCGTCGCTGTTATCATCAGCGATTTGGCCGAATGTCAACCCTTTTCACACTACTGGCAGGTGCTGCCCGACCCTGGTGGACAATGTCGTCAGGGGTACGCCCAGCTGTTGACAATGGCCGTATGCAACATTTTTACGGACCTCCTGCTCGTTTTCTTCCCGATTCCTATCATCATCCGTAGCCAGATGTCGACTAAGCGCAAGGTTCAGCTTGTGCTTTTGTTTTCGCTCAGCCTCGTTGTTGTGGCCATCACGCTCTACCGGGTCCCGCAGATCATCCGGGACCAAGGAAGTCAGCAGAGCCGATCGCTCTATGCATCAGTGGAAATCCTCTTCGCAACGGCCGCTTCAAACGCTTTGGTTCTAGGATCCTTTGTGCGCGACAGGGGATTGAAGAAGAGGAAGTTCAAGTATGACTCCATCGCAGCGGGATCAATGGAGCGATCCTCGGGCTCAGAATCTCGAAGACCAACGCTCAGGCACTGGGGGAGCGACGAAGACCTCGTCCGAGACGTGGGCTATGGTGTAAAGCCTGATCTACGAGAGCCTCTTTCGCCAACGGAAAATCGGGGGTATATACCAGCTCGCGTGGCTAAGATGCACGAAGAGATGAATTCGTGGAACTTTCCAGGGCAGAACCGAGCTAGCGCGGCGCATAGCGACGACCCCCTTTTATCTGTGGACCGGATGTCCTCGACGAGGAGCAACTCGACCGCCACGCCTCGGAAGGTCTCTTTTTTTGACCAGGGAAATCTTCTCCCGGGGGATGAAGGGAGCAGTCGACGAGAAAGCTACGCAACTTCGAACGGCCCATTGTCTCCGAACGGCCTGCCTTCGCCTTCGAAACCAGCCAGTTCAAGTGGCGTCAGGAGAGGCTCGACTGCCATACTCCAGGATATCGGGGGCCTTTTGAGTCCGCTGAGCCCACGATTGTCGAAGCCTAGGAAAAAGAGCACATCCCAGCTCACACCCGTGCCAGGCTCACGGCAAGACACTCCAACTTCGAATTCACCACCCACATCTCCACCAGCATATCCGAATCCATCGCCATCATGGAAAGGGGAGATTGACTTCGTTGATGTGGGTGGGTTGTTGAGTGGTGGCAAGTGAGACGAAGTCACACGAACCGGCACCTAAACTTGCAAGGCCACGGGCTCAATCAACACTACTGAACATATAGAGCACGCAGAAAAAAGGGCGGCTTCTTATTCTGCTTACGGCGAAGGCGTTTTTACGACGGGAAGGATATAATACTTACGAGCACCCTAGACGGATGGACACGATTGGATAAGACATGATAATGGCAGATGGTGGCCATGGCTGCCATGCCGTGTTGGAAAGGTAACCGTCCGCTGTTGTTGCTGCTGCCGCAGTGTCGACGGTGGCGGAGGGCGGCAAGGCTGGGTAGTGCTGGCGCTGCTTTCACATTTTTGGATCTCTGGACATTGGCGCAGACTATATACCCCGGCATAATCAGCCTCATTATTGTTTTTACAAAGCTATATATACATATACGAATGTCTTGAATATAAGAGATAATTTAATCAGTTATTCAGTCTTGTATATGATCATGGTATATTTAAATTGGGGACATGGCCTGTAGCTAGGGAGATAAGTAGTTGTGCTGGACTACTTGGTAATATTCAGTTTTCTGAGGTACTGGAACATATCTACTACATATGATAGCAACCGTCTGCTACCAGGCCAAGGTGACCTTATGTTTTGAGGCGGACAGGCACATTGGCACCCCAACCTCAGTCATGCCCGTGGTGTCGAAACAAACCCCAACGCCGGCAAACATGCAATACCGCCCCCACCCTATACTGAACGCCTCGTTAACAAAAAGAGAATGACACGCAAGCCATAAGGGGATTATGAAATCCCGTCCCCTCCTCCAATGTGATGAGGATTGGTCGAAGGCGCCTGTTTTTTTGCGGCTGTCATACACAGAGCCTGTAACTCGCATACCGCCCGGCCGTCTCGCTCGTGCGGATGATCTTGACGACCTGGCCGCGCTTGAGTCCCAGATAACGAGCGATGGGGTCCTTTTGGAGGATACGCGGCAGCTGTGTCTCCTTGAGGCGGTAGCGCTTGAGAAGGGCGGTCTTCTCTTCGCGGCTGAGAACGATGTGCTTGGGGACGAGATCGTGATGCGTGATGTTGACCAGGAGATCCTCCTCCAGGAAGCACTCAATTTGCGTGTACTGCTGTGTCACCGTGATAACCTTACGTGCCTGCGAAGAGAGCGGCATTGCTGTAACGAGGATGCCGGCTTTGAAGTTGTTGGCGGAGCAATGGCCGACGAACTTCTTCATGACGCCAATGCCGATGGAGGACTGCTCGGGGCAGAACTCAACCCAAATTGTGCCGGCTTCGGTGATCGGGTTGGGGTTCGATGCCGTCGGCGGGAGGGTGTACTTCTTGATCATGGCCTCGCTGGGGCGGGCCGAAAACTGCATCTTTCCGCGGCTGAAGAAGGGGTTAGTGAAATTGGTCTTTCCTCAGTGCGCTGGGCTGGGTTGGATGCGCGGTCTTGCCCACAGGTAGACTCACTTCGGGCTGCCATCGCTGTTGGTGTACTCGTCTCGGAAGCGCTGAAGAGAGATCTTGACTTCGTCTTCTGCCAGCTCGTAGCCCTGTGAGACGAGAGGGTTAGCGGGCCTGGTGGGATTAAAAAGGCGGGATGAAGCTGCGCGGAAACTCCATCGTGCGCGCGCGGCGGGGACGTACCCTATCCTGGACCATCTCGTGGACTGTCCTCCATGCGCGCCAGAGCCGCGATGTTTCCCTGGCGAAGACCGACGAGTTGGCTTCCTCTTCCATGACGGGCGGCGATTATGGGCAAGACGATGGATCGTGGTACGGTGCAAGTGTTGTGTAAAGGCTAAGTTTTGCCTTACTGTGTTTGTTCGGGGCCGGGATTTTCGTGGCGGGATGGCAGCGAGGCTGATAATAAAGAATCGAGCTTAAAAGATTTGCTGGGCGTGAGCGCAGCAAATCCCCAGGTGGGGCTTTCGATTACATAATTCACCAAAACGACGAGCCACACGCCTCGTGGCCAGAAATTAATTTCAGAGTTCTAGGTCGCCTTGGGGTAGTGAGGAACCTGCTGTCTCGTTCGCCAATTGTCTCCTCAAACCACCCCAAGTGCAAATCGGAGGTTGACTCTTTTACATCTCTTTTTCCCCCCAAATCCTCGCTGCTGACTGCCCTCTCCGGTAACTCCAACATGGCCGATTCTACCGCTGCCGCAGCCGCTACCGCTGCAAGCACCCGCCCCACGAGGCCAGATACCGACCTCTTCAATGAGAAGCTCGGCAAGGCCGAGAAAGAGTATCAAGATGTCATGACCAAATATGTAAGTGCAGTGACCCGTGTGCAGCCGGCCAAGGCGCCTATCTCCTACCCTCGGCTGTGACTAACCGCCCCCGCGCAGAATGCCATCAAGGCCAAGATCGATCTCGCTACCCCGAACAAGAACAAGGACCAGCAATCGCCCACCCAGAAGCGTCGCCAGGAGCTGATTACCCAGGCCAATGAGATCCGCCAACAGCAAGCCGGAGGCAAGAATGCCCGCACCTCCAAGATGGACCAGATCAAGCGCCTCGACGAGCAGCTCAAGAGCCGCATCGCCGAGCAGAAGACCGCCCGCGGCAAGGTGTCTTTCAAGAGCGCCGAGGACGTCGACCGTGAGATTCAGCGCCTGGATTCCCAGGTCAATGCCGGAACCATGAAGCTTGTAGACGAGAAGAAGGCGCTGGCTGAGATCTCGAGCCTTCGCAAGTCGAAGAAGAGCTTCGCTGGCTTTGAGGATGCTCAGAAGCAGATTGATGACCTGAAGTCCAAGATCAAGGAGATCAAGGACTCCATGGACGACCCGGAGGCCAAGGCCCTCAGTGAGCGATACAACAAGATCCAGGCCGAGCTTGACGCCATCAAGGCCGAGCAGGACGAGGCGTACAAGGGCCTTTCCAGCCTGCGTGACGAGCGCTCCAAGCTCCAAGCCGAGCAGAACGAGAAGTTCCAGGCTATCAAGAAGCTGAAGGACGAGTACTACACCCAGAAGAAGGCCGCTGCCGCCTTCGAGCGGGAACAGAGGGAGAAGGCCCGCGAGCGACAGCAGGCAGAGCGTGATCGCATCACCAAGGAACGCAAGATGGAGCGGGCTCAGAAGATGCTTGCTGAGGCCAGCGACCCCGCCTTCCTCGAGGAGATTCGTCGCGCCAACAGCCTGCTGCACTTCTTCGACCCAACCCACAAGGTTGCCGAGAAGACACCTCTTCTCGCCGACAAGGGTCTGGGCGCTCAAGCCCAGCGCAAGGTCGACGCTTCCGGAATCAAGGGTATGGTGCTTACCCGCAAGGAGGACCGCGAGGACGAGTATTTCTCTGCTGCCAAGAAGGGGAAGAAGGGCAAGAAGTCCGCGCCTTCAGAGACGGCCACGAAGACTTTCAACTGCCCCCCCTCCGTGATCGAGGACTGTTCTTTGATCGGCATTGAGCCGCCCATGAGCGCTGCTGATGTGCCTGCTGCCACCGAGAAGGTGAAGGCCAAGCTTGAGCAGTGGAAGGCCGAGCAGCCGGAGCAGACGCGCAAGGTAAGGACATTCGTTTTCCCCCTTTCCTGAAAGTATTACTAAATCTCCTTAGAATATTGAGAAGGCCAAGAAGGAGATCGAGCGGCTCGAGGCCGAGGAGGCCGCTGAGGCTTCCGGCGCTGCCACTCCCAACGGTACTAACGGAAAGAAGTCCGAGAACAAGGCCGTCGCAGAGGTGACTGAGGCTGTTAAGGACGTCTCGGTCGAGGAGAAGAAGGAACCGGTTGCGGCATAGGAGAAACACCGGCGATCATTCTCAGAACCTCCCGTACGGTGTGACATCTGACGGATCAGCCCTCTCTAATTTTCCCTGGTGCAGACCACGGCATCCTCGTCCCTATTTAACGTCCAAAAAAGGCATTGGGGGAGAGAGCGAACACTTGCATATCATGGGACCCTTTCGGCTGTATCTTTTATTCTATAGCACGAGACAATCCGTGCCCACTGTGCTTTTCGAGTTGCCCGTTTCGCTCCTTTTGCTTGATGGTGTACCTGAAGATAAGGACTGAGGTTCGAGAAAGCGAAGCCGTGGGCATCGAGTCGAGGCGTCATTGTTTGCGGGCTAGGCGACGGTTGTCTGCCGGGAGAGATGCTGCGCTAGCATAGCGTCGCAGTTGGGTTTTGCGGGGGTTGATGAAAACGGTAGCCTCCTGTGCCTCCCTTGTTTCGGCTTATGTGGATTTCAAATGCCCGTCATTGTTGTTTGTCTCGCCCTGCTACCTATGCATCGGGCATCCATCACCTGCTGCTGCTACCCGCTAGCCAATGGCCTCTATTGTATATAGTACTTCTTTCACGCCTGACCGGCACCTCCATCCCTTTCCCCCGTCTGCGGACCCCTCACTGATCGCTTACTCGTGATCCGTCGGTCTCCCCTTCTCCTGTGCTTCTCAGGATAGGTAGGGGGGCAAGACGGACTGGTGGTGTGTTAGGTTTGTCAGTCCGCAAATAGAACCAACTGAGATGCTTTGCATCGGGCACCTATCTGCTCTCTGCCTCTCTCTCCGCCAGCCTGTCTCTTACTCCCTATGTCTCTTTTCTCTTCTTCTGTTTTCAGTCACACCAAAGGACTGCAGTCAACCACGTCTTTCTGACTGCCTGTCTACATGCTTGCCTATATGCCATGTAGCCATGCGCGTTTGCGTTTGCTATCTTCTTCCCTGGGTCTGCTTGTCAGCAGACATTTGGTTCGGGATGACACGCGTTGTACAGGTTGTCGGGATTTCTTTCGAGGCGTCGATAGGCTAACTGAAAAGGACTTCGATCCTACGATAGCCATACGGAACGGCTGTTATGCGGTGCGGCATTAATGCCGTCCAGTGGTGCTAGAAACTGCTGATCCGAGGGTGATGTTACGCACTGGATTACGCGTAGTACCAGCATACGGGACATGAGCTTGCAAGTGTACCATGCATGGAAGTCAAAGGACTTCTGAGCCAGTGTAGTTCCATCTAACATGAATGTTTTGATTTGCGTGTATGTACATGAACACCTCTGGTCTGTCGCAGAGAGGTGAGACTGTTTCCTCTGGCCATCCACAACCGTGATCCTGCGATGAAGAACTCGTTGTATATGGAGTTATCCAAAAAAAACCCAAAAAAAACAGTGTAAGCTCCTCGTGAAGACGACAAGCCAGGGTGAGATTTCCGCGTCCATTTAGAGCAGGGTTGTGATGGCATATCCAATGCGTACCGAGCATGATCTCTTTCGTGGAGTTGGTAATTACTCCTTCCCTACCCCTTTTCAGATTCCAGTCTTGGTTATGGGTTCCGAGAGTGACTCCCATCCCTTCTCTTTCTCTTTCGACGTTCATCCATGTGATTTCAATAGTTGAGCCGCGAGTCCCATTGATGGGACAGGTACCAAAGTAAGCAGAAAAGGATTGGAGTAATAGGCCCCCCGCCACCTGAAGACGCCGGTCCTGACCATGAGGAAGAAATAGAAAGGGGGAAACATAAAAGTTCATAAATCCGTCCGTCCGCCCGTTAATCCGTGTCCGTTCCGTCATCCGGTCCAAATGAGAAAAATAAATAGAGAGAAAAAGTCGAATGCTTTGTGGTCGTGAGTCCAGGGTGTGCTTCTAGAACATCCAGGGCCACAAAAGCTCGAGCCGATGAAGTAGGTGAATAATCCCCAAACGCGGCTAGGGCTATGCAGAAAGACAACCGTGTCGTGGAAGAACTATGTAAACGGCAGGGAACCCAGATGGTCGTGGTCTCATTGGTTTCGTTGGCGTCATCAAAATGAGGATCGATGGCTTGCTCTCCGCGAGGGATAACATGCCATCATGCATCGATCTGGTACAAAGGAGATCGCTCCCAAAACGAGCGTGCCTGTCTCGGATACCACCTTCGCCGAACTGATATGTTTCAGTCAAAGCTATACGGCCTTGTCCGTGTGGGGTGCAACCGTTAGAAGCCCCCAGGATAGTAAGACCCGGGCGGCGGGGGCTGAGGCGGCCTGTATGCTGACCTCGTTCTCTGCGGTGCCGGTGTCCTTCTTTCACGGAGCGGCTCTAATGGTGGCGGCGTCCGGCGGGGAAGGGGGATTTCCCTCATCTCTCTTTCATGATGAGCGATGCTGGGGCCACTCGCCACGGTACCCGGCCCGCCGCCCGGCCGGCGGCTAGCCTTGCGGGAGCCGCTGAGGGCGCTCAGGGGTGGATCCTTGACGGCAGGCTCATTGTCGTCCGGCAGGGTCAGCTCCACGAGGCTGTAGAAGTATTCAAGAACCTCTGGGTACCGCTGCACGGACGCCTGCCAGTCCTCGTCGATGCCGCGCTTCAGCTGTGCCTGCGCAGCGGCGATCTCGTTGGGATGCGGCGGTGCGTGGTAATAGTGATAGGCATGGGCGGTGATACGGTCTAGATGTGCCGTATGTGCCGTCTTTCGCCGTTCTGTCAACAGCCGGAAGTACTCGAGGATATAGTCTTGAGCGTGAGCCCGTACCCATGACCTGCGGAGAGATTAGCGGGGCTGGTTCACCCACGTTGATCGATGAATTCAGGGGTTATAAAGGGAGCTGACCTTATGTCATTGTATATCGACTGCATCATCCGGGCTTCGGCTTGCCGGACGGCCACCTCGAGCCCCTTTGCCTCGCAGTCGCAGGCTAGGGTGGCCGGAGCATGGCAGATGGCACAGTCCGGATCCATCCTGATGACCGACTTCCGCGGCTTCTGATTAAAGTCCCTGGTATACATGGTTCAGCGGGTGAATGGGGTCGTCGGCGGGGTGAGTGGTTTCGGGTTCATGCGGCAAGACAACATGAAAATGTCAAAGATCTCAGGCTAATAATACAGACAGGCATGCAGTATCCACAACGATCACTCGTTTCCTCATAATCGATGGTGTTGCTAGGGTCCTGCCCAGAAAATAAAACGCAGAGTAGTGGGTTGAGATGTATGATGGGAGAGGGGAGAGAGGAGGGGGAAGGGGAGGCGAGGCCGAGTGAAGAGAAGATGAACGCAAGATAAGGCACCAAAGCATGAAGCAGGAGGGGATAGGGATAGGCCGTGAGAGAGAGATGGGCGTGGAGGGAGGAAGTAGGAGGTACTGACCTGGAGTATCAAGCACGCAAGCTAGAGGTTGGCGGGCAGCCCAGGACAGCGCGGCAGTACGAGGTTCGAGGGAAAATGGAGGGGAAAGACCACACAGCGCAGAGTACCCGGGACGAACGGCGGAGCGCGCTGTTCGTGCGGCGGCGAACACGATCTGACTATCGGGGGAGGAGAAAGCAGGAGAACAAGCGTCGCAGCGAGCAGACGAACTGTCTCGACAGCCGTCAAGTCAGAGATGGGCTGCGCACGACAAGCGGCTCTGTTTGGTGGAGGTGCGGGTGCGGGTGCAGATTCAGATGTCGAAGCAAGCACAAAGTCCACGCCGTGAAGTTGGCGAGAGTTGGGGAGATGCCCTCGTGAGGACTGGTTGCTGCCCACAGCCCAAGCCAGGCTTAACCACGTTTAGTCTGGAATCGGTGTCGTGGCTCGAATGCGGGCCTCTGGCAGCATTGGTCTGCAGCGTGCAGCGGCCCAATGCTTTTGTCGACCAGTCCGCGATGGCCGCGCTCTCGGAAGACCCAATTAACCCCAATTGCCTCGGATGCCGTTCGCCCACTCGCACCGCTGGGGGGTAGAGTGCAGTTCGGCGCGGGCAGCGGCGAGGGTGATTCGTTATGTAACAAGGCGACCACGCAGGAAGCAGAGAGACACAGGAGATGTGCTGATCGGAGGGGGTGTGTGTGTGTGTGTGTGTGGCGGTTTGGTTTGTGATCTCTCAGGTCGGGACAGAGGGGGACGGGAGGGGCCAGAACGGACGGAGTGCAGAGGGGAAGAGAAAAGAAGACGAAGCACAAGAGGTCGTGGGAATAGCCGCTCTGTTGATCTTCATGCTCCTCCTGTCTTGGATTGTCTCCGCAGTATGAGCTGGCCGTCTCGCCAGGGATCCACGATGCAGACAAAGCCCTCCAGCACACCACTGTCCAACGGGAGCCGAGAGCGGCTCAATGAGGGGAGGAGAGGCTGGGCACGGCCATCGAGGGGCTAAGCGGCGACTACCACGTCTCTGGATCACGCTGTGCTGCGTCTTGCCTATTCACCGCATGTTTGTCTTGCATAGGGATTGCAGCTCGGAACCAGCAAATTGGCTGGGCAGAAAAGCGACCAGCTAGCAAAGGGCAAGCACCGTCACGCACGATCCAACCCGTCCCTTCCGTCTGCAGACCTACCGAGGTAGTCAATTGAGACGTGAGACGGCCGCTACGTGCTGCCGTCACACTCAGATGAGCACATGGCATTAAAAAGGGACCCAGCAGCACTTTCTGTGCGAGGGTAATGACCGGAAATGTTGGTGGGAGCGAAGATCGGAAATCGTTGAAATGAGCTCCTTTCCGTGGACAGCTGCGAAGAGCCGCTGGGGCTGCCAAGCCTCCGGCAAGATCCTGACAGGGGTAGCTTATCTAATCGCGGCACCCATGCTCAAATTTATTTGAACGCCATGCAAACGCGACCACATCGAAGCATCGTCGAGAGCCACCATGTGCTCTGTATAATGTCGAAATGTCATGCCGCTGCGCCCCTAGCCCGCGGGTATTACTCTCCTTTCTCTACCCGAGCTTCTTCGTTGCCAATGGCACCGGCCTCTCCCGCTTGCGCCTGGTCGCGGCGGGCACGCGTTTCAAGAGCAGTGAAGCTCCGGCAACACCACTGCCCTCGTCGCGACTGAATCCGGCCCCTGATGACTACGCCATGCCATATTTCGCCGACAAGGCGAAGCTGGTAGTCTATGCTGGTGTTGGTGGAAACGGCTGCATCTCGTTCCTCCGAGAAGCGTACATGGACGACGGGCCCGCCAACGGCGGCGATGGAGGACACGGCGGGAACGTGTACATCCAGGCCGTCCCGGGCGAGACATCGCTGCACAAGCTGGCCCGCCGGAGGTTTGTGCGGGCCGGCAAGGGAATCCACGGGCAGGGAAGCGCACGTGGAGGACAGAAAGGCGCCGACGTCGTCATCACAGTTCCCGTCGGCACCGTCGTCACTGAGCTGGGCCGAAAGGACCCAGTCGCCGACAACATATTTCTCAATTCCAGGAGGGAGCAAAAACTTAACAAGTATTTCGAAAAGGCGACAGAAGACGAGGAGTCCACCCGGGAGG
>Ga0247758_1002289_pt1 | contig 10868 bp, 12 predicted proteins | sample UWRJL156409C4_FD_180950 | JGI IMG/M metagenome (GOLD analysis project Ga0247758, IMG submission 180950) | Plant litter microbial communities from Arlington Agricultural Research Station in Wisconsin, United States - UWRJ-L156-409C-4 | ecosystem: Environmental > Terrestrial > Plant litter >... | reverse complement strand
GCAACCGGCAAAGCAACAGCGCGACACCCTGACTCGTGTGCACGCCGTTGCTTGAACACGCCAACTCGAAAGGCACACAAAGAGTACGCAGCGGCACATGGACTTGTCGAATTACTTCTTCCTGTACGAAGAATGTGGTTGTGTAAAGTTGTCGATGTCGCACCGTCTGCGACAGAAGTTGATGGTGCTGGAGGGACAGGCCGAAATATCGCATCTCACGCGACTGGGCAGTGTTAGTGATGACCCCGACATTGCGAAGAGTTCGCGGGGAGTTTTGTGTCTCTGTGGAAGAGGTAGTAGCTGGTGCGTTCCCTTTGAAGATGTGCTTTATGCAAAAAAAACTGATACTTGCGTTGTGCGTGACCTTGGTCCTCCGGGTAGGTCATCCGGCTCGGAATAGCACCTGAAAGAGCTTGGCGAAGATTCTGCTGGTGTGGTAGCCGTTGAAGGTGTGGTACTGCCAGACCGGGATCTCCGGGAATCCGAGCTCATCGATGGTGCCGCCCTGTTGGCGGCCCATTCGCATCAAGGTTGATGTGAGGCCAGATCTGGCGGGCCTCCGGTGGTATATCTGCGGTCAATCGGGAAGGATAGGAGATATAGGTCGGGCTCAGGGTCCCAGCAGTCAGGGCCGAGACGCTGGTCTTCTGGGCACCAAGGGTGAGGTTAGCTGGGTGCTTCAGTGAGGAGACACCGGAACTTTCGCCTTTGGAGGGAAGCATCCGAACGAAAAGGGCGGATGATTCGTCCTCTCGGCATCCGCCAGCATCTCTCGGATATTTAGTCGATGTCGGCATCGTTGTCCGGTGTATCCTCTGCACTGGGATTGTGGTGCGGGATGGGAGGAGGGCTGGATAAGACAAATTTGTCGTCCCTGTCATCACCGCTGGATCGGGTAGCGTATCTTTCGATGGTGTCAAAAGCTCTCGAGACGGGAGGCTTGGTCGAAATCGCCTGATGGTCGTCCCGAGGCATGGGACCTCCCCCATCCTCAATCTCGTGTAGGTTGAGACACTACCCGACGCCTGGTTGAGGAGCCTGTGCATGTTGGCGCGTCAGCTCTGCTTATAGAGCCTCCGCAAATTCTCACAGTCGCCCAGCGGCTCGAGCAGCTCGTCCGAATCGTAGGCCATATCTGAGAGAGGGATAGAAGCGCCAACGCAGCGGACAGGGAACATTCCCAGATTTCTAAAGTCAGTTTACAGGACAAATTCCAGAGACATTAATATGTATATACGTAATAGAAACTAACTGGTTCTCACTTTACTTAGGAAATATGATGCGTCTCGAACAATTGTTATTCTTTAACAGCTTATGGCGGCCCATGCGGCTATGTCCTTTTGATTGGGACGATGCAAACATCACGCTTTCATGGATACACACTCTCTACCAATGGAAGGTGGTGCTCTTAATCCGGTCGAGGTCAGTACATTCCCACAGGGTCAATGGGTCCACAAGCAGCCTGTCATGATTGGGGTTACTGACAAAAACACCCACATCAATGTCATCAAGCTCAGTAGTCTGCCATTCAAATGGAGACTCTGGCGCGAGCAGAGACACCTTGTCCCAGGGTAATGGATCCCACGGCGACCATCGTATCTTGTCGAGGACCACCGCCGGGGGTGAACCTGCAGGCAACAGCATCGGATGGCCTGCTGGGAGCCATGGGAACTTTTTCTGTGCCTCAGCAAGAAGAGGTGCCATGCCCTCTTCCGGAATCTCAGAATCTCTGCTGCAGGCTATGCAGAAAGCTCGACGTGGAGCCTTCGGCCCGTAAAGCCGAGGTGCGACATCCAGATCGGTCGGCTCGAAAATAGGGTACTTGCACCACGGAGGAATGAACTCGCCGCAATCTGGAAATGCGCAGCATCGTCGCTTAGAGGGCGGTGTGTCCATCCACTGCATACGCAGAAAGTACTTTTTTGACAGAGCCCGAGGTAGGCAGTCTAGGAAGTAGGGGCCAGGATGTGCTGTGTAGCCTCCACAACACTCGGGAATAACGTGTCCAACCAACGCATAAGCCTTATACTTCATATTCTCCTGGTAGCGCCAGACCTGGCTCAAGCAACGATACCAATCTCTATTAGCATCCGACTCTCGCACGAGCGTATCGGCGTGAGCTCTAACCCAGGTGTGCTTTGGTTGAGCCTCTTCCGCTTTTTTCAGATACTCTTCCGCTGCCGAGACTTTGACTGGGATGTCTAGGGCGTCCACCACCTCTTGCGCCTTGTCCCTGACGCATGAAATGCAATACCGGGTCTCGTCGAAACATAGCCTGTGTGGTTCCGCAGCTACACTTGGTTTCCCGCATCCATTACAACACAGGCTCCACCATTCCTCCTTGGTGAACTCTTCAAACCAAGTCTCGTAATCGTGGTACCCATGGCAGGGACCGTTCGAGTTGAAACACATCTTTTCGCGAGCGTACTGGCTGTTGTATTTGTGAATCTGAGCCGGGAAGTGAGTCTCAGCCTCATGCCTGCCATTCCAACGGCGTTTCTGTGGCTTTGCTTTAGACTTGGTACGGGCCATTCTTTCAATCGAATTCGACGGCTCTGTACCTCTAGTCTTGGATAAATTTAGGGGAGGTAGGCGTAGAAATAAGGTATGGTCAAAGGTAAGTGATGGTGATGTTGAGAAGCAAGTACTACTCTGAATGCGTTTATCTGCTCTTGATATACTTCAGTCTGGAAACTGGCACAAATCGGTTGTGCCTGTGGAAGGTGGGTACACAACAAAGCTCTGCGATGGCTTGCTTTGATCTCAAGTTCAACTCCATTGTCCGAGACGATGGCCCCTCAATCAAGATCGAACCGAGCACACCAACTACACCTAAAATACGACAAAGACAACAAACCGCCCAGGTGGTAGTTGAGGTGATGCTGACACCGTAACCAAGCTCTCACCCTTCTTCCGCTCAAGTCTTCCAAACCAAAACAAAGGGATGCGGAATAACGCACTGGAAAGCCACCCGCTTACGAGACGCAAGCCGTCCCACCAGCGAGGGAAAACTTCCATTCACCCTGGCTCCTGACCCAGCCTCTCTCCCAGCTGCCTCGCAAACCGGAACTTGCTCGGGCCGAGGCCCAGCTTCGGCAGCGCCGCAAGCGACACCGTGTTCCTCCCGCCCTGGAACGCCGCGTGCTGGCGCACAATGGTGGTCGGCGAGGGGCTCGCGATCAGGATCTTGAAGACGGCGAGCATCTCCGTGTCCAGCGTGAGGTCGAGCAGCGCGCTCAACACCAAGCCCATCCCATCGGCGTGCTCCGGGCGTTCGTAGTACTTGATGCCGTCGATGAGACACAGCAGCGTCGTGCGCTGCGGGAGCCGGCGCGCCAGCCAGACGAAAAGCGCGCACAGCTCGGACAGCTCGCCCGCCTGAATGCGGTCGAGACTCAGCTCGTGGTGCAGGGACGAGGTGTCGAAGTCGTGGCGCTGCAGGAGCTGAGCGAGAAGACTGTGGATCATGAGCCGGCCGCCGCCGTCCAGGTGGCAGCCACAGAAGAAGACGAGCGGGAGGAACCGGTCCATGCCCTCCATCGAGCGGACGAGGGTCGAGCAAAACACCGAGAGCGCGGAGAGGTAGTGCGTGCCCTCGAAGTCTCCGTGCAGGAGCAGGACGCGCGATTCCAGCGCGGTGAGGAAGTCCTGGAACTCTGTGACCACGACGAGCTGTTCCGCCTTCTCGCGGTGGTGGGACGGCAAGCGCCCGGCTTGCTGGGCGATGGTGTCCATGTCGTTCTGGGCTAGGGAGTCTGGTAGGCCCATGAGCTGTCGGAGGGCCTCCTGGGGAATGTGCCATGCTGGCTGGGCGAAGGGCTGCGGCGACGGTGTTTGGCGGCGAGAGAGGGTGATGAATTCGGCGGTCAGGTGGGTGTTTTGTTGGAAGAGAAGTTCGATTTGCCCTGGCGCCGGTTAGTCTGGTAGTGCACGCCTGCGCCTGTGAGACAAGCCCTTACTATTCTTCTCGGCCAGTTGTGCTTGCTGCTCTTGGATGTTCCTGTCCTGGGCCTGCTGGTATCCCTCGAGCATCCTCTTCAGCTGGTTTTGCACGTCGGCGAATAGTTGTTGCCCGTCGAGGATCTGTTTCTGATAACCGAGCAGAGCCTCTTGGTTCTGAAGCATCACTCGGTCGTTTTCGATCAACTGCTCCGAGTCTGGTGGGTGTCGCAGGAGTCAGAGAAGCAGAGCAGCAACAGATGGCGCCGTGTGCTTACAATTGCGGACTTGCGCCCAGAGGTCCCTAATTTGCTTGATGTTGGAGGTCTGAGCCTCCTGTATCAGGGCATTGCTGCTGATTTGGATCTGCGACAGGCTCTCCCTGAGGCTCTTTTTGTAATCCACGCCCGACAACACGGCTTTGCTGGCTCTCCACACTTTGGGAAAAGAACAGCAGGGCCGAGTCAGCATCTGAAAGCTGGAGAAACTCGGGGTGACTAGACAAAGGACACACCAATGTTTTCGAGATAATAGCCCACGGCGTCCTCAACTGCTTTTAGGATAGATACCACAACCCCAAGCGCCTTCTTCTCGATAACCTGGTCGCCTGGGAAGAGAGCAAGGAACGTCTCAATGTCCCCGAATGATTGTTCCAACTGGCTATCGTCAAACGAGTTTGCGACCTCCTCTCGGACATTCGTCGACTCTGTCGCCGCCTGAATATGGCGTCAGGTCCGTGCTGGGCATGAATGACATGGGTGGGAATAAACTCACATCGAGAACAACCTGCAAGGCCCCCACAACCGGAGACAGGTACTCCACATCGGGGAGAAGGTTCAAGGCGGGGCGGACGATCCGGACCTTGTCGAAAAAGACGCGGAGGCCCTTTTTAACGTGGCGGGAGGCGCCCTTTCCGTCGTACACGGTCTTGGCGCGCTGCAGCTCGTCGTAGACAGCGGCCCAGTCCGGCTTGTCGCGGATGTCGTACACGTCGCCGGCGACAGCGCGTCGCTTCGGCGCTTGGTGCTCGGCCTGGAACAGCGCCATTGCCTCGGGGAACAGCCGGTCCCAGAATCGCATGGCCGCCACAGCCGGCGGCGGCTGTCGGGGCTCGGCCCGCGGCGGGTCCATGGCGGGCGGATCCGAGCAGGGAACGTACCGGCCCGCTGCCGCGTCAAATCGGGTGGGCGGGTCCACAAATGCCGGGTGCACGGCCGCCAGCCGGTGGTCGATGAAATCTACCGCTGCAGACCTCTGCGTGAGCCCGGAAATGGGGGCTTGGTGACTGCTCATCACTCGTCTCGGCGGCGATGGTATGGAGTATCATGGTTAGACTGTCAGCGTCGGCGGGGTGATCAGATTGAGATTGCCGCTCATGGCGACGAGAGGTCATTGGCCTCGACCCACCCTCCTGCAGGCAGGCGGGGTCCAGCCCCCCCTCTTTTCCGCTTGGCTTCGCGCACATCGTGGCCGGGCGCACCTTCCTCAAGAACACAATCGAGTGTCTGGTCAATCTGCCGCGTAAACTTGAAGAGCCAGTGCCTCACGTCTCGCACATTCGGTCATGTCGTCGCACGCCGAGCCAGCCGTCAGTTCCGCGACCAAAGAGGAATCCCCGCCACCATCTTCTCTGCCAGATCGCCCGCCCTCAGAAAATGAGCCGGAAAATGAGCCGGAAAATGAAATGTCGGCACGCGCTGCTAGCGCTTCGAAGAGCGGCGATTCTGATACGGATGTCTCTGACTACCGCAGCTCGGAGCAACGCATTCGTGAGCTGAACCATGAGCTCCAGGCGCTGAATAAAAAGGTGGCGGCAATGCAAGGTGGAATGCGTCGCGTTCGCAGCCGCGGTCGTGACCGTGACCGCCGCCGCCGCCGCCGCAGCAGCAGCAGCAGCTCCTCCGACATCAGTCCGCAGGTGCCAGTGATCCGCGTGCGAACGAGGGCAAGGGCCCCGAGCCCGATACCGAGCCCTGTGAGGAGAGCGAGGACATTTTCGAAGGGAAGCAAGGAGGCCTATGACGATGCAAGAGAAAGAGAGGCTTATGACGATGTAAGGGAAAGATGGGAGCTGGAAAGGGCGAAAAAGGAGTTAGACGTGCTTAGGCAGAGAGAAGCGGAAGATAGGATACGTCGGGAGATGGAGCTCCAGCGTCTCCAGGAGGAACAGGCCTACATCCGCAAGTCGGGAAAGGAAGGTTTCGCCTCGATGTCGAGGGATTCGCGAGTGGAGAGGAAAGTGAATGAGTCTAAGAGACGGGGTCAGCTGATCCATCTCCACGAGCAGAAAAAGCTTGACGACAAAGCTGAACAAGCGGCACTAGTCAGGAGGCAGCTTAGGGTCCAAACCACGGAGATTGTGGTAGACGAGCCGAACCTCGAAGAGACGCAGCGACCACTGCATGGACCCCGCAACATGGTTCCGGTCAAGAGCCATATGGAGTGGTCGGCATTCCGCATGGCTAACAACTCACCCGGCCCGCAGGTCAACCTGCACGACTTGCCCACTCTGGATATTCTGGTGGAAGAACCGGCTCTCCTTACTGAACCGGAGACGAGCACGGCGCATCGACCGCAAGACAGCACTCAAGGAGCCAGCGACACGGCGGAGAAAAGCGAGGCCTACACAGTCCTCTCTCAAACAGCGCCAGGGTATAATGCTGCGGAGAGACCCCTGCCAGAACGCATCCGCGTTCAGTCTCCCATCATCCTCCAGTTCCTTGCCGCCTTGCTTCCCGACTTTCCCCAACGCAGCTTGAACCCCAGGGTTCTCGTCCGGCCCTACAGGGCGCTAGCCCATTACTACTCCACCATCCGGGATGAGTGGTGCTTCTGGGCTGCAGACTTCGAGATCGCGAGCTCAAGACGTCGGCAAACGGACGACAAATCACGTAACATACTGCGTGCAACGCGGAAGCGATGGTCACCTGATGAGATGTTGCACGGGCCGGAAGATGTAATGGCCTACCGAGCTTTTGGACGTCGAACTCCCGAGCAAGCTCTCCGGCACGTCGAGTGCCTTATTGAATTCATGGACGACTTCCTCAAGAAGAAGATCGATGGCCTGACCAGCCCCGACTGCCACAAGGTCTTCTTTGTCGACATTTGGCACATATTCAAGCCCGGCGATTTCGTCATCAACCGAGACGGTCGCCAAGTATACCGGATACTCAGCATCACCAGCACGGGGCACAAGGCCGCCGTCTCTTGGAACGATTATTCCAGCATAACTGCCTCTAAAACCATGAGCCCGGGGACAGAGATGCCAATTCGCATCCTCTGCGTTCACATAGACTACGACGGTGTTCAGCTGGGGCCGGTGCCAACCGAATTTGTCATCAAGAAGTACGAAGGCGAGAAGGCTATCGAGTCGCTGGAGATCCGTCCCGCGCACCTCGACAGGGACTCCTCCCAACGAGAGCGTTTCGTCGCGAGGGGGAGGCGTTTCCTGCAGGCCGCGTCCATTCAGCACCTGCACTATGCTGGATTCACGCTAGAGACCAGAGATGAAGTCGACAGTCAGGTGGTGGTCGACTTTGCCGAGACATTTGCTGCCCCCGGAATCTCCGACTGGAAGCCCGTGATCGAACCGCAGATCGGTACAGCCGCGTTCATGCCCAATTTTGAGACATGTGAGGCTGCGTGCTGCAAGGACGATTTCATATTCTACGATGACTACGTCGAGCAGGTCCGTGACGACGCGTTCATGAAGACGCTGGTCCCGCCCAAATGGGAGCACTCCAAGCTCCCGTCCGTGGCTGTCTACCCGCGTACGCTCGAGGAGGCGAAGACACCGGGAAACAGCCTCACGGATGACGAACTTCTCATCATGTCGTACCGGGTCTTCGGCTTCGTCCTAAGCAGTCGAAAATGGGCGAAACTGGACCTCGAATGCCTGAAACCCGTCGGCAGTGGCAATGCGAGGAATGAAGACGAGTCCGTTAGCGAAAATGTAGGGGCGGTAGACCACGACACCGAGGCCTCTTTCGACCAACTTGTCCTTCCGAAAGGGCATAAAGAGATGGTTCTCTCCCTCGTTGCGCAGCACTTTCGGAACAAGGAAACGGCAGGGACTGTTAGAGACCAGTTTGACATTGTCCGCGGCAAAGGTTAGAACCCCAACGCAAAGGCTGCGTATACACCTCTTACAAATGCTTTTCGCCGAATGGGAACTCGCCGACTGACGTTTGCCTCAATTATCTAGGGAAGGGCCTCATTATTCTCCTTCACGGCGCCCCTGGTGTTGGAAAGACAAGCACTGCCGGTGAGCACCCCCTGGAAGTCCTGAATCATGTCGCCATTGAACTCACATGCTTGGTAGAGTGCGTTGCGGAGCTATTCGGGAAGCCTTTGTTTCAGATCACATGCGGTTCGTACTGAGTCTTTTTGTTGTTCTGTCGGGACATATGCAGTGTTAAGCTACTAAAGCACCTGCCTCTATCACTAGGAGACCTTGGAACCACCGCCAAGGAGGTGGAGTCCTCTCTGGAGACGAACTTTGCCCTCGCCAACAAATGGGGATGCATCCTGCTCATCGACGAGGCGGATGTATTCTTGGCGAGACGTACAACCAGCGACTTTTCCCGGAATGGCCTGGTTGCAGGTGAGTTCTGCCCACCCAGTGCTGCTCTGTAGGTATGCCGGACTGACCTTTCCGTATTAGTTTTCCTGCGCGTCCTGGAATACTACGCGGGCATCCTGTTCCTCACTACCAACCGGATAGGCGACTTTGATGAAGCATTCACGTCCCGCATCCACATCAGTCTTCACTACCCCCCTCTAGACGACGAGTCTACCGAAGCCGTGTTCCAGGTCAATCTGAAGCGTATCCTGAAGCGCTTCCGGGACAAGGGGCGGATCATCAACATTGAGGAAGTCAAGATCTGCGTGTTTGCAAGGATTTACTGGCAGGAGCACTTCAAGGCGAGATGGAATGGCCGGCAGATCCGCAACGCGTGCCAGACCGCCCTCGCCTTGTCGGAGTTCGAGAGTCAGGGCGGCATGTCGGTTTTTGAAGGTCAGGGCGCGTACAGGGCAGCCTTGGAGGCGAAGCCGGACATCGCCGTCCATCTCAAGGTGGACCACTTCAAGACCGTGGCCAACGCGTACCTCAGCTTCATTGGCTACCTCGATGAGATTTACGGAGTCGATGCGGACACGAGAGCCAAGGAGAACTTCCTGCGCGCAAGTAACACAGGTTATCCCATCCGCATGGAGCCAATAAACCCGCTTCTTGGTTCGTCGAGGTGGAAAGAAAAAGCGGCGTGGAACTATCAAACTGGGCCTGCGCTGCCTGCAGCGGGACCACAGGGGCCGCAGCAGCATCACCAGAAACCCGGCTATAGTCCTTACGGGCAACCTGGGGTCCTCGCCCCGCAGGGTCGCGAAGAATCGAATCAGCGAAATATTGGCGCGGTAAATCTGAGCTCACTCCAGGGCGGTAGCGGCGGCAGCCAAAGCTACTATCCCATGCCACAGCAAGGGGGAGCATACCAGCCGTCAGCACATCCGCCACCGGGGGTCCCCGTGGCGACAACTGGCCGGGGAAACATACCGACGGCACAGCGCCCTACCCACCCGTGGAATCCGGACAGTGTTGACGCCTACCAAAACCAAAGCGCTTACCTAGCTAGCCACCAACACATGCAGGAGCAACAGCCGTGGCAGCATGTCCCGCAGGGACACGGGAGCGGGTTCTCCCCGAACACGCAGGCGGGTGGTGGTTCTCTGGGCGGAGAGGCGCTTCTGAGACCGGCGGAGAATTTTGGTAATCTGCGGTAGGACGGAGGAACTGTCAGTTCTATTACCTTTGGGCGGAAGACGCGGCAATCAACTCTCTGGGTTCCCTGTTTAAGGTGGTCTAGTGGATTGTGAGGCATGGTCTTTTGGATTAGAGGTCCTCACGCCGTACCGTAGGCTGCATCATTTTGTACCGTAGCCCACTGCAAACCCCATACAAAACCCTAACCCCCAATGCACGGTCGCAACCATGTAATTGACCCACACCCGAAAATCTCCACGCCATGCATCCAAAAGTCCAAATGTGAAGCATCACCATTGGAGCTCCGTAACGTAGTATCACCACAACCACAACCAACCCACCACCACAATATTACAAAGGCCTGTAGTAATGCCGCAAACACCTCTAATCAATTAACAGCACGATGATGATTAACCTAACAGTGCTGATAATGAACGAGGGAACCGATATAAGTGTCATATCGATACCCTTATACCCTATCCCCTGAACAATCAGCGGTAAGAATATTGTAAACGCGGTAACGGGTTATCTACATTAATCTTATCATACCTAGCTAGAGAAAAAAAAGAAGAAAAAAGAAAAAGAAAACTCACCACTACTGCCGTAATATTGTAAACAATCGTCGCCAACTTCTTCTAATCCTTTAATATATCCACTACATCCTTCTTCAGCTCCTTTATCCTGCTTCCCACGTCTCCTCCTCCTACCCCTCCGCCAAATCCCTCCCCATCCTCCCAATCGCATGCGCCCTCTCCTCCTCACTCAGAAATCACGCCGTGCCAAGATCCGCTGGAAACATAAACCACCCCACCACCGCTATAAACACAGTAACCCCCCCTCCACCAGAAACACCACCTGCCAGACCCTAATCGTAACACTCTCCACGCGGAGGAGGCCATAGGCGATGAGGCCGGCGAAGGCGCCGGCGACGGAGTACATGCCGGAGAACATGCCCATGCGGAAGCCGAGGGAGAACTTAGGGTACATGGTGCTCATATAGTAGAAGGCGGTCTGGGTGAAGCCGGAGTTGGCGGCGCCGAGGAGGAGGCGCAGGGCGATGAGGTGGCCCGAGGATTTGATGCCGGCGTGGGCCATGGAGAGGATGCCCCAGGAGAGGAGGGAGCAGGAGAGCCAGATGCGAGGGCCGATGCGGCGGCCTAGAATAACG
>Ga0247758_1002287_pt1 | contig 10888 bp, 7 predicted proteins | sample UWRJL156409C4_FD_180950 | JGI IMG/M metagenome (GOLD analysis project Ga0247758, IMG submission 180950) | Plant litter microbial communities from Arlington Agricultural Research Station in Wisconsin, United States - UWRJ-L156-409C-4 | ecosystem: Environmental > Terrestrial > Plant litter >... | reverse complement strand
CGCGCCCCCGCCCCTTCGCCCCCCCCCCCCCCCCCAAGCACGAGCCACCACGTAGCGGCGCTGTACAAGTTGGCTTCGGCCGGAACTTACTACTCCACCCCGGCCGACATGCTGGGAGGGCCCTGAAGTGCCGTGCCAGCCATGACCGATGGTGCCGGATGCCCTCCATCTCTCCATGTGACGATTGCGCAATCAACTTTGCATTCTAGAAGCCAGATGCCTCCTCATCTACCGTACCCAGTGGTTGTTTGGCTACCCCCGCCTGGGGTCACTTCGTTTCATGAGATCTCTGTTAGCTCGCCCGAAGTCACAAAGGGCCTGCGGGAGCGCAGATATATACGAGGTTGTGAATATGCCACGGTCCTGTCTCCGAGAGGGTCTAGACCATGATCTCCATTCGAGGTCCTGGCCATCCTCAGTTCGGTATATAGATGCCCATGCCCGTGCCTGACTGCTTTGTTCCAGAACTCCGTCTCTTACACACCATATAAGCATTTGTGCAGTTCATAGGCTAGTGCCTGATCATACCCTCAGTTCTTCTTCTCATTCTATTTCCTGCCTCCCATATGGCCGGTACAACCAGCAACTCCACAGGCCAGGGGGCCCAAGGGGCTAGCAAGGGCGGCTCTGGCCCTAGCTTCACCGCGCGGAAGCTTGCCAACGAAGAACAGATGCGGATCTATGCCGCTTCTCTCTGTGGCCTGATTGCTGTCTTCATCCTCTTCCACTGGACTCGATGGCTCTGTGCCAAGATCGAACGGTCGATGAAATCCGGCGGCAGTTCCCTTCTGGGGCAGCCGTTTGTGAGAAGTTCGAGGTGAGAGACACTCTATATCTTTGTTTTTGGTTATCCGGATAGATTCATTAACATTGTCTACTTCCCAGGCTTGTCCGCAACGTCCTCGTACGGAAGGTTCCTGGGTTCAACTCTGCTGGGCATGCTCTCCTTGTAACAACTTATGTTGCTATCAACCTGGCTGTCACATTCACCAACTTGGACAAGAGTAGCATGACCAGCTATGCCTCCAGATTTGCTGTGTAAGTGGCTGTGGGCTCGCTCGCTCCGCTTAGGACACAGATTCGTTCACTCGGGGAAAAAAAGCTAATGAACCCTTTCACAGGATGGCCCTGGGCAACCTGGCATTCGTCGTGTTCCTTGCTCTCAAGAACACTCCGTTGGCAATTCTTACCGCCTATTCGTACGAAAGGCTGAATTGTCTCCATCGCATCGCTGGATACACTGTATTTCTCTACATCATTCTTCACGCCTCCCTGTACACGGCGTACTTCAACTCGACTGGCAAATTGGTCAGCATGTACTCTGAGAGGAAGATGATTGCTGCCATTGTCGCTGGGTTCTCCCTCCTGACCGGCATCTTCGCCTCCACTGTTCTCCGTCGCATCAAGTACGAGGCATTCTACGTCGTCCATATTGGCAGCTTCATCAGCCTCATTGTTTCCATTGGGTTCCATCAGCCCGATTTCGGCAAGGGCTTGATCGTCACCCTCTTCATCGCCTCGATGTGGTTCTCGGACCGACTCATCAGGGCTGGACGGTTGGTGCTCTACAGCGCCAATAACGAGGCTACGCTGTACCCGCTGCCCAATGGAGGTACGAAGATTGTCATGAAGAAGGTACCAGCGCTGGCACAGGCCGGAAAGCATTGCTTTGTCTGGATTCCCAAAATCAGGAAGTTTGAGACCCACCCCTTCACTATCCACGGGACCAATCCTGTGGAGTTCACTGTCCAGGCTCATAATGGCTTCACTCGTGACCTCCACAAGTACGCTACTGAGAACCCCGGGGGCAAGCTGAAGGCGTCCGTCGATGGACCTTACGGAACCTTCCCCGACCCCATGGAATTCGACAAGATTTTGCTCATCGCCGGAGGCGGAGGCGCGACCTTTACTTTCGGTCTCGCTGCGAACATCCTGGAAAGGATGAAGGACGGGAACCATAAGAATATTGTTTTCATTTGGGCAGTCAAGAAGCATGGTGAGTAACGTTGTGACGCCTTTCCTTTTTCGTTGCCCGGATGAATGTTGTTAGACTAACACATGTTTCAGAAAACCTGTCTTGGTTCAAAGAACAGCTCGAGTTTCTGAAGACTCACGCACACTCGCCGAAAGTCGACATTGATCTCTACGTCACGGAATCGCCCTCGCAACCACAAGGGGATTCTGGCTCCGCATCCTCGCAGTACTCCTTGGGCGGGCCATCACCTCCGTTATCTCCGACCGCAGACGACGTCGAGAAAGGCGCCACCCTTCAGTTCCCGGCCCCAACCAAAAAGTCAGCGCTCTCGGAGAAGGAGCTAGAGCGAGGCATCGAGACGCGGGTAGAACACAACCTCGCATCTGACAAGGGGGGCGCGCCCGCTTCCATGACTATCTCCCATGCGGAACATGCCGTCAAGAGCGGTCGACCCGACTTGGCGGCAATGATTCGCAACGCTGTGACGACTACGCCTTCCAACCAGCGGGTTCTTGTCGCGGCATGTGGCCCTGGCGGGTTGATGCACTTTGTACGCGATACCACCGCCAAGCTGATCCGCGGGGATGGGCCAGCTGTCGAGCTTCACTGCGAGCAGTTTGGCTGGTGAGAGGCAGAGGTAAAAAAAAACAAACAGAAAAACAAGAAATTCAGGGGGCTAGATGGACTTTTGTACCTCTCCCGTCAGGCTTCGGCTCAGTGTTGCTTGATGACCATTTCATTTCGGGTTACGGGATACGGAGTATGGAGTACAGAGAGATATCTACTATTATTGTCACTTCACTTTCTTCTCGAACGGTTCCCCCGGTGTGCAGGCGTCTGCAGTTAGGAGTTAGAGCATCTGTCGAGTCGTGGCGGCCGGTTCTTGCCCGTCGTTAGGCTGAGGTATTCGGATATCAAACCCAGCGGTTATCGCGGTTTGAGGAGAGAACTAGGAGTTCTACACCAAGCCTATTAGCCCGTTTTGACGAGTTAGTTATCGACGGTTTGTTCAGCCGGTTCATCGGTGCTTGTGTTGAATCGCAACCCGCCAATCCTTTGTTTCCATGCAGAGAACATGATCGCCTCAGCCACACTGCAAACGTGCCGCCAGTGACAGATCTCAAAGCTTCCCCGCATTCAGCCAGAGCTCCCGTGTAGCAGCGATTGGCTATCTCTGCAGCCTCTGCACGTCGGTGAAGCGGGTACTGCGAACGGCTCCAGCCCTGCAAGCCATCATCTGATAAGCGCCACAGCGTCCGCAGATGGTTGGTGACTTATGACGCTGATCGCTTCCTCGGTGGGGTGACACGCCACAGGCTCCGGCCTGCCCTGCTGATGCAATGTGAGGCACTCCCGTGGAAGGCCGAGGAATCGGCGGCGGCCTGCCGGACCCTGCTCGACCTTGCTCTTGGCGTGCGCAATTGGTGCTAGCGCTCGGCTGCCTTTCTTCAAGCCCATCTCATTATCAACCAGCCTCTCCCATTTGCGCCTGCACGACGACGCGCCTGCAGCTTGTTCTTACCATCCAGTTGATCGCATCTTCCCCTCACGCCCGCAGTGCCCGTCGAGATAACGGCAGATATTGAAGCTCTTGGTTGTTTTATCTTTCCTCCCTCATCCTCAACCGCATCTTTTGGCGAACCGCCAGCTTCCTGGTGGACAGTAGCTTTGCCGCCTCCTCGCTGGTTTTAGTATTTCTCCTGGGATTTTTTTTGGTTGCGACAGCTCCTGGTTGAAGCGGACTCGGACCAAGCTTTCTCGCGCGCTCTTTCGCGCTGCGGATCCCACACCTGCCAGCTTCCGCCATCACCAGCTCCTGCTTGCCGCGATAGCCACCTATTCAATCAACAGCCTGGCACTGTTCGAACAACGCAAGAGTGCAAGACCGTCACAGAAGTCATCCACGATGGCGACATTCAACTTCAAGTGGTCAGTCACACCTTCGACAGAGTCGTGCGCGGCTTTCTCGTCATCCCCGTCCCACTTTCATGTGTTGCCGTCGTCTCCGGTCTTCCAAGCTTTGCAGCCAATGGGAGTCGGCGATTGCGACTGCACATCTCGTCGGTTTTTTAACTTTGCGTGATGCGCCACAATGACGAGCTTCTTTTGCTGACTGTGTGTCCGCTCACGCAGGCCTCACCCGGCTGAGGAGGTGTACGTCACGGGGACGTTCGACAATTGGGAGAAGACCGAACAGCTCGACAGAGTCGGGGACATCTTTGAGAAGAAGGTGACACTACCCGTCGCTTCTGAGAAGATATACTACAAGGTTGGTGTAGCTTCATTGTCACCCCCTCTTTCACAGCCCCCAACATTCTCGACCAGCCACCCGTGGGCCACGCAGGCGGCGCATTGGTGGCAGGCAAACAAACACCTGCGTTCTTCGAGCAACAGCGCAAAAGCACAAAACTACGCGGCTTGGTCTAGCCGGGAAGGCGATGACGCGAGCTGTCGGCGGCTCCATTGCTCATGTCCCGTGGCCCAGCGCTCCATCCATAACCGCCTAGGGTCCTACGGCCGAGGCAACAGGCAGATATCGCAATGGGGCGATCTAGGTGAGGCGTCGCTGCCAAGCCCCCCACCTTGCCTGGCAAGTTGATCGATGAATCTGGACTTAGTTGTCTCCTGCCAAGCGGCACAGAGTCAATGGTTGAGATGCGATATTTTGCTGCTCTGCGCATCATACCGGTCACTTTGCGACGGCTTCCCGCACATGGTGGTCGCGGAAGGATGATCTCAACTCCTTGAGCAGGACGAGGTTGGTGCGAGGTCTCACGTCCCCGCAGTGGTCCCACCTTGACTGCTGTCGCTAAGCAAGGGCCGGGCCACAGCATCACTTGGAGCTAGCTCGTTGTGGCCGGCCTGAACAATCTCCCAGCTCCTTCGGCCAACATTTCGCGTGCCCACTTTAGAGTTGCCCGCGCAGGTGACGTCCGAGCGCCCAGCAAGCCCCTCACCGTTTCTTTCTTTTAAGAGACTGTATTTATTTTGCACTCGAACCTCTTCAGCTACTGACAGTACCACGCTTTGCATAGTTTGTTGTCGACGGAAAGTGGATTACCGACCACACTGCTCCACAAGAACCAGACCCCCAAGGCAACCTGAACAACTTTTTGCTCCCGAAAGATATGTCCAAGATCGAAGACGCCGCCCCGGCGACGGCCATCCTCAGCTCTGCAGCTCCGGAGTCGACCACGGCTCAATTGGCAGGCGCTGTTCCTCTCGAAGACAAGTCGGTACAAATCACGGCCCCCGGCGGATATCCCGAGACTCCTCTGGCCGATCTCGACAAGGAGATCAAGATCAACCCCCTCCCTGCCGCAAATGGCGCTATCAACCCTATTGAGCTTACACCCGGCGAGAAGATCCCTGATGAGGTGAAGGCAGGAGGCACGACTGACAACGTCACCCTGGATAAGGAATCGTATGAGAAGAGCGATCGTCTCCCCGGTGATGACAAGGAGTTCGGCGTCAGCCCCCTCCCCGCTACCAAGGATGCTCTCAACCCCGCAGACGGCATCACCACCGGGAGCATCACCGACAATGTTACCCTAGACAAAGAGTCCTATGAGAAGAGCGATCGTATTCCTGGCCTTGATACTGGACTTGGGAGCCAAGAACCTTTCGTTGACATTGGCAAGATCATCCCCGAGCCGAGCGCCGACGACAATAAGGAGTTCGGTGTCAGTCCTCTTCCTGCCACCGAAGGTGCCCTCAACCCCCCTGATGGTTTTGCCACAGGGAGCATTACCGATAATGTTACCTTGGACAAGGAGTCGTACGAGAAGAGCGATCGGATCCCTGGCCTTGAGACCGGACTTGGTGAACAATTGCCCCCCATCAGTGTTGGCAAGATCATCCCTGAATCGAGCCTGCCAATTGTTGGCGCCGATGACAACAAGGAGTTCAGCGTAAACCCTCTGCCTGCCACCGAGGGAGCTCTCAACCCACCGGGTGGTGTGGCGGTGGGAAGCATTACTGATAATGTCACCCTCGACAAGGAGTCGTACGAGAAGAGCGATCGTATCCCCGGCATCGAGACTGACCTTCCTCCTGTCGTTGGTCGTAACCTCATCCCCGAGTCGAGCTTGCCTATCTTTGGCGCCGGAGATGCCACAATCAGCAGTGTTTCTCCCGAGTCGACCACGGCTGCATTGGCGGGCCAGGTTCCGCTGGAAAAGGGTGATGCCACGATCAACACGGTGGCTCCCGGATCGACAACTGCTGCATTGGCTGGCCAGGTTCCCCTCGAGAAGGGCGATGCCACTATCAGCTCAGTTGCCCCCGGGTCGACTACGGTCGCACTGGCGGGAAGCGTTCCTCTTGTGGCTAGCGACTTCACTATCAACACAGTGACCCCAGAATCGACGACCACTGCGTTGGCTGCCAAGGTGCCCATTGAACCCAAGGTGCCTGAAATTGTCAAGAAGAGCCAAGAGGATGCCAACATTGAACCTGAGGCTAGTGCCATTGTTGAAGAGGTCAAGGAGAAGGCCGCCGTGGAGGAAGAGCTTCTCAAGGTGGTGCCGGAGGCTCCTTCCACGGCTGAGGGAACTTCTGGTCAGGGTACACAAAAGACTGAGGCTGACAGGACTTTTGTTGGGTCTTTCACCGCCGCTGCTGTTTCAGCTGGTGCTGCGGCAGGTGTTGCCGCTCTTGCGCTCAGGGATAGCGTCGGTGCCGCCGCCAAGAACGCCAGCGATAAGCTTCCTAGCTACGCGCAGGGGGTTCTGTCCCCATCTCCTCGCGCGGCTCCCGAGGAGACGACATACGAGAAGGTAGCTGCGGAAGTGCCGGCCGAGGTGAAGGAATCGATTGAGGCAGCGGGGCAGAGCCCCGAAGCCGCCGCAAACCCCGTCGCGGTTGAGGAGAAGAAGGAGGTCGAGGCCCAGCTGTTGAAGGGCGGCAACGAACTCAAGCACGCGGTGTCAGCTCCCCAGGTACCCGCTGCGGACGTACCGGTTGAGGTGAAGGACTCGATCAAGGCATCGGGAGAGAGCCCCGAAGCCGCCGCCAACCCCGTCGCGGTCGAGGAGAAGAAGGAGGTTGAAGCCCAGCTGTTGAAGGAAGTCGAAGAAGTCAAGCCGGTGGAGGCGCCCAAGGCTGCCCCTGTCGTCGAGGAGACCACACCTGCCCCCGCACCGGCGGAGACGAACGGAACGACAGCTGTCGCTCCCGAAGCATCTACTGCAGCTCCTGCATCCACCTCGACTGAAGCAGCAACCGCAGGCAAGGCTGATACCGCGGCGACCGCTGAGAAGGAGAAGAAGAAGAGGCACAGGATAAGCGCCTTCATCAGCAAGATCAAGACCAAGATCCACGACCTCTGAAGATGCCAGCATCTTGGTGCTTGGTGCTTGGTGGTTTTGTAGTTCAGGTTGTTGATACCCGTTGATAAGGGCCTCTAATTTCTTCTATCTGGTGGTTTTTGCATGATTCCCCTGAGCTAGTAAGGTGGATATCCCCGTGGTTTCTTTTGCGGGCATCGGAGTGTATCATATATCTCGTGTTTCTATCATTCATGTCGCGGTTACAAAACAGTGGGGAGGGATACTATGTGTTTTCTCTTCACATCCTAATTTATGGATGGGGTGGGAGGCTTACTCGGCTGGATGAGGCTTGTGGGATGGTGGTGGACGGGTGTGGAGGTGTGTGGGTGGCTGCTTGATTTTGGGTTGTGATTTCAAGCCTCGGCGAGGATTTCCTATACTCTTAATGTCTTGTTGATGTAGGTGCCGTTGCTAGACATCTTGGAAGGCTCGGACGGAATAAAGAGTTACTTCAGCATTGATCCCACGGCTTGCTACGTGTGATATAAGAGACATTTCCATGACCTGAACATTTGCCCCGGTGTACTCGCGTGCCCATCCAACTACTTTTATGGCGAGATGGTAAAACGGTTCTTGTTCCATTTTGACCGAAATCGCCATTGCCACGCTTGCCTTAACGAAGCTAACGAGTAGAGTCTGTAATTGCAGATTTAGCTGTATTACTAACAGCACTCCAGCAACTCTCAGTTGTGTTGTGGCAGATGGGGAACGTTGATCGTTCAATCACCTGACTAGAAACGTGACTTGCCCCCGGGTTCTCCTTTACAAGCTCCGAGCTTTGCCTTCAGGTCCGTCGCAACTTGGGTTTGCCCCGCGACTGAGTGACTCTTGCTTCCCCCACCCAATCCTCCCTTCATGGGGTCCGGAACTGGACCCCTTCTTGAACAATTCGTCTCTATCACTAGGGTTGTTAGACGAGATTGAAAAATCATTTTCTGTGTATTGCATCATTGCAGCGAAATCTTGCCGGGGAACTTGCAGTGTAGAAGACCCCGCCTCCGATTGCTCCAAACTGGGGTGCGTCACACCGGCTGCCAAGGAGTGAGGTACGCGATAGCGCCTTGAAGGCGTGGACCTGCGGTTGCTTTTGTTTCCGTGCGAACGAGGAGCTGATGGTGCATTTCAGGTTCGTTAGAGTATTATCTTGCGCAGCAAGAACTGGCTGCCGATGACCAGCGGTGAACAGCGACCGTCTCCTCCCTCCGACACCCGACCATGAGCTTGACACCCTCTATCCCGATCAAATCCTCCTCGGCCCCGGCCGCGGCAAACCACGCGCCGGCTCTCCCGCAGACATCAGCCGCTGTAGGTTTCGATTCGAACCGTCGCCAGAGCCAGAGTCCGTCGATTCCGCAGGCGAACCCGCGCAAGGGCCAGGGGGCCAGGAAGCAGCACCGTAACCAGAAACGGGCGGGTGCGATGCGAGATCCCAATCCCCTGGACGACGACGACGCGATGGCTGAGATGCGAGCTGTGCGGAATCCCTCGAGCCGTCGTGGCCAGACTTCGATCACCCACCTCATGAACTACGCCCTGCCTCCTCGCCCGTACTACGATAGCCACCACGCCCTTTCCTCGCGCTCCTACCGGAGGAATCCAACATGGGGCATGGGCTCCGGACATCACGCGATTGACAAGGCACGTTATGTTCACGCCAACTACCGGTTTGTCGTGTCGCCGGGCGGCAGCTATGCCTCGCAAGCTGTCGATGCCGACGAACACCTCGAGTGGTCCGACGTGCTGCAGATCATTGCATCTGCCGAGTCCCAGCAGACGTCCTGCCCGATTTGTTTGTCTGAGCCCGTCGCGCCACGTATGGCAAAGTGTGGACATATCTTTTGCCTGCCTTGCCTGCTGCGGTTCATGAACTCGAGCACTTCGACCGGAGACGACCAGGAGAAGAAGCAGCAGAACCGGTGGAGGAAGTGCCCCATCTGCGAAGACGCCGTTTTCATATCCGAGGTACGGCCGGTGCGATTCTATGCTGGTCAGGAGAGCCCCCTGCCAAGGCCGGGCGATGACGTTATCCTGAGGTTGATGGTACGCAATGCCAAGGGCACACTCGCACTCCCGAAAGAAGGGGGCGCGGAGGTACTCAACTCCGGCGATGATATCCCGTGGCACTTTGCCGCCAATGTTCTCGACTATGCGAGGATTATCAAGGGATCGGGCGGGTACATGGAGGAAGAGTATGACCGGGAAACGGAAGACCTGCTGAGGCAAGAGAAAGAGGATGAACTTCTCTTCCACCAAGACAACGAGTGGACGCAGAAGGCCGTCAGGGCGGTTACCGCTGCGAAGGAGAAGGTGAAAGGCTTGGGTGACACGGAAAGCGTGGGTTCGTCGAGGACTACGTCGCTGGCTCAGGCCAAGTCTGGCGAGATGGACTTTTATTTCTACTCGTCTGCGCCGCACCTCTATCTCTCCCCTTTGGATATTCGGATCCTGAAGACCAGATATGGATCCTTCTCCGCTTTTCCGTCTACTCTTCTGCCGAGGGTCGAGCACATCTCTACCGGCCACGTGGTTGATGACACTCTACGGAGACGGGCGAAATACCTCAACCACTTGCCTTACGGGTGCCTCATCAGCTTTCTCGAGTGCGACTGGACGGATATCGTTCCTGCCGAGATTCTCGAGCCCTTCGCAGACGAAATCGAGCGTAGGCGGAAGAGGAACCGGGACAAGGCCGCCCAGGAGGAGCGGGAGCGTGTCCAAGCGGAACGTATTGAGGCTGCCGCGCTCCGGGGAAACAGACGCAATATGGGGTCCATCGATGAGGATGTAACAGTCCGGTTTGGGAACACAATTCCGGATCATCCGCCCATCGACATCAATGACTTTCTTCCTCTGGGAGCTGAGGCTTCTACACCACCCAATCCGCGACTTGGATTCGGTCATCTTTCGGATGTCAGCACCAGCCCGTCGGGCCGCAGGACTGTCTGGGGAACGCCCGCGATTGTGGGTGACCCCGATGCGGCCGTTGTCCAAACAGAGGAGTCAGGGGTTAACGATGGATGGCTGAGGGATAACGATGTCCTTGACACCATTGGCGCTTCGGATATTGCATTTCAGATGGAAGCACTGGGTATCGAGCCTGCTGGGCCCAGCCATGAGGCACCATCGACTGGCGGTTCTGCTGGCGCTGGTGCTGGTGCTGGTGGTGGTGGAGGCGGCAAGAAGAAGAAGCAGAAGAAAATCACATTGATGAGCACTGGTGGGCGGCGAGGCAACTGATGTAGTGGCACGCTGTAACGTGCTGGGAATCTTCAATGTACAGTGAGAAATTTCTCTGATCAGAAGTGTTGTCTGTGTGGTGATAGACCGAGATCAAGATAGACCGCTAGCTGCCAAACAGGAGATTTCAGGCCATAAATATCTAAACCCTACCCATCTTCTTGATGAACTACACATCGCAGCATTCGTTCTCTCCGTTACAATTTTCCGCCGAACAACACACAACGATTCCCTTCAGTTGCCAGTTACAAACCCCCCCCCCTAAGCCTCCTCATCCTTCAAAACCCTAAACTCATTATCCCCCTTCCCCAGCTCTCCCTCCCCATCATCAACCTTCCTCTTCTTC
>Ga0247758_1002284_pt1 | contig 10893 bp, 10 predicted proteins | sample UWRJL156409C4_FD_180950 | JGI IMG/M metagenome (GOLD analysis project Ga0247758, IMG submission 180950) | Plant litter microbial communities from Arlington Agricultural Research Station in Wisconsin, United States - UWRJ-L156-409C-4 | ecosystem: Environmental > Terrestrial > Plant litter >... | reverse complement strand
CCTTGTCCCCCCCCTTTTTTTTTTTTTTTTGGAAAACGAATACTAGTACCCACGTTACCCAACCGTACATGTATTTGGTCTAACAATGCCTGTCCTTTCAGATGACATGGTACATTGGTGTCGGTGAGGATCTCCAACGTGACCAGAAAATCCGGTTTCCCTTCTACCGAGGCGTCGAGAAGGACTATTCCCTCAGCGACCTCATCTTTTCAGACGAACTAATCGAATGCGCGGATCCGTACGTCTCCCTGCGCCCGCCGGATGTCTTTCTTGAAAGAACGAAAACTAAACATTCTGTCTTAACAGGGCCGCCCCACGCCATCAATCCTCCGGGAGGAAGATCAGCACTAACTGTACGCTCACCTGCGACTTGCAATCCATCACAAAGGAGGACATGAAGGAAGCGGTTGATAAAGACAGTATCACGTAGTACGTTAACTCCTCAATGTCCCACAGCCATAGCATCCGCGGTAGTGTTTCAATGCTGACATACCCCGAAGTTACCAGGTTCACTACGAACTAGTCATCACGATGGAGTCGGCCTTGATGAAATTCTCGCTCGAGTTCAAAGGCAAGGAGATGGGCTCGGTGCAGGCCGTTTACGGTAACTAGGTAGCCTGTAGGAGGCATGGCCAGGGCACCCACAAGACAGGTGTCCAGTAGCACTCCAACAACAGGCAGGGGATCTGGGGATAGTCTCAAGCAGTTGTGTAGAGAATGAATTGATTACAGAGACTTTTGATCCATCTCGCCCTCTCACAAGAACAAAATCAACATAATTACATCTCAACCACGACTATCTCCCCACTTACACCACCACCCCCAGCCCCTACGGCTCTCTAGGCTTCGCATCCCCCGGCCCCTTCTTCAACAACTCCTTAATACTAACCCTACTCAGCGACAACGGCCTATGCACGGCCCTCGAATACCGCGCCGCGCCCAGAATGATCAAATGCCCCGGATTCTCCTTCGGCACATGCAGCGCCCTACTATACGCATTCATCTGCGGTGTGCTATGCGCCTCCCATCTATCCGGCTGCCCGCCATAGCTATTGGTGAACACATCCCAATGATCATTATCGCTCACAATAATCGTGCCATTCACGCCCCCCTCGGGACTCCACACCACGTACGGGCTCGAGCCGGGCTGTACCCCCTTGATCATGATAGGATACCCGCGATCATTATCAAACTCAAAGGGCGACTTCGCCAGACGGTAATACACCGGGAATTGTTGCCCCGACCACTGCTCGCCGCCGGGGTGGTTCTCCTCCTGGGTGCCGGGGTATTCGTACACAAGGATCCAGAGCTTCATGGGCGGGATGTACGTGATGACGGTCATGCCCGGGCGGTCGAGGTAGGTCTTGTAGGCAACGTCGTTGACGACGGGGCCCCAGGACAGGAGGTCGGTGGACTTTTGGTGGGCGAGCTTCTGGCCGTGCTTGGGGTCGCGCTGGTCGGAGTAGAAGACGCCGATGGTGCCGTTGTGGGCGCTGAGGGTGTTAGATTTCTTTTCTTTTGGATTTTGTTTTTGAGGGAAAAGGGGTTGACTCACAGAATATACGGCTCCCAGATGCAGGGGTTGCCGTTGCGGGTGCTGGGGCCACTGCCGCGGGCGACGTTGCTGATGAACTTCCAGGTGGCGCCCTTGTCCTTGCTGCCGTACAGGTCGATGTTGGTGGCGTTGGGGCCCCAGCTGTTGCCGCTGGCCAACACAGTGCCAGCGGGCCACTCGCCGACGGCCCAGGGGAGTTCGGCGATGGCCGGCTGGGCGTTCATGCCCAGGCCGTTGACCTGGTCGGTGAGGTTGGAAAGCCACTTCCACGACGCACCGCCATCGGCCGAGCTGAAGATGGGGAAGACGCCCGGCGTGCTGTTGAGCCCGGCCGTGGCGAGGATCGTGCCGTCTGAGAGCTCGGCGATGCGCGGGTACGAGATCGTGCTGGTCACCGGGGGCATCCAGATGACATTCTCTTCGAATGTTCCGTTGGCCTGCGGTGTGGGCTTGGCCTCCTGCGCGGAAGCGAGGCCGAGAAGGCCGAACGTCAGGATCTGGAGAAGCATGATGACAGCTACAGTTCCCTAGTCAAAACATCAATAACTGCAGCGTGAGGAGGTGGAAACGACTTATATATTACTAACTTTCTCTCCACCTCTTAATGACGCAGGTACGCACGCGGTCCCGAATTTCCGGGACCCATTGCGGGAAAATCGATTTCGCTTCCTATACCCGGCGAGGGGGACGTCCGGCCCGTGGTGCCCCCGACTTAATAACACATTCTCCCGTACAGTAGCGCGCCAATCGCCGGGCCCGCACCACTCGGACCAAGACAGGCCAAATTCAACGTCGGATTTCTTGGTGCAATGCATTACGACTAGCTCGTGAAACATTAACAATGCTCAGATCAGCCTGAGAAACAGAGCCCACAACTGATCCTCCCGCCCGATCCAAGACCGGTTAGCAAATAGCGCCGTATACAGCCCGCACGCCAAGTCGATCGCAACGTGCAGCACTTTATACTTCGTAGATGCGATCCAAGTACGAACCATCACCACTTTCTTCCTCGCGGCAATGAATGAGCATCGCGGTCATCTTCCCGTCTCCCAGCCGCTGCGCTGTGTTCCCGTCGCCCAACACTATTCACAACTTGGAATAAGGATTGGGGGCGGGAGTCCGATTGGCTAGACTGGGCGAAAGTTGCTGCGTGCACCATAGCATCCTGGGCCAGGGGCAAAAGGGGCTGCCCGCGACGAGGAATCAATCGAGCATCACCATCTCACCAAGGGCGTGTGGCTCAGTTGGTAGAGCGTTCGCTTAGCATATTCCAGTATGCGAAAGGTCCTGGGTTCAATTCCCAGCTCGTCCAGAAGTCAATGTGATGGCGAGTCGTGGTCCATTGGATTATTGACTCTTCTCTTTTTGGGTGTGGGGCTCGCTGTCCCAGCCAACCTCACGGAGCAGGACTATACAGCCGCTCCCTACCCTTTTTGAACCCCCTGATGACATCCTGCCCCGCGTTCCCAACCAGCCATTCCGCAAACACCCTTGCCGTGGCTTTGTTCTCCGCCTTCTCTCTAATCAACAACCTTCCCGGATTCAGCAACAAATCCGCTTCGTCATCCGTCCCCGCCTTGTAAATAACCGTCCTGCTCCTTAACTCCTCCGGCAGAGACAAATACGTCCCCCTATCCGTAAGGGTATACTCCTGCAGCAAAATCGCCGCCGTGAGCGCCTGAATGGGGAAGGCAATGTACTGGTGATACCAGGCCGAGTAGGCCGTTGCCCACGGGACTTGGCCCGTTCCGAGCCAGAGGAGCGACTCCTTGATGTTTGTGGCGGACTTGTCGAAGCGGCTGAGGAATCGCACAGGAGGGTTGGAGTTTCCCTTTTCGGCGGCTTCGTGGAGGGCGGAGATTAACGCGAGGACGCTGGAAGAGTTGGATATCTGGGCAGGGTTGGAAGGGGGCCCGACGAGGAGGAAGTGGTCTCGGAAGATGTAGTAGCTTGGGGGGGAGGCGATGCCTTGGTCGATGGCGACTTGCTCGGCGGCAGGGTTGTAGGTTATGGCCACATCAGTGACGCCGGTTTGCAGGTACTTGATGCTGTAGGTGGTGTCGCTGGTGTACCATGCTACGAGGAATGGGGTGGAGCCGTTGGGGACGCGGTCTTGGATGAAGGCGTCAGCGAGAGCTTTGACGAGGCCGCTTTGGCCAGCTCCGCCGTTGCCGATGCGCAGAAGGGTTTGGGGGTTGATGGCGTTGCCGAAACCGCCATCGTAGAGGGCGGCGGGGTCGACGGCGACGGCAGAGGTTGCGAAAGCTGCTGCGAGAGCTGCGAATGAGAAGAGCTGAACCATGGTATGTCTGGGGTCAAAGAATGCGATTCCAGAGAGGGATTCCAGGGTCATTCCGGGAAAAGAGATGAAGTATTCGGTGCTTTTTTTCGTACACAGGACGTTTCCGGCGCATTTTATGGCGCAAACTTCGTTTCTGTCTCAGTGTTTGGAAGGCGCCGTCGCGTTTGGTAGTGTCGGGCTAGCGGTTAGCACCGCTGGTGCTCCGCCGGATGCAGAGGGATGATTGCGTGGGTGAGACATTGTCTCGTTGACACCAGATGATTGGCCCACGACCCACCCACCGACAAACTCGTTGAACAAATTTTCGGCGAACAGACCCTAAGACAAGACGTCCTCGTGCGTTCGACGTTTCAGTCCCTCCAGCCATAGTCGAAGGAACGATGCATGGCTACCCACCTATCAGAAGCGGGTGATCCGAATAAGTTTGCTTGGAATTGGACTGATGATTGCCCACATCCAGCTCATGTGCACGTGTGAGAGGTAGGGCGCGGGAGTAACAATGCGGGTGACACTCACCGAGGTGGAATAGGTGCCCTTTGGATAAAATATAAGATGTTTGTCTTTGAGGGACAATGGCATGGCGGCTGATCCAGCTGTCCGTTGACGATACCGACATGCCACAGCCAGAGAAAGCCCGTACTCGAATCAACACGCCTCTCTCGGTATCTCTGGTGCCCGCTCAGCACTGGCTCGACGGGACCGTACATCTCCTGTGCTCAGATCCATTGCACTGCAGTCCGCCCGTGACGGCGGAGGGCTGTCTGTGACCCATCCATCATCTCGTGGTCGCGCCTGTGCAGGTCGGTCCGAAATTGTCGGGGGAATCACGTAGTTGAAGGGGTAGCTCTCGGTGGTGTTGGGACGTTCTAGGAACAGTCGAGGAAAGAGATGGGCGACCAGTGGTTTCATAACCATGAGGGAAGCACAGACGATTGCGACATTCAGTTCGACAACGGACCACAATGACACGCCAGATAGGTCGCGGGTAATGTCGGTTGATTTGGCGCCGTAGACGAGGTAGTAGAGTCGAATGAGCGAGATCAGACAGACGCTGTTTACGCCGGGCCATTAGCATGTTTCTGGAAGAAGAAATGGCGGTGGTCGCTCACAAGAATCCAAGCAGGAAAACGACGTGGAGTCCGATTTTTTGCCTCCTCGGCAGGCTTGACGTCTTCAGGACCAAAAACGGGCTGAGAAAGACGGCGAAGTCGGTGAAGATGTTGCCGGCGGCATTGGCATACCACAGCGGCTCTCGAGGCAGGCAGTTTGCCGGCAAGGTGATGTCCCAGAATGCCTGGACAGGCACGCAGCCAAAGATGCCCGAGAGAATGAGCCATAGTCCGTAGACGGCGACGAAGGCGATCATGCCAAGGTAGACTTTGTACATCCGCGTCGTCCGGAAGACGCGCGCGTACAAGCAGAGGATGGAGATCTTGACGAGTGTTTGGCCCGTCACATACGAGAGAATGCTGAAAAACAGAGCCTGCAGAAAGCGCATGAGACGCGTGGGCTCAACATCTTCGATGCCGGTGCCGAGACCATAGCGAACCTCTGAACATCTGTGGTAAGCGTCCAATTTCCCTCCAAAAAATATTAAAAGACACGAGAAGGTCAAGCAAGCACTTACGCTGGATGACACCAGTCACGTGGCAAGTAGAGAATGTCTTTTTGTTCCAATTGAGCGACGTCCGATCAGATGCAAGCGTTGCAATTTGGAAAGAACATACCAGTGCGGCCACCAGGAATGCATCTTCGGCCCCGATGACCCCCACAATTCGGATGCGGGAAACCAGCCGGAGGAGGAGGGTCGCGGTAGCGAAGCCAAGCGAGACGGCCGAACCCACCACGACCGCGGTTGGCGTCGGCGGCGGAAAGTACATGCCGGCGCCAGTGATTGAGCTCTACCGAGAGACCGCAACGCGTCACATGTTTCGAGGACGCGCACGTCCTGCGGCATTCCGATTTCGATTGAAGCTGTCGCGGAGGGAATTCCGTCGTCGTTGCATGTTTTGCGAAGGAGCGCGTCGTCGTTGGAATTTGCAAATCCTTATCCTCTGCATTACTCGCTCACTGCCGACGCTAAACCCGAGCTGGCGAGAATAACGGTGATCCCGGCATACCGGTCGCTGATAGGCGTCGGGTGCATCGGTATCCGACCGGTGGGCATGCACCAGCGGCTGAAAGGGGCTGAAGCGGCTGATCCCATCGCTTGGGTTCCGGGTCGGAACTCGGAGAGAGCGCCCCAGAGCCAGCCACTGCACTTGTACCAGCGGGACTTCACCGCCCTTGCAACCTGCCGTGTTCCTCCTCTGCGAATTACGGTACCATCAACCTTCTTTGTCTGCCAGAAGTCCGATGTTCTTGTTGTGAGAGCATGATGCCACAGTAGCATCCACGGATCCTACATTTTCGTATCCCATAATCGATACCTAATCCGTACCAGCCAGCAGGAGAGTCCGAGCCGGAATTAATAATCACCGATTGCCATGCCACGTTACAAACCAATCTTCCATCTGATGTCAGATCAAGAACGCCTTCAACGCCACGCTTCAATTACCCCGCATCACCACGAAACTTGAACTTAACTACCCTCCCTGCATCAGCAATCCCGTCAAGACATTTAGGTACGGTACTGCCCGTGTACAGTGGCTGAAATACCGAACATGGATCCCGTCCAAACGCTCGCGCGAATCGAGGCTCTCATCAGCGTCTACTCGGCCGTCGAGCTGGTCCGAACCGCAACCTACTTCCGGAAGCCCGAACCGTCCACGGGTGTCTCGGTCCTCGCCACAATCCCATTCGCTGCCCTTTTTATCGGAGGAAACAGCACCTACGTTTACGGCATCTTCAAAAGAGTAACAAGCGGCACTGCCGGCCTCGGACAAGTGGCTACCGTCGCCGTCTTGCAGGCTGCGTCTCACCTTCTCTGGGCATGGGCATGCCGGACCGTCGCGAAAGGACAGTTCACAGTCGCGCTCTCGAAAGATAAGCCGAAGGAACTCGTCACTACGGGGCCGTATGCGTACGTGCGGAATCCATTTTACACGGCCTATCTGCTCACATATGCTGCGACGGCATTGCTTTCGGGAAGACCGGTCGACTTCGCTCTGTGGGTCTGTTTTTATGTCTGCTATTATCTTGTGACGATCGGCGAGCAGCGCAAGTTTGAGAAGTCGGAGTTGGCGGAGGCGTATGCGCGGTTCAAGGCCACGAGGGCCAGGTTTTTCTACGGGGACTTTTAGGCCATCGAGAACGGTTGAGACATATGGTAGCGAGGACTTAGAGACTGCCACACGAAGGAAGACATGCATGATTTGCATCTAGAGTCATAGAATCATGGGGCTGCATCTGTACCTATCTCTCGTGTCGTTATTGGGATCCGTCAACTCGGTGCATGGATGAAGACCACAAGACGTATTTGTGAAATTTAGAGAGAACTGGCTACACTGCTTGACTGGCCTGTAGGCCTGAACTGATGATACTTTTACCTTGAAATGAGTGGGAATGATTTTAATCGAGTCCTGGAGTAGGGGCAAGCCCGCTCTAGAATATGAGTCTCTATCGTTCTATGGGGGCTTGATGTCATCACTTTCTACAAGATCTGACAGACTTAGTCGGTAGAAACCCCCTTGCCGGGACAACTACCTACTCAACATCGACCTTCTCAACCTTGCCACTCTTGATATCAAACACAAACGCCTGGGTCGCCCGCCTCAGCTCCTCCCTGACCAATGGGTTTGCACGGATCCACCTCAGATCACTCTTCGCACTTTCATGGACACTATTGGATCACTCTCAGTTCGTACTCGCCCACACGAACCAAACTTAGGATTAGGTAACTCACTCAGTAAGAGCACCAAACGCCATCCCATCAACCTCAGCCCAGTGCGCCTCGCCGACTCTAGCTTTGATCCCACTGCGCACCTCCTCGTCGGTATATCGGAGCAGCCCACAGTCGGTATGATGCACGATGGCAATCTCATTGAATCCCCCGGGGATGAGGTAGTCGAGCGAGAGGATCTCACGGAGCGCATCGCGGACGCTGCCTCCTCCGTTTCGTTGCACGAGGACGGGGTCTGGTTGGGTATTAGTTGTCCGCCGTGAATGATGGAAGCAGCTGTGGATGGTGCTCACCTCCAGGCTGAAGATTGAAGAACTTCTCTGGGTTGCAGCGGCCGTCAAGACATGTGACTGAACAGGCAGAATATGTTAGCCCAGAGCTTCTCGTTCAGGAGTAAGGTGGTACGTGCCGATCAAGGTCTTCACCGTACGCATGTTGCCCCCTGCCAGCATCTCATCGAAAGTCGGGATGGGGGTGTGTGTTGCGGACGTGGACTTGTTCCGCTCTAAGAGGTCCGCGATTGTTGGGACAGACATTGTCAGGTACTGTAGAAGAACTAGAAGTATCGGTTTGTGTTGGAGTCTCGATTGAGGATTTGCGGTCATGTGGGGATGAAGTTGGAAATTAACAATTTCTGTCAGCCGGTAGAATCAACAACTTATATATCAGTTCCGTCCCATCTACCAGCTCACCTTTCAAGTTGATTTAAATACGTCGGTTGGCATAAAGCTGTAATGGCAGGCTGCCTTGTTCCTGTTAAAGCTTGGCGATCAGTGGACATACCGGAAGTAAACCCCATGGTAAGTCCGAACCGCATTGAGGGGATATGTGGTTGGTTGCGCGTTGAGTCATAAAAAGTTGTCTGGAAATGCGTGCCATCCTTCGTCGATACATCTATATCGCGGCTGGCATCGTGTCGGTGATGGAGAGCGACAAAGCCAAGCGACTGTTTTGGGGTCTTGGCATCATCGCATTCGCATTCGCTCGGAACTCCCGGCCTCCCTTCCTTCTGCACCACCCTTGTTGAAAACCAACTGCATGTTTTCCTTGTCTTGTGAGACGCATCGAGCGCGCTCATTGGCATACTGGTTTCCCATCCGCCGTTGATCCTGATCATTAGTCGCATCAGTGCTGTCTGGCACATCCGCATTGCGCAGGAGGCAGGAAGCCTGGAAATTCGCTTTCTTCGCTTTCGCCTAATCCTCCACCAAAGGAAGAGCCTTACTGTATTAGACCTGGCTTCCCTCGGAATGCTACTTGTCCAAGTTGGCAGACCGCGTCTTCCCCGCGGTCAGCAGGGACACCCAGCTCAACCAACAGCCCAGCACGATGACCTCCGCCTCATTATCACAGTAGACGCTTCTGGCAGGCAGACAATTCCAAGGCGTCATGTCGCCGTTGGCGCCGTCCTACTCTCTGGCCACGTCCCAGAGTCCCACCCGAGATAAGACTCCAACATGCTCTTCGTCATACTGGTGGGTTATGATAAGATGGATCGGCATCGAACCGCACCTTCGTACTCAGGAGAAACGGGTCTTCGGACACGACATTGATGCGCCGGCGGGCCTCCTCTCGGAGAGGCTAGGGACGCAGGAAGGGCGCGAGAGATAGTATCGGTGGCGAGCGTGCATCGGAACCAATGGAATCCTCCTAGACTCGGCCGGCAAAGGAAGTGACTTGTCCCAAAAACATGGACGAAAAGGCAACCTGCAAATTTCGTCCGGAGTGCTCGCGAAGAGACCTTGAATCCCAGTCTCCTCGATCGAAGCGAGTGCGCGGCCACCCTCTGCGCGAGCAGAACGACGTAGGAGCGCGACAGGAGGCCGGGAGAAAGGTATGCGCCAGGACAGAAAAAATATGTCATCAATGTAGACTGTGATGTCGAAAGAATGACGTCGAGCTTGGATCGACGAGTGGTCTAAAAGCGTGGTTGCCGTGAGAGGCACAACTCAATTTTGCGTAGAAACGCGCCGTGCACTGGGCTGGCAGAAGACAACTTTCGACTCGGGCGTGGCACTAGCAAGATGTTGAGCTGGAAACACAAGGGTCCCAGTCGAGGGCGAAATGGAAATGCCAGTCATCTGAAGCCGTTTCCCGGCTCCCGTCGCGGCCGAACGCGTCGCGTTTCGGTTGCCCACTATGCTTTCCTGTCCCTGTTCAATTGATGAAGGCGGGCAAAATCTAGATCCGAACTCGGCTACAATCCCACTGCATGCTTGGGAAAGTACAGCCCGTCCACAAAGATTTCACTGTTCCTGCGGTGGCATCCGAGTCATATAGGCGGGCGGATGGAGAAGTTTGCGGTGCACCATCTCAATTGGCACGGCGGCGCCTTTCTTCATCATCATTCACCCCGCCACTGTCATATCCGACGGCCCAGAACCCATTCGTTTGACATCGTACAAAGTATTTTCTCATTAGAAGCATTACTGGCACCTGAGGCAGCGCCCACCTCGGCAAAGAATCAGAGTGTCTCGGCCAGAAACCAACGCCGACGCCGACATCCCTCTTGACCGTTCCATCCACCATGCGACCGTTCAACAACCGAACAGGCCGCTCCTCCCCGCCCCCAACATGAACCATCATCCAACACCCTCCCGCCCCAATCCAAACCAAACTCCCCACTCGGACTACCTCATCACGGGGCAACACTCGAAATCTGAAAAGGAATGACAGAAGATGAAGAGGCCTCACTGCTCGAGGCGGACGCACTGATCGGGGCCGATACATAAACAGTGGACACCTCAACCGTCACAGTGTCCACGGTGACGTAAGTTGTCGTGAGGGAAGCGTAGATGCAGTTGCACGCCGATGCGTATTCCTCCAAGTTTGAGCATTCCGACGCGAGCGGCCACCAGGGGAGTCCTGAGGACGACGGCAGGGACGCGGATGCCGAGACGGAGGACGGGACGACCGATGAGGCGACTGAGGACGGGATAGCTGAAGACGGTGCGGCGGAGGAGACAGGGCCTGAGGATGAGATCGAGGAGGCCGGCGAGGCGGAGGATGCTGCGCTGGATGGAGGGGGGGCAGACGAGGATGCGACGGAGGACGGGATATCTGACGAGGATGCGATGGAGGAGACTGGACCTGAGGATGAGATCGAGGAGGCAGGTGCGGCGGATGAGGCGGATGAGTGATGATTGCAAGCAGCACGCTTCTTCTTCTTGTTTGTGCTTCTTCTGGGGAGATTTG
>Ga0247758_1002283_pt1 | contig 10897 bp, 14 predicted proteins | sample UWRJL156409C4_FD_180950 | JGI IMG/M metagenome (GOLD analysis project Ga0247758, IMG submission 180950) | Plant litter microbial communities from Arlington Agricultural Research Station in Wisconsin, United States - UWRJ-L156-409C-4 | ecosystem: Environmental > Terrestrial > Plant litter >... | reverse complement strand
GGGGGCTGGTGGGGGGGGGGGGGGGGGGCAGTACGCCCCGATGAGGACTATAGGCCTGCTGCGGACCGTGACTACCTTCTGTAGGGGGGAATCTGGCCGGCACTAGTCGAGCGCGTTGTTGGTGTACATCACCACCCGCGGCTGCCCTCCCCTGGAGAGGGGGAGGTGCGGCGTGAAGGCTCTGTGTCGCCGGACAACGGGCTGCCCCTCGTCGTCGAGGAAGGCGTATGGCTCGGTGACCACTATCGCCTAGGCGCCTTCTTGATGGGCAGTACTCCAGGGCGGCGTCGGTGTGGGCGAGGCCGTTGTGGGCGTTGAAGGTAAGGATCGGGCCTCGCTTCCTTTTCGGGGGGCATTTGACGTGCTGCGGCTGCGGGCCCGCCCCCGAGCCGAGCTGCGTAGCTTGAGTTTGCCGACGGCGGAGTAGGTTCCGGCGCGGCTGACTGCCTGGGAGTGGCGTCGTAGAGGTTGTCGCTCTCTATATCCCCCTCTACGTCGACATGAGCTGGCAAAGCCTGAGTAGTGGTGGCGGCAGCAAGCGTTGAGCCAGCCCAAGACAGGAGCATCATGTCAAAGACGGTAGCTAAATTGCGGAGGGGGTTATGGGTGGGTGCACCAGCTTAATGGTGCCAAAGGTAGAGGCATCAACCCACTAAACTATGTCGTTTGGTCAAATTTGGCCCGTGCGCTGACCCACCCCGCCCAATCAGGCCCCTGCCGTTGGAAGAGGCAGTCAAGATCAGCCCCACTCTCCCACCCCGCACCGGAGTGGTCGGTGCTTCTGTATTTTTCCTCAACCGTCAAGTCCACACGCGCTCCGAGATTCCTGCCTTGCAAAACCCGCTCACTTGACATGTCAGTGTCGGCGTCCACGCAGCCCCGTCCCCAGCTCCACCTACGAGAGCCCACACAGAAATTCGACGTCTCCGTCTCGGTTCGCACGATTCAGTTTCTGCACCCAGGCTATCCTAATGATGACAATACCCTCTTGGTGTCGCCCGCCTTCGACAGCGGTGGCGTCCACCACGAGACTGCGCGTATCGCGTGCGCCATCCTCGCCGACTGTAAATGGGACGGGTACTTCTCCTTGACCCGCGACGGGGCCCGGCTCGAAGACGCGGATGCTGACACCATCCTGGTGGCCCCGCAATACTACTTCTTTCTCGAACCCCCGCCTGCCGCCTCCCCCGACAGCGAGCCCTACCCGGTTGTCCTCTCCTTCGACCACTTCACATGCCCGGGCGTCCTCCCTCCATCGTGGTCGACGTCGTCCCTCACCATCGGCCCCTCGCCATCGGCCCCTCGCGCAGCGAGCGCGTTACTGATCGCGACGAAACCTGCCGGATAACAAGCTGGGACATACCTCTGGAGATTGCGCACATCGTCCCGCTTGCCGAGTCCGAATGGTGGCGTAGGAATCGTATGGCCCTCTTCGACCGCCGGCCGGAAGCTAGCTCTAAGACGAACTGTGTTGAGAACGCGCTCCTGCTCCGCAAGGATGTCCATACGCTATGGGACCGTCACAAGTTCTGCATCATCCCTAAGGCCGGCCGGTGGGTAGTTCATGTCATTGATAACGCCACAACGCGAGAGTTGGAAGAGACATACCATAACATTCCCCTTCAACTGCTCCTCCAGGTTTCCCCAACCTATCTTCTCGCGCGCTTCGCGCTCAGCATATTCGCGGCGAAACCCGCCTTCATTAAGCTCGCCCTACGGCCGCGGAGGGTTGTCAAGGTTGATGAGAATAACCAAAAGTCTGTCCAGACCCTCCCGAGCTCCCAATGTCGCCTCGAGCTCAAAAGGCCAAAGCCTCAGAGCCAATACCCAAGCCGTAGCCCCAAGCGGCTGCGAGACTGGGAAGCTGAGCAATGGGGCGACGACCTGTGGGATCAGCCACAATACGATAGCGGTGATTTAGGTGAAGATGACGAGGCCGAGGAGGAAGAAGATGAGGAGGACCGCCGAGGACGGCCGCGCAAGAGACGTCTGCATCTGGGGCGGTATAGCGCCAGCTTGCCGTCGCCATGCTCGACGGGCACCTGTGTTGCTAGCAAGGTGTTAGACGGGAACCTGAAGAGCAGTTTGAAGGGCCCCATGGACCCTGTCCCCGATAAGTTGGAAGAGGGGGCTACATTGTGACGCTGGCGCTGGCGATACGAGGCCCTCTCTCCATCCAGGAACTTTTCTGTACGTTAGCATGCTATACCTAAACTAACCCTGTCATGTTCCTCGGCAGCACCCATTTCGCCTTCCACTGTAGGAGAAAGCCTGATGTTAGAAACCACGGCACAGAAAAGATAGTGCGGGGCCGTCATCTACTTAGCGGGTTGCACTAATACAAATTGTTTGGGATCCGGGGGTACATTCTCAGGGCGCGCCAGCTTGCCGTGCGGTGTCTGCGGTGGCGTTTAGGACAATTGATTCCGGCTCACAGAACGCGGCCAGCGCCAACCAAGTATGCCCTGGGCCGTAGCTAGGCTGGTGGATGCTAGATGCGAAAATGGAGCGGAGGATTGGCGTCGCGTCTTGAAGACGCACCCCCAAACAGCGACATAGACACTCACGGTGGGAAAGCTGTCGCGATTGGGCATTCTAGAGCCGATCACCCACAGCGCTCCTCCCACGTGTTAGAAGCACTGCACTCTAGATTTGGTGGATTTGAAGAGGTTGCAACTGCGTGATCCTATTGCTTGTTCGGCTCTCCGGCTTTGCCAGAGAGCCTTATAGTTGTGAATGGTGGCAAGCCGTGTGGCAATGGTTACAAATCTATAGTTCTGGTGGTTTCCAGACTCTTCTTTCTGACACTTCTGGCCGCTGGCTAGAACCCCCTTCTTTCTGACAATTTCTGGCATTCATTTCTGCAATCTCGTGGTAGGCGCATGGGATAGGCATTTCTGGAGAGTGGCAAAATGGGCACGGACCGGTAGCGAAATGGGCGATGAGGAATCTGGTCTCTTGTCAGCCACCTCCCTCCAGGACATCTCCCATCATCCAGCCTTCAACCTACATCGTGACATTCAGCTTGTGCCTGATCATCGTCGACACCTCCTGCGCAGAGAGCTGGAACGATCCGTCGCCCCCAAACAAAACAGTTCTCTTGGCCGCTCCCAGATCTCTCGCCGCCAGCGCCGCCCCCTGCGCCGCACCGACCGACCACCCGATGCTGCCCCAAAGGACCTTGCGACCTACGTCACACCCGTAACCCCCGGCGGGAACTTGGTCTCCCAGATTCCAAAGTTCGTCTCCGTGACGACAATGTCACCCACATGGAGGTACTCGCCAATTCTCGGCCAGAACCACGCCTGCATGATGGTCTTGCTATCTTCAAAGTTCTTCGCCACCTCGTTCTTCACCGGCGGCGACTCAACCTTTGCCAACTTCAACTTCGCGAGATCAACACGCTTGGTCACCTTGCGGAGCAACAAGGAAAGGGCGAACAACCACGGATGCGAGGGCATTTGGTTTGGTCATTTCATTTTCTTTTCCTTTCCTTCTTCCCTTGCATGTATGCACCAAGGCGTCTGCAGTGGCATTTAGTCATGATCATCTCTGACCTCAATTGCGCATGCCTCAGTCAATGACCTGTCGTCGACTTAAGAAGGATCAACGCAGCCGCATGGCGCTAATGCGCATTCTCGCATGGCGCTAATGCACATTCTGGCATGACGCTAATGCACGATCGACACCTTATTATCCTGGTGCAAATCGATGATCGATAACGATGTCCCCAGGGGTCTGCCGAGCAACCGAGTCATCCGATCGCTTCCTCCGGTCGCGTTTCCAGTCACAATGTCACTTAGTTTTCCCCATGAATGAATATGCACATGTTTATTTTCATGCCCATCAATTCTCCAAGTGTTGCGGAATGGAGGGACATAAATTTACAATTGAAACGAGTGTGTATATTCTAATTATGCCACTTTTTGCGAAAACAGCGTCCCCTACATCAAAACGCGCACGCAGCTACTGTGGTCACGTGCCAAAAGAAAATGACCCTGTCAGGTACCTCTGAGCTGCCCCACAAGAGGTTTTTCCGGACTCACGGGCGCTCTTCTGCCCTGTGCGGACCTCGCGCAACCCCTTGTCGCTACCAGTCCCATCATACCAAAGTAAACAAAACCTCTCAAAACCCCTGCAATGACGCCAGACGTCCCCCATCCGCACTGGCATTTCAAATAGAAGAAGGCCTTATGGCAACATAGTCATTTCTCTGATGCCGTCGTCTCATCGCTGTTTTATCCACACTTGTTAGCCTACCATGCGTGTACCACATTTGGGGAAACTTACCAGCCGCTATCATTCTCTCGTCAGTTTGATGCTCTGGTAATATCCACGGATAATCACCAAATACAACCTCCTCCGGAAACCTCTCGAATAGGGAGACCTGTGGCCCCGTCCCCCGGCACTTAACTTGACACACTCTGTACACGACACCACCTTGGAAGGGATACGGCTCTTGGCTGACAACCCGCCGGTCCTTTCGCTCTTCTGCCGTGAAGGGCCCAAGATCCAACAGGCCTTCAGCGTTGATCTTCGGTATCCTGGAGTTCAAGCGGTAGTATTGGCACTGTAACCCACTCCGGGTACGATCCAGACGTTCAGAACTCCCCGGACGTGAGGGAAACCACTTCTTGTATCGGCTTTCGATATCGTACCAAGACAAGCCTAAATCCACATAGTGGTAAATGATGAACATGTTTTCAGGTATGGTGTATATTTGGTACGGATGTAGCCGCTTGCGGGTGTTGTTGTTGTTGTTACGGCGTGACCTCTCTCTTATCACACGGCGGGTCATTGGTGGGCTGGCGACGGGATGAGCTGACGATGCGTCCGAGCTGGTCCTGGATGTGTCCGAGCTGGCCCTAGATGTGCCAGAGCTGGGACCGTCTCTGACATATCCCCCATGGAAGGTGTGAGAGGAGCTGGAAGGCAATGCCGCCGATCCGCGGCCAGATGCGTGGTGAGGCGAGTTGTGATGGCTTAGCATTAGGAACACGTCACCAAAGACTTGGGACATCGATGGGAGCTGCTGCTGCTGAGGATTCAGCATAGCTGTAATAGTGGGAAGCATCTTAGGTGTGGGAGGCTGCTGAGGATTCAGAAGAGCTGCAATAGTGGGAAGCATATTAGGAGTGGGAGGCTGCTGCTGCTGCTGCTGCTGAGGATTGAGCTGCAATAGTGGGAAGCGTATTAGGAGTGGGAGGCAGTGAAGGTGGTGAAAAGGTGATGAGTGATGGGTGATATGGTGTATAGTAGAATGACACGTCAAAGAGAGAAACAGCAACTTTAATAGAAGATGAGTTTCAGAGCCGGAGCTGGCAGGTGTCTTGGGCAATGATTGAGGCCTGCCATCTTAGAGTCGAAACTATCAAAAGGAAATGCATGGTCCAACAACGAAAAAGGTTCCGCACCGGGTGAGTCGATGTGCCTGGGGCTGGCTGGTTGGATTCTTTCCTAATTGGCCAGCGTGGTGAACTCCGATGATCGACCCCGCAGGTGCCCCACCGGAGGTGCCGCCGGCGGCAAACGATGCATTTCTTGGCAGTGTCTGAGCACGCCCCCCGAACGATGCATTTCTTGGCAGTGTCTGAGCGCACCGAACGATGCATTCATTTCTTGAGATCAAAAATGACAAGTCTTTTGGAACTGCGTGCCCCGCAACATCACAAAAGAAAAGAAAAGAAAAGAAACAAAGAATGAGAGTCTTACCGTCCTGCCTCCGACAGCACCTCCGGTGGGGTGCTGCCGCGGGCTACTCGCTTCGCTCGAGTCGGCATTACTTTCATATTTTCCATTGCAATAAGGTAGTACCCCCAAAAGTCGGCGATGATTAAAGTGTGGGAATGGAATTGCGAACGGCTAACTAAAGCGGACGATAAGAGTCCACGCCTTATCTAATTATTAGGGCATTTGGCGTGCACTCGAATCGCTCACTTGCAAAAAAAAAACACGCCAAGTCCCAGAAAGCAAGCCCCTCCCTCTCTATAAGAGGGGGCACGCCGCTAATCTTGGCCGGGCTCAGCTTTTGGAGATCATTGCCGAAACGCGTAATCATTGTTTTGCTTTTTGGATAGGACTCTCTCCTCCAGACACTGCACTCGCAGAGTCCTATTCCTGTGACGAGTCAACTCAAGAATAAATGCAGGTCTCAAAGGCGCCCCCTGCATCAGGTTTTATACGTAAGTCAGCTCAAGCGACATCTAAGACAGCACTCGTTCCTTGCGGCTGCACAAGTGATTGGTCCGGCACGGGCATCAACTGCTCCCCGGGCATCAACTGCTCCCCGATGAAATTCGGAGGGTGCACGCCAAGTGGAGCCGACCGATGACCTGGAGCGGGGGTTGCGTTCGCGCAACCCCGCTATAGGGCTGGTTTTGGTGCGGGGTTGTTGCGTGCACTCGTTCAATTGCCGAATGGGGAAGGCGCATGTCTCATACAGTGTTCAGCTTGGAAGGAGAGGGGAAAGGGTTCACGGAAGACAAATCGGAGGAAGGAAGACCCACGATTAACACGGATCTTGCCGATGAGCCATTGAGGTGAGCCATCGAGGTAAGCCACCAAGCTGAGCTTGAAGTCCCCACCCAATCACAGCTTATTAGGTAAATCGTCGAACTGACTGTGTGCCGGGAAGGGTAAAAGATCGACGATTTGGTTAGTGATTTCAGCCAGCATTGCCTCTCACTCCGTGTAAATAGTTACAGTGGAACCTTTTAATACATACTGGGTGTTCAGCCTTCTGCCTCTCACATAAATATTCATTTGATTTCGTTGTCTTTCAGCTGCCCTCTCAGCAGCCTCTGCCTTTCCCAGCTGCCTCTGCCTTTCTTAGCTGCTCTTTGCTTCTACAACAAAAACTCCGTTCGAGATTATCGCCATGTCGTCTCTCTACAGCAACAACAACGGCAACCGCGTTGATGAGCCCGGGCCGACCAGTGCTCCTGCCTCTCCTGCGGCTGACTGTGGATCCTCTCCTCCCCTCATCTCGGCCGCCCCTGCCGACAATATGCCTCCTCCCTTTACCTCAGCCACCCCTGCCAACGATATGACCAGTCCTGTGACTGACTGTGGATCCTCTCCTCCCATCATATCGGCCGCCCCTGCCGACAATATGCCCACCCATAGTCTGCCTGCGACTGGAGATCCTTTGGCCAAGGCCGCCCCTGCCGACGATGTGCCCCGTAATCTGCTTGCGGCTATACAGCCTTTAACCGAGGCGATTACCGACACTTTCTCGCCAGAGCACACACATAGGCGCCTGGTTGACTGCGTGTACGTACGCTCCAAATCTCCTGCCTACACTTATCACTGTTACTGTGATTTATGAACACTGCGAGTAACACAACGCACAGCTGCTCGAATTCCCCGTTTCATGGTGGTGGTGCTAGGAATGGTGATGGAATGCATGGTAGCTCCACTCCTCCCCCGTCTGAGGGTGGAAGTGACAGCGATGAAGACAGCGAGCCGCCGGAAATTGATTACGATATCGCACGCGTTCGGGTTGCTGTGATGTACATGTACAACAAGTGCCGCAGGATGGTCCAAGTCGCTGAGGACGCGCTTTTGCTGATGGAGGGAATGTAACTACCTCGTTTTGCATCACACAAGAGCCTGAAGGCAATGATTTTTGTCACCAACTGCTGTGGTCTTGTCGCTGTTGCCAATCTGTTCCTTCGTTCAGGGGCTTGGTCACCTGACTGCAGGGAAATGCGCGTCAGCACCTGCCACCACTGTATTGGTGGGGTTGGTGGGGGTTGAGCGACACCTGTGAGCGCGTGACTGACCGTGAGCACGTGAACACGTGAACACACGCAGCTCGCCGAGCAGCTGCACCCCAACGGTGAAGGTTTCTTTTATTCGCCGAAGGTAAGTACACCTCCGCCGGGGTTTGTTTTGTTAGCTTGGTACATGCTCCACATTCTGACAAGGGCCCCTTGCTACATAAAAGTACCCTGGTATACAGGCAAATATCAGTATTTTATTGTACGACCCCCCAGCTTGGCAGTGGCTCTGGCAGTGGATTGAGGAGGTCTGCAATTGTAAATGGCATTTTTTCGCTGTGGGCGACTGGCTGCACTGTGGGATGGGTGCGTGGCATGTCGAAATTTAACTGGCAGGTATCTTGCCACAGAAACTGCTAGAAGAATGACTTGGGTTATATTTTCCCGTATGCAGCTAGCCCAGATGACCAACCCTTGTTATCACCCCTGTAAGTCACTCGAGCTAACAAAACAAACCCCGGCGGAGGTGTACCTCTGCCGGGAACACCTACGACCGCCGTTAGCCCTGGCGCTCTCGCTGACATGCAAGAGCCTTTTCGGCCTCGTATCTTGCCAAGCAGAGATGCGCCTCAGCAGCTCAGACCGTGAAGCATTTCTGCTTCTTCTAGAGAAGGACGTCGGACGTGATCGGTACTATTGCCACACCTGCTCTGTTCTGCATCGCTTTTTTTCTTCCGAACGCTGGGCTCTCCTCAGCTCTACCTGGAAACTTAATTTGGATGATTGCCGTTATCGTAATCTCGTTACCTTCCGTGGAAGCTTGGATTACGATTGGTTATCATCACGTCCGCCTTGCCATGAATCGACACTTTCTCGGTCCACCAAACGGCTTGCCGCTGGACAAGTTCCAACTCGAGTACACCTCACGTGGTCCCGTCCACTGGAGAGAGAAATGGTCCGCCAGGATCCTCCAGGACGAGCTGTTCCTATCTGCCACGCGGACCCTCTGCCGTATTGATAAGACCGACCAGGAACTACGAGGCGCTGTCGACAACTATAATTACGAAATCTGTGGCCACGTCAATATGGAAAAGTATACACGCCATCCCATCAGCGCGCTCCATCTCAGTTCTTCGTTTACCGGCCTCTTTACACCATGCCGGAATGTTGTCGAATCATGTACCCAATGTCTTACGGATTACGATACGACGGTGGAGCAGCGATGGGTCAAGATAAGGGATGGGAAGGGAAAGCGGATGAGTGCGTGCTGGTTCATTACTATTACTTCGTACCACAGGCTTGGAGGTGGTCGCTCGCCATCGGATACCAAATGGCATGCGTTCGCAGCGCGTGGGTTTTGGGACCTTTTTACCCTCTCACGAGACATGATTCGGTATCCGCAGGGCGCGGTGAGGCAAGTGTGGAAAGAGGCCGAGTCCTAGTCCTACGTATCTAGCTTTCGAGGAGGGTGAGCCCAACGAGACAACCAACTTTCGTACTCACGATGCCGATTCACCTTCACCAAGGCTCCAACTAGGAGCAGATCGCTGGAGAGAGTAGGGAGAGTGTGTACATGACCGTGCTTAGCGTGTCTAGAGAGAGCGTGCCGTGCCGGATTTATTGTCAATAGTCTTCGAACCCAGGGTTAGCAGGCCAAAGAAGAACCAAAACAAAACCATAATCTGTCACTGTCCAAGCCGGAAGACTAAGAGGCTAACAGAACGGCCGAGCCCAATTGCCAAAGCGAGAACGGCCACATTGAGTGTGTTGGGCGCCAAGATCCAAGACATCTCGTGTGTCTGTCTGGCGAGCCGGAGCGAGTCTGAGCCCGTCGCCACGATCGAGCTGTACGACCGAGTTGTGCAATCGCTGTCGTTGGCGGTCAGAGAGATTGCCGCGGCCGTAGCCGAGGTTTCGTGGTGATGGTCGTCACCGTCGACTGGTAGAGATCAAAGTTAGCACAGGAAGAGAGCCATACCTCTGTGGGATTGTCTTGGCGGCAGCAAAGATGCTTGCCGAGCCCCGGCACCACGTCAAGGTGCAATCCCATCGCCGGGGTACCCCTGGAGCCTGAAACAATAAAAAAAATAAAGATAAACAACAGGTTCTCCAGAGGCATCACCCATTCTCGGGAATGGGTGGAGCTGCTGCGTCTCCGCCGTTTTCACGCAGGCAGCCTAGACGGCTGGCCCCGAAGGAAACCTGCGCTCGTCTACTTCAAGACCTGGGACTTGACCTTGGGACTAGAGTGCTCGACATCAGTGCTCTAACCGCACGTGAGCGAGACGAACCACTTCTGTGAGGAGTTTGAACTGGGCCATCTGGGCTTCCATCGTCACGATGGCACCAATGACACCCCAGATAGCACCCCAAACTTCGATGAAGCCCATGATGATTTGCTTTTTGTCAGAAACGGACGCAGCGGAATCTCTGTTCTGACAAGAGAAAGGAGAAGCGAAGAGAAGAACTGGCCGAGCAGGTTTGAAAACGCATTTCCATAATGGGGAGCACCTTCTCTGTTTGACACTCGCAGCTTGCAAGAACGTCTGATGCTTATCTCTGGGTAAGCCCCTGATAGACAGCACCTTCTCTCTATGACACTCGCAGCGCCTTCTCTGTTGACACTCGCAGCTTGCAAGAACGTCTGACGCTCATCTCTGGGCGCAAGATCGCCCAAAGGCAGGACGGTTGAGAAAGTACGGAAGGGGCTTGATGGGATTTACTCCAGATCAATCGATCCGACAGTTCAGGTACTACAACGGTCTGCTCTCTGCAGAAGCAGCATATGGAGCCTGGCTTTTACTTGCACCTTGCAAGAACGTTTGATACTTTAGTTGATCTAGGGGGGCATTTGGTTGCGCGGGTTTGGACCCCTTGCTTTCCTGCCTATGATTTGGTATGGCGCTGCTGTCTTGGCCGCAGCAGCCCGCTGTCACAAACCGTTGAGCCAATGACCGGAACCTTTTCATTCTGTTCGTCTTTGAGTGTGGCTATCACTGTGTGTCTTTTGAGTTCATTCACTGTGCGCCATGTGAGTTTGAGCCTGAGCATTCACCATTCACCATTCACCCGCTTTTGCGCTCTTCAAATCGTGCCACCTCCATTCTTGAACGAAGGCCCACGACTCCACGAACGGAGGCCCGCGACATCATCCGCCATTCCAGCACGACATCAGA
>Ga0247758_1002282_pt1 | contig 10910 bp, 1 predicted proteins | sample UWRJL156409C4_FD_180950 | JGI IMG/M metagenome (GOLD analysis project Ga0247758, IMG submission 180950) | Plant litter microbial communities from Arlington Agricultural Research Station in Wisconsin, United States - UWRJ-L156-409C-4 | ecosystem: Environmental > Terrestrial > Plant litter >... | reverse complement strand
TACTAACTTCTTCTATTAACAGCACTTATTTTTCATATAGGGCTCGTTAGGAGCTTTAAAGGCCTAACCTCCTTATTAGGTTTAAGGTTTTTACAACCCTAGTTAAGGTTTTTAATAAATATCCCCCTATACCTATTAAGGAGTTTCCTACCACTTTTTAAACTTTAAGTCTTATAATAATCTTACTCTTTAGTTTAACAGTTTAAATATCAGATCTTATCTTATTTTTCTATTTTTAAAGTAAACTAATTAATTTACCTCCTTAAGGCTATATTAACTAATTTAACCTTCGTTTCACGTTCCTTACAGGTGGTTTTAATTAATCTAGATTTTTTCAGTAAAACTCCGCAATTAAGTCTAAACACTTAAGGTTTTCAACTGGCTCTTACAAGTTACTTTTAGGACCGTAATCTAACTATTTAATAAGATACTTAAACGTGTTCTTTCCCTTCTGTAAATTTATAACTTTCTTAACGTTGTACTTATCCTTATTAGCGTTAATCTTAATCTTCTTTTTTAAAGGAACTCCTTTTAAGGCAGGTTTTAAAAGTAAGATGTGAAAAACCTTAATCCACACCTTTATGTTAACGGGTAAGTTTAATTCGTAATTAAAGGTAGCGATCTTTTTCTTAATTTAGAAAGGTCCGTACCTTTTAAAGTTAAGCTTCTTACTAAGTCGTTTTAAATATAGGTTTTGTGAAAAAAGATAAACGTAATCCTCCTTTTAAAAAGTCAGTCCTTTAACTTATTCACCGTTATAATAAAGTCCCTTTTTAAGTATTAATTATTTAATTTAATATTTATTAGTAAATTTCTTTATTTGTTCGCGTATAAACTTAAATTTAGCTTATAGGTAATTATACAGTTCTTACATCTAGTTTACGTAGATTACAGCTTAGGGGGTACTGGTAGGTGGGCCTTGATGGAGCTTAAGCTCCTTACTGTAATTTATAAAGAATGGTAATATACTTATTAACTTAACTAATATTATGTTATAAGCTATCTATACTGTTAGTAACAGCTTAAATTAATTATCTTATTCGAAGTTAATGTAAGCTTAGAAATATATTATAAATATCTAATTAACTTACTTTATTTAGCTATCTGTCTGTAAGTGGAATATTATTAAAAGCTTACTCTTCACACCTATTCTTTACATTAATCTTTATTAAAACTTTAATATAATTAGCTTATCTTAATCCGTAACGATATTATCTGGTTAAAAGTGTTATAAAATTACCTTTTTCTTAAAAATATAAATAAATTACTCCACTATTATGTCCTTTAAGGTTAATAGAAAGTAAGCCTATTTTATTAATCTATTAACTATTATAAGGATCTGGTTATAAGTAACTCCTATAACAGGGTCCTTAGACTTTAAGATCCTAATAACGAAGTTAAGTAAGATTAAACTTTATAATGTTTATAATATGGGGAGTGGTTTAAGAAGCTTATAAGGCTTATAATACCGATTCTGCTTCCAGTAGCAGATGTTATAGTTATTAACTACTTCCTTAACTAGCTTCTTCACTTTTAAGAAAGTGTACACTTATTAGGCTTATATAAAAGTCTTAGCTTAGCTTATATATCCCCTAAGTTAAGACTTATAGACCTGTTAGACGTATTCCTTCCGTTTATCTAAGTTATAAATATACGGTTTCTCTTAATATTAAAACTTTACTCTTAATTTAAGTACGCTGTTTACACCTTTTAATAACTGTTCTAGCTGACACCCAGTTTCGTTATAATTTAGATATATTAAGTACTCCTTACTGCAGTTTTACATATACCTTAAGAAGTCTTTTAAAAGGCACTTATACTTACAGGTTCCTTCTATTAGCCTTCTTACTTAAAAGTCTTATTATTACTAATAGATATTATACTTTATTTATAAGTTTATACAGACGTTAATAATCTATTCTAACGTTTAGTTATTTAACACTTATAACGTATACTTTAATATGCCGTTCTTAACTTTATTAAACATAGTAACGGGGACTAGGACTAGATTAGTATCCTTATAGTCTTATCTCTAATTAAAAGCGTTAGCTTACTTATTATCTTTTCCTTTAACATAATGGATTTAGAAGTGGAACGGGGTTATTAACTTTACCCACTGTGCTTACTATAGGCTAAGCTCCTTTATTAGGAAGTATTAGAAGTTATTATAGTTTAAGAAGACCTAGACTAGTTCCTCTATACTGCTTAGGTACAGTACTTACTTAGTAAAATATTAAATAATCACTATCAGTTCCTTATTGTAAATTAAATATTATAGGGCTAAGCCGTAGATCCCTTTTAATAAGAAGGTAATTAGGTAACGTTTCTTATCGTTCTGGACTTAGTTAAGTTCTCCACTAATTATAAACTTTAAGAAGTCTATCTTGACTTAAAAAGGTTTTAAGAAATTAGGAAGGGCCAGGATTAACACTGTAATAAAGGTATATTTAAGGTCCTTAAACGCCTTTTACTATCTTTTAGTCCATTTAAACGGCTTTCCTTCACCTGTAAGTTTATATAATAATCTTACAATTTTCGTAAAGTACCTGATAAAACAGTAATAAAAGTTCACAAAACTAATAAAAGCTTATAACTCTTTTTAGTTCTTTAAAGTAAACTAGTCCTTAACTGCCTTTATCTTCTTTAATTACATTTTAAGCTTTCTAAAAGTTACTTTAAACCCTAAATAGTTTAGTTCCTGAATGTAAAAGTGGCTCTTCTTTAAGTTTACTATTAGCTTCGCCTTCTTAAGAGCTATTAGAACCTATTATATATACTTTTAGTATTCTTTTAAAGTTTCGGAATAAATTAAAACGTCGTTTAAATATATAAAGATAAACCTGTTAAGGAAGGGGTGGAGAATACTGTTAATAAGGCCTTAGAAAGTCGCAGGGGCGTTTATTAATCCTATTAACATAATATAGTACTAGTAATACCTGTTATAAGTCTGAAAAGCCATTTTATACTTATCCTCCTCTTTCACTCTAACGTAGTTAAATCCTATAGGGAAATTAAGATTAAAGAACTAATTCGCTTTAATAATCTGTTCTTACATCTCTATAATAAGTAATAATAGGTAGTGATTCTTAATTATATCTTTATTTAACGTTTAGTAATTAATAACTATATGTAGTTTACTATCTCCCTTCTTTAAGATAAATAACATTAAATACCTTACTAGTAACTAAGACTCTATAATAAACCTGTTCTTTAAGTTCTTATTAACGTACTCTCTTAAGGCTTCCACCTATTAAGGGTTTAAGTGGTAGGGCTAGAAGTTACAGAGCTTCACTCCTAGCTTTAACTTAATTTTATAGTCCTATAATCTATAGTTTAGTAATTACAGTATCTTTTTTTAAAACAGGGTAAACTTCCTATACTTTACAGGTACCTTAGATAAGTCAACTCCTTCACTTACTTATAGATCAGTTTCTTACTTCTTTCCACCTTTTAAATCGTCATTTAGGTAACGTAATAGACCTTCTAATCCTTTAACCGTCTTTATAAACCTAACCTAAACTATACTTAATTCTAAGGGTTTAGCGTACTTCTAAGTACTTCGTGTAACTTTAAAGCGGTTTAGTGCCTTTTTAACTTTCTCTAAACGGTAATTACAGTTAGGGGACTTACTAAAGGTAAGGTAGCCACTCTCCTAGTTAATTACAGGGTTATACTTTTCCAGTTAGGGTAAACCTAAGATCATATTATACCCTGTTATTAGTGTAACGTTAAAGTCTACTTATTATTTATCCTTATTTACTTTAATTAAGAGTAGCGAGTAATAAGTAACTTTACCGTTATTATATTAATATAAGCCTCCTTCTCCATTTTAAATAGGGATAGCCTTTTTATACTCTTTATTAGGGAGTTTCTTTTAATTAACTAATAAAAGGTGTATTAGGTTAGAAGCACTCCCGTTATTAATTACTGCTTTTACCCTAAATAACCTCCCTTTTCTATCTGTTATATTAATATTAATAGAATAATACTTATGCTTTTTTAACATTTAAATTATAATAATTATCTGTCTTTAAAGTCTTATCTAGCTTAACCTTTAAATACCTTTCCTTCTTCTTAAGGTTTTTACTAATTAGTAGATTATTAGTTTCTAGCCCTTTTAAAGGGCCTGTAGCCTTTTCCCAGTTCCTTCTGGAAAAACAGGCAACTTTAATAAACCTAACGATTAACCTTTTTTAGATTTTCACACTTTAACGTCCAGTTGACTTTAAACAGTATAATGTTCCTAAAATCTTTAATAAGTTAATAATACACTTTATAAGACTAGATTACAGTAATATCCTTTTACTCTTAGATCTATTAGTAATCTTCTCACTTTTACTACTTTTAGGCTTTTCCACTAAGGTGTAGTAAATATATTACAGCTAGGCAGTTATTAAGCACTCCTCTTTACTAACACGTAACGGGGGATTAGTTAATTACGGTAACCTTCCACTTATTACTAAATTCTCTTATTAAGGAGTAAGAGATTTAATAGTAAGCTAGTTTTAACTTTACCTTTATAATAACGTAATCCTGTCTTTATATACCTAGGAAGTAGTTATAAAGGGCCTTAAGTCCATAATACCAGTTAAAAGTACAGTTATTATATATATAGTTAATTTACAGTATATCCCTGTAATTAGGGTAGTTAATATTAACTATAGGTATTACGGTTATAAAGTACAGAACGGGGGAAGTAATACTTTATTTCTTCTCTTCTTCCACTTACCTTTAAGTACATTATTTCTCCTAAACCTCTTTTTAAAATTTAGGTAATAATAATTTAACTTATTTTTTTATAAAATAGTCCTCCTTAATAAGGTAATATTTAAGCTGATTAGTAAAGCGAACTTTATTATAAAGTTACAACTTAATTTCCACCGCTCTGTCCTTTAATATCACAGTAAACCCTTTAACTTGTAAGTCCTTTATTTTATTTACTAACTCTTAATATTTCTCCTCTAGCTCTTAGATCCTCTATTAATATGCTTATTTCGTACCTTCCTAGGGGACCTTTAAGGTACTAATCTAAAGTATATTAGTTTTAATATAAGGTAATTACTTAAGTTATCCTTCTTCCAGGGAGGTAAGGGTGCTAATCTACTTAACGTGTTTAAAGTATTTAAGAGTTTTAAGGGACACTGTTAAGAAGAACTTCCATTTCTCTAGTTTGATTCTCTTAACTTACTCTTTTTCACCTTTTAAAGCTTACTTTACCGTTTAGGTAACCTAAAGGGCTAGTTCTTTAACTCCTTTTACTATCTTAATAATTTCTAAATCAGGGTCTTTCTTAAACTTCTTTAATTCCTAAGCTTATAAGGTAAGGTTTTTAAAGCCTGTAATAGCTAACTGAAACATCTCTTCCTAAAGTCAGTCTTTTATAACTTACACCTTTAATAGTTCTAAGTTTCTACCTTAGAGTCGGTTTTCCATAACTTACACCTTTATAGCTGACTCTTCTAAGACACCCTTAAGGACTAAATACACTATATCTTAAGGTTTTTTATCTTTTCCTTTGTCTTCTAAGTTACACTTATTTATTTAAGTGTAATCTTTTTCGTTACTTACTATCTTAATATAAACGTCTTTAAAGTTAAACCTAATATGTTTTCCCCCTTCTAGAACGGGTTTTTAATTAACTTACTTTAGCGATAAGTATTACTGTATTATATATCCTTTCTTATCACAGTTAAAGTATTAGACTTACGACAAGTCTTTAAACTGCTTTTACTATTATTATCGTTAAGGTTTATCATAATTAAGTTAATTCTAGCGGTTTACTATATTAATATCTATTAACCTGGGATAATAATTTATCACAGTTAATTAGTTCCCCTTCTTCAGTTTACTTAACTAAGGAGTTTACTCCTTCTAAAAGTTCTTTTAATAATAGTAATTATAATACTAATTATCAGCCTTAATAATTATCTTAATTAACTCCTAAAGACAGTCCAGTTAGTCCTTTTAGTAAAGGTCTCTAGTAACGTGCTCCTTCAGACCGCTTTAAAACAGCATTACTAAGGCCTCTTAGCTAAGCTTAGTCTTTACTACTTCCAGTTTAAAGTGTGTAAAGAACTTAAAGACTAAAGACGTCTGCCTTAAGGCTATAAGCCGCTATTTAGCCCGCCTAGGGGCGTTTAGTTCTCTAAACTTAATCTAGAGTTAATTAATAAAAACGTTAAAGTTGTTAAAAAGAGCCTAAGTCTCAGGAGCTTTTTTACACACTCTGTTTATAAAAAGGTTATTAATTATCTTTATATAAGGTTTATACCAGTAAGTAACTACTCTATTTAGTAAAGCTTTAGTAAACTTAACTTTCCCTTCTTCTTTAAAGAACTGTTCGTTATAATAGGTGATATAACTCTAAAGTTAAGTTATCTAAGACTCCAGCTACGTAAAATCCCCCTTAAAGTGCAAAGGTAGAGGGAGCTTCACTCGTTTCTTTTACAAGCCCCTAAGGTCGTTATTTTCCAGCTTAACAGCGTTAAGTCAGGCCTGGAGTTTTTTAATAAAACTAATACGGCTTTTAATATCTTTAAGGAAAGTTTTATTAAGTTCCTTAACTAGTCCCTACTAGTTAAAGTTTAAGTTTTTAAAGTGTATAGCTAATTTGTTAATAGTAGGGAGTTAAGGTTAAGCTTACGTTTTCTTAATCTCCTTACCTTTTCCAGAGGTTAATATATTAATAGGAGAAAGGTAATATTTAGGAATTTAATAAACAGCGTTTAGAATTTAAATATTAATATCGTATTATAACCTACACCTAACACAGGCCTTAAGAGGACTAACGCAAGTTAAGACAGAACATATAACAGGACACTAACAGGTAAAGGGCGTTTTAAAGATAGTTTATTAAGCTAACACTCTTAAATAGGGGTTTAACGTTACTGTAAGTCGTTATTATTATAATATATAGAGGTGAATCTGAATAGTAAGATATAAATAAATAATTAAATACTAGCGTGAGGAACCAGAGTCCCTCACGGTAGTTATAGGTATAACTATAGCTATCTATACTAACTAGCTGGGAGGTACTTTATACCTTTACTCGTAGTGTCGCAAGTGCTTATTATGCAAGCACTTTACACCGCGTAAGCGTTCTGCTTGTAAGGTTTCTCCTACTTGCGATACAAGCACTCGGCATACTGCGAGCAGCACCTCACTAGTCGTAAGGGCTTCGGGTCTTTGCACCCCTGGCCCAGTGCGCCTGGACAGTGTGCACTGCCCTCCCACACTGTTCCTTCTGCGGGGGATCTGTCGGGCCGCCCCGGCCCAAGTGACGGCCTGCAGGGTCGTCACAGGCACGTGTAAAACTGTAATAAAGAGTGCTTAAAGTATTTAAACTATAATAAAACTGGTTATTAGCTGGAACAGCTACCAGAAGGTGTAAACGGCACGCCTAAACCAGAAGTAAGGCTTTAATATTAAGAGAAACTGTACATTTATAACTTAAATAAACAAAAGGAGTATATTTAACAGGTTTATAAGTCTTAACTTAAAGGATATATAAGCTAAGCTAAGACTCTCACATAAGCCTAATAAGCGTACACCTTCCCGGGAATAAAGAAGTTAGTTAAAAAAGTGGTTAATAATTATAACGTCTGTTACTAGAAGTAAAATTAACACTATAAGCCTTATAAGCTTCTTAAACCACTCCCTGTACCATAGGCGCTATAAAGTTTAATCTTACTTAACTTTATCACTAAGATTCTAGAGTCTAGGGACCCTGCTATAAGAGTTACTTATAACTAAATCCTTATAATAATTAACAGATTAATAAAATAGGCCTACTTTCTACTAACCTTAAAGGACATAACAGCAAAGCAACTCACTTATATCTTTAAAAAAGAGGTGGTTTTATAACACCTTTAACTAAATAATATCATCACAGATTAAGATAAGCTAATCGTATTAAAGTTTTAATAAGGATTAATATAAAGAATAAGTGTAAAAAGTAAACTTTTAATAATATTTCACTTATAAACAGACGGCTAAATGGAGTAAGTTAACTAGATATTTATAACGTATCTTTAAACGTATATTAACTTTAAATAAAATAATTAACTTAAATTATTACTAACAGTATAAATAGCTTATAATATAATACTAGTTAAGTTAACAGGTATGTCACCATTCTTTACTAATTACAGTAAGGAGCCTAAACTCCGTTAAGGCCTGCCTACTAGCGCCCCTTAAGCTACAGTCTACGTAAATTAAATATAAAAGTTACATAACCACTTGCGAGCTGAACTTAAGTTCACATATAAATAAATGAAGAAGTTTACTAATAAACATTAAACTAAGTAACTAGTATTTAAGAAAGGACTTTACTATAATAGCAAATAAGTTAAGGGATTAACTCTTTAAAAGGGGGACTACGTTTACCTTTTTTTACAAAACTTACATTTAAAACGACTTAGTAAGAAGTTTAACTTTAAAAGGTACAGACCGTTTTAAATTAAGAGGAAAGTTACCACCTTTAATTACAAACTAAACCTACCCGCCAGTATAAAGGTGTAGATTAAGGTTTTTTACATCTTACTTTTAAAACCCACCCTAAAGGGAGTTCCCCTAAAAAAGAAGATTAAGGTCGACGCTAACGAGGACGAGTACGACGTTAAGGAAGTTATAGATTTACGAAAGGGAAAGAATACATTTAAATATCTTATTAGGTGGTTAGATTACAGCCTTAAAAGCAACTTATAAAAACCAGTTAAAAACCTTAATTACCTAAACCTGATTACAGAGTTCCACTAAAAGAATCCAGATTAATTAAAACTACCTGTAAAAAACGAAAAGTGAAAGTTAAACCAGTTAGTGTAGCCTTAAGGAGGTAAACTAATTAGTTTACTTTAAAAATAGAAAAATAAAATAAGATTTAACATTTAAACTATTAAATTAAAAAGTAAAACCACCACAGGACTTAAAGCCTAAGAAGTGGCAGGAAACTCCTTAATAGGAATAGAAAGACATCTGTTAAAGGCCTTAACTAGGGTTATAAAGACCTTAGACCTAGTAAGGAGGCTGGACTTCCAGAGCTCCCAGTAAGCTTTATATAAAAATAAGTTAGTAAAAAGGGCCGCCCTTTACGTACGGGAAAAAGGAGCCACAGATTAAGTTAAAAAGAAGTCGTTAGTTATAGTAACCCTTTAGAGAAAGAACCGGCAGGTGTTCCCACTAGGAAGCCTCCTTAGTTAAAGGACTTGTTAGCTTTAGGAGGAGTGGCTAGGTAGACCTCCTCTTACTTTTAGAAATGAAGGATCTTTACTTCCCGGCTAAACGTAGAAAAAGCTCGCTCTTCTATTTAGCGGCGCTGGACTTTGATCCGTTTAAGTTAAGTAATAGCTTTACAAAGCTCTCGAGTTTTCAGCTCCAAGTTCCATATAGTAACGTTGTGCTTAGTATTAAGACAGCGCTTTTTAAAAAGGAGCCGTTAAAGGAAAACGTTATTGTAACTAAATATGTCACATGAAAACGAAGCCTTTACTAATAAGTATTTAAAGTAACTGTCTGACTGTGCGGTAATAAGATAAGAAAGCGATTTTAAAGAATAACGGCTATAAGGTGACATTTATGATCTAAAAGTCAAAGTAAAGTCCGTAAGGTTATAGTAACAAGAGGTGCTGTTTTTTAAAGTACGCTTTTATATACGGTTAGTAGGTATAGTCGCGTTAAGGAAGAAGGAACACTTTTACTTAAATTCTTTATAGGAAAAGAATGTTAAAGAGGGGGAATTGTGTAACGACCTTATAAGCCGTTACTTAAGCTGGAGTGGCTTAATAAATCCCCTATATAAGGAACAGTGTAAGAAGATAGTACACACGGTATTACACACTGGGCCAGGGGTGTAAAGACCTAAAGCCCTTATAACTAACTAGCAGTTACTTAATCTTAGTAAAAGTGCTTACTTATTAAGCAGTTATAAGACCTTTAAGTAAGGAGTGTTTAGTAATAGGGTGCTCAGTTCCTCCGTAAGCAATAAGCCATTAAATAAGGTATAAAGTACCTTTAACTAGTTAATATAAATAGTCACAGTTATACCCATAACCACTATAAGGGACTCTAGTTCCTCACACTAATATTCAATTATTCATTTATATCCTACTATTCAGACTCACCTCTGTGTATTATAATGACAGCGACCTACAGTAACATTAAACCCCCTATCTAGGAGTGCTAGCTTAATAAGCCGTCTTTAGAACGCCCTTTACCCGTTAGCGTCCTGCCATACGTTCTGTCTTAACCCACACCAGTCCTCTCAAGGCCTGTGTCAGGTACAGGTCGTAATATTAGGATTTAGCCTTCTAGGCCAATTATAACGTTTTATAAGTGTGGTTCTCTTTGTAGTTTCTTCCCTGTTACGTTACCGTACCAGTTTAATGTAAAAACCTTAACAATATTAAGCTAAATACACTGATATAAGATAATGTAACTACCTTATAAGCCGCTATTTAGGCTGGCACGGCCTGAGGGATCCCTTAAATAAGAAGCACAATAGCTACTATTCGTGTCGCATTGTAAAAGTTACATTATGTACTTTGTTACTATAGTTACTTTATTACAAAGTAGCAGAGTAAGTAAGATAACCACGCTTCATTACTTTAATAGTCTTATAACAGAGTAATAGAGTAACTGTTAAAAGCACTACACTCTAGATTCTATGGAATTAAAAGGGTTGTAACTGCGTGATTGTCTTGCTTGTTCGGCTTTCTGGCTTAGCCAGAGAGCCTTCCCTATAGCTGTGAATAGTGGCAAGCCGTATAGCAAAGCCGCGCGGCTACAATTGCGCGTCTGTGGCAATAGTTACAAATCTATTATTCTGGTGGTTTCTAAACTCTTCTTTTCTAATAGTTCTGGCCTCTAGCCAGAACCCCTTTCTTTCTAACAGATGTTGACGTAATTAGGGGGGG
>Ga0247758_1002281_pt1 | contig 10911 bp, 7 predicted proteins | sample UWRJL156409C4_FD_180950 | JGI IMG/M metagenome (GOLD analysis project Ga0247758, IMG submission 180950) | Plant litter microbial communities from Arlington Agricultural Research Station in Wisconsin, United States - UWRJ-L156-409C-4 | ecosystem: Environmental > Terrestrial > Plant litter >... | reverse complement strand
CGAGCGCGCGAACGCCGAACTCTGCGTCAGGCCACCGCCAAACGTGAACCATCCGCCCGTGCCGGTCTCGAAGCCCGGGTTACCCGAGAAGTTCGTCACGCTGCTGGCGTTGACGACCAGGTCATCCACGTAAATGTCCGGGTTGGCCCCGCCGTCGAGCTGCGGCACGTAGACTTGGGCCGACGTACAACCCACCGGGATAGAGAACGCGCCCGAGAGCTTCGACCACGTGCCAGAGGCGTTGCTGGCGGCACCGAGGAACGGGAACGAATCCACGCCGCCACAGGTCAGCTTCGCCGAGAGCGCGAGCGTGATCGCGCTGCCCGAATTTTGCAACGCGAAAATGCTGACGTCGTAGCTCGCGGGGCCCGCCGGCAAGGGGTACGACGGCCCCATGAAGTTCGCCGTGCGATTGCTGTCTACGCCCGCGAAGCTGCCGCTATGAACGAACGCGGTCGTCTGCGACACGTTGCCGCCGAACGGCGCCCAACCGTTCGCTCCGAGCTCCCAATCCCCGTTGCCAGCGAGGTTCGTGCGCTGGGACGGTGGGGGCGGCGGCAGGACCGGGATCGAGAGCCGCTGCTGCACGGACACATCGTCCACGATTTCGGCGATGCCGGAACCGGGACCCTCGAAGTACAGGGTGAGCTGCGACAGGTCGTTGCACGGCGGGACGAGATAGCTACCGCTCAGCTTGACGAACCCCTGATCGTTCGCCGTGCCGCTCGCGACACTCGTGAACGACTGCGCACCGTCGCATACAGAGACGACGGTCAGCGAGACGGGCGCGCTGACCGCGCCGTTGATGCGGATCCAGCCGCTCATCAGGTAGGTCGCGCCGTCCGTCGTGACCGGCGGCAAGAGATCGTAGCCCGGACCCATGAACGTAGCCGTGCGGTTCGAGATGAGCATGCTGCCGGCACCGCTATGGGCGACGGTGCTCGGCGAGAGCGTCGGACTTCCGAACGGGAACCAGCCGGAAACGCCGCTTTCGAAGCTGCCGTTCGTGACGACGTTGGGACCGAGCGGCTCGCCGATCGTGCGCAGCGCGGCATCGTCGATCAAAAGGTCCACATCTGCGTCTGGCCCCTGAGCGTAAAGCAGGGCCTGCGTGATGTTGCACAGCGGTAGGGTAAGTGTTCCGTCGAGCGCGGTGTACTTTCCTTGCCGCGCGGTACCCGAGTCGATGGAGATGAAGATGGGCGCCGCACCCTCGCAGATAACTTTGGCAGTGAGCTGCACGGGTTGCGCCTTTTCGTGCCTTTGCTTGCCGAGATTGTTGCCCCAGCCGTGCTCGTCACGCTCGATCGAGACGAACGCCGAGGCGTCATAGATGAAGCCGGAGCGCACGATCGACGTGACATCGATGGCCGGGCCTTGTGAGGTGTCGCTGCGATCGCTCGCGAGTAGGGCGTTGTCTCCCGTGTGGGCGCGATTCGCGATCTTCACCGCCGGCATACCGAAGCCGGACCAGCCGTCACTGCCCGCTTCGAAGCTGCTGTTGGCAATCAAGTTCGGCGGAATGCCCTCGGGATCCGTCGGCACACCTTCGAAGCCATCGACCATCGCGTAGTAGGCCGGCTTGCGCCCGTAGTTTTCGTCGAGCTCGAGCGGATCGTCCGCGCCGAAGGTGGTGTCGATCCAGGAATACTTGTCTGTGTAGCCCCACGTCGTCACGGACTCGCAGCGGGGCGTCGCTGCGCAGGCTGCGACGACACGGTGGTAGATCTGCTTTTGCAGCGCGAACTTGTCGGCACGGGTCCCGACGATGTTGCGCACCTGCACGTCCAGCTCGCTGATGTTCACGCTGAGTCCGAGCGCGCTGAAGCGCGCGAAGTTGTCGCGGATCGCTTGCTCCGACGGCGGGAAGCGCGCGTCGACGTGGAATTGGAACCCTACCCCGTCGATCGGCACCCGGCTGTTTACGAGCCCTTTCACCAGCGAGTACACCGCGTCCGACTTCGCGTTTTGCACTTCGATGCCGTAATCGTTGTAAAAGAGCTTCGCCTTCGGATCCGCCCTTCTCGCACGCCTGAACGCCGCCGCGATGAAGTCGGCGCCGAACGCGCGTGAAAACACGGAGTCGCGCAAGTGAGCACCGTCATCGATGGCCTCATTCACCACGTCCCAGGCGCGGATTCTTTCGCGGTAGCGGCCAACCACGGTGTCGATATTGGCGTTAATCGCCTTTTGCAAGGCCGTGGGCCCGAGCGCATCCGTAATGAACGGCGGCAGCTGCTGGTGCCAGATCAGGGTGTGACCCTTGACTGCCTGGTGTGCCGCCTGCGCCGCGCTGACCACTGCGTCGGCCTGGCTGAAGTCCCAGTGAGCCGCGTCCACCGACTGCAGCGCCCCCCACTTCATCGCGTTTTCCGGTGTGACGTAGCTGAACTCCTTGCCGAGCGTCGACACGTAGGTCGAGTCGTTTGCGAGTGCGCTGTCGTTGGAGGCCGCGCCGACGAGCCGCCCGCTTTCGCACGCTGACCGCCCGAGCGAAAATGCCGAACCGCGCCGTGCCGCACAGGGCTTGGGGGCCCGGCCGTCGTCGTCACCCTGACATGGCTTGACCGCGAGAGAAGTGCTGGCCGTCGGCTCGTCGCGCACGTCTGCGCCAGCGCATCCAACGACCATAGTCGCAAAAATAGCCCACGAGCCCTTGATTTGTCCCATCGTGCCAAGCTAGCTCAAATTCGAAGCGTTTATTCGTTGGAGATCGACGACGCTCGCAATTCGGTAGTTACTCCTAAGGGTGACTCACACTCAGTGACTACTCTCCGCACACCCGGCACGGCGCGCCGGATCGAGCGGGAATTTCGCACTATTTCGCAATCCTCTCGCTCGCTTCGGCGCGCGCGAGAACGAATGCGAGTCCCGAAACCCGTGGTCTTCACCCCGTGGTCTGAACACCGCGATCCGAAGCATTCGTGCGGCGCGAGCACGGGAGTCATGTCCGCGCGTCAACGCCCGACGGATCCCTTCGTGCCCAGGCGGAGTTGCTTCGTGGTCGCGTGCAGCAATGTCATGCCCGCTCAGAGGTTCACTCCGAGCGGGCGGAGCGCAATGCAACGCGGCGCAAAGTTCGAGAGGTCGACGACACTACCACCTACTCTTTCTCGACATTTCCGTGACTAGCCGCCGCGATGACGCAAATCTGCCTTGGAAAGGTGCCAATGCGCGGCTCGCGTGAATTGGCATTTACGCCTCGGCATCGAGACTGAGTCGAATCTCCAAGGGAGGGGTTGCACCAGGGTGTGACGATGCGCACTGTCGTACGCCCATGCTCCAGGAATTCATCGTCGCGAACCGTGGCGAAATAATCGAACGCGTCGAGCACCGCGCCATGACTAGGGTGCCCCTCGGCGGCGTCGCGACGAAGCCTGAGTACGGTGTGCCTGCGCTGCTCCCGCAAATCGTCGATGCGTTGGCGGAGGCGAGTATCCTTCGCATCCTCCGTGAACAGTCGGCGACCACAGCGATCAGTGACAGCGCTGCGCTCCACGGTCAGCAACTACTGAGAGACGGATTCACGATCTCGCAGGTGGTGAATGGCTATGGTGACCTTTGCCAAGTCGTGACCCAACTCGCCGGCGAGCTGGATGCGGTGATCAGCTCTCGAGATTTCCATATATTCAACCGCTGCTTGGATGAGGCAATCGCTGGCGCGGTGACCGCCTTTGCCGGGCAACGCGAGCGCGACCTCGCCTACGAGGGCACCGAGCGGCTTGGCGTATTGGCACACGAAATGCGCAACTTGCTCAATACCATGTCGCTTTCCTTCGCGATTATTCGCGAGGGAAAGGTCGGCCTGGGCGGAAGCACGGGCGCCATGTTGGCTCGAAGCATGGCGGGGCTATGCACGCTCGTCGATCGCTCGGTCGCGGAGGTTCGGTTGGAGGCGAGGCGCCTGAAACTCGAGCCGATTTGTTTGTTCCAATTCCTAGAGGAGATGCAAGTCACGGGCGCCGTGCACGCTGATGGGTACGGGATGCAGCTGACCGTGCACTCCGTCGATCACGAGCTGATGATAGATGGCGACTGGCAATTACTTTCGTCCGCGGTTTCGAATTTGCTTCAGAATGCGTTCAAGTTTAGCCGGGCTCATGGCCGAGTTTCCCTCTCGGCTCGGGTCAGCGGAGACCGAGTCTTGATCGAAGTCAGTGATGAATGCGGCGGGCTTCCGCCGGGAAAAACCGAAGAGTGGTTCCTTCCGTTCAGCCAGGGCAGCGCCGATCGTTCGGGTCTTGGTCTCGGTCTTTCGATTGCTCGCAGCGCGGCTCGCGCAAACGGTGGCGAGATTCGCGTGCGGGATGTTCCCGGCACGGGCTGCGTATTCATCGTCGATTTGCCGGGGCGGCCGCAAGCACAGGGCCAGTTGGCGGTCTGAACCGAGCTTGCCTTGGCGGTGGGTGGGACGATCTGCAACATGGCGGTCTTACCCAAGAGCGATGACGGTTGACCGCGCTCTTGGTCACGCTCATTGTCACGAACAGGATGCCATCGATAGCAAAGTCCGTTGCTCGCGGATCCGAGCCGTCGCGCTCAGTCCTAGTCGTGGACGATCACGTCGATTCGGCGGACGTGATCGCGACCGCGCTCGAACTGCACGGCTACGAGCCGCGCGTCGCGTACGACCCGCTCGGCGCGCTTGCCCTAGCACTGGAGTTCCGCCCGAAAATCGCCATTCTAGACATCAATTTGCCCACGATGGACGGCTATGAACTCGGGGCCGCTTTGCGCGACGATCTGCCCGAATGTAGATTCATCGCGTTGACCGGCGATGCTTCGGGCTTGAATCGCCTCCGCAGCCAATGGGCTGGATTCCACGGCTATTTGACCAAGCCGGTGGGGCTCGAGGAGCTGCTCCTGGCGGTGGGCGAGACGCGACCGAGCGGGATGTACACGAGGGCCCCCGAGCCTCGCCAATTGTCTCACGAACCATTATTGGTAAGGCGTCACCGTGAGCGTGCGCGCATCGACCTTCAGGAATCACAGGAGGTAGTTCGTTACTGGACTACGGCTTTGGGATGCACCGAGGCACAGCTGCGCGCCGCCGTAAACGAAGTCGGCGTCAACGCGGAGGACGTGCGCCGCAAACTCAGGAGGTAGCCGGAAGCGCGGCAACCGGCGAGAATAACGGTCTGAGGCTGAGCGCGACACGGTTCCTGCCGGCGTGCTTCGATTCGTACATGGCGGCGTCGGCCGCCTCCATCAGCGCCCGCGGCGTAGGTGCATCGGAGCGGAAGTCTGCCACGCCGAAAGATGCGGTGACGCCCTTCAGCTCGCCCGACTCGAAGCGCTGCTCGATTCTTTGACGGAGGCGTTCCGCGAAGTGCATCGCGTCCTCGGCCGTCGTCTCTCGCAAGAGTACGCAGAACTCTTCGCCACCGTAGCGATAGGCGGTATCGGTGGTGCGCGTACAACCCTCGATTACCTCAGCCACCGCCTGCAGTGCGGTGTCTGCCTTGGGGTGACCGTGCGAGTCGTTGAACGCTTTGAAGTGGTCGATGTCGAGCATGACGAATGCCAACGGCCTGCCGTAACGGATGCATCGCTTGCACTCCGCCTCCAAATCGCCCTCAAGACGTCGGCGATTCAAGAGACGGGTGAGCGCATCCACCTGGCTGCGTTCTTCGATCACTTCGTGGAGACGCGCGGATTCGACGGCAGTAGCGGCGTGCGTGGCGAGCATTTCCACGATCTCCAAGACCTCTTTGGTCGCGACTCGTGCTTCCAGATAGCGCGCCTCCAACACGCCCACCACCCGCGCCCCGACAATCAGTGGTATCGCAATGGCCAGCACCCGCGCGTGGTCGTCATTGCTGAAACGCACTTGACCGGTGCTGCTCTCGAAGGTCGTCCGCCCAGATTTGGCTGCGCGCCCGGCGAGGCCTTGTCCGATCTCGACCGCGTCGTCGACGCCGACATCGACCGCGTTCGGCTGGCTATCGACCAGGCATTTCTGCTCGTCGTCCATCAACCAAACCACGACGCGCTCGTAGCCGCCGATGGCCGCGGTGCTTGCGCGCACCGAGCCCACTACGTAGGCCAGGTTGAGGCTCTCGGAGAATTCCCGACTAGCGTCGAAGATTTGGTGCAGCCGGATCGAGTGATCGCTGAGCGCTTCGTCGCGGCAGGCCGCCGATTCGCGCGCGCTCACCAGTGCACGCACGACTTCGTTCAGGCCTTCGGCGAGCTCCGCCAGCTCGCGAGGCGCGGTGCGATCGACCGCGGCCTCCAGTTGGCCGTCACGAATTCGGCGGATATGCCGCAGAAGAGCCGCAACCGGTGTGACGATCGCGTCGCGCAGGGCGCTGTGCTGACGAGTCACGAGCCAGAGGACCGCCGTGAATACCAGTAACTCGAGCAGGACCCGGCTGTCGATCAGCCATTGCTCGCACCGAGCCAAGCCCTCCGTTCGCCGTTCGAGCGCCGCCGCGAACGCAGCCTGCTCAGTGCGATAGGCTTCGAACAAGCGCTTGCCCGCCGCAATCGACGGCGCAAGGGCGGCAGCCTGCACATCAGCCGCAAGGCTCGCCCATTCCGCACGCCAGCGCTCCTCGGCGAGGCGAGTGTTGACCATCGCCAGCGCCAGTCCGGGAATAGTCGCTACATTGCTACTCAGGGCATCGTTGGCACGCTGACGCGCGAGCTCCGCTCGGACGTGAGCCTGGAGCGAACGTGGATCGCGCGTCTCGACGTAGTCACGGAGCGCGTGTTCCTCGTCGAGCATCGCTGCGTACGAGGAGGCTTCCGCCTTCTCCGCTTCCCGGCTCCGCGCCAACTCGGGCGTCAACCAAACGGCGCCGCCCCCGTACGCCAGCGCAGTCAACACGAACGCCCCCGCCACCAGCGCACCCAATACGATGAAAGCCCCGCTGAGACGTTCGGCCAAGGTGCGCTGTTGAGTGATGGGGACCACACGTTGGGTACGGCCGCAGTAGCGGAAAGAGTTAGGCGAAAGTCAGGTTGGGTGAGTAACGCCCCGTTGCACTTTGGCACTCTGAGTTCTGACGGGCGACTTTGCTGCGTTATTGGGGAAATTTCGTCCGCGCGCGGCGCAGCAATGGCGAAATCGCGTGGAGGCCTTGTCCTAGCCATGTTCGGTGGCCAGAGTATCCGCCCCGGCGCGGACGCCCGACGAGTTCGAGAATTGTGTGTGGCGTTGGGGAAATTGCCCGCTTCTTCTGCGAAGCACTCGAAACGGGGGTTCACCATGAATGTGGAATCAACACTTGATGGAAGCGAGCAGGACAGGCGAACCGAAGCAACCGATCGGGAGTCGAACGGCGTGACTTCGGAGCAATCCACGGCTCTCGCCGATGTCACGCTGGCGCTGAGGGAAAGTGAAGACCGTTTTCTGAGACTGATGAGAGGCGCGAAAGGCTACGCCTTGTACATGCTGGACGCGGCCGGAAACGTTGCCAGTTGGAACTCGGGCGCCGAGTTGCTCGAAGGCTACAAAGCGGAGGAGATCGTGGGCAAGCATTTGTCCACGCTCTACGAGGCGGCTGAAGGCGCGCATGCGCAGAGGAATCTAGAGACCGCTGCGCTCGTTGGCAGGGCCGAAGAGGAAGGACTGCGTGTTAGAAAGGATGGCTCGACGTTTTGGGCCAACGTCGTTTTGTCGGCGATTGTCGACTCATCGGGTGTCCTGCTCGGCTTTGCCAAGGTGATTCGGGATTTGACCGAGCGCAAGAACTGGGAAGCAAAGCTCCAACAGGCCCAGAAGCTAGAAGCGATCGGTAGCCTCGCCGCCGGCGTCGCGCACGATTTCAACAACCTCTTGTCGGTGATTTTGAGTTATAGCGAGTTGCTTGCGTTGGGCTTGAAGGAAGCTGACCCGATGCGCGCGGATCTGCGTGAAATACAAACCGCTGGTTTGCTCGGGGTGACCTTGACACGCAGGTTGCTCGCCTTCGGCCGCCAGCAGGTGCTGCAGCCGAGGGTGGTCGATCTATGTGCGATCATCGTTGGGCTGGAGACGATGTTACGACGCCTGGTCGGTGAGGACGTAGAGATGGCCACCGACCTAGCGCCCGAGTGTGGCAAAGTTCTGGTCGATCCCGGGCAAATCGAGCAAGTCGTGATGAATCTCGTAGTGAACGCTCGAGACGCCATGCCAGATGGCGGCAAGCTGAGTATCGGGGCGAGCGAGGTACTGCTGGACGAAGACTTCGCGGCCGAGCACCTGGACGTGACCGCGGGTCCCCATGTTCTGCTCTCGGTGAGCGACAGCGGAATCGGCATGGACGACGCGACGTGCGCCCGCATGTTCGAGCCATTTTTTACGACCAAGGAGCCGGGAAAGGGGACCGGTTTGGGCCTTGCCACCGTGTTCGGAATCGTCAAACAGAGTGGCGGAATCATCGACGTGTTCAGCAAGCCCAGACAAGGAACGAGGATCAAGATCTACCTACCGATGGTCGACCGGTCCGCGCTCGTCCGTTCATCCGCGCCTCCGCCCCCAGGCGATGCCCTGCACGGCTCAGAGACAATCCTATTGGTCGAGGACGACGAGCAGGTGCGGGTGCTGGCCCGGACGATTCTTGGTCGCTATGGCTACAACGTCCTCGATGCACAGAGCGGCGGCGATGCGCTGTTGTTGTGCGAGCAATACTCGTCGCCCATCCATCTGCTGTTGACTGACGTGGTGATGCGGCGCATGAGCGGCCGGGAGTTGGCCGAGCGCTTGCTCAAGGTACGTCCGGAAATGAGAGTGTTATACATGTCGGGCTATACCGACGATGCGGTGGTGCGACATGGAATTTTCTATTCTAAGGTCGCGTTCCTTCAGAAACCGATCACGCCCGAGCCGCTGGTCCGCAAAGTACGCGAAGCCCTCGACACGATGCGGCGGATTGCGAGTTGAGTTTGCCCGTGAGCGCACTCGCAATAGCTCGGTCCGGGTCGAGTCTGGTCGGGCTGCCCAGGGTTGACGGGGAGTGCCGCGCTCGCCCCCTATCGATCGCGGCCGCTTAATCGAACGCTCCACTGACCGTTGGCCATGGCGATGGTCATGAGCAGCCTCGGCAGCGAGATCGCGATTCGGGCAATGGGCACGACGCTCATGACTGCGAAGCGCCGTGAAGGATGACTTCGCTCGCTTCTTCGGCCACGCCTTGGACCTGCATGGCATAGCCAATGCGGAAGGCTACTTCAGGCGCGTCAATCCAGCCTGGGAGCGTACGCTGGGTTGGACCGCCCGCGAGCTGACCTGTGCACCCTGGCTCGACTTCGTTCACCCCGAAGACCGAAACCTCACCATCGAAGCGGGCCGGCATCTTTTCGAAGGAACTTCAATCGTCTCCTTCGAGAATCGCTATCGTTGCAAGGATGACAGCTACCGCTGGCTGCAATGGCACGCGGAGGCAGTCGACGGCGAAGCGTATTGCACGGGGCGGGACGTTAGCCAAGAACACCTGCAGAAGAATGCTCGCGACCAGCGCTACGTGGAGAACTTGGCCGAAGTGCTGCCGCAGATCGTCTGGACGGCACGCCCCGATGGCGAGATCGATTTCTACAATGGGCGTTGGTACGCGTACACCGGGATGACCATCGAGCAGACGCGAGGCTGGGGCTGGGGACCCGTCTTGCATGCTGATGACCTTCAGGCATGTGTTCAGCGCTGGACCGAGGCCTACCAGTCGGGGGAACCGTATGAGGTCGAGGTGCGCTTGAAGCGCGCTTGTGACGGAGTCTATCGCTGGCACCTTGGCCGCGCGCTGCCCGTCCGCGACGCGAGCGGCTGCATCGTCAAGTGGTTTGGCACGTGCACGGATATCGACGACCAGCGGCGTGCTCAGGAGGCGCTGCGAGAGACGCAACAGCAGCTCGAAGCGCGCGTCAGTGGGCGCACGGCCGAACTCGCTGCGTCCAACCAGCAGAAGACCTCGCTCCTACAAGAAGTCCTCCACCGGGTGAAGAACAACCTGCAGATGATTTCCAGCCTGCTCAGCCTACAGGCTCGGCAGACGCAGCATGAAGAAGCGCGCGCGAACTTACTCGACATACAGGGCCGTGTGCACTCGATTGCCCTACTTCACGAATGTCTGTACCAATCAAAGGATCTGGGCCGTGTGGATATGCATGCATACGTCGATCGGCTGGTGGCAATGATCCAGCGCTCCTATGCCGGTCCGATTCCGTGCGCTCGCATCAGCGCTCTGAGCGAGCGGATGCAGCTGGCTCCAGATACGGCGGTGCCGTGCGGATTGATCGTGAACGAGTTGGTGACCAACGCCCTGAAGCACGCCTTCCGTGATGATCAGAGCGCGACGCCGCGAGAAGTCCGCATCGAAATACGACGCTCGAGCAATGAGATCTCGATTTCGGTGGTAGACAACGGGCTTGGTTTTTCGAACACCTTCGACCTCGACCGCGTGCAAACGATGGGGCTCACGCTGGTGCGCGACCTCAGCCGGCAGCTGCGCGGCCGCGCGGAGTTCACGACCCTGAACGGGGCCCGCTGCACGGTTACTTTTCCTGCTGATTCCAAGACGGGAGATCCATCGTGAGCGCAGTTTGTATCTTGGTGGTGGAGGACGAAGCGATCATCGCCAGGGACATTCAGTCGACGCTGCATCGGCTCGGATATCGAGTGCCTCAGCCCGTTGCCTCGTGTCTGGAGGCGCTCCGAGCCGTAATTGTCCACCGTCCCGACTTAGTATTGATGGACATCCGCATCCAAGGTGATGTGGACGGAATCGAGACCGCCGCACGCATCCGTGACAGCCATGGCACGCCAGTGGTTTACCTCACGTCCTATTCGGATGCGACGACCATGGCATCCGCGAAGGCAAGCGGGGCCTCGGGATATTTGCTGAAGCCGTTTCGTGACCACGATCTCGAAACCGCGATCGAACTGGCGCTGCACAAGCGAGCTCGCCCTGTGTCGTGAGCAGGCCTTGCCCG
>Ga0247758_1002280_pt1 | contig 10911 bp, 10 predicted proteins | sample UWRJL156409C4_FD_180950 | JGI IMG/M metagenome (GOLD analysis project Ga0247758, IMG submission 180950) | Plant litter microbial communities from Arlington Agricultural Research Station in Wisconsin, United States - UWRJ-L156-409C-4 | ecosystem: Environmental > Terrestrial > Plant litter >... | reverse complement strand
GGGGGGAGGTGTTTGTTACGGTGAGAGTTATTGTGGGGTGGGTGGCGGAGGGGGAGGTCGTTGGGACGGAGAGGGTTAGTCTTAAATGGGGGTTGGTTGGTGTCATTCTGGATGATTGTCTGCTTGGGATCTGGGTAGGTTGGGTTTGGTTTCTAGTGAGGGGGAAGCCTGGAGGGGATGTGGATGGGTTTGACAAGGGGAGAAGCGAGGGAACGAAGACAAGAGGGGAATGCGGAATAAACGGGGGCGCTGAGTCAGCGTGGGAGGGGGGCAGTCGTGGCTGATTTGAATGACTGGAGTTTAGTTATCTTGGATTTTTTATGTCCTGCGTGTATATTCATACTTACTTTTCGGGCAAAATGTCGGCTTATCTTAAAAGTATGTTCAAGTTGTTATGGAAGTGGGCATGAAACCATCCATAAAATTTGAAAGCTTTCCATTCCAACGACACCACCCGGAAACATCTTGCGCCGGCCTCCCTGATCATTTTCCATGCCTGCCTAGATGCTTTACCTACCTTACATACCTATACATACGCTTTGTACGAGGCTGGATACGAACTCATTCTCTTGTTGGGGAGGAGGGCATCGCTCACGTGGACGTGGACACCCAAGTTTACCCATGTTACCAGGGATCGTTGGCCGATATGTACGGACCGTGGTGGCTGAGTACAGGACTCGGATTGGTGCAGGTTTCTTTATCATGGAGAATTGGCGGTCGTTATAACAGAACGAATTGGAAGTGATCTCGTCCACGATGCAGTTGGTAAGCGATTCGGTATCGAACTGGGTCAAGAGAAGTCACGCGAAGGCACCCATAGCAGAGCATAGAGGAAGATGGCGCCAGCGAGGGAATGACTTAGCATCTGGTTGGTGCGCTACAAGTTGTCGGCTTGATTGTTGCAGGGCGCGACGAGTCTCTCGCTTCAGGACAGTTGTGGATAGTTGTCTGGATGCGGGCCAGCGATGAGGTTCATTTCACATAAGGCTGAGTGGTGCGGAATACCTACCTATCTAACTGCCGAGGTTGAAATGAACACAATCCCGAGTTGATGGGATCTGAAAGCTTATTTTCCTGACCATTCATTACCAATGCTCCCATCACATGCGAGTTGGGTCTGTTAGATTCATTTTCTCCACCCCGAGCTCGCAACCCTTGTCGAAGTCTCCATCTGGGATCGGGCCGAACACGGACCTACAGACGCTTGGTGGCGACGTGGCGGCTCCCAAACACATGGACGGGAAAACACTTCTGCTGAGGGAGAAAAGAATCCTTCTGAGGAGCTCGATGCCGAACTCGCGCGAGCTGATCCACCGACAGGGGAAGGCACGCTCGGCACGGGCGATGTCACGTAATTGAATGGCAGCTCCGAGTAGCAGCTCCGCCGATGTAACCGAGCACCGCACGGCGCAGAATTCTCAGTGGCTCCCGTCCGTGATGGATGTCTGGGCACGTCTGGGCGGCAACGGCGAGTCGCTGGACCCCGCTTCCAAGGCGCTCACACCCCACCCTTTCCGAGAACAGATGTGCTTGCAGGTAATCAGATGATCTGATAAGCCGCCCTCCAATGGCAGCGCGATCCTTCACGTCATCGCGCAGGGATATGCCCGCTTCCTGGCCGCGATGAAAACCCTTCCCGGGTTCGGTGAACTCCATGGCCGCGGAGGTCAGCGTGGGAAGAGATTTCAAAAGGCCTGGTGTAACCCTCCTCCCCGGGCCGCAGAGGGGGACATAAATACCGGATGCCGCAGTCAACGGAGCGTCCCAGATTAGGTTGCATGCGTCGCCAAAGATTGTGTCTGACGATCTGATAAGTTGTGCGCTAGGCTCAGCTCTCCCAATCGCATCCGACAGTGACAGAAAGTTTGGGGGAAGTCGCAACTTCCATCTTCCTTCTCACAGTCGACCGCACTAGATCTGCTGTCGGCATGGCTACCGTCCCCGACAATGCGGACGCACGCCGCCCCCACGAAGATGTCGATGGGCACTCATCGGTCATGACAATTGACGAGAAGTCTCCCGGCGTGCGGCGCGCCGAGGCGCTCGCGTCGGTGTTGACAAAGTGGGACCGCATTTTCATCTTCTTTGGCGTATTTCTCGTCGCCTTCGCCTACAGCACCGATGGCATTCTCCGCTACGCCTACCAGCCGCTGGCGACAGCCTCCTTCGGGCAGCACTCGCTGTCGGCCGCCGTCAATGTCCTGCGCTCCGTCATCGCCGCGGCGGCCCAGCCCACAGCGGGCAAGATCGCCGACATCTTCGGTCGCGCCGAGCTCGTGTGCCTGTCGGTTGTCTTCTACGTCCTTGGAACCATCATCGAGGCCTCCTCGACCAACACAACGGCCTTTGCCACCGGCGCCATCATCTACCAGATTGGCTACACCATGATTATTCTCCTCGTCGAAGTCATCGTCGGCGACCTCACATCGACCCGCGAGCGCCTGCTCTACAGCTACATCCCTACCGCACCGTATCTCATCGTCACCTGGGTCAGCGGCAATATTTCGGCCGCTGTGCTCAGCGTCACTGGCTGGGAATGGGGCGTGGGCATGTGGTGCATCATCTACCCCGTCTGCGCGCTCCCCCTCATCGTCAGCCTCACCATTGTCAACCGTCGCGCGAGCAAGCTTGGTTTGATGGCCAAGTACACCGATGACCTTAAGACCCAATCCAGGGGCTCGTTCCTGGCGGAGCTCTTCTGGCGCCTCGACGTAATCGGCATCATTCTGATGATCGCCGTGTTCGCCCTGATCCTCGTCCCCATGACCCTCGCTGGCGGCTTCGAAGGCTCCTGGACGGACGCCCATATCGTTGCCCCCTTGATTGTCGGCGTCGTCACCATCCCGGTTTTCATTTTTTGGCAAAAACGCGCGAAGCACCCCTTGGTGCCCTTCTACCTGATGAAAGACCGCTCCGTCTGGGGCTCCCTCGGCATTGCCCTGCTGCTCAACTGGGCTTGGTACATGCAAGGCGACTATCTCTTCTCTGTGCTCATCATCGCTTTCGACTTCGATATCATGACCGCCACGCGTGTCTCCTCGTTCTACACCTTCTTCTCCGTCCTCACGGGCTGCATTCTGGGCTTCATCGTTTACAAAGTCCGCCGCCTGAAGATCTTCATCGTCGCCGGAACCTGTCTGTTCATGGTTGCTTTCGGTCTCCTCATCCGCTTCCGTGGCGACGCTGACAACTCCTCGCGCGCCGGCGTCATCGGCGCCCAGGTCGTGCTTGGAATTGCGGGCGGTATGTTCCCCTATCCGGCACAAGCATCGCTGCAATCGGGGCTGAAGCACGAGCACCTCGCTGTCATGACCGGTCTGTACTTGGCGATATACAACCTCGGCTCTGCCTTCGGCGGGGCTATCTCGGGTGCTATATGGACGCAGGTCCTGCCCGGCGATCTCGCAAGTCGCATGGAGCCATTCAACAACGCCACGTACGCGACCTCGGCATATGGGGATCCATTCGCCTTCGCTGCGACGTTTCCTGTGGGAACGCCAGAGAGACAGGCGTTGATCGACTCGTACAAGCATGTGCAGAGGTTGTTGACTATCACGGGTATCTGTATCTGTGTCCCGCTCATTGCGTTTGCGGCGGCGCTGAGAAATCCAAAGTTGGATGATCGGCAGACGCTGGCGGAGGATGGTCCGGTTCGTGCCGTGAGGGAGGATAGTGGTGAGAAGGTGGGAGTTTCGGAAACGGGGGAGAAAATGGATGGGGAGAAGGACGTTGTGATCAGATGATACCCATTTTGTTGTGACTGAGTGTGGGTCTGAGCTGTCGTGTCTTCAGTTGGATGCTTCGGTCTGTTGGTGTCTTTTTGGCTGAAATTTCGCCAATATTAATCTAATATTTTTGGTTACCTGAAACGTTGTACATCATTGATGCGCGCTGCTTACTTGCTTTGTTTCTCTTGTTTGTCCATGCAAGTGTCGCATGATTCCAGAAATTTGCATTGAGACGGGGAGCAGGCGGATGTGTCTTGATCTGTACACGATGGCCAGCAGGAAAAGCCATGAGCTGTTGCAACAACTCTCACATTCTCATCGGTCCGAGTGGTCGGTTTTTACGCGCCGTGGTTTGTCGCTTTGCAGCACAGCTGGGCGACGTCACCATCTTATATTGTAATCCCACCCGACTTCAATCTATGGAAATCAACCGAACTGATCTATCACTAGTTTCCGACCCCCAACCCTAATTCACCAATAACCGAAGCAAACAAAGACACGAGGCATACCAACCTTTACAATAAAACTTCGCATGGGGCATTTTGGCCTATTTCTACCTTGCTTTATACTGCTGATTTCACACGCAAATCCTACAGGCGATCCTTCACGCGGGTACCAGGCTGTTTGCCCTGGGATGCGAATATGACCCGGCTCATCTGCGACTGACACAAGGCCTTCTAATTGGCCATCGAGCTCTGCAGCCCCAGATTCTCCAACCCTGGATCCTGCCTTGACCGAGAGATACGGCGAGACGTCCCATCGACATTTGTGATCAGTGTCGATATTTGGGCGCCACCGAAAGACGAACTTCTTTTGCAGCTCGTAGGATTTGTATCAGGCAAGTGGCGGAACTGTTCCAAGTCTCTGGCACAATTCCCCTCCATCCCGCAGCGCTGTATGCACCCCCTCCCACAGCTAAAGGCCCCTCAGACGTAGACATACTGTCCTACCTCCCCCCTCTAAAAGAAACAGTAGAACATATCGCCCTCGTCGCCTTTTTCTCGCCCACATTCACAGACCTAAAACAAACCCTCGCGAAAATGTTTGACGAGGGGGAGGAATTGTTTGAAAAGGGGGAGGGGAGGGTGAGAAGTGCGGCGCGGAGGTTTGGGGAGCAGATGGGAGCGTTTTCGGAGGTGGTTAGGGGCAGGGCGGAGAGGGGGTTTGATGGCGGGGGATTGGCGAGGGGGATGCCGTTTGTTTGGAGGGCGCTGGATCCGGGGAGGGATCCTTATTTTTTGAATGTTTAGGGTAACTACCTACCTACTTACCGTAGGTAGGCGAGGGCAGAGTGGTTGAGGGAATGGGGATGGCGTGTTGGGCTAGAGATAGCTTACATTTTTGGACGGTTGTCTGTCATTTGAATGACTAGGAGCATTGATTGGTAAGGGTGTGTACAAGCATGGGATCTGAGAAAAGGGGCATTGTGGCTGTGAGGCTTATGTCCAGGTATTCTATTGGACAAAATTCCCCTCATTTGTTATTGTACACGGGCGAATCTTTGCGGATTTTGGTTTTGCCTCTCTCTGTGTTACAGTGAGCTTGAATGGGCTGTAAAGTTCAACACGGGGGGGCGGCGCTGATTCTTCGCTTCCATCTTGATGACCCCGAAGGAGCAAATGTGTGTGGGTGAAAGCTGCATTGCGCTAGGTCAGAAGTGGAAGTCCATCCATGCAGCTGACGGTTCCCCTCAGCGTGTCGTGTTTGAGATGCATTTTGTCCCTTCTTCCCTTCTTCCCCACCATCATGCAAGATTGTTCTTTCCATCTTCTGTTCTGTCTCGTTGTGCCGACCCAAAATGCTCTGTGAGAAGTGTCAACTCTTGCGCTTGCACCCACCGGCTGGCACGTATCGGCTCATCTCTCGGCTCTTTTACACGGGCGGTGCTACAGTCCAAAGAGTCCAAGCAGTCCAAGGAGTCTCGCCACAACTCGCCTAAAAGATTAGATATTGACGACCGACCAATGCCTTACTACCGCCACAGCTCGAACCTAGACGATCTGCAGAGTTCTGCCCACCGCGGCTGCCAACTATGCCGCTTTCTCCTGGCCGGGCTTCAAGGCTGCAATACCTCTATCGGTGCTGATAATTCCATTCCTGATGTTCGAATTGAGCTGTCGGTCCAAGCCTACGGAATGGAAAACATGTTCAGCTCCTTCCTCGCCCGGCAGTTACATGTGATATGTGGCGAAAAAGAGTCTGTCTTTACTGTCCGCAAGGTCTGGGATGATGCCAAGTCCGTCAGTGGTGACGGTGCACTCGATGGGGCCGTGATCGCAGACATAGCCCACAGCACGGGGTCTCCCGCCACCATGGACCTCATCCGTCACTGGATTCAAAGGTGCGACAGTGGAAACTGCGTCGCGGATTGGGGCGGTGCAAGATGCATCGGGGATGCCGACAACGGAGGCATACCTTTGCTACCAACGCGGGTCATCGATGTTGGGCCCAAGGATGGATCCCAGAACCCCTTTCTGTTTGTCTCGTCGGGTCAGGCGGGCCGGTACATTGCGCTTAGCCACTGCTGGGGCACCAATGCGGGAACAAAACCCCCAGTGACGGAGCAAGCGACCATTTCCAGTCATCAGACAGGCATCCCTATGTCAGATCTACCGAAAACATTCTCCGAGGCCGTCATCGTCGTCCGGGAACTTGGGTACAGGTACCTATGGATCGACTCACTCTGCATCGTGCAAGACTCGACGGCCGACTGGGAATTCGAAGCCTCTCACATGGGAGACTACTATGCAAACGCGGCTTTGACAATCGCGGCCGCCGATTCGCGCGACTGCCACGGAGGCCTCTTCGTCAAACGAGACATCGCAGCCCTGTATCCTTGCGTGACGAAGATCCAAGACCGCAAGTACTCGAAAAGACCAGAGCAGGTTACGCTAGAGACAGACCGAGACGATAGACATTGGGCATCATCCATGGACCCTGGCCTCCTCCAGCGACGGGGTTGGACGCTTCAAGAGAAGGTCTTGTCGCCAAAGTTCCTAGAGTTTGGCAGGCATCAAGTTTCATTCACGTGCCCGACGAAAATATCTGACGAGAGGAGCCCAGGGGGCAGGGATAACCAAGGCCACAGCCTTGGCCAAATCCTCAGCAGACCTGTGGAGGCAGATGACGGGGAAGTTTACAACTTGTATGCGGCCTGGTACCGCGTAATGCAAGACTATGCAGAAAGAGAGCTTACCTACGAAGGCGACATTCTCCCGGCGCTCTCCGGTCTCGCAGCGCGCTTCACATCCCACCTTGCCAAACTTGGCCGTCAGGATGAGTACTTGGCTGGCATGTGGAAAAGTAGACTCGAACTTTCCTTGTGCTGGTTCACCTGGGAACCTGGGCGCCGACCCAGGGCGATTTCAGTCATACCATCCTGGAGTTGGGCTTCTGTAAGGCTTGTTGGGGACTGTACAGGCTTGGAGTTTCACGCCGCGGCAGACGCTCACAACTATGAATCCTGGTTCCAGGCCGGTACTACTGATCGGCAAGACTCATCCGTATCAAGAGCCGAGTCACGGCGTGAGAGGGTTACCACATTCGCCGTTGTCATCTCGGCGTCAGCCATTGTCGCAGGCCTCAACCCATTTGGTGCTGTGACTGAAGGTTGGGTGAAAATAAAGTGTCCAGTACTGGATAGCATGTATCTAGTTGTGGCAACGGGATCAACGGAATCAACGGAACCAACCAGGCTCGAGCTCACAGACCCATTAACAGGGAAACTCTTCCCGTGGTTTCATGCAGACGACAAGGACGAACGAGATGCAATGATAGCAAAAAGCCCTGTGTTAGTCACATGCGCGCTGATCGCATCGGACAACTGGCGCGGAGGTGGAAAGATGATTTGCTTGGTTTTACTTCCAATTGAATCTGCCTACCCAAATACGAACCAGTTCCGCAGAGTCGGGTCTTTCTATTTCTGGAAAAAGGAAGTCGACATTTCGACGTGGCCGGAAACCGAGATGACGATCATATAAGAGGTTCCTGTCTTTAGTATTGGAATGCAGAGATACATTTCACAGAGGTACATCCCCTTTCCCCCTTGCTTCCCAATCTCCCTATACCTAACAGCATCCAGATCTCAACAAGTCCCGTCCACGACGTACAACAAAACCACTCTTTCCGTTCCGGACCACCCACTGCCTCCTCATTAGCCAAATTCTCCCATATAACGCAACCCCGTGCCCAATCAACCTCTTGTCCCACCGGAACACAATCCTATCCCCTCAAGTGCCTAAACGCAGAGCCATTGGCACGTCCTCGCAGCGGAGACTCCCACAGCCATATGGGATGCCCTTGAATTCATCGCAAATATTGTCACACATCCCAAGAAAGATCTTTTGGGCCTCGGAGTCGGCTACGTCTGGGCCCTGGCGGCAAATGACAGGGTATCTGGGGGAATGGATGACTTGGACTTTGACGAGAAACAATAGCCAGGGTTGGTTAGTTCACGTGGATGAGACAACATGAACCCCTTTCTCTTCTTTTAAGCGCCCTTCTCAGCCCCAAGTCATATCCTTGCCCTTGATAGAGATTCCATGATTGATATGGTCAATCTCGACCGCACCAGCTGGTCGTGGACTGTGATAGAACATCGAAATCAACCGGTGGAAAACAGGCCTGAACTTAAACTCTGCGGCATGCATGTTTCTGTGCCTACTACCTCACAATTCCCAAGCCACGGCTCACGGGCAGACAGCAAGGGCCTAAATAACATTGACCCGGAAGCCCAGACAAGGCGCCGAGGGACAGGCACAACAGCTGCCAAGATCAAACACGCCGTGGCAATTAACCTCAGAGTTGTCACATCAACACACGTACCACACACCACACCAAACCACCCAATGATCAACCCCATCACGAAAAAACACGTTCAAGCTCTCTTCTCCATGGCACGACCCAAAGGCAGCCCCCACAGTGAAAAGAAGGATCCCGCCCCATGGCCCAAGAAAAAAGAGGACGTGTGAAGCAAGATTGAACCCATCGCAAAAAAGCCAAGCCAAGCCAGTAAAAGCAAGACAAGGGAATCCCGCAATGAGGAAGAGGGGAAAAAATCAAAAATTACACCCGCCGCTTTCGCAAGCCAGGAAGTCCAAGCTGCGCTGTGCAATGCAGTTGTCCGTCCTGCCCCAATCCCACTTCTTGATCTGAGCTGGGGGAGGGTCCTAGTTGTATGGAGAAGAAGAAGAAGAAGAAGAGAGGTGAGGAGGGGAGAAGAGGGGGGAATTTATAGGTTGTGAGGGCGGTCTGTGCACGGGTGTGCGTTTTCGTTTTGGTGAGGATGAGGGTGAGAATTTGTGCTGGACGGGGAGAAATGAGGAATTTTGTGGTGGTGATGTTGTTGGGAGTTCTGGGGCTGCGCGATGATGTCGTTTGGGAGTCCAGAGGTTCTGCAATGATGTCGTTTAGGGTTTGGGGCCGGCGATGATGTCGTCGGGTTCGAGGGTTCTGCGATCCGATGTTTCCTGGGCGAGGGGAGGGAGAGGTGAGAAATTTTCCGCTGAAACCACGACTGAGGGCGGGTATCGGCGAATAACCGGGGGCCAGTTGGAGAAGAAACTTCAAGAATCACACAAGCACTTCAAGTTGATGGAGTTGTAGCTATTATCATTCACCCGCAAACGATCGGCATGTTTCTATCACTGACAGTCCTCCCTTCAAGTCAGGCGATCTCAACCAGCAGCAACTCCCTGTGCGGCCTCCCCAGCATCATCACTCGGAGCCAGGTTCGCCTTCGCTGGCCCGATGACACAGATTCCCTCACGCGAAAACCGGCTCCCATGAACGGGGCAGTCAAAGCTCTTTTCGACCGCGTTCCAGCAGACCACTCCTTTCAGATGCGGACAAAGGGCACTGTACTTATGAACTTTCCCATTGTCATCTTTGTACACCGCCAACGGCTTTGAGGTTCCCTGCTGCTGTCAGAATCGCCATCGTTAAATCTGGGGCGGGAGGACTCACCATATTCAAGACTCCTCCGCTGCCTGGCACGAGATCTTCGATATCAGTGATATCTGTCTGCAGGAATCTCTTGTACTGCGCGTTGATCTGCAAGTCATGCGAGATGATGGTGGGAAGCGTCTTGAGCATACTCAACAGCCGCTTCGGATTGTACAGCTTCGCCCAGGGATTTTCGACCCCATCGATCTCGTCCGCAATCAGGCGTCCGGCCAGCACACCATGGGTAAGACCGTCCCCAGAGTCTCCAGTGATGATGTAGATTCGCTGACAGCCCTGGTTCTGACCGATCATTCCCATGTAGTCCGCCGGTTCGAAGATCTGCCCGCTCCACTTGTAGTCGACCTTGCCGGCCTGGGGGAAGCGCTCCCGCGTCCAAGCCTCGAGTTCGTCAAAACGCGGTGTCGTTTCCTCCTGTCCAACTTTGTGGTCGCAACCGCCAACAACGAGATAGTCGTCCTTCTCGTCGCAGGCAGTCAGGCGGGTGTACTTGTACATCTCGGCGTTGTCGTACAGCAAACAATCCTCGATGCTGCCTCGCGGAACGCGGACGGCGATGCAATACGAGCGGTAGAACTCGAGCTGGGTGATGACTGAGAGCTTCTGAAGCGGCACGCAAGTGGCCTCGATGGCGTGTTCGGCCTTGACCGTGTGTCCCGACTCGGTCTCGATCTCAACGCTCTTGTGACCGAATCCGAGCATTTCGACCCCCTTCTCCGACACAGACGTCACTCGCGTGCGGGTGAAGCACCGGAAGTTGGGCTGCTCCTTCAGCCAAGCCAGGACTCCCACGAGATACTTTGTCGGATGGAACGTCGCCTGGTTCTCGGCCACCAGCCCTCCGCGCTGATCGACCTTGCCATTCCAGCCCTTGATCGTCAAGTTTTCCTGCGTCTGTCAGCTCTTTTCTTCTCGCAACATGCAAGGTAAGGCAGAACCCACATCAAACTTCGACCTCATCCCAAGCCGTTTCTGCATCTCCGCTTCCTCCTTCAACTCCCGTATCTCCTCATCATGGCCCCCCTCGCCAACCGGATACTGGCTGACGTTGACGGCTCTGAGTCGTCTGTACTCACACTCGATCCTCAACTCCTTCGCAACCTCTCCAATCCTGTCCCTCGCCCAGGCATGGCTCTCGGCCGCGATTTTTCCTCCCTCCTCGCCATGTCTATGTAGATAACGTTAGCTGAAGCCCCTTGCTCGATGGAACCTCCCCCCCCCC
>Ga0247758_1002279_pt1 | contig 10924 bp, 8 predicted proteins | sample UWRJL156409C4_FD_180950 | JGI IMG/M metagenome (GOLD analysis project Ga0247758, IMG submission 180950) | Plant litter microbial communities from Arlington Agricultural Research Station in Wisconsin, United States - UWRJ-L156-409C-4 | ecosystem: Environmental > Terrestrial > Plant litter >... | reverse complement strand
CCCCCAAGACATATCTGCCCACCGAATGGCAAGGCGCGGGATTTGCTGGTTGAGTGTCGAAATGTGGGATGCCCCTCTGGACGCCTCCGTTACAGTGTCCGTAGGGCTTGGGCATTAATACCTCGCGTGGCGAGCAATTGGCCGGATTTGATGCACCCTTCGGTCCCGACGATACTGTTAGGGCCACCAAAAGCCCACCGGCCATCGGCGCCTGGACACCGCCTGCGAGCTATCGATGGGCTGGGTGAGCAGCTGAGGCTCGGCGGCGATCATAAAGTGGGTTGATGGCGCTCTGGTGCCCCTCCTGCTGGCTTCGCATTGGTTGACGTTTCGCTGTGTTGCATCGCGATCTGTCGTCCTGACGCCGTGCAACACACGAAGCGGTGCGGGCTGCCAGAGGCGACTGGTTGGGACTCAAGTCGAAGATGCGGCCAGTTACGAGTGCACGCCAGCACTGGTTGTTGAGAAAACGGAAGACTTGGGCCAGTGGCGCTTGCGCTAGCGCAAGGCAAGCCTTGGCCGTTTGGGTCGTTTCCACCCCGGGAGCACTAAGATGCCACCAGCGAAACCTGTCGGGAAAGTGTTAGCAGGGTTCCAGCCCTCAAAAAGTACCTCTTTCTGCTGGAGCGGTCAACGGAGCTGCAAGACATGCAGTGGATGATCAACTTTACCTCAACAACCTGTCTTGGCGATGCACGCTGTGACAAGAAATAAAGAGAGCAGCAAGAGGTCCGAGAAGCCGCCGTCCAGAGTGGAAACGCCATCCAGAACATTGGCCTTCATCACGAACAGCTTTGTTGTGGTGTGAACCCGTTTCAGAGGTCTCGGCGCATTCTCCGGACATTGTCCCACACCACCCAGCTGCGCACTCCGCAACCCTCAACCCGCAGCTCACATCGGCCGGCTCTCCAAGATCTCAGCGCAGTTCTCAGAACATCACGTGTCAATTCCTGCGGCAGATGGGTATTTACATGCTTGCGGATGGCACGGCAAATTCACCATCGCAGTACGCAGGAAACCCGAACATCTGCACTCGTCCGGAGGTGCTGACGCATGCATATCTGTGTTGATTTACCCGAATTGGCAGGCTGTGGCATCGACAGCACAGCTGGCGATCACCAGCACGCTGCGAGAGATGTTCGTTCCGTCTGAAACGGTCCGGGATGAGATGGCTGGCAGAACCGACGCCTCCAGCGCTAGGAGTTTTCGCCCTTGTCTGTAGCTGCCGCCATCCCAGGATAGGGCAAGGGCGGTACTTCTGGCCTAGTCGCGGCTCAGCTTCTGAGCTGGGCCCTATCCTATCTCCTATCTGGCGATCATCTAGGGTTCACCAAGCCAAACGCCCAGCACGCGCACTGTCGTTTGTTCCGCACTGCAGTCTGCAGATTCCACAATCGCAGTGTTGACGCGGGCATCCAAGTTGATCACACACGGTGTGTCCCGTTTCGGATCCGGAATCTCCGCTGGTAACCCCAACCCAAACCACGGATCATCTGAACGGCCCTCATCCCGTACTCAAATCTGCTGTCAGATGTCCGTCAGCCCTTTGAGATGAAGAGTCCCGAAGATACGGGCATGACGTCTCGTTATTATCAGCACTCGCAGCAACCCGCCTGCCAAAGTCCACCCATGCAGGCGCTGGGCGAATCATTTCTAGGCCTCGGAGAAGTGCCATGGCGCAGCCTGCTGGCTGATTGGCCCTGACAGGCGACCTGCTACGGACATCCCCAAGCAATGTCCAGACCTCCGCCCCACACAGCAAGGGGATTTGCACAATCCCTGTCTGGGTGAGACACGATTCTCACATAACGGACAAGCAAGCCCCAAACCAGCCCGCCTTCACTGCCTCCGTTTCGAACGCCCAGCCCGGGGAGTATTCATTGTCGATGACAATCGGTTGGGTGCTGTGCTGTTCAATATTTGACCAGTGCACCCTACTAGCCGGCGTCCGTTCGCGGCGTTATCATTCGTCAACGCCTACACCACGCAATAAAAAAGTCAATGGCTCTGACACTGGCAGAACGTCAGTTTTAGCGCAAGAGTCAACAGCGGACGGGACTGTTGGAGCGAAAGGACGACATGAATACCCGTCGCTAAACTTGGATCAGAGCTGCACCCATGCTAGCGCAATGTACTGCCACTGGCAATGCTGGCAGCGCCGTCCCCCCAAAATTTCCCGGGTCGCGTCGAATCGTTGTGGGGGACGGGCGAGGATGGTGTGCCTGCCTGTGCCAAATCCGAATTGGCATGAACCATGCTCACGACGGCCGGGACAAATTACATTGACCACCCCCTATTTGCGCATGCACGCACTCTATTCCGGGGACACGCGAAGCTGCCCTCGATGACCTTGAATCTGTCCATGCGGATAGCAGGAGCCGCAGTGCGAGAACCGTTGCCATGGCTCGCTGCATTATAGGCTGAATCAGGGCCTCACAGGCCCGCACTCTGGCAATGCTCCGTTCTCTAGTGAGCGCCTTCGCCTGCTGTTCGCCTGCTAGCGGGCGCTCGCTGGGAAACGGACAGTCGGCACGCGCACGGGATGTTGCATTTTGCGGGGCAATCCCATAAACCAGGATACGCGCCGTCAGTGGGTGGCCAGTGGGTGGCCAGTGGGTGCTGGTGCAATACGGACCAAGCTCCAGCGTCCACAGCCAGTCGCGAGAATGGAATGCGGATTACGGATTACGGACACCCTCCACGCCCAGCTCCAAGCGCGGCGCCGTTTCTGACGTCCTGCCACCCAGGCGGGCCGAGCAGGGCTCAGCCCACGGCACCTCGCCCCTGGCAAAATATCGAGCTGATGTACGACGTGTCCAGGGGGCAGCCATTCTTTTTCGGGCAGCAGGCTCTCGGCCTCTCCCACTCGCACCGCATGGGGACCTGCTTCGGATCCCGGAGGAGACGCAGGGAGCGGCAGAGACAGGATATAACCAAGGTCACCACGCATCCCACTCACCTGGGTCCCTCTTTCTTGGCTATTTTGGGCATTCAAGCTCACGGCTCTTATAACGCTGAAGGTTCCCCCTTCCAGAAGGAACCCCCTCCCGAGGATTGATCTTGCTTCTGGATTTTCAACAATCGCCATCCGATCTAGGAAGTGAGTGGCCATTGGACCACAGAACACCGCCAAGATGGAGGGTCTCGCTCTCATCCTACTCTACGTCGCCATCCCCAGTCTCTTCTTCTCCGCCATCCAGAAATTCCTCTCGTCCAGGAAGAAGGCCTCCGAGCCCAAGTTCCCCGGTCCGAGGCAGTTCCCTATCGTCGGCCGCATCCATGATTTGCCCCGGTTTTCCCTGTGGCTGAAGTTCAAGGAGTGGGCGGACGAGCATGGACCTATCTACGAGACACACGCCCTCGACACCGCCTTTATCATCGTGTCCGACGTCAAGATTGCCGAGGAGCTTCTGGTCAAGAGAGGCCACATCTACTCTGGTCGCCCGCAGATCAGGGCACTGATCAAGCACAAGGATGGCCCCGCCTATTCCGCCCTCATGGATCGCCATGGTAAGTCGCCGCTCAGTTGCCCGTGCTCCCACAGCTTCGATCTAACCGTTGTGCCACAGACATCTGGAAGGCCCAGCGCAAGTGGTGCCATGCCGCCATGGCCGAGGCCTACAAGCATCACTTCTACGGACACGTCGAGATGGAGATGAAGCGCTTCCTTGGTCTCATGCTTATGGATCCCGCTCGCTTCCTTGACTACACCCGTGAGTACTGTGGCCGTGTCATGTCTCGCCTCGCCTGGGACGATGCTACACAAGGCAAGACCAATGGCGACAGTGCCGATCAGACCCTCCACTGCATGAGCGTTTCCGGACCCATCGTCAACACCGTCAGCCCGCTTTGGCAACTGCCCGCTTTCATGAACCCTTGGTACCAGTTCGAGATCCAGCGCGAGAGCACGCAGCGCGCCTGGTGGCTCAACAACTTCCGTCTCGCCAAGGACAAGTTCAGGCGCGGCGAGCTTCCCAACGACACCTGGGCCTACCGCTACTTCGAGCAGATCAAGCGCGAGCAAAACAACGAGAACGTCGACCAGCCCGAAGACCAAGAAATCTTTGCCAGCTGCATGATCGGTTTCCTCAACCTCGTCGGTGTCGTCACCATTAGCGGCCCCTGCAAGTTCTTCCTCATGTCGATGGCACTCCACCCCGAATGGCAGAAGAAGGCGCAGGATGAGATCGATCGCGTCTGCGGCGACCGCATGCCCACCATGGCTGACTTCCCCAACCTTCCCACCGTCCGCGCCTGCCTCAAGGAGACTGTCCGCTGGAGGTCTGGTGTGCCACTTGGCGTTCCCCATCAGGCCGAGAAGGATGACGAGTACCGCGGTGTCAAGATCAAGAAGGGAACGATCATCCTTGCTTGCGAATGGTATGTGTTTGCGTGTTACTTTTCCCCCTTGATAACCTCTCTAACACTCCGTTTCCAGGACCATCAACCGCCTTCCCGATATCTACCCCGACGGTGACAACTTCCGCCCTGAGCGCTGGCTCGAGGCCGGCTGGCCCACTTTCCAGGAGCCCCTCACCCGTTACCCCAACTTCCGCGAGGGTCAAGCCATGCACACCTTCGGCTGGGGCCGCAGGACGTGCCTGGGTCAGAACATTGTCGATGACGAGATGTTTGTCTTTGGCGCTGCGACACTCTGGGCTTTCAACTCGGCACAAAAACGGAACTCGCGTACTGGCGAGCTCATCCCCATCGATACCCAGGCCACCAACAGTCACGTCATTCTTGAACCCAGCCCCTTCCAGCTCGACTTCAAGCCACGGTCTGCCGCGCGCGGCAAGCAAATCCTGGACAACTACCACGAGGTTATTGGCCAGCTGAAGCTGTAAAGGAGTCCAAGGATAGACATTGCCATGGTGGATGCGTTGATTGTATGGTGGCATACTACAAGTAGACTGTAATCTGTGCAAACACGCCAGGTGCGGGCCAGGCCATGATGAATGCGGCTGGTCGGCATTTGAGGGGTGTGTGTTGTGGGCTTGTGTTGCTGGCTTTTGAGAGAGATAGTCGTCTTTGCGCGCCTTTACACATGATGGATGAACCAGAACGGGCATTAGGTTCCGCGGACGGAACGGCAGGGACTCTTTTGCTTCTTGGTTTCACAGCAAAGGAGTTTGGGTTAACCTGATCATAATTCAAGACTCTACATATCCGCTTCACTTTCTCGTTCCCGCTGTTATGAAACGATGGTGTCATTTCCAATTGTGAGTTTCCCTGTCAATATTTCGACCTCGTCTTTTTTTCCCGACATGACAAGATAACCTCACCAAATCCCAGTACCCTTGATTCTGCGCGCTTTGCTTGCCTGTCTTGTTTAAAAATTTGAAGTGAGATTCGGTCTCACAATTGCTGACCGCCAAGTCTCCAATGCGCAGGGGGCAGGGGTGACTTTGGAGAAAAGATAACCAACCGCCCTGCTCACCGGTCTAGTATCTCGATTGCTGCTGTTATTGGCTAGTGTCGTGGGGTAGTGAATTAGGGTATTTTTTACCTGGTGCAGCTCTTTCTCACAGTCTCCACTTGACAAACTAGGAATTATTTCCTACCTAGGTTGTCAGACACTGTCAGACTTACGACTCACATCTCAGCGCATCAAATCTCAAAGAACACTGCACTTTGGAGCAGCGGGCGCTACCGTGTAGAATGTGACTGCAGTGGAAATGAGTTATCGTCCTATTGGCGGCGTCACGAGCATGCCCGTGTTTTACATCATGAGAGGTTGGGGAGGCAGGGGAGTTGGCTGGTGGTGAGGTTGGGTCTGTCGGACAGACATGTCAGATTGTCACAGATTGAGTTGAAATCCTTGCGGATGGCTCCGCAATCCCGAATTTCTACGTTGTTGGTTCCGAGCACATGCGCGGGCCTGACCGCCTGAGTCATCATGCCGTTTCATTGGCTGCGATCAGCGATGTGTTGTTCGGATCTTTGGTCAGTCACATGATGTGTACGTGAGATCAGATCTCACCGTTTTCTTTGCTTCGTCTCAATGTCACCTTACTACAGGGTTCTGGTTCAAAGCCGGGTCTGCCTCCCGATTGTCAGACAGTCGTCAAATCAGGGGCTGTAAGGCTGTGAGAAGTGGGCGTTTTGGGACGGTACATCTTACTGCCGCATATGCATGAACCAGCTGTAACCAAACCTGTGGTTCACCCGGAGTCAGAGGTTACCTATCTGACTGTGTTGTTGTTGGCCCATAACTCCCGCCTCCTTGAGCATATGCAAATCTTTCCTGCAATTCGACATGGACGGGCTAGATTATTCCAGATTAGGCGTCAATCTTGCAGAAACAGAAGCTTGCTGTTAGGCAGCTGCGAGTCGGAGATTTACTGGTATTTTCCCAAAACATCCGTCGCCAACGGGGAGAAAGAGAAATACCCGACAGGGCCGCATGTAGGTAGCGAGGCCGTCGGGACCGAATCGCATGCAGGCTCCATCCAGGAGCACGGGTTTTGATTAATGGCGGGGAGGGAGTATAGTTGATATACAGTTGTACGTACCTAGATAATATCCGTCGGAACTTATACGTGGGTGCCCGGGACAAGCTCTCCGCCCCAGAAATTCGCTTCAACGTTGGGGTCGACTGTGCCGCGTTTGCAGCTCTTTCCATCTGATTTCCCGGGCCCAGCACCCTCCTCGCTTGCCCTTATCGGCCGCCGTGCAGTTTGTGTAACAGGTTACACAGGACATGAGCCGAGAAGTCTGGGGAAGGAAAACTTACCCGAACGGCTGGGAAGAGAGGTGTCAGCGCCTAAGTAATCATCGGCTTCCCTGCCTAGGTAATTGGAATGTAGGTCGAGTAAGCGCATATTGAACTTGCAAGGATACATCAAATTGCCGTATTGCGCGTTTCCTTCCATGTCCCGTCAGGTCGGCACACGCTGTGCGTAGGCACGTCGTCTGCAATCGTACTATTTCGATTGGCGGAGAAGATCAGGAGAAATGGCTGTTGGGGTAGCAAGCGGAGTGGGCCATCGGGCCGAGGAGGTTGAGATTGTGCTGCAATTATGTGGACGAGGCACCCAGATTGAGTCGGTCAAGTTGGAGTGAAATTCGATCCACCATCGGGCTGGTGCCGCCATTCGTCTGTTTTTGCCGTTTTCGGGGTGCATTTGGGGTATGATAACGTGTATAATATGTCGGCTACGAGGCGTTGGCTGCCGAGTGACGGCAAACGCGCTCGTTGCGGACGGATGTGAGAATGCCTTTCGACTCTGTATGATACGGATTGCCGGCCTTCACTCCCTCTCTCAACGGGCCGTCGCTTGAGGAGGGTGCAACGGGCATGGGAGCCGCCAGGCACGGAGTCCGCTGGTGTACTGGATGTGACTGATCATAAAGTACCCGGCCATAAAGTACGTAGCTCTGCCGGTGTAGCCTTTTAAAAGCGAACTCGCACAAGACAGTTTCTCCTGTCAACTGCGGTGATTGACAAGCGTTACCAGCTCAGATCAGGGGAGATGCTCAGAGCGACAAGGCCAACCTGTCGTGTAAGACGGAACATTTTTTGGCAGGTCCTGACAGGTCCTGGGGAAACAAGTCCCGCTGCCATGGCGTCTTGTCCGGACGTGCTCGCTTCGTATTTTACCGGCCGGCGTTGGTGATATTGCATGCATGTGCCAAGAGGCTCTGCGAGCCCGGGCTCGGGCAGCAACGTCAGCGTTATGGCCGGCCTTCCCCTCGGAGTGAGGAACTCGCATTCGCCTTTGAACTCCCCGCATAGCAGCGGTTGGACAAATCAAGATCGCTTGCCGTTGTGTCTCGGGAAGACTGACGCTGTGAACCGAAGAAGCGAGGTTTCGCACATCTTTGGGCCACAAACTTGGAGCGCCTTGTAAAGCCGGCGATTATCGCTAAACTTCTAGAACCTGTGAAACGTTAGAAACTGTCGGTTGATGGATAATCCGAGAAGCTGCGATGCGGAAACCATTGCGCTGGAGTGACCAATCGTTTTCAAGTTGAACGAAAAGAGACCCTCATGCGAAATGTGCGGGAAAAGTGGAATGCACGTTCGAATCGGTCCAAAGACCCGCCATGGAAGAAAGGGACTGAGTTTAAGCTTTTGTCCGTCTCCCGCGTAGGGCTTGGCCGCGCTTGCCCATCATACTTCTTCTACCTGCCATTCCCTGCAACTCCACCTGGAACCTCGCGTCAGGTTTGAGCTGCTTTGGATCCAAAGGCCGGGCGGACAGCCCAGTCTAGAAACTCGGCAAAGCCGTTGAATCGTAGCTACCAAAGCCAGTGCTTCATTGCGATAAGACCGTACGAGGATTTTAAAAGCTCAAGTTGACAGTAGAGTCTATCTAGGGCTGAAGATGAGGGAAGCTGGACGGTTCAATATTCAATATTCGGTCTTGGCAAGCAGTCATACGTGATCTCTAATTACTGTCATATTCGTTGGATGAGATAGGTTTCGGTTCTCGGCTCTCTTAACTATGCCCGAGTGACGGAATTGAAAGTCTTTCGTCGACCTGCACATGCTCTCCAGACAGCCCGGGCAGATGAAGCTACCTACCTACCGTAGAACGCAGGGGGGCTTCGCTGGAGGGGCAGGTGCGACGAGGGCAGCTGGGCCTTCCTGCGCACAGAATGATTTGAGGGGATGGTTGGTGCAACCTCCGCACTGGTCATCTCTAGTTTGGAATGAGAACGGAATGACGGCCTGTTGTCGTCCGACCTCAACCTTTCAATGTCGCTGCTGGGACACTAGACGGCCCACAATTGACGATGGCGTTCAGCAAACAGTTCTGGCAGAGGCGATCGCTGCGCGTGGCCGACGACAAGCGCACCAAGGCGGCCGAGCCCACGCTGCGAGAGTCGCTCGTGCCCCTCTGCCTTGTGACCGTCTTGTTCTTCCTGTGGGGATTCAGCTACGGCCTTCTCGATACGCTCAACAAGCACTTCCAGAACACGCTCAGCATCAACCGCGCGCGATCTTCGGGTCTACAGGTAGCTTATTTTGGGTAGGTTCATTCATCCTCAAAAGTTTGAGACGTCGGTAAAGCAGAGCTGGCGTCGTTTTCTGGCGGCAGCGCGTACCCTCTGGCTTCCCTTGGTCATGCAGCGTGGATCTTGCGGCACTTTGGGTACCGCGCCGTATTCATGTGGGGTCTCTTCCTCTACGGGATTGGTGCCCTACTTGCCATCCTATCTATCACCCATCACTCGTTTGCCGGGTTCTGCATATGCATCTTCATTATCGGTTAGTCCAGGGGATTTCGGCGAATGTGGGAGGAACACTCGCTGAACCTGTCACCACAGGCAATGGACTTGGATCTCTTGAAACGACAGCAAATCCGTATATCGGTGGTAAATTGGATCATTTTAAAACCCCGGGGACAGAGTTCTCCCACTGACGTCTCGTTGAGTCTGCGGTCCGCCGAAGTACTCGGAGTTTTCGACTCAACATCGCTCAAGCCTTCAACGGCATTGGCGCTGTTGTTGCGCCGGTTCTGGGGTCATATGTATTCTTCGTCTTCGATGAGGACGCTGCGTTGAAGAATTTGGAGTTGGTGTATCTCGCCATCGCATGCTTTGTCTTTGGCTTAGCAGCGGTGTTCTACCTCTCACATATCCCCGAGATCACCGACGCCGACATGAAATTCCAGGCGCCCAAGACCCATGCTGGCGAGGACCTCCCGTTCAGAAAGCAGTATAGACTATTCCACGCCTCGTTCGCTCAGTTCTGCTGCACCGGTGCGCAGGTCACGATTTCTTCGTGAGCTGGTGTTCCTGCGACTGGTGTCTCCCACAGTGAAACTAACAGTGCGATAGATTTTTCATCAACTACGTGACCGAGACACGCCCCAACACCAGCTCAGCACTTGGCTCCAAGTTCCTGGCTGGCGCGCGGGCAGCTTTCGCAATCGGCCGTTTCGGTGGCGCTGCCGTTATGCATTTCGTCAAGCCGCGCAAGGTATTTTCGTGTTTCTGACAATGTGCATTGTCTTCATTGCGCCGTCGATTACTCAGCGTGACAATATCGGTTTGAGCATACTGTACGCCACACTATTCTTCGAATCCATTTGTTTCCCAACCATCATGGCGCTCGGCATGCGTGGATTAGGCCGACACACAAAACGTGGATCTGGGTTCATCGTCGCCGGTGTATTCGGCGGTGCTTGCGTACCGCCCTTGACGGGTGCTGTGGCCGATCGGCACGGGTCAGCGTTGTCTATGGTGGTACCGCTGTGCTTCTTCGTTAGCGCCTGGAGCTATGCCCTGGCTGTCAACTTCTGGCCTTGGTACAGAAACACCGTGGATGCCTTCACAACGACCGAGATTGGGCTGCATGGCTACCGCGATGGCGTTGCCGAGACCAGGACGGACAGCAACGGTGTTGGTGATGAGGAGTCGGCGGCTGCCACTGGCGCTGAGAATATGCACAAGACCACCTGATCCGAAATGGCATTGTGGGAAAACTAAACCCCCAATGGTTGGCGCTTCTTTGTAAGCGCGGTTCATAAGTCACTCCTGTTGTGTTACCGGAGCAGATGTTGGACTTACTAAGAACCAGATCTACCTTAGTGAGAAACCGAGATTTTCCCGTCTCAAAACACCAATCCGTTTGATATAAGTAGAGCAACGGCCCGGGATCTTGGAACATCCGGCAGATCAAAAACTGGCAAAACACCACGCCAAGACTGTCGATACATTCCCCCCTATCATCTCACCATCAACCAGCCAACAAGCCATCAACCAACCAACCCAACCACCCGCTTCTCAACAATGGCAGCCCCCTCCGTCCCCCCAACCTACCGTGCCCTCCAATTCACCTCTTCCACCACCCCTCCTTCCCTCGTCTCCCTCCCAACACCCCCCCTAACAGCCTCAACCGCCCTCATCCGTCCCCTCCGCGCAAACCTCTTCGCCTACACCCGCTCAATCTTCACCCTCTCCAACCCCCGCG
>Ga0247758_1002273_pt1 | contig 10953 bp, 8 predicted proteins | sample UWRJL156409C4_FD_180950 | JGI IMG/M metagenome (GOLD analysis project Ga0247758, IMG submission 180950) | Plant litter microbial communities from Arlington Agricultural Research Station in Wisconsin, United States - UWRJ-L156-409C-4 | ecosystem: Environmental > Terrestrial > Plant litter >... | reverse complement strand
AGAGGGATTGGGGGGGTTCGGTGAAGGGCCACGGGGGGAGATGTGAGTGGGTGTTTTGTGAAAGGGGTAGGGGTAAAGGTGGGGATGAGGGAATGTGGGGAAAGGGGGAAAGGCGAATACCTTCATCCCGTTGGTGGGCGTGGTCTGTCCAAACTCCTTGCCGCCCCACATGATCTCATCGTACTTGGCGTAGGCGGGCTCGAGGCCGGCGCGCTCACGTTGGCCGGGGGTGTCGGTGGCGGCGCCAAAGTACAGCAGACCGGCCTCGCGCGCGAGATGGTGCAGCCCCTTGCTCGCGGGCTTTGGGGGCGCAGGCTCGGCCGCCGACGCCAGCGCGCCGAGGAGCAGAGGGATGGCCGTGACGAGATGCATCTTGACTGGCAGCAGCAGAGACAAGAAGGTGAACGAGGGGAGTGGGTGGACAAACACACAATTTAAACAGTATGCTGTGGGAAACACCTTCTTATTATTGTTCTCAAATTTACCACAACCACTGCTGCATGCAACTCGCGTACCTGACTCCGGGAATGCAACGCCGTTGGGCCCTACCGACCCGCCCCGCGCCTTGTTGCGCGCCAACCACGTCCTCGCGATCCACGGTTGCGATCGATGGCGAGCCGGTACACCAGCCGCGCGAATTTCCCCTCTCGCGGCTCAAGGGAAACGGCGAAACATCATCCTATTTCGAGAGCTACCTTGGTGATTTTCGGACCCTGGGGCCGCAAACCGGGTCCGCGGGTCTTTCAAAGGGTCGTGTCGCCCCATCCTGGTGAACGGTTATCGCCGCTGTTGGCGACCATCTGTATAACGAGGGCGGAATTCGAGGGACATCGTTGGCTTTGTGCATCCCTGGTACTGCGTGCATTTCTTCGATTTGGAACCGTGGACAGCGCGGAGCGTTGCTGTTTTTCCTCAACCACGGGACGCAACGTCGGCGTAATGTACCTTGCAGCGAGGTGAAATAGGGTATTGGGGACGGAGAGTGCCTTACCCCGGATAAAAAGGGTTGCGTTGGCCCATTTTGCCGGCACGGAGGGAGGCCCCGGGCCGTTGAGCGGATTGGAGATGCTGGGGTGGCCCCGCCTATAAGTCGGGTGTTATGGGTTGTGGATACAATGAGGGGCGTGCGGGGGATGGACGTTGGGGTTTGCTGGAGGGGATAAGGTGTTGGGGAAATGGAGAGATCTTGGTAGACTGAAGGGGTTGCTCAGGCGTGTTGATCGAAAAGGTGAGGAGAGAAACACACCGTTCACCACCCTAAAATTGACACCATGAACTTCCCTTTCCTTCTTCAGAACTGAGCGGTTGCCGCCTTGGCCTGAGCCAGACTGAGCCAGACTGAGCGAAGGGGTCACAGTTCTGGGCTGCCTCGGCTACAGTTGCCACGGGTCTAAAATGGCGGTGGAGTTACGAGGACCCAGTTTTGGGACCTCTACCACCATCACCCTACTCGCCCGACTTGAACCCGATCGAGGGGTTCTTTGGAGAGTTGAAGATGTACATCAGACAGGCTTGGTATGAGTATATTGCATTTGTTAGGGCTGAATTCCTCTGTTTCTTGGAGGAGTGCGTCGAGGTCGTGGGCTCCCGTAAGGCGAGTGCCAGAGGTCACTTCCTTCAAGCTGGGATCTCCGTTGATAATGAGCTGTCAGAATAACAAACCAGTTCATATTCTATCTATGTAACAAACATATTATATCAAGAGTCTCTAGGACGCGGCGTACTGATCAAGAAAAACCGCCATATCATGAACAAACCGCTGTGCAAAACCTTCTAACACCCCGCGGTCGATAAAGAACTGAGCGTCATTGTCCCCGTAAACTACTTGCTACTCTGTTGTTCGATGTCAACTTCCATTCCATGATATAGCGTAAACGAATGCGAGGGTTTCGGCAGAAGACCAGCTTCGCGCCACGAACTGGCTGTTTATAAAGTTGGTGTTGCGGCTTGTCGCCGCTAGGCCAATCGTCTGGATTCATTGCCCGGATGATGCAGAGTGAAGGCAGATCGTGCGCGAGGGGCGATGCCTGTTCTCATGTGAACTGGGAGACCAAGACACGCGTTGTCTTTAGGACTAATTGTGACGGGCTGAGCCCTGGTGCAGCCTCGGCGACCCTCGGCCGTGGCGCTGGGCCCACGGAGCCGGAGGCGGAGCGGAGCCCCACCGGCGAACCCCTGACCCCTGAACGAAGCCATTCCCAGAAATGCTGATGTGCGCACACAGACCACAACACTAAACCTCAACGAGGCACGTGACAGCTCTGGAATCTTCTGTCTCCCTCTGATCGGAGCAACGCGGTCATGTACATAAGCAAGAGGCCCTCTCACGAGGCCTCTCCTCTCTTTCTTCCTTTCCCTCATGTTCTGCGTCTTCGTAGACTAGGCCTAGCTAGTTGCAACACACTACCCTGCCCGTTACACTAATCACGTGATAATCTACCCAGCTATCAACACATAACCCAGGCGAATTCATCTCCCTCGCCTTACATGTGGCATCAGGGACAACATGGAAAATAAGAAAATTTCCATAGCATCTATAAATCAACCTATATTCCTGTAATATCAAGCTAGAAAAGGAAATAACAAGGTTGAAGTGAAAAAGAGAGTTAAAGTGTACTAAACAACGTGTGCGAAACCAATAGTAAGGACTCGTCTCAATAAAGAGCCGAGGAATATTATCCGCCCTTGGATAGCGAAACATTTCAGACGGTATTCTGGTGGTAACTATAGCATATTGTTACTATTACAAGCTGTTAAACTATACGCAGTTATAGGGCCTTATACGTCCTCTAGGCTCCTAGTTTAGAGGCTTTACCCCTGTATTATAACGCTTTTAGGCTTATAAAATTCCCGTTTTCTAAAAACACTCCCCTTATATAACTAGCCTATTTTCATTTTCAGGGTTAGGGTTAGAGTGGCCTGTAATTATACCACTTACAGTGGTTAATTCCATTATGTTATAGGTGGTTATTTCGTGGATAATTCTTTATGTAAGAAAACAGCTGGATTATATAGCCGCAAGTCGATTTGTAAAATTTCCTATACTAAATAGTTTTGCGGAATTCGCTGTAGGCTGAATGAAATCCAACTGGCGTTCCGGCCTCTGACTAGTGCCCGGAGAGTATACGGGTAGTAGAAAATAATACTGTTTACCCCCATAACTGAAAAGCGTATAGCAAGCCCTAAAAGCCTTTTATAACAGTTATTTATGGCCCTATAATACAGGGCCGTATAGTATTCCCAGCGAGAACTACAGTGTATAAGCCACTATATCCCTGAGCCTAACAGGCCTAAAGGCCTGTAAGAGTGATCCATCCTAACAAGTATAACTTAAATATGTGTTAGAAAAGTAAGGACCACCTATCAGTAGATGTCGAAGCGCATAGCGTACACTACAGCAGTTTCGGTTGGCATGCTGAACCTTGATGTGGCTGTTATAGCCGTCTTCGAGCCCAATTGCGTTTGCATAACCCGCAACGTTAGTCATATCGGTGGGGTTGGCGCCTGAACAGCTGGGCAGCTGCCTGCGCGCGTTTGGACCATGTGATTGGCATATGTTTTACTGCTGCGCTGGGAAACATCCAACCATCGTTCCCCAAATTGAGCGACAATGCGGAAATGCCTTTAGAGAGATCAAAGGAGAAAACAGAGATGTGAAACAGGCAAATGGATTTTGGCGGAGAAGAAAGTGCCAAGTTCACAGGTACCTGCTAGAATAGTCATGTACAAGTCCGTGTCATTACACTGTGAAAAGAATCACGTAAGCGCGGCAAAGCTTTGTTATATTGTGGTACTCTATGATACTTATTCCGCGGAATATCAGCATGTGAGAGCCGGCAAATGTCACATAAATAAATATGGACCAGGTCTTGCGCCGACGGCGTTAGCGATAGCGTGCCCCAGGGACCCCCCAACGCAAGGGCATAAGATGCCCACCGGGTTACCCGAAGAGCAAGGTATACCTATTATACCTTTAGGGATATGCGCGCCGCCAACCCACCCACACCGAGCCTACTGCCGCATCCCCTGCTTGCAAACAGACCCAGGCCCGTCCCCATAGCCGAAGGCTCGCATCACAGAAAGCACTTAAGAACCATGAAGTACCCCGTTGCCAGAACTGCTTCTCCCTACACCGATCCAACAGCCAAGGGCCCTCACTCCCAACATCTACATTCTCCCGGATACTCGTCTCAAGCCCGCAAAAGCAAGTATTCCTCTCATCTCTCCGTCTTTTTAAACAAAGCCGTCTTGTCGAGGCACGGAGTTAACCGTTTGTCTAGTGCTCGTTAGTACGGTTAACAAGACCGGCCTCCATCCCGGCGGTGTGCAGTAAGTCAGAAGCTGACCGTACCGGCCTGTCCAAGGCAGCTGACCATCTCGACAGACCCCAGCACGAGCACACTGAGCTGGAGGAGGAGCTCCATGAGAAGGCGCACATTGACTATGACCGTGTCACTATTGTGAGTCAGACCACCCTGATTCTGTCTTTGTGTGTACAGCACTGACCTGGTCCGTGAACAGATCCCCAACCCGTCCGTCGCCGTTCTCTACGAAGATGTTCTGGTCTACGAGACGGGCACGGCCATCACATCAAGCGATGCTCTGACTGCCTACTCGGGCAAGAAGACGGGCCGGTCGCCGCTCGATAAGCGTATCGTCAAGGAGAAGACGTCCGAGAATGACTTTTGCATTTTGCATTTTGCTCGATCTAGTTGGCGCACATGCCAATTGCGGTGGGGCTCTTCGTGGTGGCCCACTCAACCACTTTTGCCACCACTGCACCTGCCTACCTAGGTTTTGAGGCGGCAAACTTTGTTCTCCGAATCAAAATTCTGATCATAAATTGCCAGCACTGCTCTTCCTTCTCCCCACCACATTTGAGGATTTCAACACAGCTCTTAGGTTACGACGAAAAGACGCATTGCCGATCGCGAGGATGCAAGAACCGGATTGGAACGGCATGCTAGCCGAGTTTCTCGCAAGAGACTCGACTACTCCCATCCGCCGCGACGCCCTTCGCCGCATCTTAGAGATCGACCCGGAGCAAGAGCCGACCAAGCACCTTTTACCCGTCGATGAGGCAGAAATAAAGCTCAAATTGCTCCGGACATTGAAGCGCTACTGGGAAGATCACTTCCCTTCGCTCACTGGAGAGTCCCGCGATCGATACAAGCCCCTCCATCAAGTAGTTATCGCCACCGTGATGATGATGGACATCAACACGGCCCGAGAGATGGCAAGCCCCAGCCTGACGTCGCTTCAGCGCCAATACATCATAAGCGGGTTCCTCAAAGACTTGAAGGTAATGCCCTGCTTCATCAAGAAGGGTAAGTGCCCTAGCGCGTATCTCCTGCTACTCTAATGAGCTATCTAACAGATTGAGTCAGTCATAACCAAGAATCCGAGCAAATATGAAACCTCTCTCCTCACCATAGCAGAACCACGCATCCAAGCTCTTGATGCTCGGTTACACGAAATCCAGCGCAAACAAGAGCACTCGAGCGAAAGCTACGAAGACAAGGTCCCGCAGTTGCAGTCGAAGAAGTCAAAGAAGTCGCTGAAAGATGAAGCGACAGACAAATCTGACAAAAAGAAAATCGACCACGATCTGATACGAGCCAAAGCTGAGAAAGCTGAGCGAGCCACACTCGATGATTATCGCTGCGTCGTCCTTGGCACAGGAAATCCCGAGATTTGTCACATCATCCCGTTCAGTATCAACGATAAGGAGAAGTCCCGAGTCGAGTTTAGGAAATACCTCGCGGTGGCAGCTACCTGCATCTATTACAAAAAGCCAGAACTTGCTGGCGACCCGGAAAGCATCCCAGAGGATGTGGATGCAGGTGATGTGGACGAGAACTTGATTGATGACGACATGGATGTGGACTCCAATTCGATGGGTGGAGGCCTAGATGATGATGAGGATATGCCCACGCCGATGGAGTTATGGGCTATTCACTGTCGCAAGATTTTTTCGTCCAAGATAGGGGTCAGTGACAGATCATGGAACGAGATCAGTCTGAACAGGCAGCTTCACAATTGGTGGAGCGAGGGCTATTTCGCCTTCAAACCGCTCGGTATTGATGGGAAGATCATCAAGGGCTTAAGTCCGAACGGTGTCACTGCGCATTACACTCGGGTCAAGCTGCAGTTCCATTGGATGCCGCGTCGCAAGGACATAGCCTCGACAGCAACACCCCTCGATATCTCCGAGAACGCACGTCCACAGGATTTCTCGGATCTATTTAACAAGACATATGGCGACCTGGAGACCAACAAGCTGAACCCGGTCTTCGCTCAAGATCGGCAAAGTTCGGTTTCTCACTGTGTTCAGACAGGAGACATTTTTTATGTCAAGGTTGAGCACCGGTACGCCGAGCGAATGCTTTCGGCCTTCCGGATCCAGTGGGCAGCGATAAAAATTTTGTCGCTGGCGGGTGGTGCGGAGTCCTTGGATGATGTAGGAGACTCTCCGGACTATTTAGACGAGAATCTCAACTGGATGGGCGACGTGAAGAGGGGAATGACCGCATCGGATTTGTTCAAGACGTGGGAGGACTAGGAGACTTCCACGACAACTCCGGTGGATGAACCGCATACCTCGGACAAGAGAAAAGCGCCGGAACAAGGTCAGCCTGCCACCCCCGGCCCTGTCACTGTGGCACCCCCCCTTGGACTACTTTCCACTGGTACAGAGAGTCGGAGAGACGGTAAATCCAGTGGGGATGACTCGGGAAAGAGCTGCTTGGGTGAAGACCCCAAAACAAAGGAGTTATTTCCCCTTCTACCAGTTGTGTCGCAGACAGGCACCGTCATAGTAAGCGCACCAACGCCTGCGAACCAACCCCCAACGCCACTGGCAAGCGGCCTCGAAATTGCCCAGTGCGGAAAGGAGCCTGAGGGTTCCCGCCAAGATTCCTCAGTCGGTGCCATTGCCTCTACGACATCCAAATCCGGAAAGGGCTCGAAGTGGAGAAGGTTGTCCGTGTTTGGACTTGGGCAATCCGGCGCTAAGGGCGCCATTCTCGGAGATCCCAGCCTCGCGGGCGAGTCCAGTCGCACCGCTGAACGACGTGAAGCCTCTAGATCGTGGAGGCTTAAAGTCAGCAAGACGGGGACAATACTTGGGAGATCGAAACCTGTCCTCCTTGCCAAAAAGTCCACGCAATATCTCGTGGATTTTTTTAAGCGGGACAGCGGCCAGACTGTGGCAGAGGGCGGTAGTCCGATTAAGCCTAGGGAGGAATAGGGTCGGGGAACGGGGAAGCTGGGATGAGTTGGGTCACGGGGAAAGCGTACGTAATACTAGATGGATTCACCTGGGCGGGGACCGATGCCAGAATACATGGAGCTGCCCCGCATAGAGGGAAACAGGAGTGCCGGGATTTTCTCGAGGTAGTATAGGACAGACACCAGGGCCGAGGTTAGGAACATAGCAGGCCAAATAAAGGTGTGAGAAAGAGAAGGGTTGTCTTCGTCATGGCCCGGAAATGGATGAAAGAATTGTACCTAACAAAGCTCCAGCCAGCCATGAACCGGATCAACTCACCGCCACTTGAGGACGCAAACCAGATAAGGAGAAACAAAAAAAAACGATAGGTTACCTCTGTTAAAACAGAGATCCATCCTGAGAACAAAACAAGTGAATAGCTTACTTATTTTCCTCGGCTAATTTCATTAAAAAGATGATAGGCTTCAGGTTTGAAGCTGCTTCATCTGGCGTCGGCGTATGTCCGGGTCATCTTGGGCGATTTCGTTCGACTGTAACTCTGGCACCCGGACGCCAACGCCGCTTTGTAGTTGGCAGGACAAGATCTTCGTATGCGGCGGCCAAGGCAGGCTCGTCTTGTTTGAGGGCGTCCGTTGTAGGCCTGGTCCCAGAGGCGTTGGAGCCGCTTTGCAGACGACGCAGGATCTGCCGTGGTAGGACCGGCACCGGCAGGCGCCGTGGGCTCGGTGGACGGGGTGGCCGTATAGCCCCGAACGTGGCGTCGGCCTTGCTCTGGCAAGTCGTCTCCGGCAGCCGCCTTACCTCGACGGAAAATGCCCCGCGCCGGCCAGTTTCCAGGCATGGCGGCCACGGCGGCCACGGGAGAGGGAGTCGCGGTCGAGATGGGACGGATGCGGCGGCAGGTTCTACTATATCTTACCGCCCTGCCAGACTTCTGGTCCAGCCCCTTGTTCGACAGCTACCGAGGCCCCATCTTAGTAGGTTACTCGCCACGACACCATTTCCACACCAAGTTCATGGCTAGTATTGTGAAGCCTCGCCCACTATGCCTACGGCGGTCTTGCGATGGCTGCTTCCTCGCCAAAGTCAAATGCTCCAAGGCGAGGCCGATTTGCTCCCGGCACCTCGCCTGCGGGATCGAGTGCCGATATTCGCCCTCGAGCAGAGCCGAGAAGCCCAAATCCGACAACTCGAACCACCACAACAGCTCCTCTATGGCCGATATCAACGGTTTATCCTCCCTACCCGACGACAAGAGTGTAGTGTTTATGACCCAGCCTACAAGCGCAGCCAGCCTATTCAGGTTAGAGCTGGCCGGCACACACCGCGAACCGTCAAGGGAGCCATGAGCAGGAGCCATTCGCTGTCCCCAGAGCTGGCTCTGCTGGGGGTGGAGGAACCGCAGCCTGTACTGACCACGGCGCCGGAGCCGTATTCCACGACCGTCGCGTGGACACCAACCGTAATGGTAGCCGCTCTGTTCACCGAGGCTCCGTTGGCGGCTCCGATGCCGAGCGATATGCGATCATACTCGTACGGTATGGTCATGGTGCCAATGTTGCGTGGACAGACCTCACGGCCACAGGCTTTCAACAGTATTGGCAGGCGGGCACTCCACAACGCCTCGTCCCCGACCGCGCCGCCTTTCAACCTCGTCCTCTCCCTGAACTGCAAAGCCGTCGAAGGATGGCGCCGCCATGCTGGTCTGTCCGAGGACCCGGAGATATCCAAAGCAATGATCGGACACCTCAGCTACACGCTCGGCTCCATGCTCGAGGTTGTCACCTACCGGAAGGGCAACATGTCTCACGCATGATGGTGGTACTGCAGCCCAGACCAAATCGGCTACCGTCACCAACGCCGCGTCTCCAGTGATGCTGTCGCAAGGAGGGCTCATCAGCTGCTCCTCGGAGGACCGTCTCGCGGCGGGCAGAGGGGGGAGGGGAGACAGGGGTGGAGAGAGGCAGGGGTGGAAGAGTGGAGAGGGGGAAGAGGTCTCAGGTGCCCCAGACACCCTAGGCTCTCTGCTCTCTACCGGCGTGCACGAAGCCGCTCTAGCGAAGACACCGAATCACCTAAGGCTACTGAGGACGACCCACCTTGTCACCTTTGGAGTCTACGTGATAGCTTTTCCGACAATGTCGAGACAGACTGTTCGAGTGTTCTGAGCTAGCCGTCTACTAGATAAGCTGGGCGGAACGGCCGCTCAGCAGCAGACAGATCAACTTGGTGCCAATCGATCGCAAACGACTTTGGAGAAAGTCCCGCCCTCTGAGGTGCCGGAATCGACGACCCAGCATTCCCAGGCCGCCATCTTTACAAAGTCCAGCCTTAAGCATCCCCAAGCGGAAGGCTGGACGAATTGTCCATAAAGTTCTGGGTGGTGGCTATTGCGGGTGCGAATGTCCCAATTCTGGGCCCTTTGCTTGCACGGGACCATTTTTGGGTTCTTCGGCTAATACTACACCGTCTCGGAAGGCTGTACCGTTTAATGGGCAGATATATAGCCGAAGCTGAGCCAGGGCTGATCTGGACTGATCAAACGTGACGAAGAGTCACGTGACAATGAGCATGGGTGGCGTCGATTTTAGGGTGGTGAAACAGCTATGTCTTGGTATAATCAGGTGTTGAGGGGTTTCAGGGGTTGGAGTCCTCTTATATTCTCGTTTTACTTGCTTAATATACCTTGGTCTGAGCCTCCGAGTCGGACAAGCTTCAAACTTACCCCATTTATTATCCAATACCCCGAGTTCAACTGAACATTTGATGTTCCTAGGTTTTACATTACACAACACTAAGTGGATGGGTACATGAATACTCGCAGATGGTGAGGCTCGAACGACCTCCGTCTGCCAGACTCCAGCCGAAAAGGGGCTGAAGTTTCGCTGGCGGTCGGCTTGTAGTTGACCCGAAAGGAGGGGTTACGGCGAAAGTCAGATCGGCTGCCTAGATGCTCTGCTGCGCATTGAATTGGCGAAGCACAAATCAAGCCCTCATCTCATATCTTCCCCGTTCAGACTACAGCGCCCATCCATCAAGACCACACTCGCGGGAAGAATTACTCCCATCTCGACCGAATATGTATAAACCACTTGACAGATCCACAAGGCAAATCCGCGTGCTCGAGATCCCTCTAACCGCAGACCCATCCCAGCCATTCCAATGCCGACTCTCGACCGTCTCGCTCGACAACAAGCCCGTTTACGAAGCCCTATCGTACTGCCGGAGCCCACCCTCCCATCCAACAACCATCATCATCGACGGAAACAAGATGCACATTGGAACAAACCTATTCCTCGCCCTCGAGCGCCTGCGCGACACAAAAGCCACGCGCACCATCTGGATCGACGACCTGTGCATCGATCAGAGAAACGCCTCTGAAGTAGCGCACCAGATGTCCTTGATGCGCGACATCTACCGCCACGCATCCGAGGTCATCATCTGGCTGGGCAGCCCCTCGCTGTTCGAGGGCACCTGGGAGATCATCGAGGAGCTTCGTCCGCAGGAACTGCTACCCACTATCGACTGGGGTTCCATCTGCGAAGCTACTCCAGACGAACTATACGGCCCCGAGAACTACCACGTCGACGACTCTGATGCCTTCACACTCGGATTCAAGACCGCATGCCTACTCGCCCGAGACATCCACCTCACCTCCCTACCACACCTCCCCAAAAACCCCAACCCAGACCACCCCAACCCCTGGCCAACCGCATGCACCG
>Ga0247758_1002267_pt1 | contig 10966 bp, 7 predicted proteins | sample UWRJL156409C4_FD_180950 | JGI IMG/M metagenome (GOLD analysis project Ga0247758, IMG submission 180950) | Plant litter microbial communities from Arlington Agricultural Research Station in Wisconsin, United States - UWRJ-L156-409C-4 | ecosystem: Environmental > Terrestrial > Plant litter >... | reverse complement strand
TTTAACCCTAGGGGGTGAAGATTTAAAACGATAGAAGACTCTTATAGGAGTTAAACTTATAACCTCTTGCTAAAGAAGGCAGTTATAAACTAAGTTATAAAGCGACCGCTTGCTGCGGAGACCCTGCTAGGAAGTTCCCCCAGTTAAAAGACTCCACGTCGTTAGGAGGGGCGTCCAGCTTAGCCTCCTCACTCTCCTAGAACTTTAATAACTCCGTTTTATAACTAAACGCTTCTACGGCCCGGTCCTTAAAGTGGGACCGCTGCTTATAAAGACGTGCTAAACGCGCTAACGCCTTTTAAAGTTTAACAGTAGCCTTATAGAGCTATTAAGTAGCAGACTTAACTTATAAGTTAAGGTCCTGCTTTTTAATAAGAAAAGCCTTTAACTTCGCTTTACTAACATTAAAAGCGTCACACTGGGAAGGCTGATGCCTCTTTAAATAATAGTTGTAACTGTTAGACTTATTTAAGACCCGGTAAATAAACGGGGGGATAGTAGACTTGTAAAAAGAATAAGGGGATATTTTGCCACTAAACGTGTGTGTGTAAGCTGTGAGGTTTAGACGGCGGTTAGTGCTTTTACCCTGTTCCTGTTTTAAAACCCGGGAGCTGGACACTTATTACATGGTAAGATGGTGAAAAAAGGGAACTTACCTTTTAAGTCCTTTGTGGAAAAAGAACGTTAAAGAGGGGGAATTGTGTGACGACCTTACAGGCTGTTATTTAGGCCGGGGCGGCCTGACAAATCCCCTGTAAAAGGAACAGTGCAGGAAGATGGTTTACACTGTCCAGGCGTACTGGGCTAGAGGTGTAAAGACCCGAAGCCTTTACAACTAATGAGGTGCTGCTTATAGCATGCTGAGTGTTTATATTGCGAGTAGAAGAAACCTTACGAGTAAAACGCTTATGTGGTGTAAAGTGCTTGTATAATAAGCACCTGTGACATTACGAGTAAGGTACGAAGTACCTCTTCGTTAGTTAGTATAGATAGTTATAGTTGTGTCTATAATTACTGTGAGGGACTCTGGTTCCTCACGTTAGTATTTAATTATTCATTTATATCCTACTGTTCAGACTCGCCTTTGTGCATTATAGTGACAGCGACCTACATTGATATTGAACCCCCCTGTCTAGGAGTGCTAGCTTAACAAGCCGTCTTCGGAACGCCCCCTACCTGTTAGCGTCCTGCTATACGTTCTGTCTTAACCCGCGCCAGTCCTCTCGAGGCCTGTGTCGGGTGCAGGTCGTAATAGTAACGTCCTAACTATACCCTAACAGTAGACAGTTAGTAGTAGAGGGAGCGCTGGCCCTCACGGGCGGAGCTTTCAGCTCCTACAGTGTAAGACAAATAATTATTTCTTACTATTTAAACCAACCTTTATACATTATAATAATATTAACTTATAATAACAGCATACCCTGTTTAAGAGTGTTAGCTTAACAAGCTGTCTTTAAAACGCCCTTTAATATTTAGTGTTCTGCTATACGCTCTGTCTTAACCTAACTAGTCCTTCAGTTCTATACTAAGTGAAGGTTGTAATACTTAATGAATTAATCTGTGGTCTGTAATATAATTACTTATAGTTTAGTTAGTTAAAGTTAAAATTTCACTAATTATATATTGTTTTAATTAGTTTATTAAGTATTTATTATAAATAAAATCTTTTTTTCTTCTTTAACAGAGCACTACACAGGACACTATAAAGGACTTGATATAAGACGTAATAGTTAGTAAATTCTAGTTAATAAAAGAATGATATTATTGCTTTTAACTACCTTATTTCTTTATACCTGTAAGCTACTTACTTGCTTTGAGACTTAATTAAACTAGCGCTATATATTATCGTCGTCATTATATAAGTCCTTAACTGTTATAATTAAAATAGTACCCTTATGTAAAGATACGCCAGACAGCTCCCACCTTAGCTATAATATACTCTTTATCTCCTTATTACTAAACTCTTTAAACAGAAGAAGCTAATAGCTATTTAACGTATTAAACTATCAGACTTAACTCTGGGAGATAAATACTAAGGTAGTCAACTTAATTATAATTTCATCACTATGCTGGACTAGCGTTTATAATTCCACTATTAATCCTAATATGTATAAATCGTTAGCGATTAAGTAGACTTACTTACTTTATGTAACTTACTGGCTTAATTAGGGAATGGAGTAATAGATTAATTTCTTACTTACTGTACAGTGCCGTTACAGTCACAGTGTATAATAATGTAATGGAAGAAAGACGACTAGAAGTGAGAGGCTTCCGGTCAGACGTATCTTATATTAGTAAATTTAACTTGATAACTTTAGGGTTTTTACATTACTAGATGCTGTGTAACTCGCGGCTGTATACGTTATAGCCAGATACATTATTACAACGCCTGCAAGCCTTTAAGGGTAAGTTAGTAATGCTGTAAGAGTTTATAATGCTGTAACGGTGCTAAGGAGTGTTATGCCCCACGCGTATGCAGTTACACGTGCGCGCGCCCAGGCACAGCTTCGTGTAGCTAACTAGTTAGAACATGTTAATAGCCCTATAGGCTACGCTGGGTATAGCGTTCTTAACTTATTAAATTAAATACTTATTTAATTGTTAACATTGTTTATAACTTAGTTAAGTTATAATACCTATTATTAATAGCTTTTAAATAAACTTGCTTTTATCTACTGACTTATAATCAGGGTAGGCAAAAAATGACTTACAAGTCATTTATAAGTCACACTTTAAATTAATATAATAAATGGATTACTTAAGTTAAAAATATAAACTGTATAGTTATTTATAGGAAATAAATCAAAGAAAAATATAACGTAACTTATACCTCGTAAAAAAATTTATTACATGAGAAAACCTTATTAAGTTATTTAAAATCGTAAATGACTTAAGTCATTTGGAAAATTAGTGACTTATCATAATTTCCTTCCCTAATAAATTTTTCTAGGACGTATATGTTATGTTATATTTTTGTTTGATTTATATACTATAAATAACTGTACAGTTTATATTTTTAACTTAAGTAATCCATTTATTATATTACTTTAAAGTGTGACTTATAAATGACTTGCAAGTCATTTTTTGCCTACCCTGCTTATAATATTGTAGTGCAGTCTTAGTTAACGTACTGACTGACTATGGTAGTTTTAGTTAAGCTACGAACTAAACTATAGTGACTAAATTACCAACCCTGCTCCGAGTACTATTTGACTTTATAGATTTACTTGCTGAGGTAGCAGTTAGCTTCATCCCGGAGCCAGATGTCGCATAGGCATTTCTTCTGACTAGTTGTTGCCCTGAAAAGCTGAGCAGCTTGCCATACCTGCATACAAGGTATCTTGGAATATAAAAACTGAGCTCCCGGTGTCTTATTTCTACTACTAGTAGACTCTACCTCCCCTACCTACAGGATACATTATATTGACACTCAACACGCTGCAGTACCCGACTCACTAGTTCCCAAACCCTCCTTCGGTGATTCCCCTAATCTTGACCAGCGTCCACCGCTGATACGAATCTCCGCCGCCACTCACCATCTTGACCTTCTCGCCACTCTCATCCGTGCTCAAAAACAACTCGGGCCCCGAATACAAGTTGGTCAACTTCCACACATCCCCACCCTGAGCAATCAATTGCCACCGCTGGCCGGAGAAATTGCCGGCTTTGGCCAGATGCGGACGTGTCTTGTCGTCGCCGTACACATCGAGGGCTTGCGAGGTTCCGAGCCAAAGCGTCACGAGGTTAAAATAGCCAGGGTGCGACTTGGACGGCCGGAGTTGCCAGTGCTGGCCGGAGAAGTCGCCTGTGTTGGCGATCTGGAGGTTGCCATCGGTTTCTTGTTTGCCGTCGTTGATGACGTCGAGCGACTTTTGCGGCCAGCCGAGAGACTGGAGGCGGTACCAGGTATTGGTTTCGAGCGCAGGGATCGACATGTTAAAGTTGGGGAGTGAAACCTTGGAGGTAGGGGTTTGCCGATGAGGAGATGATGATGCTGAATGAAAGAAGATGTGATTGAGAAGATGAATAAGACACCGCTTTATACACACAAAACTCCCACAGGAGTGAAGCTCTCTCGGTTCTCAGGCTCATGCTGAATGCAGCCTAAATCTCGTAATGAATCTTTCAGCCAGCCCCAAGTTCTGCGTCGTTCGGTTTGTCTTGGCCAGAGCGGGGTTGCCGTTGCACATCATTGGAAGAATTGAGTGTGTTGTTGCTCCACACTGAGCCAGAGTCAAGGACGGCCTGTCATGGTTGCAGATTTGCTGCACCGCTTAGGAGCTGAAAGTCAGCCCCCCGCGGGGTATGCGTCTTGGCGAAAACTCTCTCAGATCGTCAGTGGCACGAAATCCAAAACCCAGGCAGCCACAGTCATCCGTGTGACAAGATCTCAGGCAAGATTCGTATTTCGGGGTTCCCCATTTTTGCTCTTGGCAACACTGCCTCTACATTGATCCAAAGGCCATCCATCGATGTCTCACATCATCCAGCAAAAAACCAGACGTCCACCCTCGCTCGTTTGTGGGATCTCCGTGATAGCCCATGTTTTTCTCGGTCATCCAGCCACACACCTCCCCCCTCCTCGCCCTTCTCTATTTCAAAAAGTTTGCCGTGATCAAACCCTGGCCAGTCTCCAGATAGTGATTCATCCACCACGTCAGGTTCTCATTCCTCCCAACCATCCACTCAGGCAGCTGAAATGGACTCAGCATCTCAGACGGGTCCCTATCGGGCTGCGAACGACAAACATCGATGACATCTCTCTCTGCCCTCCTCCGACAGATCTCATGGAGACGTTTCATTTTTCGTAGATGAGTCCTGGGGACAGCAGAACATGCTATTAGTTTGGGGAGGTGCTGGTCGAAGAGTTCACCTGTCCAGCCGCGGATCAGTTGCTTTACCCTGGGATGTGCGAGCCATATTTGTCTTTGGGTTTGGGGTTGGATGTGCGCCGGCTGCGGGGCACTATCGACAGGAGTCGAGGGGCTGATGGCGAGGCTTTGGACGCATTGGGCGAGTTGATGGACATCTTCCATTCTATTCGTAGCTGCGTCACCGTTGGCGACTTGATTGATATCTTTCATTGTTTCGTAGGTAGCGTTGCGGTTCAAGGTGAGAGCTGCTTGTAGTAAAAATGTGGAAATAGAGGTGACGAGGGTTGAGGATTTACAGCGTTGCGTCACGCTTTTATAGCTTTCAAGAAAAAAATAAACTTTTCTCCCATGTTAACTTGGTTCCGGCTAACAGTGGGCCAAGCGATACATCGGAACGTTCTTGAGTTAATCTTTGTATACTTCCAGCCACCTCCAGAGCTTGCTGCCTCACCCAAAGGTTTGCGAGAAGCCCTGAGACCGTATCAGAAACTCGATATTGACCCGCGTCTCAATCTCTGTGGAACAATATGGATATAGTCGCTGTTGCTAAATGCTAGTATCAGTGGATTCACTTTTGCAGTGTTTTGGTGCAGCGGTCTAGTTCGACAATCTCCACGTCGATAACTGCACATGGGGGGGCGTCTTCCAATACATGGCGAATGCGCAGGCTAATTATGAGAAAAAGGTAAAGAAATGGAGAGGCTGCGTCCGCAAGTTGTTCAGGCGGGCCGGGGACATCGCTGACCATGTTGACCCTTTGCTTCTTTCTTGATTATGGATTATCCCCTATAGGGCTGGCGTCGTAACCCTTCCCTTCAGTCGGGACAACACTGTAGCACTCGCGGCATAAACCTTAGGGCTTGGTACGTACCTAGGTACACAAATAAGCACACTCAAAAGAAAACATCCTCAACCGTCCGCTCCCAATTCCGCTCCCTTACCAACTTCCTCAACACCCCCGCCACACCCTCGCAATGCTCCTCAATCTCGGCGGCATTCATCTGTGCCGTATCCCACGTGGCGATGAAAAACATGTTGTGCGAGTCCAGCAAAAACGCATTCCAGAACAGCGCACAGTCCGGCCAGTCGTGGCGGGAGGTGACTTCCAGGCCAGTCTTGGTGGTTCCTATGGTCTCTGACTCTGGAGAGGAGGAGGGATTGAAGCCCTGGGTCATGCCCATGTTGACGTCCCAGACGAAGGCCTGGCGCGTGGAAGCGGCGAGTACGGCGGGGGCTTCTTCGCCGAGGCGGGAGAGGATTTGGGAGAGGGGAGCTTGGATGTGGGTGGCGAGGAGGGTGGTGTCGTGTTGCATGCGGCGGAGGAAGGAGCAAATGGTTTCGCCGGAGCCGGGGCGGCGGACTTCGATCAGCTCAGGGGTCCATTCGGTGGTGGGGCCGGAGATGGACATGGGTGGGGGGAGCATGGCGGAGAGGTACGGGGGCAGGAAGGGCCATTGGCGCGCGAGGTGCCAGGTCGAGAAGAGGGCGTAGGGCGAGCGGGTTTGGAGGGCGTTGAAGATGGCGAGGGCCGATTTCATGAGAGTGGAGGGGGACATTCCTGTTTTTGTTTTATCAGCTGTGCTCAAGACCAGGAACAAGAGTGGGGAACAGAAAAGGGAAGTGGCAACGGAGGAAGGAGCAAAGGACACGCACCAATTTCGGCCAACAGCTTCTGCATCCCCTGCAGCGCGACAATCCGGCTGTACCTCGGAAAGGCATAGGCCTCCTTGTTGGCCTCCCACCCGCCATCAGCTTCCCACACCTTCTCCCTCGCCAGCTGCCGCACACTCCCCGGAGCATCGTCGGCGGCAATCATGCACCCCTCGGTGCGCAGGACCGGCCACAGCGCCTGCTCGGCAAACCGACTGATGCCCCGCAGCCGCTTGACGTTCCACTCCACGCTCGTCTGCGCCGCAAGCGACGTCTGGAACTGATGGTATAGGTCCGCCCACAGCCGGAATGGCGTCAGCGGCGGGACTGACGCTACGGGGTTGCGGATGTACCGGTTGAGATCCAGATGCCACGACACGAGCGAGATGGCGTCGAACACGCTGTGCGAGTACGTTGCCGCCAGGTACACCTCGCCCGTGGAAGCGACCGAGATGATGTGGAAGCGCGCCATAAAAGGGGACGTGTGGCCCTCGTCAGAGCTATCTGTTACGAGGTCGCCGAGGCTGTCGTTGTCGGGTGTTTCTAGGGAAGTGATCATCTTGGTGAAGAGTCCTTCCCTGGCGGAGATGACGACGTGGAAGGGCGTGCTGTCGGGGAGGACGCCCAGGATGGTGCGCATAATGGCGCGCCCGGTAAGTGCGGCTTCGAGTCCGGCGCGGATCTGGGCGTGTGGCGTGTTGAAGACGCGGAAGGTGATGCGCGTGTGGAATGACTGTGGACGCCGGCCGGAGGCGAGGACGTGAAAGGAGTCTTTGATGCGGAGGATGTCTTCGATGGCCGAGGAGGGGAAGCCTGCGTGTGATGCCGCGGAGATGGCTGAGGGTGCTAGGAGAGCTTCCTGGGCTGTGAGGGAAAGGGGTGCCTGTGGATAGTGGGCGAGAGTGGTGATGGGGCTAGGGTTGGCGTTGAAGGCGGGGACTTCGGCATGGGTATTGCCGTTGGTGCCGTTGAGCTTGAACGATGTTGCGTCGAAGGCCGTGTGGCTCGGCAAATTCAGGGGCTGGAAGTTGTCAAGTCCGGTGCTCTGGCTGTTCTGCCCTAAGCGCTGCTCGATGAGCGATGCCTGTTTTGCGACGGTGTCGTGCTCGACAAAGTCCTGGAGGTAGATGCGCTGGCCGAGGAAGGTCTGGACGCGGTCGCAGAAGCGCAGGAGGGTGATGCTGTCGGCAAAGGTCGAGATGTTGTCGTCTGGCGCGGGCTTCTCACCGATGAGGTTTTCCCAGATCGTGGCTACCTGGTCGACGAGGGCCGATACAGAAGGGATGGCTTTGCCATTGCTGTTTGTGGATTCTGAATGGCCGTTGGCGTGGCCGTTAGTGCCGTTGGGGGTGGCGCCACTGGTGGTGGGCTCCGAGTGGCCACGGGCGTGGTCGTTGTCAAGACCATTGGTAAGGCCGTTTGTTGCGGTGCTCTTGGTGGTTGGGCCCGCGTGGCCGTTGGCGGCGGTGCCATTCATGACGGCAGTAGCGGGGACAGCCTCAGGGGCTGGCTCAAGAGTCGACCGAGGAACCGGCTCGGGAACTGGTTCAGGGGTCGGAATCCGCACCTTGGCAACAGCCTGCCGCAACAACTCCTTCTTGATCTTACCCAAGGATGTTACCGGAAAGGCCTCCATCCCCAGCTCTTCCAGTGTATACACACCATCCAGCGCAAACACAGGCCCCAGCTCGCGACACTTGACCATGACCTCCTTCTTGCCGACTTCCTCAGTCAGCTTCATGACCACCGCCACCGGCACCTGTCCGGCATACTCATCCGCCGCGGCCACAACCTGCGCCACGATACCCAGCTCCCCGATTGCTACCTCCATCTTCACCGGCGAGATATTCTCCCCGGCGCGGATAATCACGTCCTTGTAACGCCCTGTGATATACACCACCCCGTCCACATCCATCCTCCCTTGGTCCCCGGTCACCATCCACCCGCCCACCTCATCCCGATAGAAACTCTCCCCCTTTTCGCCTCCGAGATACTCACCTATTACCCCTGCTCCACCAACATGCAGCTCACCCGCTTCTCCCCTCGGCAGCACCTCCCAGCTCTCCCCCTTTCCGCCCCCTTTGTATTTACAAACCCTCACCCTCGCTCCAGGCAGCACCCTCCCAACCCCCTCATGGTATCCATTTTCCTTGCACAGCGTCTCGTCCCTTCTTCGCCAACTGACGACGGGAGCCCCCTCACTCATCCCATACCCTAGTTTCGAAATACCCGTTAGTCATTCCTCTTTCACAGTTATTCGGAGGAACTAGAAAGCCCCAGACATTGTTTCTCTCCCCGAGAGAGCAGCTACAGACCAAACAAGGGAGTATGAGGGAAAACATACCCTGCACCGCATCCTTCGCCCCAAGCCCCTCCCTACAAAGCCTAATATCCTCCGGGGTAATCACCGTCCCCCCAATCGCCACCAAATTCAACCTCAACTCCTCCCTCCCCGGAAATTGCGGATGGCCCACCAGCGCCTTGACCAACGCCGGGACAGCGCTCATCATCGTCCCCTTCTCCTTGACCAACGCATCCAACGTACTGTGCACTGAGAAGGAATGAGAAGGGAGGATGACTGCGTCGCCCTCGCGCCACGCGCGTAGGAGGTGGTTGATGGCGAAGATGTGCGAGGCGGGCATGTGCACGACCCAGCGGTCGGGCGGGGAGAGGGGGGGGTTGCGGTCGTAGTTGTGGGTTTGGGCGAGGAGGTGGGAGTGGCTGTGCAGGCAGCCTTTGGGGGTGGATGTGGTACCGGAGGTGAAGACTATGAGGGCGGGGGCGGAGAAGGGGACGGGAGAGGGAGAGGGGAGGGGATGTGGAAGGGAAAGGGGGGATTCAGGGGTGAAAGTGGGAGGTGCGAAGGTGAGGAGGGAGGAGAGGGACGTGTAGTTTGGTTGGAGGAGAGAGCCAGAGCATTGAATGAGGAGTTTGATGGGGAGGTCGGGGATGGAGAGGGCAGCAGTGCCGGCTTCGTCCTGGACGACTATCACGGCGGGTGTTGTTGCGGAAAGGAGAGATTGCCCGTCGGTGGCGATCACGCGAGGGTCGAGCGGACACAAAACAGCGCCGAGTCTCGCGCTAGCCCAGGCGAAGAGCGCCCATTCGGCCGAGTTCCAGAGGAAGAGGGCCACGCGGTCGCCAGGCTTGACGCCGTGGGCTTCCAGCTGGGACGCGAGGGCCGAGGATCGGGCGTAGAGGTCACGGTAGGTCCAGCGGATATAGGGGGAGGGTGTTGTGTGGTCGTCAGGGTTGGGGATAATAGGGGTGATGGTCCAAGTGGGAGATTCGGTCTGCCACATGGACACCAGCGCTTCGGCGTCAGGGGTTTTGGCTGCTGAGGTAGTCCAGATGTCCCAGAGCGTGGCGAGGTGGTCGTTGATTTCCGGGCCGATAGACTCGGAGGGCACTGACGATTCGGTGGTGGCTGCCGGAGCGGCAGGAGGTTCTTGGCTGGGGACGGCCATCGTGGAGTTTGGGATGTGAGTGATAAGAGGCGCGATGTGGTTTTGGTTGTGGACAAAGAGTTCAGTAAGGCGAAGGAACAGAAAACAGTGTGAGTAAGAAAACCCCCGGGGAAGAACCCGAAGGTTGAGAGGGGAGATATTCAAGTATCCATTCAAAGACGAGTCGATTTAGAGGTCAAATCAAACATCTACCCAGAATGCAACTACGCCAAGTTCAAGCTCTGGACCAACGACACCTGAAGTCGGGCCCCAATAGCCCGAGGCCAGAGGACCAACAGGCACATTGCATCAGTTTCGACCCCAACACACGTCCGATAAACAGGGCAGTATCGCATCCATTCAACGCTAGCTCCGAGATAAGGTGAGGTGAGATATGTGAGGTCATCCACTAGGTCGTTGTTCCCGGGCCTTAGCGCCGATACTTTGCTCCTATCGAGCCGACGATGCAACCCTAAGGCAAGGCACAGCACAGTCTCATTATACCAACAGGGCACACCTTTTGTTTTCTGCGGTTGCTTTTATCCGTGAGTTTCCTCTCCGGTATCCTCAATTCGGCTTTATAAGCCTCAACTCGCACTAGTGCCGCCGTCTTGCATTCTTCATGCCCCCATGCGGCGGGGTTTCAGTTGAGTCGTATAACAGGTAAGTTACCAATTGCATTACACCTGCACCTCCACGGCGGGAGCTCGATTCTGCACTCTCGCCAAGCGGCCCACACAAGAACATTTCGGGAGCCGTGTGGCGGGTTGGCTCAGCAGCACCAGGTTTGTGTTCGCGATCTACGCCCCGATTGACTGGAATACCTACATTTGCCCCTAGTCAAAATAAGCAAGAAGGGGATGTTCCTTCCTCCTCTCGGCCCTATCGCTTCGGATTTTACCGTTACATCGAGCTTACGGCCCTGTTTAATTTTAGCAGTCAGTGCCCGGCCGTGATCTGATTGCCGAGTTGAAGCCCTCGGTGTGCGTACCCTCG
>Ga0247758_1002266_pt1 | contig 10969 bp, 8 predicted proteins | sample UWRJL156409C4_FD_180950 | JGI IMG/M metagenome (GOLD analysis project Ga0247758, IMG submission 180950) | Plant litter microbial communities from Arlington Agricultural Research Station in Wisconsin, United States - UWRJ-L156-409C-4 | ecosystem: Environmental > Terrestrial > Plant litter >... | reverse complement strand
GGGGGGTGGGGTACGGCATAATCGGGGGAGCTATTATTCGGGACAGGGCGGGCAGCGGTCGAGGAGAACGGGCGAACAATTGACAATTTTGCGCTGGGTCGGAGAGCGACGCAAAGCGCTCTGCGCAGGACGACAGGTCGGGCAACCATTGTTGCTGATGGGAGGTTCTGTGCGCTAGGAGAGCTCGAGACCTGTGGTTCCTGGAATTCTCTGCCGCGGGTCGTCAGCTCGATGTTCTCCCGTCCCGTTGATCCCAGGTAATAAATCGTGACGCCCGGGGAGAAGGCTGAGAGATCCGAAATCTCGGCCCAGACCGCGGCCCACAGCTGTGGCTAAGCCTCCAGTGGCTTGCCTGTTGCCGGAGCCTTGTGGGGGGAAGCAATGCATGCGGAGGGATTGATAAGAAACGGCAGCCAAGATTGCCGCTCTTGGCGCTCCGTTTCCCTCCCGACATCCGTTATTGGGATTGCATCATTCGCTGCTCATCATGCACTTGCATTGCAGCGTTTCTCCATCTTGAACAATACCAATGCCAAGACCCCAGTGGGGCACTGAAGGCGTACGTGATAGATAGAGGCATAGACTGTGAGATGACATACCTTACGAGAATTCGACGGATCCGTCCGTCGCGGCGACGAAACCCCGCCAGTGCTTCTTCTTGGCCTTGCGGGCCGCAACAAGCACCGCCTCGGCCTCCCGGAGCTGCCGGACGGCGGCTTGCTCGCGGGAGGCGAGCTCCATCGCCTCGGGGTCGGCCTCCAGCCGCTCCCGCCGGTCCAGCAAATCCGCGCGCTTTTTGAGCCGGAGCGCGTTCCGGAGCTGTGATAAGTGTCAGTTAATTTGTTCAGGGCATGGCAAGTGATTTTTGAGCAGGCGGTGGGCTTTCAGCGCCGCGAGTAGAAATTAGTTCAGCAAAGCAGAAGACACTGCTGTTACCGTTCACGAAGGGGGAACGCATCGGCTTGAGTAAAAAGAGAAACAGTCTGGTCAGATCAAGTACTTACAGGCTTTGTGAGCTTGAAGCCCACGCACACCAAGACAAGCGAGAGGCCCAACAGGAGGAGGCCGATGCCCACAGCGGGCGAGATCACCGTGCCGCTCATGGTGGTTGAGGCGGCGCGAGGGGGGCGAGGGGGAGGGAGAACACTTCTGGTGACTTGGAGGAGGTTGTGGCTTGGTGAATGTTGTGAACAAGTGAAGCTTTGTGAGTCCTGGGAGGAGGAGAGTGAGCAGAATTCGGAATAGGCAGTAATATTCGGCGTTGTGGGCATTGTGGGCTGCACTGGCCGGATGGCGCCCGACGAGGAGCTCACCACGCCGAGATTTACGGGTCTGACGGTCTCCGTGGCGATGAGGGCTTCAGCTCTGCAAACTGGTAAAAACAATTGGTTCCTGTCTATTTTTCTAAGTTGTCCTTGCCAACTTCAAACTCCCCGAGGTCATACTCATCTGGATACTCCTCGATCTGCCGCCTGAGTGCCTTCATTTGCATCTCCAGATCGGGGGTCAAGGTTTCGTACACGTCCTCGAACATGGTCCACAGCGGCGGCTTTTTCTCCCTCTCCGCTTCAGAGAACGCTTTGAGGACATCTCGTCTGATGTTGTCTCGGGCATCCTTCTCTTTACTTTCGTCCCAACAGCCCTTGGCTTCCATCCACTTGCGCAACCGGGCGATCGGATTATCTCTCCGCTTCCAGTCCTCCACCTCAACCCTTGCGCGGTAAGCAAACGAGTCGTCGGAGGTGCTATGGTGGCTAACACGGTATGTCATAGCTTCGATCAACACGGGTCTGCCGCCGTCCTGCAGGGCCACCTCGCGAGCCTTCTTGGTTGCCTCCCTGACAGCCCAGAAGTCATTACCATCAACGCGGATTGTGTCAATCCCATAGCCCAGGCCGCGGCTGGCAATTCCGTCGCCACGATACTGTTCGAGTGTTGGCGTGGAGATGGCATAGCCGTTGTTGCGGCAGATGAAAATCACAGGGCACGACCTCGTTGCTGCGATATTCAGTGCAGCGTGAAAGTCTCCCTCGCTTGCGGCTCCTTCACCAAAGTATGCTGCAACGACACGGGGCGGGATACTGGGGTCCTGCATGCGCTGGATCTTCAATGCATACGCGGCACCCGAAGCCTGCGGAAGCTGTGTTGCAAGAGGAGACGAGATTGTGTGCTGGTGGATGCCGTTAGCTCTTCCACGCAACATTCGAGTATGTATCACACACCATCAGCAGCACTTACGATATTCAACTCTCGGCTGCCATAGTGGACTGGCATGTTTCGGCCCTTGCCGGGATCTTTGCGGTTCGCAAACAGCTGGTTCATAAAGTCGGCGAGAGTGAAGCCGCGCTGCGCAAACACGCCCTGCTCGCGATACTGGCAGAAGATGACGTCCTCTTTCTCCAGGGCCGACGCTGTCCCCACCGACACTGCCTCCTCGCCAGCTGATACCATATAAAAGCTAAGGCGACCTTGGCGTTGTGCGTCGAACATGACCAGGTCCATGATGGACACGGTGAGCATGTCGCGGTAGAGCTTGATGACGGCCTCGTCCGAGAGGTCGGGCTTGAAGGAAGGGTCTACGACCTCGCCGTGCTGGTCAACGGCGCGGTATGTTGGGAGCGCGGGGAACGTCGACGGCTGTTCGTAGCGCATCGTGTTGCTGAAGGCCGACTTGACGGCACCAGGAAACGAGACATGCTTCGAGTCCGGCCGCTGCGAGAGGGAGCCGGCGTTTCGGCGGCTCTGGAGTGTACATGTCGACGTGACGAAGGAGGATGGCTGCTGGAGTGCGCGGGGGCGCAAACCCGAGGGGAGCTGCGACAGCCGTCGCATCCTCGTATCGTATATTCCGCTTTACCGACGGCGCAAGGAATGTCTGGGGGGAAGCTGGGCATGCAAAATATCAGAAAACCAGTGCTCGCTCCCCATTAACATCAATTGAGAGTGAGAGGGATAAATTCGCCCTCAAAAGCACTGGGAGAGAGGTGGTTTGTGAGAGCGCGCTGACGGGACGACGTCACTTGTGCCGACGGAAAGCGGGCGTGCCAAGGGGGCGGGATCGGCGCAGGGGCTCGTTAGTAGTCCCCCGTAGTCACCTGGCTCGGCGCGGGGCGGGAACCAGAGCCCAGCTTCCCCAGTGCGATAATAAGGGCAATGTGATCGATGCCGCCTCGGAAGGAGATGAGCGAAGGCAACGGCTGGAGTGGATGCTCGGGCACCGCATTCATGGCCGAACGGCATGTATTGAAATCCTCTAGCCCACGTCGGAATCTTGTTCTGCCTTCAATCCAAGAGTGGAAGTTATATGCTCGGACCAAAGATCAGATCCGGTGTTGCACATGTAGATCGGCCCGTCCACACCTACAATCGACAAAGAAACAGCCAGATGTTGTTGAGCTATCGGTTGCGTTTGGAAAATAAGGGACATGAAAGAAATATGTGAGGATTTTGAGATAACCTAATATTGGATTACCTCACGTCAACCTTTGAAACAGTGGTGGCGCGTGGATTCCAAGTTGGTTGACCACCTTGTCGAATTTTGACGGAATATCCACTTCCTTGAGCTTTGGCAAAGCCGGGTGAGCCGGACTGCCGACAGATTACGGTTCGTGATCCGGTGATCCTCGGGGCTATCTCGCCCCTGATACAGTTGGGCTTGATACAAACCCTGAATGGCGATACTTGGCCAGCAACGCCGGCGACTTTGACGTCGGGTTCCAGTCATGTCAGCTCTGAAAGCGGATCGAGGGCTCTTGTTCAAAGACCTAGGCGCGAAACGGTCGCTGGATCGGGCACCGTATCGCTGCGCTGTCACCAATGACGGACTGTGGCTCGTGCTCCGACAGGCCAACCCCCAAACGCAAAGCGGCAAGGATCTTAATGGGTTGGAGAGCCGCCAGCAACCTCAAAACTATGGGTCCAGAGTCCAGCCCGCCTGGCACACAATCGCCGTAAAGCCTTCCATCTCCACCGTCCACACATCTCTGCCTTGGGTCGCCCTGTGGAATCGCCCCATCGCTTGTGATCCATCACTCACGCCGTGACGTCCACCTCCCCCCTCCCCCGATGTTCGCCGTCCGCCGGTCATCCTCCGTCATCCGCAAACAGCAGCGCAGCGTTTAAAAATTCCATGAGTGACCCTCGATCCCATCCCAGCGACCGTCCATCCGATCCTCACGCCCGCCTGCCTCATGGCGTAATCCATGGCAGAACGAAGCTCCGCAAACCGCTCCAGATCGGCCGTCGATAACGATCACCCCGTGCGCCTGCCTTCGGTCTCGTCCCCGACCTCGACTGCCCCGTCCACGCCCTCGCTGGCCTCAAAGCCAGACGCTCCTTCCTCCCTTTCCCACGCCTCACCCTCTGCCAGGTACATATCCCGTGCATTGATCCCCTTGTTCGCCGTTGAGCCTTTTCATCCCGAGGCCTTCTCTGGCTTGACTCCTCCACCTTGCCCTGTATCGTCTCCGGTCCACCAGCCGAGAAGCCTTGCCCTGCTGCACACATCACCCCAGAATTACTCCACGCCGATAGCCTGGGGAAACGCAGCGCACATATGGGTTTTGGAAGAGGACGCACTGGTCAAAAAGAAGAGAAAATCGGAAGGGATAGAAGAAAAAAGAGACGAGGAGCTGCTTGGGCGGGGTCATTTTTTCTCCGTCTTTTGGCAGCCTCTTCCATGTGGCTGCGCTTCTCGCGGACGCAACGAAATCCAAGGCGACTGAGCTTGCCCCACGAGATCTTGTGCCCAAGCTCCCCGAACAGTGGCACCGCAACCTACAACCCATAATTCTCTTTCCGCAACTCAGCCACTCTTTACTTTTTTTTCTATTCTCTCTGTTCTCCCACTGCCGCACCGCCTCCCATCAGCCCCATGACGCAGAGTCAAATATTTACTCATGTCACCTAGAGTCACCCGATCATCGACCCGTCAAGCAGCAAGCCAGGCAGCCTCTTCGAGCTCAACGCCTGCTGCTGCGGTCGCCCCTCCACCAGCCGTGCAAACCCCCGCGCCGCCCTCGAGAAGGAAGCGGAAGACACAGCCGGAGAGCAGTCCGGCGGAAGCCGCAGCCGAGCCTCCGACCTCAGCTCGCCGGTCGAAGCGACAGCGGGTGGCACAAACCCCAACGCAGCCTCCACCACCTCCCGCACCGCCCGTGCAGGCTACACCTACGGCCTCCGCGTCGCGACGCCGGAAGGGCAAAGCCCCCGCGACTATGTCAAGTCCAGAGTATGTTAGCTTTCCGAGTGGATCCCCAGTCCGGAAAGAGCGCTGACAGTTGGTTTAGAGCACCAGCAGGTCCTGCTAACCCCCCAGAGAACCCACAGTCGGCCTCCTCTAGCCGACGCTCCAGCCGAAACAAGAAGACCACGCAGGCCGGTCAAGGTCAAGGTATGTCGGAGCACCCTTTTACCGTGCCAGTTCGCAGTCTCACCCAAACCCCCAAAGACCCATCTACCACAGCCCCGACTACAGCATCCGGTCGTCGATCGAAGCGGACATCCAACGATGCACAAAACCAGGACGTAGTGATGACTGGTACCGAGGAACACGAGAAGGAGGCTTCGGCACCTCCTCCGCCTCCACCACCGCCTCCGCCCGAGGATAACCCCGCCGACGATAGCGACGGAGACGAGGATGACGATGACGATGACGAGAACCGGTATGACAGGGATGACGACGATGATCCCTTTGGTGGATTCGGCGGCCCTGGCGGTCCCGTGCATGGTCTCTCGAGCACTCTCCGGGCCCTCACCGGCATGGTGTCAGGCATGTCTTCGAGGCTGAGGGAGATTCTAAGCAACCTGCGGCAAAAGGACGACCAGACAATTCAGCTGATCGCGCTACAAGAGCTCTCGGAGATCCTCTTGGTATCTAACGAGGATAATCTTTCAGGCCACTTTTCCCCCGATTCGTTCGTCAAAGAGTTGGTGTTATTGATGCAGCCTAACGAGGTCACCGGAGAGGAAAACCCCGAGATCATGCTGCTCGCGTGCCGCTCTCTTGCCAACCTTATGGAGGCCCTCCCTGCGAGCACCGCCAACGTTGTCTACGGAGGTGCTGTTCCTGTGCTGTGTCAAAAGCTGCTGGAAATCTCGTTCATTGATCTCGCCGAACAAGCGCTCAGCACCCTGGAGAAGATATCGGTGGAGTATCCTACGAGTATCGTGCGCGAGGGTGGTTTGACTGCATGCCTCTCATATCTCGAGTTCTTCGCCACCAGCACGCAGCGAGTAGCGGTCACGACGGCCGCGAACTGCTGCCGTAATATTCCAGAGGATTCATTCCCCGTTATTCGAGATGTCATGCCCACCTTGCTCAATGTTCTGGGAAGCAATGATCAACGCGTCGTTGAGCAAGCTTCGCTCTGCGTGACGCGCATCGTCGAGAGTTTCAAGTACCATTCTTCGAAACTGGAGGAACTCGTGAGCGTTGACTTGCTGAAGGCTGTTCTGCGTCTACTGCTCCCTGGCACAACCAACCTCATTGGCCCTCACATCCACACGCAGTTTCTCCGGGTTCTAGCGTTCACGGCACGCGCGAGCCCACGCCTCTCAGCGGAACTCTTCAAGATGAACGTGGTGGAGACTCTTTATCAAATCCTGACCGGCGTGTCTCCCCCGAGCGGCACGGACGATATAGCGTCGAGGTTGGACAGCGTGCTTATCATGCAGGCCCTCATACACCGACCACGAGAACAGATCATAGAGACGCTAAATGTCATCTGCGAGCTTCTGCCAAATCTGCCTAGGTCGGCAGATCCCGCATCTGGCGACTTTGTGGACATGAGCTCGCCAACGGAGCCTATTACGCCCTCTTCTCTTGGCTCGCGCAAGAAGACCTCTAACGAGAAGCGCCTTGAGCTTTTGGAGGACTGCCAGGACGAGGTCCGGCGGTTCGCCTTGATCCTTTTCCCAACACTTACCGATGCCTTCTCGAGCACGGTGAACCTCACGGTCCGCCAGAAGGTTCTGACTGCCCAGCTGAAGATGCTGTCGAACCTGGATGTGAGCATCTTGGTGGAGGCGCTCAAGTCCGTTCCCTACGCCTCGTTTTTGGCTTCGATTCTCTCCCAGCAGGATCATCCTTCGCTAGTGATGTTTGCCCTGCAAGCCACCGAGCTGTTGATGGGCCGCCTGGACAACGTTTATCGTTACCAACTTTATCGGGAGGGTGTGATTGCAGAAATCTCAAAACTGGCAACTGACGAACCCGAGCCCGAGCCCACACCTGAGGTCAAGACTACAACAAATGAGGTACCAACACCGGCCGAGGAGCCAAAGCCAGAGGCTGCGGTAGACGAGAGCCCCTCTGCGGAGCCTGTAGATCAACCTTCCGAGCAAAACGACTCAGAGGCTGGGGATGACGAAGGGGAGAATGACGAGGATGAAGACGAAGAAGACCGTTCCCACCATTCCTCAGAAGACGAAGATGAAGAGGACGACGAAGATAATGAAAACGAAAACGAAAACGATGACCACCACCAGGATGACATGTCTGGCTCGCCTGTTAGTTCAGAGGGCTCGACAATGTCAATTGACGGTCCCCCGCGGACCATTGGCTCGGAGTTCCCCTCAATGAAATCAAGGATTGCCGAGGTTGCGAGGAAATTCCTCGAGCTGCACGAGACCGAGAAGCAAGGGAAGAGCATGAAGAAGAAGGCTGTCAAAATTCTGGCTAATCTCGAAGCTTTGGCTGGCGACATCGAGGCCTTCTATCTACACCCGACGTCTGGGATCGTGACAGTTGAGACTGGCGCGAGTCTTTTTGCCAAATTGGCTTCGTATTTCGACTCTGATGTGTTGGAGAGCGTCACAAGCGCAGAGTTGCTGCAGTCTGGTATTGTCCGCGTCCTCGAGGAAGTGTTCAGCAACCCCGACGACGAACGAGCTGCTGCCGCACAGTCCGCATTCCTCCAAGTTTTTATGGGATACAACGTCAAGTCGAAGCCCAAAACCGCCACGGCAGACTCTCCTGCTACGCCACTCAGCGTCATGATTCACAAACTCCAAGATCTACTGAGCAGGTCGGAGCACTTCGAAGTCATTACAGTTCATCACAACTCGTTTGACGGGAATCGAAGCAGTGCAGCATCGATGCTGGCAAAGCAGATTCGCCTTAAACTGGTGGCAGATGACGACTCGGACATTCCGCGGCCTTATAGGAATATCATGGTTTCTATTCACGCTATCACGACGTTGAAGTCATTGGATGATTACCTTCGTCCGCGCATCAGCCTCTCAGAGCGCCCCCGCGCATCTCGTAGAGACGCCGTTTCGAGGGCCCTAGCCGCTATGGCTGGATCCGGGCTTCCCCTGAGTGCGGCAGCCGCGAGACTCGCGGAACGCATGCCGCCCTCCGGTCTTTCGACACCGGCGCCGCCACCCCCGGCAGCTCCGTCTCAGCCATCATCTAGCACGCGCTCATCAAGGAAGTCGAAGTCTCGATCGCAACCTGCGCCTGACACACCGGCGACTCCGGAGCCATCGACATCGAGGGAGAAGGCCGTTTTGCGGAGATCATCCCGCCGCCAGCCAGCGTCAGAAACTGCCCCCCCAAGACCGCCTCCGGCTGATGAGGACGATCTCGAGGACGCTCTTGAGTGCGCAGATGAGAAGCAGCTGTCGGATGACGAAGACATGGGAGAGAGCAGCGCTCTTAGTGTCGTGCGCGATCTAGACGAAGGCATGGAAGATGCTCCGACACCAGATCCCTCTGCGGTGAACCTCGAGGTGGCGGCCGGTGGCAAGATTACCGCTCGTAAAGAAGACGGCACTCGAGTCCCCACCCCATCCGGAGGGCGATCTTCCACCACGCTCCCTAGCCGGAGCAGCACGTTGACGGCTGCTTTACAGGGCACCCCAACGCCCGCCACTTCATCGCGGCCGATGTCGTACGCAGCTGCGATCCAGACTGTTCCTTCCGACTGGCACATAGAATTCAGCCTCGACGGTAAGGTGATTCCGAATGAGACAACAATTTATCGCGCCGTTCACAATTCCGCCTCCAACTCGGACGACCATCTCAGCAGGAACATATGGTCGGCTATTCACCCCATCAAGTTCCGCCGGGTTCCTGGTGCTCCTCCCGCAGAGTCCATTGCGTTCGTCTCGTCCTTTGATGCGTCACTGGAGACTGATGAGAATGGTACGCCGGGATCTTTGGCCAAGTCTCCTGTTACAGCATCGATTCTGCGCCTGCTGAAGAAACTCCATGACCTGAACGCCAACATCGACGATGTTCTGGTGGAGAACAAGGAGATCCTGAAAGTCAACGTCGAGCCGCTATCGCAGTTTGTGAATACGAAGCTCACTGCGAAGCTGAATCGACAGCTTGAAGAGCCCCTTATCGTGGCAAGCAATTGCCTACCTAGCTGGAGTGAGGATCTGGCTAGGCTCTACCCCTTCCTGTTCCCATTTGAGACGCGTCACTTGTTCCTGCAATCTACATCCTTCGGCTATGCCCGGTCTATGAGCCGTTGGCAAAACGCTCAATCCCAGGAGGAGACTCGGCGGGATCGAAGAGATGAGAGGCCATTCCTTGGACGTCTCCAGCGACAAAAGGTCCGCATTTCTCGGACCAAGATCCTGGAGTCCGCAGTCAAGGTTATGGAACTGTATGGCGCCTCCCAGAGCATTCTCGAAGTGGAGTACTTTGAGGAGGTCGGCACTGGCCTTGGACCTACCCTTGAGTTCTACTCCACCGTGTCCAAAGAGTTCTCCAAGAAGAAGCTCAAGCTCTGGCGCGATAACGACCCCGGAGCTGACGACGAGTTTGTGTCGGGTCCGAACGGACTTTTCCCCCGACCAGTCAGCGAAGAATTCACCGCCTCAGAGGAAGGAGAGAAGATCCTCCAGCTTTTCAGAGTGCTGGGCAAGTTTGTTGCGCGATCTATGATCGACTCGCGCATCATCGACATCAACCTCAACCCCATTTTCTTCCGGATTGGCGATGAGTTGACTGCCGTGCGTCCTTCTCTCGGCGCTATCAAGTCCGTTGACCCCGTCATCGCGAGGTCGTTGATGACGATCAAGAAGTTCGCGCTAGCGAAGAAGGAGATCGACGAAGACCCTGCTCGCACCGCTGCTCAGAAGGTGATCGACACAGAGAACATCATGGTGGATAGGATCAAGATTGACGACCTCTATCTTGACTTCACCCTGCCTGGTTACCCTGAAATTGAGCTGGTGCCTAACGGCTCGCAAGTTCGCTTGACGATCGAGAACGTCGACCTGTATCTGGACAAGGTGATCGACATGACGCTCGGAAGCGGTGTCCGCCGACAGGTCGACGCATTCCGTGCCGGTTTCTCACAAGTCTTCCCCTACTCGGCGCTGAGCGCCTTCACTCCCGATGAGCTCTGCAGTCTCTTTGGACGCGTTGATGAGGACTGGTCTCTCGAGACGCTCATGGACTCGGTCAAGGCCGATCATGGCTACAATATGGACAGCAAGAGCGTCAAGAACTTACTGCAGACCATGAGCGAGCTCACCCCTACAGAGCGTCGCGAGTTTCTCCAGTTCACGACTGGTAGTCCAAAGCTTCCTATTGGAGGTAAGCTCATCGATGTTCTAAGCCAAGTCTTTTTTATCCGCTTGCTAACAAGTTCAATAGGGTTCAAGAGCCTCACACCAATGTTTACTGTGGTGTGCAAGCCGAGCGAGTCGCCGTATGCCTCAGACGACTACCTCCCCAGCGTCATGACATGCGTCAACTACCTCAAGTTGCCGGACTACACCGACGTCAACATGCTGAGGAAGAGACTCTTTACCGCTATAAAGGAAGGACAAGGTGCGTTCCACTTGTCTTAATGACGAGACGATGAGCGCATGTTATGATTCATGTATTTACTACACCATTTGATCGAACTCTCCCACCTTGCTCCCGGCATAACCTGTTTTGTGCGGGTCGGTGTGGGTTGCGAGAGCGAAACAAACAGCATGGATGGCGCGGCGGCATTCCCGGTGG
>Ga0247758_1002265_pt1 | contig 10988 bp, 15 predicted proteins | sample UWRJL156409C4_FD_180950 | JGI IMG/M metagenome (GOLD analysis project Ga0247758, IMG submission 180950) | Plant litter microbial communities from Arlington Agricultural Research Station in Wisconsin, United States - UWRJ-L156-409C-4 | ecosystem: Environmental > Terrestrial > Plant litter >... | reverse complement strand
TGACTGGGGATGTGTGGCATGGAAAAAAATCTTATGTGGGGCCATACATAACCCTAACCCTTCAGAGGTATGAGTGCCCCAATAGCCAAACAATGAGTGCCCGAATAGTAGGGCCCCAAAAGAGGGACATTGTGGAAGGTATCGAAGATTCGTTCTTGAGGCTACTGGCAAATGCAGGTTTCCCAGATGCCTCCTCAGCTCCCGCCCCGACTGCCACACCCGGGACCGCAACACCAATACTAAGACAACTTCCCGGCGGACGTGTCGATGCGGGCGCTAATGCCGGGCCCGATGCTAGCTTCGATGCCAATGCCGGCGCCTACGACAGTATCAGCACCGATGCGTCCATCGCAACAAGCGCCGCTACGCAAAGGCGCGAATGGACAGAGTTCCCACTGGTGATGGCCTGGCGCTCCTCCCTAGGCGACTGTTTTGTTGTGCTCTACGGGACCGAAGGTTTGTCATGTTGAACGTTCGGCACCTGCGGAACATCCCGTACCAGTACGATGCGTTTGACCGGCTCGAAATCGATGAAAGCTACAAGACCGTTATTGACGCCTTGGTTGGCAACCATTTCGACAAGAAGCGCATCGAGTCGTATGGCGAAATCGGAACACAGGACTTTATCTCCGGGAGAGGAGGAGGCCTCGTTCTCATGCTTCATGGCGAGCCAGGCGTTGGCAAGACAGCAACTGCCGAGGTGGTGGCCCAAAAATACGGGAAGCCGTTGTTTTCAATCAGCTGCGGTGATTTGGGTGTTGCGCCCTCAATATTCGAAGGGTCTCTCAACGATATCTTTCATCTGGCCCATCTATGGGATTGCATCCTTCTGCTTGACGAGGCAGACATCTTCCTCACAGCAATGAGTGCTGCTGATCTCAAACGCAACGGCATTGTCTCTGGTGAGTTGCTCCCGAGTTCTCTCCTATCCCCATGATCAAGAGCTAACTTCGTCTAGTGTTCCTACAAATCATGGAGTACTACAAGGGAATCCTCTTCTTAACAACGAACCGGGTGGGAAAGCTGGATCCTGCGATCAACTCTAGGATCCACATCACTTTGCATTACAAGCGGTTCTCAGAGCACGATCTTCGGGAGATCTTCAAAATGAACATCGAAAAGCTCAAGGAGGTGGAAGAGCAGCGCTTCGCAGCAAGCCAGCGGATTGAACCCAGTGGATCGGCGTGGCTCCATGTTGTTGACTCGGACATTCTTCGTTTTGCGTCTGACCATTTCCACCGGCATACCACGTAAAGAGACACATCCCCATGGAATGGCCGGCAGGTTCGCAACGCGTTTGTGATGGCATCTGCGTTCGCTCGCAGGGAAGCTGCCACACAGAAGCGCCACCCCAGCTACGAGCTTGTCATTTTCAGGAAGTTGAACGCTTCACGTCAAACTTTAACCGCTTCCGGGCCAATCTCATGGGTAGGGATGATTCTCACATCGCTCGCAAGCGTGAGGAGCGAGATGATAGTTGGAATTTGATGATAGTCCACCACGGAGTTTTAACAAAATCCGCCTCTCCTTGATGCTGGAATCTTCTAGTACTGTCTGCGGTTCTAGCACCGCTATTACCCCAGTCTCCACCCGAAAATCACTGCGCCCAGGGATTCACCAGCAACCAATACAGTCACAATCACTGTCCCCATCGTCGACCATCCCTGAATACCTTTCACCTCAAACGATGAAGCCAGTCCAAAGGTCATATTCACGAACACCAGTCCATAGCTATCACACGCCAAAGTCAATGGGAGGTCCTCCCTCCCCGTCGCCCCCACCGCTGAGGTCACAGGATGAGAAGTACGGTGTGCCGGTGCATGCCTACACCGAGCTTCCTGAGTTGTATTTAGAGTACGGAATTTGCCAACCGGTCTCCTTGTAATTTAGAGCCATGATGCCGTTCTTTCTACATTTTCTTTTTTTTATAAACTGAAATTTAGCCGATCGCATCTGAGACTGCCATTCTAGCATGCTGATAAGCAGTGTTATCACCGCGGGTGTCAAATTCTTGAGGGTTACCTGCATCAGGCCCTCGGGCCACACACACTTGGTTCTCTTGCATCGCATAGTGTCTCGTTCCCATATTACCACAGCATCACATTGCCTGTTTTGAACAATTACTCATGACAACATTATGTCCGAAATTTATACGGATCCGTATCCAGCAACACTTTAACACTTCACCCTATTCCAAAACATCGCTCTCCCCATTCGCCCCAGCATCCCTTGCATTGTGCCTTTCCCAGCCACTCGTTTATCCTGTCGGTTCCCACCAGCACTTGCCGAGTTCTGAGGCCCGGGAGAAACAACGGTATTTCCGGGCCCATTCCTAGCCTCCACCACAAACATGTCGAACCCTTGAACCTTGCGCAGCTTGATACTGACAACAACCGACGGCCTTCTAGGCGCAAGGGAGCCGAGACTCGCCATTTGGTCCTCAATCTGCTGGCTTGGCTTACGTGCCCTCGCAATCGTTTCCCTGATCTTTGCATTCGGACACACGGCGAGGTCGAAGCATTGCTTGTATGTGGTTCGCTGGCCCGTTCGCACTGGCTCAGCCCAGAGGAAGAGCAGGAGGCAGGAATCTGCTGGCTTTCCGGACGGGCCGTCCCAGACCAGCTGGACGGTGGCCTTGTCTGATATCCAGGGGCCGATGTGCAAGAGGCGCAAGTCGGAGGAGAAATTGATGTCTTGGCCCCAGACAGACCCGATTCGCATGCCATCGGGCAGGCTTCCGAAATAGAACCCGAATTGTCGTTCAAGAAGTGGGGGGGAGCTGATACTTGATTTGTTGGCGGACTTGACAACGAAGGCAGTCCCTTCATCCCCATAGGACGGCGCTTTGAAGAGTCTGTCGGGGCTGGCTCGCATGAACTGGTCGCCGCCCTGGCCGATGAGCTCGATGGATACGACGGAAGTGAAGTCGTCGCCCCATCGGCAGTTGAGACTTGCAAGGATCTTGTTGGGCGATCCGGGAATGGCATGTTGGTTTGAAGTCAGCGGGACGCCCCTGTTGGTGATGCTCTGGTGAAGTTTGTTCGCAGTGACGCTCCGGAATGCCACGATCCCAGCGCATCCTACGAATTCTGCAGGTGAGTCGGCGAGGAGGCCACGATACGGAGCCTCCGTTGCTGACTTTGTTGATGCTCGCCACGCGAAAAGAGAATGGTCGTCTGAATCCTTCAATATGTGCTCCTGAAGACGGAGGAAGGCTTTTGCGCCCTCCCCGTAGAGCATGGGCATATTGGCATCGAAAATACCCATGAGGCAGTATGCGGTATCCTCCAGGCGTGTTGTTTGCCGACCAGATGCCCAGCTCATCCGCTCCGCCAAGCTGATTTCGCTCAACTTGCCGCCCTTGAGGATACCGGGCCGTATATTAGTGATGTCGAATAGCTGGGCTCCTAAGCTGATTTTATCTCCCAGGCGGCCCCAGTTGGCTCCGTAGAAGACAACTTTCCCCGGTGCGATCAGCTCTTGGAGGGTCCAGCCTCTCGTGAACCAGCGGCTTTGGGAGAATTTAGACCCTTTTACTCGGATATTGTCGCTTTCCGGCACGTCGATGAGGTAGACATAGCATACCACCGACTGCTGATACCATTTAAACATAGACTTGATCGCCTCCTCGAGCTCGGCAGACTTCGTCTTGTCGATACAGCAGGTGTCAACCCAGGCATACCTCAGGCCATCCTTTTGGGCTTGAGCGCATGTGAGCTCAATCTTCCTGAAACCGGCCTTTTTCCTCCGGAGATTGGTGTTTGCGAAGTCTTGAAACGTGACTTCATCAGCACCCCATGTATGGGATAAGATAGTGTATGGCGGGAACTTCTGCTGGAACTGCTCGAGCTTGAGCGTTTCTATGTTGATGAGTCGCATGGTCGCAAAACGCAAGCACTGCAAGCGCAAAAGCAAGCGTCGACCACGTTTGAACTTGAATGAGAAATGAAAGATGGAGGCAGCGATGAACCAGGGGGTGGTGGCTGACCAGTAACTTCAAAGGAACAGCATCCGGTGCTGAAGACAAAGTGAAAGATATCGAAACCGACTGATCGCAAAACACAGACCGCCTGTGTCCAAATTTTGAGCAGCGCCACCCAGTGCCAACTGATGCCTATGCCGGCTAAAAGGGGTCGCGATCATTGGCTCCTCGTCCTGAGCATTATGCATCGCATCGCGCTAGGCGCTTGCGGCTAGGCCCCCTGCCAAGACTTGCTTGTTTACACCGCTCCTGAGGTGCCAGCGCACCAACCTGGAAACCGAGATTGAAACACACGCGACCGACATCAATACAGTGCTAAAGATCAGCTTCGGATTTGTACCAAATAGAACCTCGTCAATTAAGCGCCGCCATAAGACGCGTGGAGTCTACAGCAACACCAATACCACCCGCGTAGGTGCCTGTAACCAACCGTTGGGCATCCTCCACCCCTTCGGCTCCGACACTCTGGAACCGCGAAACTGGTAAATTGGTCCAGTCACCCGATCACTTCGCGGGCCCACTCAAGCTACCACAAACGTCTCCTCGCCCCAACCATATGTTCGCTTCAGCCGCTGTGCGAAAATAGGAATCAAGTACTCCTCAATGTGGGATTTGTGGAGCCGATGCAGTGTAAGCGGCTTCTGCACAGCCATGTTGCTCGGCGGGAAGAACGTGTAGACCGAGCCAAACTTGGGCAGGACCGAGAACCCCAGCTCCGCCATTGCCGCTCCGAACGACACCCAACTCACCGAACCGCGGGAAAGAGCCTTGTCGAAGAGCGTCGAAAAGACCTGCGCAGCAGTCGAGCTCACGTTGAAGACCATTGCAGGCAGGTTATCCGGCTCCTTGGGTCGCGTACTCCGAGTTGCAATCTCGTAGATAGACGAATGCGACGGGTGAGTCTTCTCTTTTTCCTTGCGCTGCTCGACGCGCTCATCTTGCTTCTCTGGAATGGATAACACGGGAGGGGCCGTGTACTTAGAATTTTCTACCTTGGCCTTCATCTGCTGATATTGTGCCTGTAAGTCGGCCAAGCAATCCTCGATCAGGTCCTCATAAAGGAATCCCATCTTGGTGCCGGACTTCTCGACGATGAACTGATCGAGGGCCCCCCTTTTGCACGCTGCAGGATGTGATTGGTATGATCGCTGCAACAAAGGCTCATTACAACGTCAAAACAGCTCAGCTCCTTGCTAGCAAAATACATAACATGTTGGGTCAATCTCCGCGCCACATTCCTTAAGCCGCTGGAATGTTGTCAAGCAAACCACAACCCCCAAGAGCGGCTTTAACAGGAATCATCTAGGCATTGACGCGTTTCCTGACCTTGTGACAGACCCCCAGCACGGATGCATGCGGTACCTGGGCTAACCTGGGCAGTTGGGCAGCGGCGGTAGCCTGAGGGCAGGGGACAGCGCAAAATTCTATGCAATGGGCCATCTGTGATTGATGTCAATAATGTTTCTTAGAGGTTGTGACTTTTACACAAATATGCTGTGGCACTTGAGTGCAAAATGGCATTTGTTTTCTAAAATTGTTTCCCTATGTTCAGGTTTGAAGAAGTTTTCATCAGACGATAGATTTGCTTTGACTAGGTAGTTCTCGACAACTAAAGGAGGCTGCGGTCGTGGCGACCACTTCTACTGATATACCGGTATTTTGGGCAATCTCTCGTTGTCTAGATATCAGACCCCATTCGTCTTTGCAGGGTCGAAGGAGCTAGAGTTGGTGCTGCAGTCGCCTCGGAATTCATGATTGGACCCGCCTGACTGTCTCTGTAGGCCTTGGCTGCATGAGCGGCGGGGAAGGCAGACCTTAGTCAGCCCAAACAACAGCGTGAAGGTGTGTGGTGAAACCTGGAAGCAGTTAGAGACGATGAGATTGGGGTCGGAATACAGCTTAGCTTGGCACACCCTCTTGATGAAACAGTTCTCGGGTTGTTTTTGCTACTTAACTGGGAAAACCGAAGGCGCTTAGTCAGTAGTGCAGGGAAAACCCTGTAGATTTTAGGTATAAATATGTCTCATCCTTACCTTAAATGCTTATGAGTTTACATAGGCTGCCCAAGCAGTAATCACTGCCATTGGACACCCAACTCAATATCACACATCTCCGTCAACACTACATCAGCATCTCAGGGACAAGTGGAACAAGTGAGGATAATACTTACTGGATTTACCATCTTGCGAGCAAGTTGCGAACAAGGGACGGCGCGCATCAAAAAACCTCAACAATGTCTCAAACGGTCAAAGCTTCCACCTCCATCCCCGCCCCCATACGCATCACCCTCACCATCCTCGAGCCCATCTCCACCCTCTACGGTATCTACCTCGGCATCGCGAAGCCAGATGTACTGATGAGCGACCACTTCTCGCGCGGCACGATCGCCTACGCGCCCGAGACTAAGACGCTTTACACACAGCTTTCCGGCATGTGGGCCTTCTTTGCCTTCACTGAGGCTTTCGTCATGGGTTCATTCGATGATCTGCGTCTGTGGCAGCGCGTATGCGTGGGGTTTCTGGTCTGCGACGTCTTCTTTTACCAGGCTATGGCTGAGGCGGTGGGTGGCTGGGCTGTATTTTTGAGTGCGTCGACAGCTTGGGATTGGTTCAACATCTTGGCGCCGGTTGCGTATACGGTGATGCGGCTTTATGTCGTTGTGGGCATCGGGGCGAAGACTGGGACTGTGGTGAAGACTGGGAAGGGGGAGTGAGCGAGGGGATGGAGTTTGTGTTTTTTGGTCTCCGTTGATCTGCTTCAGAGAAATTCGTCGCTCATTTCCTGCACTGAGCTATATTGTCAAGAAGATGACGATATTGCTTGCAAATCATTAGAAACGACTTGTGGCTTATGAGAAATACTCTGTTGAAATGTTTATTGATGTTGGGCGACAGCATCGCACAACATGCCATGTTGGGATAATTGCAGGGGCGGACTCGCCGTAAAAATGAACGATTTTCCCCGGTTTGTCCCGCATGAGAAGTCCGCTCAGCCACCACCGCTTGGCATTGGCTTCCGTCCCACAAGAGCGCGATGCAAGGGCGACATTGATAAAAGCCGAAGAGACGACGGCGTCGAACTCCCATCACAGCATCATCTCCCGTAGAATATTGACACGAGAAAATTGGCACATCAATCCGACATGACGACCCCTCAGCGACTCGAAACGGTCCGCCGAATGCAGACGGCCATCGGCACCGCCTACACAACCCTCGGCGCCTGGTGAGTTTTTCGATCCCGAATGTTTGTCGCAGACTCTAACAGGCCCAAGGTGCGTGTTCCACCCGTCATCAGTCCTGTCGCTCGGCTTCACGGCGCCCTACCTCGCCCTCTGCAATGTGACGACCTCCATGTTCGTTCGGTGCTGGGGCGCACAGGCCATGACCTGCGGTCTGGTGGTCGGCACATCAACCATGACGCCCTTCAGCTTCAATGCCTTTGCGGCCGCGATGTTGCCATATATCGGATGGAACTTGTACATGGGCTTCGGGCCGGGCAAAGGCATGCTGACAAACTTCCTGTGGTTGGATTTTGCGGGTAACGTCTTCTTCACGCTTGGGTCGCTGTATTGCGCCAAGCTGCTGAGGGAGCAGGAGGAGGAGGATAAGGAGAAGAAGAATCTCTGAGTTGGGAATCGGGTTGACAGTGTATTGGTATCGCGCCGCTCATTGTAAGACAGAAAATGGATGCTGAGATGAAGGCCGGACGAACTCGTTTGCAATTGCGATTGCGAAGCGCGGGTGTGGAGCAGCTGGGCGCGCCCAGATATCCACCCGGCACCGAAGCCCCGAGCATCGCATTATTTTGTCGCCATCGACCTCTACGTGAGGACTTGCCAAGTCCGGAAAATGCTGGCGACAGAACCGACGAGATCATCTTCTTCTTACTGCACTTCGGAGCTTCTGTTTGCCTGGAGCAGGGTGGGTGTGACGGCCCGATGCGCAAATCGCGGTCATTGAGGTGGGGCTGCACAGGCTGCCCCTCCAATTCCGTTTCAGTGGGGGCTTCCCACGTGAGCTCCAGCTCCAGCTCTGAAAGGCCCCCGCATTTCTCAGCGGGAGCACCTGATCATCAGACGGCTCGTTCATTCCTCCAAATTCCTGGACTCCCGCTTTACCAACTGCCAGTTGCAAGAGCTCCCGTCGTCTGGTTTCACCGCCAGGTTTCTGCTAGCTCGTCGCTTCCCCCCACTCTCGCCGCTCCCATGGTTCCCGATGGATCGTGGGCCGATTGCCCATAGCCCATATATCAAGGCTGGCATCCGCACCGGGAGGTCTCGTCGGATATGTCCCTCCAACATCCGCCGCAGCTTATCGCGGCAAAGCTAGCCAGGATTCTTGCATAGCCGTGCCGGTATCGCATCTCGAACCCCTTGCGCGCAAGCCCCGGCATCCAAGTCCCAAGGTACGAATATAGCCCCGTCGCACGTTGACGTTGCGCTCTGCTCTGCGCTGTTTACTGGCTCACTTGTCGCAGTTCTAGATTTCTCCTTTCACGCGCGCTGAGGAAACATGGCAGAGCCAACAAACACCCCCTATCCGCCTAGCACCCCGGTGCCCGCGTCGACACCGCGATCCTCGTCCCCTGCGCCGCCCATCCCCAGCCTCTCGCCCGAGTCTACGACGACACCGATCACCCTGAGAACATGCGGGACCAAGGTACCGCCGATGCGGCCGATCGTCCTCCATATCGGCGACCCGATCAAGTACAACCCGGCCACATACGTAGAGTTCAGCAAAGCGTTCGAAGTTGTGCGCCCCGAGGTTGCTGAGCGCGAGCGCAGCGTGTTCATACGCGCCCTGAAGGAGCGCCAATGGGGGGACTTCGTCGCCATCTTCCGGCCCTTTTGGGGCACGGGCGGCGAGATGGGTCGGTGGGATGCCGAGCTCATTGATCTCCTCCCGGACTCTGTGCGCATCTTCGCGAGCGCAGGCGCGGGGTTCGACTGGGCTGACACCAAGCTATTGGGCGAGAAGGGTGAGCTAAGGTGTCTATGGTCACCTGAGTTGAGCACAGGCTGACTGCTTTAGGTATCATCTACTGCAATTCCGGCCTCGCCGCCGCCGAGGCCGTTGCCGACTTTGCGGTTGCCATGATTATATCCACCTTCCGACATCTTCCCTGGTGCATCGGCGCCGCGACTTTTCCCTCCCTCACCACCGGCTCCTCCGACGCAGACGTCGACGCCAACGCGCGCAAGATTTTCCAAGCATGCCACGCCCAGGCCACCGCTGTGAGCCACAATCCTCGCGGACATGTTCTAGGCCTAATCGGGTTTGGCAACATCGGTCAACAGATCGCCGCCAAGCTTGGCCACGCTGCTTTCGGCATGAAGATCGCATACTACGACGTCATCCGTAAGCCGTCAGCTGTTGAGGCAGAGCTTGGCGCCACGTTCCACGATACGCTGGAGGGCCTCCTGGCCGTCTCCGACTGCGCCGTCCTCTGTACACCTGCCTCGACAGACGGCAAGCCCCTCATTACGGCCGAGACGCTGCGCGCTTTAAAGCCGGGCGCGCGCTTTGTCAATATTGCCCGTGGGTCGCTCGTAGACGAGGAGGCGCTCGCAGACGCCCTTGAGTCCGGCCAGGTTGGCTCTGCGGCTCTGGACGTACACGCCGAGGAGCCAAGGGTACATCCACGACTGGTGCGCATGGCGGGCCTGGAGGGAACGCACCCGGGGAAGGTGATGTTGACATGCCACAATGCAGGCGGGACTGTGGAGACACACATCGGGTTCGAGGAGCTGAGCATGAGGAACATCATGGCTGTCTTGGAGGGGAAGGACGCTATCACCCCAGTGAACTTGCACTTTCTTGCCGAGAAGGTATGATCTTAAACTATGGTGGTCATTGTGCTAGGTCCATGTTTCGAAGGTGAGTGTTTTACGCGGACACCGAACTCTACGCAGTCGTTGCACTTTTCTGAGCCGGAGTTCCGGGGGATAAAACTTGTAACCAGTCGGTTAGATGTCGACAAGAATATTATTTTACGGCCTAAATAAACATCAAGACTATGGGCATCTGCCCCAACTTATGTCCTGCCTTCGCCCTAACCCTTGCGAGCCCGATTGTGAAGCAAGATAAATACGCTGCCGATAACTAACATGTGCCGGTACATGCCGTCTCGTCTATGCAATTTTAACACCATGGCTGGCCCCATCGCAGCACTCGCCTGTTTATCGCCGCGCCGGGATCCCAGAGACATCTACAGCCCCCTCCCTCCAACGGAGACGCACTTGCGCCGACGGATCCTACACGCCGGAGTTCGCGCCCCCACCCCTCCCCGACACAGGCTGCATCTCAAAAACCTGTGGCGGCGGTCCTTGCGCCGCCAGCTCTGGATCCTCCGCCGCATACACCGGCGCCGGCGATGGCACCGCGCCCTCCTTCTTCGCGTACATATTATGCCGCCACGTCGGATCGCGGCGCAACACAATGAAGATAATGACGAAGAAAATGCAGATCACCCCGACAATTCCACCGAGCACACACCCGATGATCAGCCCGATTCTCTCGCGGCCGTTGCCTCCGTCGCCTGCGTCGCGGGATTTGAGCTCTGTGTCCGGTGAGGGTGTGATGGTCGTCGTGACGGTGTTGGTCGTTGTCGTCGTGGTGGGCTCGGGCGGAGTGACGGTCGTCAACAAGGTGTCTATGTGGGTTATGGTCTGGGTTGGGATGGGCAGCTTGGGGTCGTTGCGCATCGTGATTACGGTGGCTTGCTCCATGCAGCGGTACATGGACGGGGAGGGGTTTCCGGGCCAGAGGTACGTTGCGCAGGCGCCGAACTGCAAGGTCTGGCAGCACCCTGTGTTGGGGCCGACGGCGTCGCATGCGCCGCTTTGGAAGGCAGCGAAGTCGTAGCAGGCTTTCATGAAGGAGGAGCTGGTTCCTGTGGCGCAGCCGATGACGTTGTTGGTGTCGGTTGCGCAGCTGGAGCCGCTGTCGCAGGTCCAGGGCGCGGCTGTGGTGATGGTTAGAAGGGCGGGATGGGGTGTTGTGGGGAT
>Ga0247758_1002263_pt1 | contig 10995 bp, 2 predicted proteins | sample UWRJL156409C4_FD_180950 | JGI IMG/M metagenome (GOLD analysis project Ga0247758, IMG submission 180950) | Plant litter microbial communities from Arlington Agricultural Research Station in Wisconsin, United States - UWRJ-L156-409C-4 | ecosystem: Environmental > Terrestrial > Plant litter >... | reverse complement strand
GTGTAATAAACAGGGGTATGAAAAACTACTCTATTCAACTACCTATATCTCCACAACAATACAACTTGATGCCTCTGAACTTTCTGATTCAGAATCTTCAGTTTCTGAGGAATTTGAAGATTCTGACAACATTCGGCCCACCTCTTTCTAAGCCTTATGAATCTTCTCGATATCCACAAATACAGAATTCGGATCTGGAACCACCTTCTTCCTTTTACTAGGCATCAACCTCTCAACAGTGGCTTCCAGCTGTTCGATTTTTCGTTTCTGTATAGCTAATTAGAAGTCCTTTTCATTAAAGGCCTTTTCAATCTTCCGAAACAAAAACCTCTTCGTTAGAGTGGGTTGGCCTGAGGGCCTTAAAAGGGCCTTCAGCTCCTTAGCCTTCTTAGGAGTTAAAATCCGGGGGCACGTGTAGTTATAGTCTTCCAATTTGGCCCCATGGGGAGTCAGGGGCTTCGTGATAGCGCTAAAGTTGTTTTATAACTTAAAGGCCTTATTATTTTCTACTAAATGCTGGCTTATCAATAGCTTACTTATATTAACTGGTTATAACCCTCCAGCCTTCTAACCACTCTAAATATTCCGATTTGAAAGGCTAACCCTTTATACCTGAGAATAATACTTTAGAAAGATTCTTTTACTAGCCACAGATGATTCTTCTAGTCCTTTACATTACTAAGTATTAATTAGGTTCTGATACGTATTCTTTAACAAGCTAAATATACCTAAATCTAATGATTGCAATATGTAAGAGTAATACGTTAGCAAATAAAGGAGCTAGATCTTATTGCTAAAGCATTACCATATAAACTTATACGTTATATAGCTGTAATAGCTATTGAGAATAAGAAGGTGGTGTTAGTTAGGATCTAAGGGGGTTATTAAGGGGATGAATTTTTTAACTAGCTATTTAAAGCCGATTTTATTAGTAGTCTACCCCTTTTACATAATTGAAAAATGCCAGCCTTTATAAGGACCTTTAGCCTTTAGAAACTACTGTTATTACATAAAAGTCCCTTTATAAATAATAACTGGATCGAGTAATGCCCTTAAGGCAGAGTATTATGACCTGCACCCGACACAGGCCTTAAGAGGACTAGCGCGGGTTAAGACAGAACGTATAGCAGGACGCCAATAGGTAAGGGGTGTTTTAAAGACAGCTTATTAAGCTAACACTCCTAGACGGGGGTTGAATATCACTGTAGGTCGTTATCATTATAATACACAGAAGTAAGTTTAAACAGTAAGACATAAATAAACAATTAAATACTAGTGTAAGGAACTAGAGTCCCTTATAGTAGTTATAAGTATAATTATAACTATTTATATTAACTAACTAAGAGGTACCTTATACCTTACTTAGTCTATTATACTTAATAGTATACTATACAGTTATAACTAAACAGTTAACAGAACAGTACTTAATATTATTAGTCTTTATAGACTATTAAACACTTTCTTACTGGTTATAAGGGCTTCAGGTCTTTACACTCCTAATTTAATGCGTTTAGATAATATATACTGTCTTTCTACACTATTCTTTTTATAAGGGATTTATCAGGCCGCCCTAACTTAAGTAACAGCCTGCACAGTCATTACATAATTCCTCCTCTTTAATATTCTTTTCCTATAAAGAATTATTAAGTTAGTTTCCTCCTTTTCCCTACCTTCGTCATATCTTCTAACTGCATTAAGAAGTGTAAGAGATAGAGAAAACAGGAAAAGGCTCCTTATAACCACTTATTACGACCTGCACCCGACACAAGCCTTAAGAGGACTGGCGCAGGTTAAGACAAAACGTATAGCAGGACGCCAATTAGTAAGGGGCGTTCTGAAGACGGCTTATTAAGCTAACACTCCTAAACGGGGGGTTTAATATCACTATAGGTCGTTATCACTATAATGCACAGAGGTGAGTCTAAACAGTAAGATATAAATAAATAATTAAATATTAGTATAAGGAACTAGAGTCCCTTATGGTAATTATAGGCATAATTATAACTATCTATACTAACTACTTAAAAGGTACTTTATACCTTACTTATAATGTCGTAAGTGCTTATTATATAAGTGCTTTACACTACATAAGTGTTCTACTTATAAGGTTTCTCTTACTCACAATACAAGCACTTAGTATGCCGCAAGCAGCACCTTATTAGTCGTAAGGGCTTTAGGTCTTTACACCCTTAACCTAATACACCTAGACAGTATATATCGTCTTTCTACACTGTTCTTTCTACAAGGGATTTATCAGGCTACCCTAGCCTAAGTAACAGCCTACAGGGTCGTTACATAATTCCCCCTTTTTAATATTCTTTTTCTATAAAGAACTTAAAAGGTAAGCTTCTCCCTTTATCATTTCACTATATAATAAATATCCAGCTTTTAAGTTTTAAAACAAAAATAGGGTAAAAATACTAACTGTTATTTAAACCTTACAGCTTACACTTACACGTTTAATAATAAAATGTCCCCTTATTCTTTTTATAAGTTTGTTAACCCTCCACTTATCTGCTAGGTTTTAAACCGATCTGACAGTTATAACCACTGTTTAAAGAGGCACTAGCCTTCCTAATATAACGCTTTTAATATTAGTAAAGTAAAGTTAAAGGCCCTTTTTATTAAAAAGCAAAACTTTAACTTGTAAGTTAAGTCTACTACTTAACAGCTTTATAAAGCTATTATTAAGCTTTAAGAGGTATTAATACATTTAATACACCTTTATAATTAACGGTCCCACCTTAAAGACTAAGCTGTAAAAGCGTTTAATTATAAAGTAGAGTTATTAAAGTTCCAAGAGAGTAAGGAGGTTAAGCTAAACGCCCCTCTTAAAGACGTAAAGTCTTTTAACTAGGGGAACTTTTTAACAGAGTCTTTATAACAAATAATCGTTTTATAACTAGGTTTATAATTTCCTCCAGTAAGGGCCTGTAAGTGTAAGTCCCATAAGGGTCTTCCGTTATTCTTATTTTTTTTTTTCTTTTACTAACTTCTTTCTCTAACAGCGCTTATTTTTTATATAAAGCTTATCAGGAGCTCTAAAGGCCCTACCTCCTTTATTAAGTCTAAGGTCCTTATAACCTTAGTTAAGGGTTCTAATAAATATCCTTCCATACCTATTAAGGAGTTTCCTGCCGCTTTTTAGGCTTTAAGTCCCACAGTAGTCTTACTCTTCAGTATAGTAGTTTAAATGTCAGATCTTATCTTATTTTTAACTCTTATTATTAGTTTTAATTAGTTTAGATTCTTTTAGTAGAACTCCGTAATTAGATTTAAACACTTAAAGTTTTTAGCTAGTTCCCATAAGTTATTCTTAAGGTTATAATCTAGCTACCTAACAAGATATTTAAACGTGTTCTTTCCCTTCCGTAAATCTATAACTTCCTTAACGTTGTACTTATCTTTATCAGCATTAACCTTAACCTTCTTTTCTAATAAAACTCCCTTTAAGGCAGGTTTTAAAAGTGAGATATAAAAAACCTTAATCTACACCTTTATACTAACAGGTAAGTCTAGTTTGTAATTAAAGGTAGTAACCTTTTTCTTAATCTAGAATGGTTTATACCTTTTAAAATTAAGCTTTTTACTAAACCGTTTCAAATACAGGTTTTATAAAAAAAGATAAACGTAATCCCCTTTTTAAAAAGTCAGTCCCTTAACTTATTTACCATTATAATAAAATCCTTTCTTAAACATTAGTTACTTAATTTAATATTTATTAACAAACTTCTTTATTTATTCACGTGTAAACTTAAGTTCGGCTTATAAGTAATTATATAGTTCTTATATCCAGTTTATATAAATTACAGCTTAGGGGGTGCCAGTAGGCAGGCTTTAACGGAGCTTAAGCTCCTTACTATAATTAGTGAAGAATAGTAATACACTTATTAACTTAACTAATGTTATATTATAAGCTATTTACACTATTAATAACAGCTTAAGCTAATTATCTTATTTAAAGTTAATATAAGTTTAAAGATACGTTATAAATATCTGGTTAACTTACTTTATTTAACTATCCGTCTGTAAGTAAAATATTATTAAAAGTTTACTCTTCACACCTATTCTTTATATTAGTCCTTACTAGAACTTTAACATAATTAGCTTATCTTAATCTGTAATAATATTATCTAGCTAAAGGTGTTATAAAACTACCTCTTTCTCGAAGATATAAGTAAGTTACTCCACTGTTATATCCTTTAAGGTTAACAGAAAGTAAGCCTATTTCGTTAATCTATTAACCACTATAAGGACTTAGTTATAAGTAACTCTTATAACAGGGTCCTTAAACTCTAGAATCTTAGTAACGAAGTTAAGTAAGATTAAGCTTTATAACACCTATAGTACAGGGAGTAGTTTAAAAAGCCTATAAGGCTTATAATATCAGTTCTGCTTTTAATAACAGATATTACAGTTATTAACCACTTCCTTAACTAGCTTTTTTATTCCTAGGAAAACGTACACTTATTAAGCCTATATAAGGGTTTTAACTTAACTTATATATCTTTTAAGTTAAGACTTATAAATCTATTAAATATACTCCTTTCGTTTACCTAGATTATAAACATACAGTTTCTCTTAATATTAAAGCCTTACTTTTAATTTAAACGTGCTGTTTACACTTTCTAACAGCTATTCCAGCTAATAACTAATTTTATTATAATTTAAATACTTTAAGCATTCCTTACTACAGTCTTATACGTGCTTTAAAAAGTCTCCTAAAGGGTATTTATACTTATAAGTTCCTTTTATTAACCTTTTTACTTAAAAGTCCTATTATTACTAATAAATATTATACTTTATTAATAAGTTTATATAAATATTAATAGTTTATTTTAACATTTAATTATCTAACATTTATAATATATACTCTAATATACCGTTTTTAACTTTATTAAATATAGTAATAAGGATTAAGACTAGGTTAATATCCTTATAATCCTATCTCTAACTAAAAGTATTAGCTTACTTATTATCTTTTCCTTTAACATAGTAAATCTGGAAATGGAACAGGGTTATTAACTTTACCTATTATGCTTACCGTAAGTTAAGTTCCTTTATCAGGAAGTATTAAAGGTTATTATAGTTTAAAAAGACTTAAACCAGTTCTTCCGTACTGCTTAGATACAGTGCTTATTTAGTAAAGCACTAAATAATCACCATTAGTTCTGTATTATAAATTAGATATTATAAAGCTAAGCTATAGATCCCTTTTAATAAAAAGGTAATTAGGTAACGTTTCTTATTATCTTAAACTTAATTAAGTTCTCCACTAATTATAAACTCTAAAAAGTCTGTTTCGACTTAAAAAGGTTTTAAAAAATCAGGGAGGGCTAGGACTAATACTGTAATAAAAGTATACTTAAGGTCCTTAAACGCCCTTTATTATCTATCAGTTTACTTAAATAGTTTACCCTCTCTTATAAGCTTATATAATAGTTTTACAATCTTTATAAAATACCTAATAAAGTATTAATAAAAGTTTATAAAACCGATAAAAGATTATAACTCTTTTTAATTCTTTAAAGTAAGCTAGTCCTTAACTGCCTTTACCTTCTTTAGTTACATTTTAAGCTTTTTAAAGGTTATTTTAAACCCTAAATAGTTCAGTTCCTAAACGTGGAAGTGGCTCTTTTCTAAGTTTACTATTAGCTTTACCTTTTTAAAAGCTATTAGAACCTATCACATATGCTTTTAATATTCTTCTAAAGTTTTAAAATAAATTAAAATGTCGTTTAAATACATAAAGATAAACTTATTAAAAAAGGGGTAAAGAACACTATTAATAAAGTTTTAAAAAGTCACGGGGGTATTTATTAATCTTATTAGTATAACACAGTATTAGTAATACCTATTATAAGTTTAAAAAACCGTCTTATACTTATCCTCTTCCTTCACCCTAACGTAATTAAATCCTATAGAAAAATTAAGGCTAGAGAACTAATTTACCTTAATAATCCACTCTTACATCTCTATAATAAGTAATAATAAATAACGATTCTTAATTATATCCTCATTTAACGTTTAGTAATTAATAACTATATATAACTTACCGTCTCCCTTCCTTAAGACAAATAGCATTAAGTACCCTGCTAAGGATTAAGACTTTATAATAAATCCGTTCTTCAGATTTTCATTAACGTACTCCCTTAAGGCTTTAGCCTGTTAGGGGTTTAAGTAGTAAGGCTGGAAATTACAGAGTTTCGCTCTTAGCTTTAGCTTAATTTCGTGGTCTTAAGGTCCGTAGTCCAGTAATTGTAATATCTTCTTTTAAAACAGGGTAAACTTCCTATACTTTACAGGTACCTTAAATAAGTTAACTTTTTCACTTATCTGTAAGTTAGCTTCTTACTTCTTTCTACCTTCTAAATCGTTATTTAGGTAATATGGTAGACCTTTTAATCCTTTAACCGTCTTAATAAACCTAACCTAAACTATACTTAATTTTAAGGGTTTAATATACTTTTAAGTGCTTCGTGTATCTTTAAAACAGTTTAGTACCTTCTTAACTTTCTTTAAACAGTAATTACAGTTAAGGGACTTATTAAAGGCAAGGTAACCACTCTTTTAGTTAATTATAAGGTTATACTTTTCCAGCTAAGGTAAACTTAAGATTATATTATATCTTATAATTAATGTAACGTTAAAGTCTACTTATTATTCATCTTTATTTACTTTAATTAAAAGTGGTAAGTAGTAGGTGACTTTACCATTATTATATTAGTATAAGCCTCCTTCTCCATTTCAAATAAGAATAACCTTTTTATACTCTTTATTAGGGAGTTTCCTTCAGTTAACTAATAAAGGGTGTATTAAGTTAAAAGCACTCCCATTATTAATCACTACTCTTACCTTAAACAGCCTCCCTCTTTTATCTATTATATTAACATTAATAGAATAATACTTATACTCCTTTAATATCTAAGTTATAATAATTATCTATCTTTAAGGTCTTATCTAGCCTAACCTTTAAATACCTCTTTTTTATCTTAAGGTTTTTATTAACCAGTAAACTATTAATTTCCAGCCCTTCTAAAAGGCCCGTAGCCTTTTCCTAATTCCTTTTAGAAAAACAGGCAGCCTTAATAAACCTAACGATTAATCTTTCCTAAGTTTTCACATCTTAACGTCCAGTTAACTTTAAACGGTATAATATTCCTAAAATCCTTAATAAGTTAATAATACACTTTATAAGCTTAAATCGTAACAATGTCCTTCTACTCTTAGATCTAATGGTAATCTTCTCGTTTCTACCACTTTTTAACTTTTCTGTTAAAATGTAACAAACACGTTATAACTAGGTAATTATTAAATACCCCTCCTTACCAGCACATAATAGGGGCTTAATTAACTACAGTAACTTTCCACTTATTACTAAATTCTTTTATCAGGGAGTAGGAAACCTAATAATAGGTTAGTTTTAATTCTACCCTTATAATAGCGTAATCCCGTCTTTATATACTAGGGAAGTGGTTATAAAGGGCCTTAAGTCCATAATATTAATTAAAAGTGTAATTATTATATATATAATCGATCTATAATATATCCTTATAATTAAGGTAGTTAATATTAACTATAGGTGTTACAATTATAAAGTACAGGACAGGGGAAGCGGCACCTTATTTCTTTTCTTCTTCTACCTATTTTTAAGTTCGTTATTTCTCCTAAACCTCTTCCTAAAACTTAAGTAATAACAACTTAGCTTATTCTTCCATAAAGTACCCTTCTTTAATAAGTCAGTGTTTAAGTTAATTAGTAAAGTAAACTTTATTATAAAGTTATAACTTAATTTCTACTATTCTATCTTTAAACGTTATAATAAGGCCTTTAACTTATAAGTCCTTTACTTCATTTACTAACTCTTAATGTTTCTCCTTCAGCTCTTAAACCCTTCACTAATATACTTACTTCATGCCTTCTCAGGAGACCCTTAAGGTTCTAATTTAAAGCACATTAGCTTTAATATAAGGTAGCTATTTAAGCTATCCTTCTTCTAAGGAGGTGAGGGTACTAATCCATTTAATATATTTAAAGTGTTTAAGAGTCTTAAAGGGTACTATTAAAAAGAACTTCCACTTCTCCAGTTTAATTCTCTTAACTTATTCTTTTTTACCTTTTAAGGTTTATTTTACCATTTAAGTAGCCTAAAAGGCTAGTTCTTTAACTCCCTTTACTATCTTAATAATTTCTAAATTAAGGTCTTTCTTAAACTTCTTTAATTCCTAAGCTTATAAGGTAAGGTTTTTAAGGCCTGTAACAGCTAATTAAAATATCTCTTCCTAAAGTTAGTCTTTTATAACTTACACCTTTAATAATTCTAAGTTCCTACCTTAAAGTCAGTTTATTACAACCTACACCTTTATAATTAACTCGTTTAAGATACCCTTAAGGATTAGGTATACTACGTCTTAAGGTTCTTTTTCTTTCTCTTCCTTATCTCTTATATTATACTTATTTATTTAAGTGTAATCTTCTTTATTACTTGCTATCCTGATATAAACGTCTCCTAAGTTAAATCTAACATACTTTCCTCCTTTTAAGACAGGTTTCTAACTAACTTACTTTAGTAACGGGCATTATTATACTATATGACCTTTCTTATCGCAGTTAAAGTATTAGACTTAGGACAGGTCTTTAGATTACTTTTACTATTACTGTCGTTAAGGCTTATTACAGTTAGGTTAGTTTTAACAGTTTACTATACTAATATCCATTAATTTAAAGTAGTAACCTGTTACAGTTAACTAGTTTCCCTTTTTAAGCTTACTTAACTAATAAGGGGTTTATTCCTTTTAATAATTCTTTTAATAATAATAATTATAATACTGGTTATTAACCTTAATAGCTATCTTAACTAGCTTTTAAAGGCGATCTAAGTAGTCTTCTTAATAAAGGTCTCCAGTGACGTATTCCTTTAAACCACTCTAGAATAGTATTACTAAGGCCTTTTAACTAAGCTTAATCTTTACTACTTCCAGTTTAAAGCGTATAGAGAACTTAAGGATTAAAGATATCTACCTTAAAGCTATAAAACGTTATTTAGCCTACCTAAGGGCGTTTAGTTCTTTAAACTTAATTTAAAGTTAGTTAATAAAAATGTTAAAGTTATTAAAAAGAGCCTAAATCTTAAGAGCTTCCTTTTACACTCTGTCTACAGAAAGGTTATTAATTATCTTCACGTAAGGTTTATACTAGTAAGCGGTTATTTTATCCAGTAAGGCTTTAATAAACCTAACCTTTCCTTTTTTTTTAAAAAATTACTTATTATAATAGGTGATATAGCTTTAAAGCTAGGTTATTTAAAACTTTAATTATATAAAGTCTCCCTTAAAGCGTGACAGTAAAGGGAGCTTTACTCGTTTCTTTTATAAGCCTTTAAGGTCATTATTCTTTAACTTAATAGTATTAAGTTAGGCTTAAAGTTTCTTAATAAAACTAATACAGCTTTTAATATCTCTAGGGAAGGTTTCATTAAGTTCCTTAACCAGTCCCTACTAGTTAAGGTTTAAGTCTTTAAAGTGTGTAATTAACTTATTAATAGTAGGGAGCTAAGGTTAAGCTTACACCTCCTTAATCTCCTTACCTTTTCCAGAGGTTAATATATTAGTAGAAAAGAGGTAGTGTTTAGGAATTTAATAAACAGTGTTTAAAACTAAGACGCTAGTATTATATTACAACTTATACCCGACACAGGCCTTAAAAGGACTAATATAAGTTAAGATAAAACGTATAATAAGACACTAATTAGTAAGGGGCGTTTTAAAGACGGCTTATTAAGCTAACACTTTTAAACAGGGGGTTTAATATTACTATAGGTCGTTATTACTATAATATATAAAGGTAAGTCTAAACAGTAAGATATAAATAAATAATTAAATATTAGTGTGAGGAATTAGAGTCCCTTATAGTGGTTATAAGCATAACTATAACTATTTATACTAACTATTTAAAAGGTACTTCATACCTTACTTATAGTGTCGTAAGTGCTTATTATATAAGCGTTTTACACTGCGTGAGCGTTCTGCTTATAAGGTTTCTCCTGCTCGCGATGCAAGCACTTAGCATGCCGTGAGCAGCACCTTATTGGTCGTAAGGGCTTCGGGTCTTTACACCCCTGGCCCAGTGCGCCTGGACGGTGTGCACCGTCTTTCCGCACTGTTCCTTCTGCGGGGGATTCGTCGGGCCGCCCCGGCCCAAGTGACGGCCTGCAGGGTCGTCACACCGCTGTATTTATCTTACAGAATCTCTTAACGTTTTTAGTTTGCAAATATCTCCTTACACCCGTTATTAAATTAAATCCTTACTATACCGAGTTGTAACGTAATCTGATAGCTATAGTAAATATTAATCTGTTAGTATACCTTCTTTATGTGACGTGTTTAACCATTCTGGCAAATTTATTAAAGGTTTAGTAGATAAGAAAAAGGAATTAAACACTTTATATAACTAAGTGGCTGTTAAGTACTGTAACTCCCTTATAAAGTTATAATATATTAAAACCTAACAGCATGTTATTAAGGCGAAGGCAATAAAGGTGTTTTCCCGTAAGGCCAAGGTCCTATCCTTCTAAAAGCGAGTGGAAGTAGTGGACCTAATCTGTACTAAGCCGGTCTCCTGGGATTAAGACTCTTTTCTTACTGGTTTTCCCTCTAAAGGGTTATTACAGCCTATAACGTCTTCTTAACTTAGTTTATAACTTCCTTCTTTTAATAAACGAAACGGCTCTTTAACACAGTGGCAGTGTACTTACTTCTTTTAACAAGAGGTTATAGGTTTAAGTCCCATAAGGGCCTTCCACTACAGGTCTAAAACCTAATCCGACTTCTTACTTAATCTAGTTTTAAACCTTTAGTAGTTTCTCTCTTTTTTTTTCTTTTTTTTTTACTAACTTCCTTTCTTAACAGTGCTTATTCTTATAAACACGCTTTTCTACCACACACTGTTATATAACTGGTTCAGGAGACCTTAAGGTATACTAGATTACTTTTTACT
>Ga0247758_1002261_pt1 | contig 10998 bp, 10 predicted proteins | sample UWRJL156409C4_FD_180950 | JGI IMG/M metagenome (GOLD analysis project Ga0247758, IMG submission 180950) | Plant litter microbial communities from Arlington Agricultural Research Station in Wisconsin, United States - UWRJ-L156-409C-4 | ecosystem: Environmental > Terrestrial > Plant litter >... | reverse complement strand
TTGTCAAAGGGCTCGCTCATGAGCTGCGAGTCTACCGACACGCCTCCAGCCGACTCGCCGGCGATGGTGACCCGCGTCTTGTCGCCGCCGAATGCGTGGATGTTTTCCTGGATCCATTGCAATGTCGTCTTCTGGTCACGAAAGCCAGCGTTGAGCTCGTCTACCGGCAAGCCCGAGACGTTCCCTGGAAACCCAAACACGCCAAGACGATACTGAGATGCCACGACCACCAGATCCTCGTTCGCCGCCAGAGATGATCCGTCAGTGCCGGAAATAGATCCCCCTTGCAGCGCGCCGCCGTGCCACCACACCAACACAGCTTTCAAGCCTGTCGTTTGAGGTGTAAAGACATTGAGATACAGGCAGTCTTCGGTATCTGCACAGCCATTAGGCTGCTTAACGGCGTCGACTGTTTTGTTCCCGGCGGCAGGTAGTCGAGATGCCCGGAATCTCACTGGCTTTTCCGCAAAGGGGACACCCAGGAACTTGTTGACCTTGGCCGTGGCCGTTGCTGCCGCAAAGTTGGTGGTTGTTCCCACATATGTGCCATCCTTGAGCGACACAGACGGCCGCTGGGCGGCGGCGATGCAGCCCAGCTGGAGGAGTGCCGCCAAGACGAATTGCATTTTAAGTCGTAAGTCCCTTTTTCTCAGAGTCTGAGTCCTTGAGTTCACGTGGGCCGAGAAACAGCAACGCGCCTACTTACCTGGTAGTTCTATGTCGGTGACATCCCCAGCTAAATGATCAACCTACTTGGTCGTTTAGCGGTATTCATCTCCGGCTGCCATTTGGTCGCTTGGAAACAATATCTCCATGACGTCTAGCGGGTACGCAATGGCCCGGGGCCCTGGTCCGATGTCAGCATTCTTCCCGGTGCCGCTTCAATAGGAACCTTTGCAAGCGACAAACCCCAATTTCGGGGCATGATAATACCGAATGTACAATATCAGTTAGGTATTTGTACCCGGGTTGGCTCAAATTCTGATTGCAGCACAATAAATCCGATCTCCCGCGCATCCGACACAAAGGCCCATGGGAGAAGCCATTGGTGGACAAAGCCAGAGCTCTATCAACAACACTTTATCGCAAACATATCACAGCGTCGTTTGGATCGACTGCCTGGGGAAACGCCTAGATCCATTTGTCCATACGGCATGAATGGGGCGCATGGACCTGGCGGCTCTCGATGAATTTTTCGCTGAATTAGCCTATCTCATATACGTGCGGGCACTAGGAACTGGGGTAAGAATTAATTAAAATTTCCCAAGAGAAGCTGTCATCGGCAGCATGGGCAATTGCCGGCCCAATTGCCGGGAGCTAAAGCGAGCCCTCGCTACCAACACATCGCAAGGCTCTCAGGAGAATCCGCCCAATTGGTGCGACTCAAGAAGGCGGGGAGCATCGATCGCCAAGCAAACTCTCTCTCCGCGCCGTTACCTATTGCGGCCAGCCTACGCACCCGACAAGCCATAGGCCGGTGCTCCATATTACGCGCTCCGTTAAGTACCACTACGCAGACGAGCTTCTGCAACCCGGATCATAGGGAGCTATGAATCTAGGAGGGGCTTCGTGGCCGCGTAATCATACCTGGCGCGAGCGAGAGGTAACAAAGAGCCAAAGGAATAATATCCATGTCTCCAGGGTAGATCGCCACCAGATATTTCGAGGAGCGTGTATTTATATCAGGATTGGTTCACCCTCATCCTGACTGCTAGTTTGTTTTCCTTCAGCTTTCAGTCTTGTCTCACTGTCCCAGAGAAAGGTCAGCCATCATGAAGTCGTTTTTCGCTACCGCGCTTCTGAGCGTCGTCACTGCGTCTCCTATCCTCGAGGATCGTCAAGTGAGTTGCCTCGACTAAGAATCCCCCCGTCAACAAAAAACCGAAGCTAACAGAGATCCAGACCGGAAATGGCCCGTTCGGCGTAGCCGTAGGTCCCCTCGGATGTCAGCAACACAGGGAAAAGCGGGAATACTAACACCGGATGTAACCAGTCATCGACGACCGACAGCGGTCTCGCTAACCACGCCATCTACCTCCCCACCTCGACAAGCACCACGGGAGGCAAGTGGCCCGTAGTTGTCTGGGGCAACGGCGGCTGCGGTGGTGACGGAAACTCCAACTCCAAGTTCCTCGGCTGGCTCGCGTCGTACGGCTACCTCGCCATCGCCTCCGGCAAGCCCGGCGGCAGCGGCTCGACCACTGCGCAGATGATGACCCAGTCCATCGACTTCGCTGTCAAGGTCGCCGGCACCGGCAAGTACGCCAACGTCGACGCCACCAAGATCTTCGCCTCCGGCTTCTCGTGCGGCGGTGTCGAGTCCATGGCACAGAGCTGGGACAACCGCGTCTCCACCATCGGCGTCATCTCCTCCGGTCTCCTGACCAACTACACCGCCGCCAGCACCTTTACCAAGCCCATCCTCTACGCCATCGGCGGATCCGGCGACGTCGCTTACAACAACGTATGTCCCCTCCCCTCAAGCACCATCTGCATGTCTAACAACCCGCCCCAGGCCGAGCGCGACTTCAAGGCCCTCCCAGCCAACACCCCCGCGTGGAAGGGCAACCTCAACCTCGGACATGGTGGCGACCTGTTTGGAACCAATGGCGGAAAGTTCGGCAAGGTCCAGCTCAACTGGCTCGAGTGGCTGTTCAAGGGCAGTGAGGACGCGGCCAAGTACTTCACTGAGGGGTACAAGGCTGATGGCTGGTCGGTTCAGACTCATGCTATGGATAAGATTAAGCCTTTTGTGTAAAGGATACGTACGTAATCAGGTGGTCTGGTGGGGACTGAGTCTGTATGTAGAGAGGGGTTGTGGTGCGTAGTACTGTACATACATGCTGTGGTGGTAGCTAAATTGTTCACCAATGCCAATATGTCACTCTGTGACTTTCTGGTCGTTGAGTTGGGTCTTTGTCTGGGGTCTTTGTCTGGGGTCTTTGTCTGAGGTCTTTGTGAATGCCCAGGGACTTTTTACCGGTTAAGTACTGGTGTATTTCAAGGCATCTCATGACAAAGGACCGAGACGCGTGAGTTTGCGGGGATGCTGCTGTTCATTACACGCTTGCATGGTATCACAGTGCACCGTTTGGGGGTTGCATATTCCAGAGCGCTTTGAACTAGTTCGATTAAGGCCGAATTGCTCTCGGAGACAAGCATCTGAGGGGTCTAACATGTATTTACTTGGTGTCTTGCAAAGCCGTTAAACTACCTACCTACCTATCGTCTTCCGTCTTTCGTCGCCGCCGCAAAATACCAGACAGCGCTAACCACCTCCGGTCCTCCCCCCTTCTCCCACTACCTACTCCCCCGCCTCGTCCCCCCCAGCTCCACTCCCTTCGCTAGCGCCCCCAGTGCCTTCACTGTCATCATCCCCCCCACGACCTGGATACTTCCTGTTTTGCGCAAAGAGCAGCTTCACGACATTAGTATGGCCACCGATAATAGCCGCCCTCAACGGTGTCATGCCATCGGAAGACTGTAGGTTCATGTTGGCCTCCTTCTGGAGGAGCAAGTCCACCACATCAGCGTGGCCATTTGTCGCAGCCGCAAGAAGTGCCGTCCGCCCTCCCATGCTCGTTTCATTGATATAATTTGCTTTTTGGTCCGCCGCAGCCGGTAGGTATTCGTCTTTGAGCAGGAGCTTCACCACCTTGGTGTGACCGCCGTCCGAGGCCAGGTACAGCGGCGTTCCCTGCACGCTCTCGCCGCGGTGCTTTTCAAACAGTGCTTCTGGCTTGGAGGCCGCGAGCTTCTTGGCGATGGCCTTGGCGACCTTGAGATAGCCCGCGAGAGAGGCCGCGCCGAGCGGTGTCCACTCTTCGGCGTAGGTCACAGTTACCCCGACATCGATGTCGGGCTCACGGAGGAGGACCTCGGCAACCTCGGCGCTATCAGCGGCCAGCGCAGCCCGTAGCGCTGTTGAGCCGTCTTCGGCGGTGAGGTTTACCTTGACTCGTGGAGTGGAGTTTTTGTAGTCAATTTGGGCGAACTCGAGCAGCAGCTCGACGACCTCGACGTGGCCGCCGCTGGCAGCCAAAATCAGCGGTGTGCGGCCTCGATCGTCTACACCGTCGAATTCAACGTCCTTCTCGTCGAGAAGCAGCTCGACCAAGTCCGCGTGCCCGTGCGAGGCGGCCGTGCGGAGGTTGAACGGGTTTCCTTCGGTCTTGACGACGGCCATTGTGAACGGACTGAATGAACGCAGTATTAGCTGATCTGATCACCTATGCACTGCCCGGGCAATATATCCGAGAGATACACACCTTGCGCAAGTGAGTTCCTTGTGCAGGTGTTGCTGGACGTTGGAGTTTTCTGCACAGTGCAGGTTCAATGCGCGGGAGATCACCGGGTCGGAGGCGACTGCTCGAAATGATAGTAAATATCAAAAATGGGCCATGTGGAGACGGCGAGCGCGCTGGAGACCAAATGTCGATAGGAACCTCAACACTGCCGCGAGGACCGACAGGCCAATCCACCCGCGGACGCGAACATGGAGCGTGTTGCATTGCAGATGCAAGTTAGAAACCACTCAACAGGGACTTGTGACAAAGACAAATCATTTGATCTGGAGATGCGCCATTTACTCCTGTCCGGGCAGTGTCATCATTTGGCCTGTCAAGACGAGACACGCAGCAAATGCGAATGCCGAATACCTCCGCTGGCCATGTAAGCTAACCAAAACAAGTTCATAGAGACCTATCATTCTGTGGTTTGGTCAGCTGCGTTATGTTATTTTCGAGCTTGGGTTTGAGATAAAACAGGGCGGTTGCAGCGGATATGGCGTCTGACACACTCAATGGGCTCGTCTTGTGAGACATGACACTTGGCACCTTGCCGTGCATGTGCCCACCTACCCGAGGCACTTACCTTACCCAACCCCGATCCTGTGGCAGCCCCAGATTTCCCACATACCCAGTTGAAGCCGTTTCAGGCATGCATGTGAGAGGAGGGTCATGGATGCTGTGGTTTGGACAACGGGAACTGAGTATTGAAGCAGGCATGACAGCATACCAGGAACTCAGTTCGGAGTAATTGCGAAGGCTCGGGCCAAAAGAAGGGACCCCTTAGCCAGTGCAAAGAATCAAATGCATTCTTACTGTGAAGACCGCCTATAGCTTTCGTTATTAGTACAGGCCTGTGATGTGAAAAGCCCAGGCTTTGCCGTTCTGGAACAGGACTGTGTGAGGATTCCAACCACGCATTTTCACACGGAGATAAGTGGCCCTTTCTTTTGGCCCAAGCCTTCGTACACATTCAATACCTAGACAGCTGTATTCACATATCCAGGCTTCTCATGACGCCATCTTAAGCTCCTCGCCCTTCCCCCATTCCCGGGGATCATCGCCCAGCTCCAGCAGCACAGGATGCAAGTCCTCCTTATTTGCCAGCGCCAAGGCGTCCCTCGCCTCCTTGATCTCCTTCCTTAACTGCTGGATGATATCGATCAATTCCTTCACCCTTTGCTTCGCGTACATTACAAACGGAGTCACCTCGGTGTGCAGCTCCTTGGAGACGTCCCGGGTCGTGCTGAAGGTGTTTCGCAGGCCGTCGGCATATATAGGCGCGTCGACCTTGATGGACTTTTCTTTGAACGTCTTGGGCGCCACATATTGCACGTCTGCCTTTGGTGGCATGTTGACTGGAATATGAGGTGGTCTGTTGATGTTGATCAAGAGTGAGCTATCTTGGAGCGCACGGGAAGGTCAGACACCACACTTACAGGTGTTGTCAGGGGGGGAGCCCGCTGTAACTCTCCTGGGTATGGTGAAGTGGAGTGGAGGCAGACGTGGAAAATGGGGTAGCACGCTGCTTGATCGATTCTTGACGGGAGAGTTCACTCGAAGTACCCGAAGGCGTGTTTTAAGTTCGCCGACCTATGCAATCAGACTGCCTTGGCCGTTGGATTTGCTTCTCCGGGCCAAACCTGCACCGTGACCAGAGGGCAATGCATCAGTGCCCAGTTACAGCAGCCACTCCAAACTCCAAGGCCTGGTGGCCAATGGCGCTGCAGGCCAGAGGGCAATGCATCAGTGCCCAGTTTCCTACAACAGCCATTCCAAGATTCCAAGGCCTGATAATGGCCAATGGTTCTGGGCTCAAATGTGGGTTGCAGCTTACATGCTCCTCGATCTGGCTTTCCGCCGTGGGTGCTTCCCCCTCCCCTCCAGCTCGGCGATTCGCTTCTCGAGCGCCCTCTCTAGTGCCGTCTTGGGCCTGCCAAACGGAAGACTTTCCACGTCGCCCAACGCTATTCGCCTCCGCAGCTGCTGCTTGAGCCTCCAAACATCCCCCGAGAGATCCCTGCACTGGTATCCCAGCTCCCAGTTCTTGGATAGCGTCTCGGCAAGCTTCTTCTTGTCTGCGTCGCGGGGCTTCGATTCGACTTCGAGTTCCTCGATTCGCGCTTCGAGTTCCCTGATTCGGGCCGTCAAGCCCTTGATCCCGTCGTCCTGCGCGACTTCTGCAGCGGATCCGGACCGGATCCCTCGTAATTCTGTCTTGAGCTTCGTGACTTGCTCGCTCAAATCGCGGCATCGGTAATCGCTTTCCCACTTGGCGGATATCTCGTCCTTTAGGAGGACGAGGATGTCGACGCTCAGGAGTTCGATGATTCGCTTGACGAGTTGTAGAATCCGGCTGGCCCGCTCGTCCAGCTCGGGGAGGAATGTTTCCACTGATGCGTCCATCCCATCGACGAATGGTACGTAATGCTCGGTAGGTAGGTAGGTACCTTAGAGTATCCTTGACTGAGTGGGGACTGGAGTGAGCCCTCTTGCCTTGATTTTTTCGTGCGCGAGACATGAAGTGAGACATACCAGTCCTATTAAAAACTAGGTCTTGCCGCGGAGACGACTAGACACGGCTGTGTTGTCGAATGGAGTGGGGAAATTCAGTTCAAGCGTTTTTAGCAAGTCCAACTGGACCCAATGTTGAATCTTGACGGGATGCGTTGTCTATGTACTCCTACTAGTTTGCAGCGTCGCTTTCGATGTGGTTGGTGCTGGATTTTTATATCTCTTGTCGCGGGTCTTTGAAAATTGGAGGCGAGTGCTCTCTGTCCAGTCAGGGGGTGGCTCGGCGCCCTACATTAAATGATACGCTCTGGAGGTTCGGGCTTGAGTGGATTGGGCTAGGCGTGGGGCTTGGCATTGACACTGATTCAAACGCCAGCTTCTGGTTCATACCTGCCTTACCTGGTAGGTACCTGGCAACATTGAGTGGAGAGCAAGGCTTTTGTGTCCTTCACCACCGAGGATACCTTACACAAATCAGATATGTCAAACTACCTCACCAGACACCGAAGCGCCAACATAGCCAACCGGAGCATCGGCGGGATTGAGTCCCAGGTGTGGATGAAGGTGTGCAAGACGAGCACGGTGAGATCACCTGGGACGCAGGTGAAGAGGGACCATAACGAAAGAAATGACTGGCAAAAGACTAGTAGGAGCGGCCAATGCACGGGGAGTGAGGATGTCCAGAGCCCAGATTACAGCAATGACAATGGCTCGAAGGAGATGCAAGATGCGGACGAGGAAGACGTCCATTGAGGCACTACGGAAAGCCCCTCGAGGTCGCACGGCAGAGGTTGCTGCCAGTCAAGACAACTATGAGCCAGTGCAGCAAGGCGTGGGCACAATGCACCGCACCAGCCAAGAAGCAAACACACAAGTCTATGGCGGAGATCACAAAACTACTACTAGCCGGGATGGGTTTCTCGACCAGGATGAAATAGACCGGCAAAACCAAGAGGAGGACGATGCAGAAGTAGACGACCTAAACGAGAACGATGAGTATGGCATGTACTTGGTAGAGCTCTACTCGACACTTGAAGACACCGAATGGGCGGAGCGTCCGAAATTGCAAGCAGAGTATGTGGGTTCCTTTCGAGAAGAACATGGAACAAAGAGCGGCGATTAACAAGTGCGGCCATTACAGCATCGTGCTGGTTGCTGGTCTTGGCGGACATCCCAAGGGGACATGGCTCGCTGCTGACGGGACGCTCTGGCCGAGGCAGCTTCTCCCTGATTATGTCAAGAACATCCGGGTCCTGTCGTTCAACTACAACAACACGCTCAAGGGCTCGGCGAGCCAGGCTGGGATTGAGGAGCACGCTGAGGATCTCTTGATTGCTTTGTTCAACGCCAAGGAGGACGAGGACGAAAAGCTGAGGCCGGTTGTCTTTGTCGGTCACAGCCTTGGGGGATTGATCATCAAGCATGTAAGTGGAAGAGTTGGCCACCAGTATTTCATCCATCTGACGCGTTAATTTAGGCATTGTGCCTCGCGGAAAGGCGGTTTGATGGGAAATATAAATCATTGTGGGAAGCAACTCGCGGTGTCGTAGGTTGCACACACAGCCTCCAGCAGCAAAACTTACATGTACAATTCTTACCTTCCCGGCTAACCCGGGCATGCAGATGTTCTTCTCGACCCCACACTACGGAATGTCCAAGGACCTTTGGAAGAGTTTCATTCGGTATGTCTTACAGTATGACGCTCCCGTCCCGGGCGCCGTTCCAACACAAGGGATGCTGCTCGAGATCTGGCACGGTGCCTCGGCGCTCGAGAAGATTTCGGAAAACTTTGAGCCTCTTCAGAGATATCTGTGCTTCCAAACCTTTGTAGAGACTAGGCCGATGAAAGGGATAGGGGAGCCGGTGAGACATCTCCATCTCTTGTGATATTGAAGTTAGTTATTTACTGACTGTCATGTATACATGGTCGATAGTTTGTGAACATGATATATGGACGCCTGCGGGCCGAAACAGAACATCATCAGACCCTAGAAGGTGACCATCTCGGGATTTGCAAATTCGGAAAAGACGACGACGCCCTGTTTCTCCCAGTGTGGGGAGGAATTGAACAGTTGATACACCAGACGCCAAAGTCGATAGGTTCGTAACCCATTCCGTGGGTTGATATTAGCACATGGATTTGGGTTCCTGACAAATTCCCATACCTACCTAGACCGCATTGGACGTCATGGAAAAAAGGCACTCCATCAGCTATGCTCAGACGAGACTCACTCTCAGCCCTTGAGCCAAAAGCCAACCCCAGACACCTGCAGTTGGGTTCAAGATCGGCCCGAGTTCAAAGATTGGCAAAGCGACACAGGAGGCACGCAAAATATTTGGATCTCTGGTGCACCGGCCTGCGGCAAAACCTTCCTGGCAAAGCATATCATCAATGAACTCGGAGAAAGTACGTTACGGGCTGTGATTCACTGCTTCATCAAAAATTCCATACCTTCTCATGGAAGCCTCTCCGCGGTCCTGCGGTCGACAATGCACCAAGCTCTGAGGCTGGACCCGGAAATCATTAATGAGTTCGTCACTCAAGAGCCCCCATCTCATGAATCAGGAGGGGAAAGCGAGCAAGGGGAGGGCGGTAGTGTTGTTTGGTCTGATGACAAACTGATCTCTCTTTGGCCCGATATCATGGCCAAGGTTGCTGCTCAGCATCCAATGACGGCTGTTATCGATGGCTTTGATCGACTGAAGGAGGACGACCGTCAGGAATTCTTTGACTGCCTTGAGCAGTTTGAGCAAAACACATCGAAACCAGAAAACCTAAAGCTCCTTGTCCTCTCACGCCAGCTCCAAGGTGTTAACCCAGAAGCATCAGGACACGACTTCGGGAGATATGACATGAAACCGGAGGACACTGGCGCGGATATCTCAAAGACGGTCCAACAAGGCCTCGACCGCGTTTGGGCGACGAGGAAATTTGCCGACAAGACCCTTCAACCCCAGATTTGCGACAAGATCCGGGAGATATCAGACGGCACATATCTGTCAGCAAGCCTCATAGCAGGGGATCTCAGCCGGAACCGAGAAGTCAAATCCGAGGACAGTATATTAGAAGACCTGGCAAGGCTCTACAGCGATTCCGACCCCCCAAAAGGCCTGACGGGAATCTACAACCGCATCATCGACAGGGTGTCCAAGCCAAGGAAAATCGGAGCGCTCTTGAACCAGGCACTCCTATGGGCGGCGTTCCAAAAGGAAGCCCTCAAACCAGAAGAGTTCAACATCGCCCAGGCAGTGGGGATCGCCATGGAAAACAACCCAACGGGGGACATCACGGGCAATGAGCTAGAGAGGTTTCTGGATCCCAATATCGCGATATCGCTGGATTTCCACTGCGGCCACCTCGTCAAGTTCCAAGGCGGGCGACTTGAGCTCGTCCACGACAGTCTCAGAATGTACCTGATGGACCACTTTGGCGGCCAAGAGCGCCCAAACGCAAAGCTCGCAAGCATCTGCATCGCTTACCTGACCATGCCCCATTTCAAAAACTCGGGAAAAAAGCCGGAGCCTGAGAGGATGAACTCGTGGGAGTCCAAGGTTCGCAAACGTGTCGACAACCACAAGTTTGCTCGGTACGCATCGCTGTACTGGCATGACCACATCGAAAACGCCGGTTCATCCTGGCCAAGCATCGTGGAAGCGCAGGTGCTGAGAGGGCGAAGATTGCTGGAGGATCAAAAGACAGGCTTTGGGAGGTGCTGGGCTGAGATGTGGTGGTATTTTACCAGATGGCCGGCGCAGAACTTTCCTCAGGAGCCTCCTGTTGATGGCACAATCCCATTCACGCCCAAACATGCAGCACTTGTTGGTGCGTCCCAGAAAGGGGTGACCCCGAGTCCTGTGGCAACACCCAGACTATCACCGACTGAAGCTGCGGGAGTAGACACGCTACCCGTGAACAATGGGGGAGATCTCCCCACCGCTTCAAACGATCTGGTAGCCTTGACTCCCTCCGATATAATCAAAACGACGCCCAATAACCCCGTCCTCCCAGAAACAATCCCGAAATATCAGACACAAGCCCAAGACCAGACAGACCAGATATCAACCACCGTCACCATGCCCGAGCAGACAGAGCAGAGCGACGAGGTCACACCTAGAGAGGAGGAGGAGAACCGGAACATGAATAGCATCTCACTCTCAACCTCGGAGCATCAAGAAGAAACAGGCCCGTTTCGGCTGA
>Ga0247758_1002259_pt1 | contig 11012 bp, 11 predicted proteins | sample UWRJL156409C4_FD_180950 | JGI IMG/M metagenome (GOLD analysis project Ga0247758, IMG submission 180950) | Plant litter microbial communities from Arlington Agricultural Research Station in Wisconsin, United States - UWRJ-L156-409C-4 | ecosystem: Environmental > Terrestrial > Plant litter >... | reverse complement strand
GGGGGGGGGGGGGGGGGGGGGGGGGGTCGGGGGGGGGGGAGGGGGGGGGGGGGGGGGGGGGGGGGGGGGGGGGGGGGGGGGGGGGCGACCCTGGTCTAGCTAGGTCAGCCGATTGCCGATTCGGCGGCTACACGATCGTTCTCCCCAACCTGCAGATGGGCCGTCAGTCCGTTCATGCCAACTTTAGAGGCGCTATATGCGGGCGCGCGGGCCATGCGGCGACCAGGTGTGTCTCGTTAATGACCTTTAGGGCAGATGATCTGTGGAGCAGAGGCCTGAAGGCGAGGGTAACGACGGCGACAGTTGTGATGGGGGCATTGAGCGCCTCGATGAATGCGGGTCGGGTGGCGGCCGGCGGTGTATCGTCGGGGCATGCTCATGCCACGGAGGATACCTGTGTTGTTGACGAGAACGGGGATAAGCTAATTCTTTAGCAAGCCCCATTTATTCCATTTGAGCGTCACTCTAAATAATAGCAGACGGGATGTGTGAAAAGCGGCCAACTTGAACGTACCGTCAACTCGGCCGTACGCCTCCTCTACGTATTTTAGCCGCCCCAAGCGGCCGAGAGGACTAAATTGTTCCTAATACGTTCTATAGATGGCTAGATACTGGGCTCAACTCCGGGTCAGTCATCCCCAGAGGTGTAGGGGATCATCTGATGGGGCCGAATGCTTCGTTAGGTGGGTAGGACTAAGATTGTGGTCTGATTTTCAACCTGGGAGTGGACACATGCTCGGTGAGAAGTCAGGGCTAGCACGACGCGTCTTGTTGCCGTCTCCCAACAGTTACAGTTCTGAGGCTTCATTGGGTGTTCAATATATCTCTACGGTTCCGAGCCCATGAAGGCCGAGCCAACTGACGATTGCTTGACCGGTGCGGCGCAAAGTGGGCCATGCACGAGGCTGTGTGACCCCAGCCAGCCGTTACCTTGGCGCGCGTTTGCTCTGTTTCATGGGCGCTTCTTGTCGGCGGCTGACCACATTAGATCTGCCACCCGTAGGTAGCGAATCGCGCCCAGGGCCACCAGACACCGCCTTACATAAGAGCGCACAGCGCACTGGAACCACGAGCCGGCCGTAATTGGGACCCGGCCGCTGCCTGCGGTTGACATGTGAAATGAAGGCAAACCCGGGCCGTCACGGCCGTCACTCTGCTCACCGAGATCCTGTCATGCTCAGCACTGGGCGAGGCAAATCACTTCATTTTTCCATCATCTCGCGACGGGTATTCTCCATGGAAATCCCATTGAAGCTTCAATTCCTGCCACGTGATGCGCCACAATATGTTCACTAGACAAAATACGTCCGTACCACACGCCAACCCCAACATACGCGCTACTCGCCCAACCACACAGCTCCTCCGCAGACAAGGGGTATCATAACAATGCAAACGCGCGGGTCCCAGCGCCACACGCGCAACAAAGGACGCCAGACCAACACCAAAACCCAGGCGCACCACATCACGCCGGATGCGAGGCCACCCGCCCCGCGCAAAACGCAACGCCACACGATCAATCACCGTCCAACGTCAAATCGATCACCTCCACGACTTTCCTCTTGACGCCCCGCGGGGGCCCAAAGTTAGCAGACCTCGGTGCCAACACCCTCGATGGCGACGATGGCGACGATGGCGCCGCCTGCAGTCCCTTAGATTGGTTGCCCCGCCATGTGCCGGCCGGGGTGCTCTTTCTGCTCCCGGAGCGGTTGGCCATTTCCGTTTTGGCCGGCGTCCCCATCTTAAGGGGCGCTGCCGGCGCGGGCCCGCTTCCGCGTCTCTCGTCCGGCTGGGAAACAGGCGGCATCTCGAACAACGGGGCCTTAAGCATGGTCTCGATCGAGTCATACGACTCGTCTTCTGGCTTCAAGCCCAAAACCCTGTCCCGACTACCCACCAACTTCTTCAGCTTGGCTCGGTCGAACCAATCAAGCTCTTCCCCACGTCCCTCAGTGCCGTCTCCCATGCAGCCAAGGCATTCGCATCGTGCGTTAGTAGCTTCTTCACCACGATGGTGTCAATCTCTGCGTTGTTGACAAAGAAGTCGCAGGACAGAGTCGACTTTATGTGATCCAGCCTTATGGCGATGTGGGTTTGCACTTCTTTCCGAATCTTGAACTTGGCTACCAGGCGCTCAGTAGATAAAAAGGCTCGAATGGGCTCGCAGTCGATGCATGTGCAGAACCATTCTTGACGCGTAGGCCTCCACTTTCGAGAGGACCTGTTACCAAGAGCCTTCTCACAGAAAGCCCCCAAAATAGCTTCGGCGATGAACCGGACTCGTGTTGTGAAAGAGGGTATGTTCCGCTATTCGGCAATATCCATTAGTCGTCGAACAAGTGGCAACCAAAGAGGTGTCATCTCTTATCGGTCAATCAAGTTAGCATTGATAACGATCTTGAAGGCGAGGCGCATCACGAGAGCATTGTTTGCTTTTGCAGCTAGAAGACTCTCTATGAAAGAGGCAAGTTGCTCCAGGCCGATGGCTCTAAGCCTCGATAGCGTTTTCGAGTCCGATGGTGCCGCCCCTTGATGGTACGGGATGAACTTAGCTGTCCCATTCTCAGCGGTTGCTGTGCTGACAAATTTCGAGACATCAAAGGTGCCCATGATCTGTTCGGCGAATGCCTCGATCAAGTCCACTGCTGAGGGCAGGACTGACAAGTTATTGTGCAGCTCGTTGACGAGACCTAGCAAAAACGATGTCTGGGATATCTTCTTCTCAACAAGTTTAGGAAGACTGAAGCCGGACGAAGCACCTAGTCAGCATGACGGAGGTGGTGAAGGAAATGAGGGAGGACTCACAACTCATCAAGTCCCTTCATGCCGTAGTATGTTCCAATGATACGGACCAAGGATGATCCGTCCTTTTCGCCCAGCTCAGTGTCTGTGTCTAACTCTTTTTCCACAATTCTGGTCACCGCGCGTCGTGCCCATAATCGAGTCTCAGTGCCGCTGGGAAAGCCCACAAAGCTCATAATCGCGGAGCACTTCATGTGGACAACCGGGTACGAAAGTATGGCTGTTTGCATCCTGTTGAAACGTTAGCGATGCGAGCTGGCCGCCGGGAAGGAGAAACTTACGCATTCTCGGGGTCAGTGTACGGAACACCCGCTTCGATCACTCTTGTGCGAGCCCAAGGAAAGAATTAGAGCGGAATGGCACCGTGGGCGTTGCTGGCGATCAAGTCAAACCACTCCCAGTCCCCGATCAACACCATTGACCGGAAGATCTCTTCAAAGGAGACTGGAAAGAAAGACAGTCCCTTGTCGGGATCTATCTCCCAGGCCCTAGAAAAGAGCTCTTGGACCAAAGGCAGCAGCCGATCTCCTTTCTGTGTAGTACTCGAGGACAGCAGGTAAATGAACACGGTGGTCTTGTGTCGCTTCCATGAAGAACTCCATAACATTGTCCCGTGGAATAAACAGCAGAGCCTATATGGTAAAGCATGTCAGCGCATGGAAGAGGCAATGGGATAGGGCACGAGCAACTCACTGCCTCGGAAAGGGTATCAAAAGGACCACCTATATTGTTGGGGGTGTGCAAGTCGGGAGGGACGAAGTTCTGCAAAGGCACGTGTGTAGCCAATACCCGGCCGTGAATGTCCACAACTCTCCTGCCAAAGAAGTCTTGAGAGTCGTTTTCCCTATCTCCGTATCTCTCAAGGACAACAAGAAAGATCTCCAAGGGAATCTCTTCAACAAAGCCCATAAATGTCTTGACCAGTGCCAGGTCTCGTCCGATCAAGTTGTGGGACGAAAAGCGGTCCGGGGGGTACGTGCCGTCAAAGCGACGGCAGAAGTAGCTGGGAGATCGAGTAGACCTTTTCTCGTTGAGCCACTTTCGCAGAGTATGGCGAACGTCTCGACTGTTTGTCCTCGAAAACGGTGTCGCTTGCCCAAGGTGGGACTCAACGTCTTTGCACTTGGGCGGAGCGAACTCTGGGGGAACGTAGGTTCCGAGAAGATTTTCGATGTCCACGCAAAGATCGCTCCTGAGATCCTCATAGTAGCACCGACTGAGAATGCTTGTCTGGCTATCGTTTTTATCTTCGCCAGACACCTCCTCTTCGTCCACGTCCATGACGTCGTCGGATTGCTGCTGCGAGGGAGACATGAGGTCGGCGGCGTCCTCTTGTTGCGAGGCCGGGTAGATGTCGTTGATTGTACTATCGTCATCTTCTTCACCTTCGGGATAGATGTCGCTGATTGTGCTATCGTCTTCATCTTCACCTTCGCTAGCCGTATCGTCATCCTCCCCGCCCGGCCCGCGGCTCGATATGGGATTCTTTTCTGGGGATTCGTCTTCGATCTCTCCTGCGACCGCCGCCTTTCCATGGTGCTGGTCGGCTATGGAGGCTGCAAGCTGCGAGTAGATGGCAGGGCCATCGTCGTCGAGAAAGGCTGGCTCGCTGTCGGCATTGGGGGTATTCCCGGCGGTTCGGGGTCGCTTTGCGGGGTGTGGGGGTTGATCGCTCGGTGGAGAATAGGTTCGAGATCGTGCTGAACTTGGCTCAGTCCTGGAGACACGGGGAGGGCCCTCGCCTGGGGCGCTGGGCGCCATCGCTAGCGCTCAGCGGGGGCCGCACCGCAGGACAAGGACTTACGATTGTCCCCGCATGGATCATTCGAAGGTGCAAGGCTGGAATGTAGTTGATGGATGGAGCTCGGCAAGGCGGAGGTGCACAACCGAGCCGCCAATCGCTAGGTGTGGGGGATATGGGCCACGGCCACGAAGGGACGAATTGGAGAGAAATTGAGTGGAAGCAGGCAAATCCCATTGTTCCTTCCTCCCGAAAGTGCCAATTCTGCTCAACGCGGCGAGACCGCGTCAAAATGCACAATTGCACTCAGCCCTTGAGGACCCGACGCGTCGGTGTGGAGCTTGTGCGGGTACCTCACCCCCTGCGCACACGCTAGCACGTGCCAAGGGCCCACCGGCGTGGCTGAACCGCGTCGTCTGCCGCCTTGGCATTGGCTGAGGAGATGGAGGATTGGCTTCTCAGAGCAGTTCACCCAACGTCATGGCTCCGGCCTGCGACCATCTGGCAATCTGCATAGCTTGCAGCAAACCCTCCAACCTATATCTGTACAAATACCTCTTAAGAAGGCTTCACCTCGTCCAAAATTTCAGAAATGAAGTCGATCTTCCTGTCAGCGTGCTGGTGCACAAGACGTGGATATCGCAGGCCCCCATCGTAGTTGAGCTCCACTTCCCACGTATCATCCTCCTGCGACACCGTCAGCCTTATGGGGCTCTCTCTGGTCTTTGCAACCTCCTCGGTAAGTGCCTTGACACTGAACTCAGCACCCCCAACCTTGACGATGGTCTGGATTGGCGCAAGCTTGGCGGCATCGGCGGGGCCTCCACGTCGCACGTCCTTGAGCACCCCGTCCTCGCCCACTTTGACCCCGATCGAGTTCCAGATCGCGGCCGCCTTCGCACTCTCCGTGTCTTGAGCGAATCCCGGCTCATTCGCGTAGACGAACCGGTAGCCCGCTCGCCGAATGCCGTTGACGTTGACTTGAGGTGCGACGTCCACCACCCTCGTCTGGAAGAAGGACTGCCAGTCGTACGAAACCACCTTGTCGAGCTCCAACACGATATCTTCCAGCGTGTAAGGCACCACCAGCGGCCCCTTTTGCCCGAAAAAGGCCCTCGCAAAGTCGTCCAGCGAGCGCGCACTCCCCGTCTTGGCCCGAATCAGCGTGTCAACATCCAACCACACCAACAAGCCCTCCATGTAAAAGTCAGCGGTCCTAATCCAGCTCGTCCACGCCGCGTTCCGAGTTCTCGCGATCAAGCTACACCCGGTTCCAGTATCTTCCACACTCCGCCACTCACGCCCAGCTTGGCCCTCCAACCACGCGGCTTGACTCGCCAAGTCGGCGAAAAAGCCCTCGCGCGACATCAACCCGCTCCGCACCGCCAACACCTGACCGTAATACTGCGTCAGGCCTTCGTACACCCACATCAACCTCCCGTCCAGCGGTGTGGAGAAGTCAGGCGGTGTGTGTCCTGCTGGGCGTCGGAACTTTCCACACCAGGAGTGCACATATTCGTGCGAGATCACCGTGGAATTCTCGTCCATGGCAGCCTGGTTGTTCGTATCCAATCCGGCAAGCACGAGGCTGCCGTCAAAGGAGTCGTGGTGCTCTCTACCATTGCCAGGGAAGATATCAGTGAGGCAGAGAAGCATCCAGTACCTGTCATAATGGCGGGGGCCGAAGACTAACCCCGTCTGCTCCACAAGCTTGGCGAGCCTGGAGAGAATTTCCGGGGAGGCGTTGTTGTACTCAATGCGGTCTGGTGCCAGGGCAAGGATGTGCTTGCCGTCCGGGGTGATGTCAAACTTGGTCAGATACCGACCTGCGAGAACGGGCGAGTCATCGAGGCGCTCGACACTCATCGGGTTGTACTTGACCGAATATGCGCCATTGGAGGGGTAGGGCTCATCAGCCGATCGTCCGATGTTCTCCAAGGCCGTGGCGATTCCCCAGGACGTCGGAATGGTGATGGTCGGCTGGATGCGCAGCGCGCGGATGTCACGGCCTGCGGGGTAGAGGAGGACATGCTCCCACCGCAGCGTCACGCGATGGCGCGCGACATCGTAATACAGGACCGAATCAAATGAGGCAGAGATGGTGTCAATTCCCGGCGGGATCTGTACCAAGTACTGCGAGGCTTCTCGCGGGTTTCGTCGCCAGGGAAGGGCTCGATCCCCTGCTGAAAAGTGCAGGCCTGTGACATAGGCGACGGGGCCATTCGCACTGTGCGATTCCTGAATCCAGAGGGGGGTGGTGAAGGTCGCGAGTGAGTCGGGTTGAACGGGAAATTCAACTGTTACGTGATACAGGCTGCGATAAGCCTCGGTCAGGTCAACCGCGATCTGGATGATTCGAACCATCGTGGTGGATTCCAAGTTTCGGCCGCGACGCCGTCAAGGGATTTGCAGAGTGATGCAGTGCAGCTCAGTCGTCGAGGTTGGATGGCTGAAGGTTATAGCTGTCGTTGGCAAAGCACGACATTTCGGCTAAGAGCTGCGCCTTCAGGTAAATTGCTGCGTCCGCAGAAGGCAGGTCAGTGGACACGCACGTGCAACTCAGGGGTAAAGCCGCCAATTGCCTTGCCCCTCAACCCCGAAGGATCATGTATGCTTGCGGCACATGCGAAGACTCAACCAACTGTGTTACGAATTGTGTTACGCGTCATTTTCTAAAAGATATCCAAAGCACCCAAGAGACGACTGTACATGCTCCTCGCTGCCTTCGCTCGATTCCTGCCCGATCTAAAGCTCAACAGATTAAACTAGGATGTTATGTACTATCCACCATGCCGAATTTTGGGCCCTAGCTTTCCAGCCTACCAGAATTTGGGCTACCTATCTGGCTTTAAGTACATAAACAAGTAAAACTCCGCACTTCATACCCGGAGCTTACTTGTAGCGTTTTGATTCTTGAATCCCTTAGCCACCAGAGATGATAGATACCACACAGTCAAACAACCATGTAGGTTCCGATAACGCTTTTAGATGGCACGTTGGGATCCATTTGGAGGGCGGCTAGGGATGGCCAACGCACCGGAATCTCCAAATGGCAACTTTAGTCGAGGGTCCAAAATTGGGCCACACAACTGTGCGGGCCAGGGCTCATCCATAGCCCACATTAGCTCAGGAGGAGCTTAGGGTCACGCACGAACATGGAAACTGCTAAGGGCAACTTTGGTGCAAAAAATTGGGCTGTTTTTTATGAGATTGTGACTTGCATGCTTGAGAAGTCTATCTACAGAAAAGAGGAGATGCTTTTCCAATATTATCCTTAGTCCCTTGGAGAGAAAACCGTGGAGTTAGGAAAGGCAGACAAGCTCTCGACTCGCGGGCAGTCTCTGCCAAGTTTCGGAACATATGCGGGCTAGGCCTAGTCCTTGAAGTCGTCCATCCACCAGCGCAATAGCAAGGCAATAGTAACTCCGACAACCAGGACCGCTATCCGACTCCTCAGAGGAGCGGTAATCACTATCGAGAGGCCCTCAATCACGGTGTATGGCACAGCCCGGCATCGATCCTTCCTCCTGGCGGCCGACCAGAGCAAACCGGCATGCCGCTGTCAAGTCGTCACTGAGCCGGCAGGCGCCGAGGAACGCACCACACCGCTTTCCATCGCTTGTGAGGACGAACACGTCCGCGTGTCTCTTGACAGTCCTTTCCATCTTCATCCTCCAGAGCCGATTCCCTATCGATCCCTGTGCCACCCTTTGCCGAACCGGCTCCACAGCATCCCGGGTGTTGAGGGAGGCAGTGAGATGGGGTAGCGCCAGCACAGATGCCCAGAAGCATAGCAGGGGCGTTTGGTGGCTCAGGGTTCGCACGCGGTCCATAGTTGGCTTGTTCTAGAGCTGAGATGATGCGGCCCATCGCGTCGTCAATCGCCCGTAGGGCCTGCAGGGCCGTGCGTCCGGATATCTTCGCAGCGATTCCTCTCCTTTGATACAACTTACGGATGGACCCCTTTTCGGCGAGGAAAAAGTGGCCGATCTGCGGCTGGATAGCCTGGGTGCTGTAGAATTCCCAGCTGACCGCTCCTATCCAGCCCGCCCATGTCCACGACGGAAGACCATCTCAACGCTTTGGAGTAGATGAAGCCTCGTGGTACCACAGAATATTGTAGCTGACAGTCGCCTCTAGTAGTCCGTACGCGGGCGATCCCACCGCGGAGCCCATGCCACTCTCAAACGTGGCGGCGAGTCCGTCGAAGGCATTCAAGATGTCGGAGGGCATCGTCAGCTCCCTAGAGGAATACTCGGCGACGGCACGATCATACGCCTCTAAAATATCTCGGAAGCTGCCTTCTCGGTCCAGAACCGGTGGCCGCCCGGAGAGGCAGGCAGAGTCGATCCACCACTTGTAGTCTGATGGTGAGTAAGCCGCTTTACCAGGGTCCTCGCGGTGCTCCTTAAAGTGCCAAGCCATCGGGCACTCGAATATGACCTGGTCGAGCGCAAAAATCAGCCGCCGGTGCGACAGTGCCTGTTCTTGAAACGTCCAGCCCCGGGTTGCGTACTTGGATAGGTGATACTGGAACGGAGATGCCCCTGTCATCCAGTATCCCGAACCCGAGGGGCACCGGCGAATGGTCCGCACGGGCAAGCGAGTGCCGCTTCGCACCCCGAACAAAGGAGAATCGGCGTTTGTACCCAATCCCACAAGGGTGATGAAGGCTCGGCTGTACACGACGTCCATGGCCCGTATGAGGGCCATCTTGCTGGCCGTATCGTCCTGGACGATGCAAAGAGAATCGACCCAGAGGTACCGAACACACAGCTCCTTCGTAACCGCTATGGCGTCCCGGATGGTGCGCGGGAGGGGGAAGGACCCAGGCCGATGCGGGTCCAGGGACCCGGACCGGTGCAGTAGAGGAAAGTTGTGTCGCTCGGTCTTTAGCGTTGCCACCTCCCCCGGGCGCCCCCAAACGTAGCCCAGGGCCGTGTAACGGTCGTCTGACGTGCCGTAAGCCAGGCATAAGTTTTCAACGTCGATGAAGATGAGCGTCATGGCCTTTGTATTGCCGAGCCTTGTGGTCGGCCGTCGTTTACACTGCGTTCCGTGGTGGAGGACACATGCAAGGGCCCAGGAAGCGACCTGTCTGAAGTCGATATTCTCCCCCCACGTCGTTTCCTCTGTCTCCCCAGATGCGAGCCTAGCAGCATCCTCGGGGGACAACTTGGAGCGCTCATACTCGTCGAGGTCGCCGGCATGAAAAACCGTGCCGAGCACATTATGCTCAGCTATATCGCTCCCGACTTCTAGGGTGCTTCGGCAAATACATCGAGTATCATCGATTCTCAAGTTGAAAATGGGCTGGCGGAGCTGGGGGTGCTCGTCTTCCCTGTTGTCAAAGTAACCCTGGGCGGCGAGGTGATTTTCGTGCTTCGAAATGACATAACGTACCATGGAGCAGACATGGCAATGCAGCCGCGCTTCGATGTCCTCAAGAGTTACGACGTCGATCTTGCGGCCCCCTTCACGGCCGCAAAGCCCGGAGCAGATTGCGCAAAGCCCTTCGCGGCAGCGACCATGGTCCCGGGAAAGGAAATCCACCTCACTCGGCCCAAGGCTAGATTGCGAATCATCAGCAATTATGTAGAAGCATTCGCGGGCTGGGCCCAATCCGCACCGAAAGTAATCATATTACAACCATAGGTAATATAATGTATACTAATTATAATATATGATTAATAATAGCTAGTTTTATTTTATTACTAGCTATGGTTGGAGCTATTATTATAACTATAAAACCAAAAAATTACCAGCCTTAGTTATATGGGAGTACTACCGTCGACGAAACGGACAGTTGTGCCAGGGCAAGTGTTCTCGGTACACCAAGCATAAAAAGGAATTGGCGTGATAATTGCCTCAGTTCGCTCTTGTGTCACACGGTCAGGGTTAGGGTCCGACTCGTGGATTGCTGAGGCCCTGGATTCTGCGAGTCCTTACAAGCGCCTTGGCATCAAGCCACGCGCTTACGGCGGCAACCACCGCAGCCAACGGTCCACGAGGGTTGTGATGGTTGGCAAGTTTGAGTGACCAGCGGGTAACCAGCGGCATGAGGATAAAAGGAGCCCTTTGGCTCGACTAAGATTGTATCTAGCTCTCTTCAAGGACTTTTAAGGCCTTTGAAGATTATTGTGAATTGAGTCTGAGAGCCCTCAGGGCCGCCCTCAGATCCAAGCTGGTGTGACTACCGCCTGCTAGCGATGGTTATCTACCACAGCGGCGACTAGCACCGCCACAACTTTCGTAAATAAAGAATGTTGGAATAGAGACTTAATAGGGGCCGTAAACTGGGTTTTATGTGACTTTAGGGGGAAAGGAAGAGGAGCAAAGAGGAGTTTTGGGGGGGGGGGGGAGGTTCCCAGTTTTGGGCCACCTTTGTCCCAAAAACTGGGACCTCGCGAAAAGTTACCATTCGAGCTGCAGAGTACTGACCAACTCGTCTAAACCATGTTTGGCAATTTCT
>Ga0247758_1002257_pt1 | contig 11028 bp, 1 predicted proteins | sample UWRJL156409C4_FD_180950 | JGI IMG/M metagenome (GOLD analysis project Ga0247758, IMG submission 180950) | Plant litter microbial communities from Arlington Agricultural Research Station in Wisconsin, United States - UWRJ-L156-409C-4 | ecosystem: Environmental > Terrestrial > Plant litter >... | reverse complement strand
TGCTTGCTTATAGAAGGCTAGATACAGGAGAGGAGAGGGCCTTTTGTAGGCTGTGGTCGGCTTCCAGAGCCTTCTATCTACTATACAGGATTGGAATAGTGGCCGTAGGCCACGTAAGTGCTTATATGACTCACTGGGTTCCAGAGGCTTCCACAGCTCCGCTGTGGCAACTGGAATTCAGGGGGTTTCACCCACTGGGGCTAGAAACCAACATAAAGATATTAACTTGACTAAAGACCTTAATAATGGGAATCTGCCTTAATACACTAACTATCCTTTCACACATTTAAGGCTCTAAGGAAATGTTTTTTTAGGATCTGGTAAACGGCACAAGACATTTTAAGTCTGGTTATATTAAGATACTGTTTTCTATAATGTAAACGTAGAAAAATAGCTTAGATTACTTTTAGGTAGATACCTATTATACTAATAAGTTTATTAATAATAAACTTTAAACTACCTTAAATTTAATGTTTAATAATACTGTAATGTAACGCGTTATTACATGTACTTATTAGATAGTTCATTAGTTAATCTTAAGCTAATAGATAGTAGCTAACTTTTAGCTCTTGTTAAATTAGTATTTAAAAGTAGCTAATGGTTTATAAAAGTGTTGACTTTTTAAGAGCTTATTACTTCTTTATTAGTTAAATTTTTCACACAGGAGGGGAAGAGATTAAGTAATAAGTGAGATTTAAAGTCTTTAGTTTATAAAATCACTACTATTCCTATTATAACGCTATATAACGCCCCGCTTTTTAAATTTGACGCTAATAAGCGCTTGGTATAGGTAGTTACACGTCGGACCACCTGTATTAAAGACTTAATTTACTATCTTCTGGGCATTTTTAGAGTATTTATACTTATTATATATAAAGAGGGAAAGCATTATACGCTCTAGCAGCCAAGGGATAAGATTAGTGATACTCTTTTAAGACGTTAAGGTATGTTTAATAAATAAGGTACGCTGTTTTTTACCTCCTAACGTCTGTTTAAAGTAGCTCCAGAGGCTTTACGCCTGCTTGTACGCGGATTGGAAAGAACGTAATCCACTACGGGTTTAGGGAATATATAGTTAGTTTACTAGTTATTACCTTTTTTAAAACAAGTAAAAAGTAACGCTATAAACTTATTATAGGTATCCACTAACCCAGGCCGTAACAAATTAGTTCTTAATAAGTACCTTATCCTGTCCGGAGGACAATTTGTTATAAGGGTAGTCTAAAAAAATTACTATGGGAAATTCAGTCAAAACTGATAAGGAAATTCAACTTGACTTAGGACTGGTCAGTTGTCGAACTGCAGCGGCAGTTCTTGGCGCTCAGGCGCGCAGGCGCCTTACCGCTCCAGCCTAGCCTGGAGCGCAGGAGCTTTTCGTCATGTGCTTATTACGACCTGCACCCGACACAGGCCTCGAGAGGACTGGCGCGGGTTAAGACAGAACGTATGGCAGGACGCCAACAGGTAAGGGGCGTTCCGAAGACGGCTTATTAAGCTAGCACTCCTAGACGGGGGTTCAATGTCACTGTAGGTCGCTGTCACTATAATGCACAGAGGTGAGTCTGAACAGTAGGACACAAATGAACAATTGAATACTAGCGTGAGGAACCAGAGTCCCTCACAGTGGTTATGGGCATAACTATAGCTATTTATACTAACTAGTTAAGAGGTACTTCGTACCTTGATTGTGATGCTGCAAGTGCTTATTATACAAGCACTTTACATCAAGCGAGCGTTCTGCTTGTAAGGTTTCTCCTACTCGTAATACGAGCACTCAGCATGTTACAAACAGTACCTTATTAGTCGTAAGGGCTTCGGGTCTTTACACCCCTAGCCCAGTGCGTCTGGACGGTATACACCGTTTTCCCACACTGTTCCTTCTACAAGGGATTCGTCGGGCTGCCCCGGCTTAAGTAACGGCCTGTAAGGTCGTCACACGATTCCCCCTCTTTAACGTTCTTTTTCCATAAAGAACTTAAGAGGTAAGTTTCTCCTTTTACCACTTCATTATGTAACAAGTGTCTAGCTTTTAAGTCTTAAAATAGGAATAAGGTAAAAGTACTAACCGCTATCTAAACCTTACAGTTTACATATATACGTTTAGTAGCGAAATGTCCCTTTATTCTTCTTGCAAATCTGCTAACCCTCCACTCGTTTGTCAGGTTTCGAACTGGTCCGACAGTTATAATTACTGTTTGGAGAGGTACCGGCCTTCCTAATGTAACGCTTTTAATGTTAATAAAGTGAAGTTAAAGGCTCTTCTTATTAAAAAACAGAACCTTAACTTATAAGTTAAGTCTGTTACTTAGCAGCTTTATAAGGCTACTATTAAGCTTTAAGAGGTGTTAATACGCTTAGTGCGCCTTTATAAGCAGCGGTCCTGCCTTAAGGACCGGGCTGTAAAAGCGTTTAGTTATAAAGTGGAGCTGTTAGAGTTCTAAGAAAGTGAGGAGGCTAGGCTAAACGCTCCTCTTAACGACGTAGAGTCTTTTAACTAGGGGAACTTTCTAGCAGGGTCTTTATAGCAAGCGGTTACTTTATAACTTAGTTTATAACTGCCTTCCTTAATAAGAGGTTATAGGTCTGTCTTCTTATAAGAGTTTTAGTAGCTTTTTCTAACTTCTTTTCTTAATAGCACTTATTTTCGTGTAGAGCTTGCTAGGAGCTCCGGAAGCCTAGCTTCCTTATTGGGTCTAAGGTCTTTATAACTTATAGTTAAGGGTTCTAATAAATGTCCTCCCGTACCTATTAAGGAGTTTCTTGCCGCTTCTTAGGCTTTAAGTCCCACGGTAGTCTTACTCTTCAGTATAGTAATTTAAATGTTAGATCTTATCTTATTTCTGGTTCTTATTATTAGTTTTAATCAGTCTAGATTCTTCTAGTAGAACTCCGTAATTAGGTTTAAGTATTTGAGACTTTTAACTGGTTCCTATAAATTGCTTTCAGGGCCGTAATCTAGCTACTTAATAAGATATTTAAACGTGTTCTTTCCTTTTCTTAAATTTATAACTTCCTTAACGTTATACTTATCCTCGTCAGCGTCGATCTCGATCTTCTTTTCCAGAGGAACTCCCTTTAAGGTAGGTTTTAAAAGTAAGATGTGAAAAACCTTAATCCACACCTTTATACTAGCAGGTAAGTCTAGTTTGTAATTAGAGGTAGCGACCTTTTTCTTAACTTAGAACAGTTTATACCTCTTAAAGTTAAGCTTCTTATTAGGTCGTTTTAAATATAAGTTTCGTAAAAAAAGGTAAACGTAATCCCCTTTTTAAAAAGTTGGTCCCTTAACTCGTTCACTATTATAGTAAAGTCCTTTCTTAAGCACTAATTACTCAGTTTAATATTTATTAGTAAACTTCTTTATTTGTTCACATGTAAACTTAAGTTTAGCTTGTAAGTAGTTATATAATTCTTACATCCAGTCTACACGGACTGCGGCTTAAGGGGCGCTAGTGGGCAGGCCTTAACAGAGCTTAGGCTCCTTACTGTAGTTAGTGAAGAACGGTAATATACCTGTTAACTTAACTAGTGTTATATTATAAGCTATCTGTGCTGTTAGTAACAGTTTAAGCCAATTATCTTATTTAAAGTTAATGTAAGCTTAAAGATATGTTATAAATATCTAGTTAACTTACTCCATTTAGCTATCTGTCTGTAGGTAGAAAGCTGTCGAAAGCTTACTTTTCACACCTATTCTTTACATTAGTCCTTATCAGAACTTTAACACAATTAGCTTATCTTAATCTGTAACGATATTATCTAACCAGAGGTATCGTAAAACTACCTTTTTCTTAAAGACATAAGCGAGTTACTTTACTGTTATATCCTTTAAGGTTAGTAAAAAGTAAGCTTATTTTATTAATCTGTTAACTATTATAAAGATCTAGTTATAGATAACTCTTATAACAGAGTCCCTAGACTTTAAGATCTTAGTAACGAAGTTAAGTAAGATTAAACTTTATAACGCTTATAGTATAAAGAGTAGTTTAAAAAGCCTATAAGGCTTATAACGTTAATTCTACTTCCTATAATAGATATTACAGTTATTAACCACTTTCTTAACCAGCTTCTTCATTCCTAGGAAGGCGTACGTTTATTAGGCTTATGTAAGAGTTTTAACTCGGCCTATATATCCCTTAAGTTAAGACTTATAGACCTGCTAGATGTACTCCTTCCGTTTATCTAAGTTATAAATGTATGGTTTCTTTTAATACCAGAGCCTTACTCCTAATTTAAGCGTGCTGTCTACACCTTTTAATAGCTGTTTTAGCTAATAACTAGTTTCGTCGTAATTTAGATATATTAGGCACTTTTTACCATAGTCTTACACATGCCTTAAAAAGTCTTTTAAGGGGCACTTATACTTACAGGTATCTTCCACTAACCTTTTTACTTAAAAGTCCTATTATTATTAATAGATGTTATACTTTATTTATAAGTTTATATAGACGTTAATAATTTATTTTAATATTTAGTTATCTAATACTTATAGTGTATGTTCTAATATACTGTTTTTAACTTCGTTAAATATAATAATAGGGACTAAGATTAGATTAGCATCCTTATAGTCTTACCTTTAACTAAGAGTATTAACTTACTTATTATCTTTTCCTTTAATATAGTAAATCTGGAAGTAGAATAGGGTTATTAACTCTACCCATCGTACTTACCGTAAGTTAAATTCCTTCGTTAAGAAGTACCGGAGGTTATTATAATCTGAAAAGACTTAAACTGGTTCTTCCATACCACTTAGATACAGTGCTTATTTAGCAAAGCATTAAATAATCACTATTAGTTCCTTATTATAGATTAAATATCGTAAGGCTAGGCTGTAGATTCCTTTTAACAGGAAGGTAACTAAGTAACGTTTCCTATCCTCTTAGACTTAGTTAAGTTCTCCGCTAATTGTGAACTCTAAGGAGTCTGTTTTAATTTAGAAAGGCTTTAAGAAATTAGGGAGAGTTAAGACTAATGCTGTAATAAAAGCGTGTTTAAAGTCTTTAAACGCCTTCTACTATCTATCAGTCCACTTAAACGGCTTTCCTTTACCTGTAAGTTTATAAAGTAATTTTATAATCTTTATAAAGTATTTAATAAAATAGCGATAGAAATTTATAAAGTTAATAAAGGCTTATAACTCTTTTTAATTCTTTAGAGTAAGCTAATCCCTAATTACCTCTATCTTCTCCACTTACATTTTAAGCTTTCTAAAGGTTACTCTAAACCTTAAATAGTTTAATTCCTAAATGTAAAAGTAACTTTTCTTTAAGTTTACTATCAGCTTCACTTTCTTAAGGGCTATTAAAACCTATTATATATATTTTTAATGTTTTTTTAAAGTTTTAAAATAAACTAAAACGTTATTTAAATATATAAAGATAAACTTATTAAGGAAGGGGCAAAAAACACTATTAATAAGGCTTTAGAAAGTCACAGGGGCGTTTATTAATCTTATCAGCATAATATAGTACTGGTAATACCCGTTACAAGTCTGAAAGGCTATCTTATATTCGTCCTCTTCCTTCACTCTAATATAGTTGAATCCTATAAGGAAATTAAAGCTGGAGAACCAGTTTACTTTAGCAATCCGTTCTCGCATTTCCGCAATAAGTGGCAATAAGTAGCGATTCTTAATCGTGTCCTTATTTAACATTTAGTAGTTAACAACTATACGTAGTTTACTATCTCCCTTTCTTAAGATAAATAACACTAAGTACCCTACTAGTGACTGGGACTCTACGATAAACCCGTTTTTCAGGTTCTCATTAACGTACTCCCTTAAAGTCTCGGCCTGCTAGGGGTTTAAGTAGTAGGGCTGGAAGCTGTGGAGCTTCGCTCTTAGTTTTAGCTTAATTTCGTAATCTTATAATCTGTAGTCCAGTAGTTACAGTATCTTTTTTCAAAACAGGGTAAACTTCTTATACTCTACGGGTACCTTAAATAAGTTAATTTCTTCACTTATCTGTGGATTAGCTTTTAACTTCTTTTTACCTTTTAAATTATCACTTAAGTAATACAGTAGACCTTTTAATCCTTTAACTGTTTTAGTAAACTTAACCTAAACCGTACTTAGTTTTAAGAGTTTAACGTGTTTTTAAATACTTCGTGTATCTTTAAAACGGTTTAGTGCCTTCTTAGTTTTCTCTAAATAGTAATTACAGCTAGGGGACTTACTAAAAGTAAGGTAGCTACTCTTCTAGTTAATTATAGGGTTATACTTTTCCAGCCAGGGTAAACTTAGGATTATATTATACCCTACCACTAATGTAATATTAAAGTCTATTTATTATTCGTCCCTGTCTACTTTAATTAAGAGTGGTAAATAATAAGTGACTTTACCGTTATTATATTAATATAAGCCTCCTTCTCCATTTTAAATAGGAATAGCCTTTTTATACTCTTTATTAAGGAGTTTCTTTTAGTTAACTAATAAGGGGTGTATTAGGTTAAAAGCATTTCCATTATTAATCACTGCTTTTACCTTAAATAACCTCCCTCTTCTATCTATTATGTCGACACTAATAGAATAATGCTTATACTCTTTTATTATTTAAATTATAATAATTATCTATCCTTAAGGTCTTATTTAACCTAACCTTTAAGTACCTCTCCTTTTTCTTAAGGTTTTTACTAACTAGTAAACTACTAGTTTCCGGCCCTTCTAAAAGGCCCGTAGCCTTTTCCTAATTCTTTTTAAAAAAACAGGCAGCTTTAGTAAACCTAATAATTAACCTTTCTTAAGTTCTTACGTTGTAACGTCCAGTTGACTTTAAATAGTATAATGTTCTTAAAATCCTTAATAAATTAGTAATACGTTTTATAAGCTTAAATCGCAACAATATCTTTTTACTCTTAGATCCGTTAATAGTCTTCCCGCTTCTACCATTCCCTAGCTTTTCCGTTAAGATGTAGTAAGCACGTTATAACTAGGTAGTTATTAAGTACTCCTCCTCGTTAACATATAACGGGAGCTTAATTAACTATAGTAACTTTCCGCTTATTACTAGACTTTCTTATTAAGAAGTAGGAAACTTAATAGTAGGCTGGTTTTAACTTTACTCTTATAATAACGTAATCCCGTTTCCATACGTTAGGGAAGTAATTATAAAGGGCCTTAAGTCCACAATGCTAGTTAAAAGCATAGTTATTATACACGTAATCGATCCACAGTATATCTCTGTAATTAAGGTAATTAATGTTAACTATAAGTGCTGTAATTATAAAGTATAAAACAGGGGAAGTAACACCTTATTCTTTCTCTTCTTCCACTTACCTCTATATACATTATTTCTTCTAAACTTCTTCCTAAAACTCAGGTAACAACAGCCCAGCTTATTCTTCCATAAAGTAGCCTTCCTTAATAAGTTAGTATTTAAGTTAATTAGTAAAATAAACTCTATTACAGAGTTATAACCTAATTTCCACTACTTTATCTTTAGACGTTACGGTAAGACCCTTAACTTATAGGTTCTCCACTTTATTTACTAGTTTTTAATGTTTCTCCTTTAACTCCTAGACCCTTTACTAATATATTTACTTTATACCTTTTTAAGGGACTTTTAAGGTACTAGTTTAAGGTATATTAGCTTTAGTGCAGGGCAGCTACTTAAGTTATCCCTTTTTTAGGGAGGTAAGGGTGTTAATCTACTTAACATACTTAAAATATTTAAGAGTCTTAAGGGGTATTATTAAAAAGAACTTCTGTTTCTCCAGTTTAATTCTCTTAGTTTATTCTTTTTTATCTTTTAAGGCTTACTTTACCACTTAAGTAACCTAGAGGGTTAGTTCTTTAACTCCTTCTACCATTTTAATAAGGTCTAAGTTAAGGTCTTTTTTAAACTTCCTTAATTTTTAAACTTACAGGGTAAGGTTTTTAAAGCCTGTAATAGCTAATTAAAACATCTTTTCTTAAAGTCGGTCTTCTGTAACCTGCACCTTTAATAGTTCTGAGTTTCTACCTTAAAATCGGTCTTTTGTAACTTACACCTTTATAACTAACTCTTTTAGGACACTTTTAAAGATTAGATATATTACGTCTTAAAGTTCTTCTTCTTCTTCCTTATCTCTTAAGTTACACTTATCTATCTAAGTGCAGTTCTTTTCGTTACCTGCTATCTTAATATAGATATCTCTTAAGTTAAACCTAACGTACTTTCCTCCTTTTAAAACAGGTTTTTAACTAACTTACTTTAGCGATGGACATTACTATACTATATATCCTTTCTTATTACAGTTAAAGTACTGGACCTGTAATAAGTCCTTAGACTGCTTTTACTGTTATTATTATTAAGGCTTATCGCAGTTAAGTTAATTCTAACAGTTCACTATACTAATGTCTATTAGCTTAGGGTAATAACCTGTTATAGTTAACTAGTTCCCCTTTTTTAGTTTACTTAGCTAGTAAGGGGTCTGTTCCTTTTAAAAGTTCTTTTAATAATAGTAATTATAATATTAATTATTAGCCTTAATAACTATCTTAATTAGTTCTTAAAAGTAATCTGGTTAATTCTTTTAGTAAAGGTCTCTAATAACGTGCTCCTTCAGGCCACTTTAGAACAGCATTACCAGGGCCTCTTAACTAAGCTTAATCTTTACTGCTTCCAGTTTAAAGTGTGTAAAGAAGTTAAAGACTAAGGACGTCTGCCTTAGGGCTATAAGGCGCTGCTTAGCCTGTCTAAGGGCGTTTAGTTCTTTAAACTCAGTCCAGAGTTAGTTAATAAAAACGTTAAAGTTATTAAAGAGAGCTTAAGTCTTAAGGGCTTCCTTTCACACTTTATTTATAAAGAGGTTATTAATTATCTTTACGTAAGGTTCGTACTAGTAAGCAGCTACTTTATCTAGTAAAGCCCTAGTAAACCTAACCTTTCCTTTTTCTTTAAAGAATTGCTTATTATAATAGGTAATATAACTCTAAAGTTAGGTTATTTAAGACTTTAGCTGCGTAGAGTCTCCTTTAAAGCGTGACAGTAGAAAGAGCTTTACTCGTTTCTTCTACAAGCCCTTAAGGTTATTATTTTCCAGCTTAACAGCGTTAAGTCAGGTTTAGAGTTTTTTAATAAGACTAATGCAGCTTTTAGTGTCTCCAGGGAAGGCCTTATTAAGTTCCTTAACCAGCCCCTACTAGTTAAGGTTCAGGTCTTTAAAACGTGTAATTAATTTATCAATAGTAAGGAGCTAAGGTTAAGCTTATACCTTCTCGATCTCCTTACCTTTTCCTAAGGTTAATATGTTAGTAGGAGAGAGGTAGTGTCTGGGAATTTAATAAACAGCGTTCAGAACTTAACGTTAGTATCGTATTATAACCTACACTTAATATAAGCCTTAAAAGGACTAGTGCGGGTTAAGACAGAACGTATAGTAAGACGTTAACAGGTAAAGGGCGTTCTGAAGACAGCTTATTAAGCTAACACTCTTAGACGGGGGTTTAATGTCACTGTAGGTCGCTGTTATTATAATGTACAGAGGTGAGTCTAAACAGTAAGATATAAATGAACAATTGAATACTAACGTGAGGAACTAGAGTCCCTTACAGTAGTTATAGGTATAACTATAGCTATCTATACTAATTAGCTAAAAGGTACTTCGTACCTTGATCGTGATGCTGTAAGTGCTCGTTATGTGAGCACTTTACATCAAGCGAGCGTTCTGCTCGTAAGGTTTCTCCTGCTCACGATGCGAGCACTCGGCATGCTGCGAGCAGCACCTCATTGGTTGTAGGGGCTTCGGGTCTTTGCACCCCTGGCCCAGTGCGTCTGGACGGTGTGCACCGTTTTCCCGCACTGTTCCTTCTGCGGGGGATTCGTCGGGCCGCCCCGGCCCAAGTGACGGCCTGCAGGGTCGTCACAGTGCTCTCCTCACACACAGGGAGCTTTCTTTTGTATTTAGTCTGGGAGCTTCGCTCCCACCCTTTCTACCTAATTAAGTCACTTTGCAACTGCACTTCCGCTGCTCCAATGAGCTCCGTACCCTCAGTGAAACGTTCCACAGTTATGAGCCCGGGAGGCTTACTAAGCCTGAAACTTCCCCGTTACTGCTAAAGTCACTAGTTCGAACTCTGTTGTCGGCATGTTTCTTGAGCATTTTGAGCTATTAGTCAGCGTTGTATTACCAAGTCTGTGTTGAGCCATTTGATGACTAATGGTGTATCAAGCTGCAAGAACTGCACTGGGCGTTTAGTCTAGCAACTAGGGGGTGTGTGGAACAATATGGATGTAGTCGCTGTTACTAAATGCTGGTATCAGTGGATTCACTTTTGCAGTGTTTTGGTGCAGCGGTCTAGTTCGACAAGAAGAGCTAGAAATACAAGAATATTGATCATTGTATTTTTATATTATTTTATTAATTTATAATGTTTATTTTAGTTAGAATTCTTTTAATAACTTTTTAAAAATTATTTTATATTTTTAAATCTTTAGTTTTATTTTAGTATTTAATATGAGACTTTTAGTTTAGTTTATTTAGTTTAGTTTAGTATTAGATTTTAATAAAACTAAACTAAACTAAATTAAATCACAGCCCTGGTCGTACTACTTTAATAATAGGGCTTCCGGACTAAGTTACACATATACCTAGTATACATATATATTATAATTAAAATTATTACCTAGTAGCTATCCTTATAGATTACACGTTATTTCTTTTTATTAATGACTCGGGGCGTTTGTTCAGGCCGACCCTGTCGTTCTTTTTGGGCTCTGTATGTAATATTATTGTAGCCGCTTATGTACATAGCGATGCGTTCCCTGGCGCGTGCCACCGTCAAAAGGGGCCGCGCCGCGCGGTTCTTTGAACTGCGCTTCTTTCAACAATCATCATTCCGACGATTTTCACCACGAAGACCTCCCATTGAAAGCCCAGTGACATTCTGGCCCTTCGATCGAAGGAAGATGACCTGATCCACGGTCGCGTTTCCTTTGTTGTTCCATGCTAGGCTCCGTTTCATGCTAGGCACCGTCACATACTAGGTTTTGTTCCATACTAGGTACGTATCTGTTTTTCTACGTCAGTTGCATTTGTGTCCCTCCGATC
>Ga0247758_1002256_pt1 | contig 11037 bp, 8 predicted proteins | sample UWRJL156409C4_FD_180950 | JGI IMG/M metagenome (GOLD analysis project Ga0247758, IMG submission 180950) | Plant litter microbial communities from Arlington Agricultural Research Station in Wisconsin, United States - UWRJ-L156-409C-4 | ecosystem: Environmental > Terrestrial > Plant litter >... | reverse complement strand
GGGTGGTGGGGGGGGGGGGGGGCGGGGGGGTGGGGGGGGTGGTGGGGGGGGGGGGGGGGGGGCGGAGGGGAGTTCGATGGGGTTAGGGTCCGCCTCGACGGAGGAGCCGTTGGTGGCCTGGTAGAAGTGGAGGATGGTGGGTTTGGTGGGGGCGGGGCTGCTAACCCCGGATGATGCGGTGGCGACGCGGTAACCTCGCCCCCAGCGTACTGCTGTTGATTGACTGACGTCGATGTCGGTCGAGGGGGATTTGAAAATGAAACCAGGGTTATCAACAACAGCCTCTGCGGCGAGAAGCATGCCGTATTGATCGACGGGCATGATGTAGAAATGATTGAGAGTAGTTAGCTCTAGAAGCGGCAGTTCGAGGCTTGAACCGTAAACCCGCAGCCCTGACTGGACAGGGGCCGCAGAGACGGTGAATTTGTAGGGACTACCTTGCGCGGCGATCCCAGATTGCACGTTGGTGACCTGAAGTGAGAAGTTACCGTTGCCACGGCTGTTTAGTGGAACGTGACGGTGTCTCTTGAGCTTTGTAGGGTGGCGAATCTGATTTCTGGCTAGAGCTAGACAAGTCCCGAATTGTGACCTCGAACGAGTTTTTCAGGTTGGGCATGCGGTGCGGGTAACCCAGGCTGTCGACAGGCTTGATTAAGCCAGAGATAGTGCTGGGAGCGGCTAAAAGCAGGGGAGGCAGGCCAATGATTGAGTTTGCAACTGACCGCGAGGCTGCTGTGGGGGAAGAAGCTGTGACTGTTACGGCAACTGGACATCCAGCTAATGGTATTCCGCCAACCAGGATTGAAAGATAGAAAGTTCCAGCTACGGAGGGTGTTGCGTACGAGAACGAAACCACGTTTTTGTTGAGCCCGCTTTGCGTAATAGTGGGTGCTGTTGCTGTGTCGTTGATCCCAACCGCTGTGAAGTTGATGGCCATTCCCTGGTGGTCAAAAGGCTGACCTGTGGAACCTAAGAGTGTGAGATCGAAGGTTGCCGGGGTTTGCACAGGATTAGCGCAGAGGCCAGTGCCTGTCATGAAGGATTGCTCTCTGTCCGGTCCCTCGATGACATTGTTGGTGGAAACGTTGAACGTGCTGATCCAGTCACCTCCCAGCAAGGCCTGACCGTCACCATCCATTGGCCAGATGATTGCACGGCGAATAGTTCCCCAACAGCCACTATGGGAACGTCGAGCAGGGAAGTTATGTCGGGTGTGGTATCGTTCCCCTTGATTTGCAGATTCAACGTCGCCTGTATGGTAGTCGGGTCCGGGCAGGTGATCTGGACGACTAGCGACTGCGCGTTAGCCGGCCGACTGTAGGTTGTAGCATACGCGGTTGGCGCTTCGAATACGAATCCATCGACGCTGACGGTTGATCCAGAGTCCGTGGTGATCGTAACCACCAGTTTCAAAATGTCGACAGCCAAGTCTTGCCCGGTCTTCGGCATGGGGGATTCTACCCGACGGTGGGCATACAACTCGAGCCGCCGCCGTTGTCAACATCCCGTACGGCCAATGCGTGAACCAGCAAGGACACTTCCTTTCCTACATGGCCATCATATGCGAAATGACGCTGCAGTCGTTTAGGCGGGCTGGGATAAAGAAGAAAAACTACAACGACTAGGTAGATGTCAAGTACACAATGTCGGGGCAGGTTGAAGCCGTTCCTATTGTGTAGCTCGCGGGGAGAAGATTCATCGTCGACGCACCATCAAGCGGATCACCAAATGACCCCATCCGGTTCATCGCACCCGCTGATGAACCCACCCGAAATTTTTTGGCAACCCGGGGCAGTGAAAAGCGAGCTGTGCTCGGCCCAGCAGACAAGGATGACGCGGACGGCGAGCTCAGCTCAACACATGATTTCACGAGGATCCAAGGTGTTCGTTTAGATTGCCACTTAGCGGCCATGGATGAGGGCGCTATCTACCCGTCCGCGCCCAGGTCTACATCATATGGTGAGTACAACCTCCCAGTCCATCCCCGCCCATCCGTCACGGTGTCAACAAAGACCAGTAACTAACACGCAGCGGTCAACAAACTATGCACGGCAACCCCTCCTTGAAGACACTCGTGGCCATCGCCAAAGGCTTCAGACAAACACCGCAGGAATACGAGGAAGCACCCCTACCCACGGGCCTTCTCCTCTTCTCCTCCCCAGAGGCCGACAGCCCCATCAACGATGTCCCTTCCAACGTCACGCAACTTCTCGCCTCCCCGTACCGCCCGGCCGCCACTGGGTTTCATCCTACCCACCTACGACATCTACAATTACCGGTGCTTTCGGCTCAGGAGAGGTGGCGCCTCCACGAGCGCGGGACGAATCATCTTTGGGCGAAATGGCGATGGCTGGCTGTCGGTTCAGTTCTCTTTGGCGGCGGCGGCGGATGCGGGTGCGGGTGGGCTGTTGAATGATTGGGTTGAGATGACGCCGTAGTACAACATCGAAGCTGCTCCTCGTGGTGGTAATACTTCATGAAATAAGAAGGCAGGCATGTCGGAGGATAATCCCGCCGGTCCTGCACATCGCCCGTAAGCCACCAATCCAACACCGTCATGATATCCAGCCGCCCAAGACAGACTGGAAGGTTGAGGTGGGTCGCCAAGGGCTCCGCCCCCTTTTTCAGAACCTTTGCAGATCTTGTTGCTTGGTTGGACCTATGTCCTGATTGGTCCAATCCGTTCCAGAAGGGAAGTTTTCACAACTTACCTTGTTCTCTCCCGTCCACGCCAATGATACTGACTGTCAGGCTCTCGGAACGCTGGCTTTCGGCCGGGTTGATATAAAATGTGTTAATGTAGGGAATTTTCACGGCCTCTCCGAATCCACTATCAACTTTGGAGGCCGCGCCCGGAGCATGAAAGTTGATCGACTTGGATGATCGTAAAGAAATGACGATATAAAGACTCGCTTTTAACTCTCGCCCAAGCCTTCCAATTGACCCCAATTTCACCAGACTCGAGCAAGCAAGCCAGCATCCAACTTGTCCATCTTCCAAGACCTCCCGAAAGTCCCCTTCCTCGCCACACTCCATGACACCGTCATGGGCCTTGCTTTTGTCGTTTTTCTGCCCCTCGGCGTCATCTTGATCCGATTCCTCCGCATCAAACACACCGTTTGGATCCACGAATTTGGTCAACTTGTCGGCTTGGCCCTCATGCTTGCTGGACTTGGTTCGGGCATCCGTCTCGCAAGAATCATTGATCGGGTAAGTTTCTGCCACCATTTCTGTCTCTTCAACTCCTGAGCTGACACGTCAATACAGTTACACAACAACACACACACCATCCTCGAAACTGTCGTAGCTGCTGCTCTTCTTCCTTAACCTTTCTTCGGGTACATCCACCATCGTCGATTCCTCCGCACACAGAAGCCTTCGCCCTGGACTGCGCTAACATTTTGCTGCCAGGGATGGATGGTTGTGCGAGCCAACTACATCATTAACATCTACCGCGCCAGGCGCCACGCGTCCAAGGGATTGACTTGTGCACATGTGCACACACCACGAGCAGTTGCCAAAAGGGCTGAGTTTTAACAGGAACGACGTTTGTTTAACGGTAGCAGAGGTGAAAGGTTTGCTTAAGTCCCCCTTATGATGTAAAATGTTACGTATATATAATCGCTTGGATTTAATTAGATAATCTAATTAGTATATGAACCTGGCAATTTCAGCATAATCACGGTCTTATGCTGACTCAGAACACTCGCCGAGAACAATCGTCTATTTCCTCCCTTGATTGCCTTACACCAACGCTGCCTGTAATAGAACAAGATATCGGAAATCGGACCAAATCGATTGTGTCCGGAGGGTAAACCGACAGGAGAAGTGCTAGGAGTGGAATAACCCACAAGCCCCAACTACCACTAATCAGAATGGACCTCACCCGGGCTCGGGCCCAGGCGCTCAGGTCCACGGGTCCGTTACAGCTCTGCTGCATTCAGACTTCTGTATAGTCGAGATGCTCGTACCTCGTCCTGGAGAGCTGTTCTTGGTTCCCCACACTAGCAACAAACCTCATTGTCTCTCTTTGCTAGAACAACCTATTTTGACAGTGATTTGACTGTCCCAATACCAATGGTAGCCTCTTTACTTCACCGTTAAGCATCTTTAAATGCTCTGCTTTGCAGTCTGTTGCTCTTGGTATAGGTTGTAACATTAGATTCCTCGGGATCTAGTAGGTGAAGAGATTTTATGCGCCGAATTGGTTGAATAGACTACCTAAAGTTCTAGTAATCATGTATGAAAACAAAAAAGGGGAAGCAGACTAAAGAGAATAAAAAATCTGTTTCTGTTCGAAAAACAAAAAGGCACCCCTAAAAAGGAGTAGCAGAGGTGTTGTGGATTCTTACCGTTACCTCCTCACGGGGGTACCCAGTAACAAGCACTTAGGGCACCTAATGAACCGGTAACGGTTTACTGGATGCAGGTATATTTCTTCAACATAGCATATTGACCGCGGATCTTTCTAGCACTATTGTTAGCAGCATGTGTGACATTTGTGTTCTAAGAGAAGGGACTTTACCGGGTTTGGGGTTTCGTTGACCAACACCTCAGTCGCAGTGCTCCCCCTAGCCCACTAACTCAGTTCCAGGGCACGCAGCGTTAAAATTCACCTCGATGGCGATGGGCCCGTGTAGGAAGCCCACTACCGGATAAAGCTTTCTCCTTAGTTTGTTTGACCTCCTCTCGCCTGCCGCACAGCTTGACGTCAGCACAGCAACCTGATAAAGCACGATACTCGGCATCAGAATGCTAAGTTAGGTAGAAACTTACCAACCATGACATCGTCTACCCAGAAGCTAATCGTGTCCGTCTCCCAGCAAACGGCGCACCCGACCGTTGTCCCCTTCCGTCCATCCCCACGGCCGTTAGCCTCATTCCTTCTCAAAAACTGCCCGCCCAACAGCTCGCCCATGCTTCCAGAGCCGTCGTAAAAATACCCATCATCGCTGTGGTAGCCAAACGAGCCCGGCTCGCGCCCCGGCAGCGCCCTGCGCAGGTTGGCAAACTCGCCACAGACGCCGATGGCGACGCATGGCGGCGCGGATTCCACAAGAGACGGCGCTATTGATGTGGAAGGGAGCCGAGAGGAGGCGGCCCTGGAGGAGACAGAGGGTTGAACGCGGCGGCGGCCGCGAGGAGCAGAGTCCGACGAGGAGGTGGAGGACGTGGTGGATGCCGAGGAGGATCGCTGCCGGGTGCGAGTCGGGCTAGAAGGGGAGGTGGAAGGGGTAGCGGTAGAACCGAGGATAGTGATGCTAAAGTAGGACGGCGTAGAGCTGCTGGAGAGGGGGAAGGGGTGGTTGGCGCGAAGTGTCACGGGCGTGTCAGCTGTCCCTTGAGCTTTTGTGGAGTTAAAATAGAGGGTTAGTTTTTTTATTTTTACTTTTTTTAAATCCGCCTATAATTATGTCTGGGAAATCCGGGGAAGGGACTTACGGTTGTATCTGAAGTATCGCCCGTTGATCGCGATGCCTGCATCATCGCAGGGGTCGTCAAAGTCGGGCCACCGCAGCATCATGGCGGTCGGCGCCTTCATCTCGGTCGTAAAAGCCTTGGGCGAGGACGAGCTGTGTAGCAGGCGCTGGAAAGCTTGGTTCTTGGACTGACTCACAATCATTTGGAGCGTCCAGCCGTCGTCATCTACGACATTGAGCGAGTCGGCGAGGTCTAGCTTCTTCTCGAACCGGTTCCACAGCTCGGCCGAGTCAGCCTCAACAGCCATGCGCAGCTCCTCGAAGCCGTCGGCGCGGGGCTGCAGGCGCGGGTTAGCGTCGAGCATCTGCCGTGTCAGCGCTTCATTGCACATGGCGGCTCTAAAGACGGGCGAAGTGCCTGTTGGGGTGACGATGCTAGCGCCGTGCCGCACGAGCTCCGTCGCGATGTCAACATTGTGCATCTCAAGAGCCGTCTGCAGCGCCGTGAGGCCGCCGAGAACGTCCCAGCGCTGCTCCAAGATAGCCCGCATGTCGTCGCCGCGTGTCTCGAGTAGCGCTGCGGCGACGGACAGGAAGCCGCCCTTCGCTGCCAAGGTCAGCGCCGTGCGTCCGTCGATCGTGGCAGCGCGGATGTTCGGACGTGCCGGGTGCTGCAGCAGGAGCCGGACCATGATCTCATCACCGCGCGCCACGGCGACTAGGAATGGCGTGAAGCCGAGGATATCGGGCACATCGACGGCCCCCAAGGCGGCTAGGCGATCGACGAGGGTCACCTGCCCCAGGGCTGCGGCGATAATCAACGGGGTGCAGAGCTTCTCGTCGCGGTGGTTGGGATTGATGCCCGGTAGTGACAGCAGATAGTTGACGACATCCAGCCTGCCTGGCTTCATGGCGAGATGTAGCGCCGTCGCACCGCGACGGTCCTCGGCTTCTATGTCCGCGCCGTGCTCGCGGAGCGCCTTGACCGCCGACAGAGACCCCCGGGCGGCGGCGAAGTGGAGGGGGGTGAACCCGTCCTGTCTGGTGGCCCCGTTGATGTCGGTGGAATGTTGGTCGCACAGCAGCGCTATGACACCTGCTTGGCCGCTCAGGGCGGCAAAGTGGAGGGCGCTGCGGCCATCGCGATCGACGAGGCTGGCATCGCAGCGGTATTCGAACAGCAAGCGAAGCAGCACCGCGCAGCTCTCTTCGCCGGGCTCCTCGTCCTCCCCGTCCGACACCCCCTTGACAGCCGCCATCAGCGGGGTCCCGCCCTCTTCGTCTTGGGCATTCACATCAGCCCCGGCGCGCAGGAGCAGACTCGCCGCCGCCACGGCACGGCCGGCACAAGCAAAGTGGAGGGGCGTGTGCCGCAGCCGCGACCGAACCATGGGGTCGGCCCCCTTGTCGAGCAGCATCTGTACAATTTCTGGGTTCCTGCACGCCAGATGGAGAGGCATCCGGCCCTTGGAATCGCCTTGGTGGACCGACGCCCCGTGTTCGACTAGGAACGTGGCCATCTCCAGCTTCCCGTCGAACACGGCATCGGCGAGCGGGGTGCGGCCTCGCCTGTCGCCCGTGTCGGGCACCGCTCCCCACTGAACGAGCATTTCGGCAATCGGGACGCTGTCAACAACCACGGCATAGTGGAGAAACGTGTTGCCGAGCAGGGTGCGCCGCTCCCGGTCGCCTTCGTGCGGAAAGAGCAAGCTCACCGCGTCTGGGCTGTCTGACAGGATCGACAAATGCAGCGGAGTCCTGCCGTCGGCGTTCGCTCGCGTTGCGTCGGCGCCCCTGGCCATCAGCACCCTGATGTTCCCGCACCGTCCATTCCAGGCCGCGCTGTGCAGAGGCGTGTCGCCGTCAGCGTTGGCGGCGTTGGCATCTGCACCGTGGTCCAAGAGCAGTGCAACCTCGTCCGGCCCGCCGGCCAGGGCGGCGACGTGCAAGGCAGTGAAGCCGTTCTCATCTCGCGCGTCGACGGCGACGTCTTTCTCCCGAAGGAGCCGCGCCAAGGTGGCCGCGTGGCCCGATGCCGCAAGATGCAACGCCGTGCAGAAGTCGGGCCCCGACCGTCCGCGCTCGCGTGGCCACTTGTTCGACGGCCTTGCTGCCGCCCTAGTGGAAACCGGCGTGTTTTGTATCGCCTTGGCGCTGCCGGAGTAAATGGGGTGGGGGTTTCTCGTCGTAACAGCGTTGATGCGGGCTCCGTTCTCGAGCAGGATGTCAGCCACCAATGTGTGCCCTTGGGCGGCTGCGTGGTGCAAAGGTGTCCAGCCGTTGTTGTCGCCGCGCTCCACCAGTGCCCGCTCGGCGCTGAGCAGCAGTCGAACGACGGCGGCGTGGCCGCCTCTGGCCGCTAGAGCTAGCGGTGTGAGGCCGCGCTGGTCCGTTTCCTCTGTATCGCTGTTCTGCTGCCTGAGGAGGTGCCGAACCACGAGGAACTGCCCGTCCGCAGCCGCTAGGGACAGCACGGCGTCTTTGCCACCGGGAGGTATACAGTCCGCACCGCTTGATTCCATGAGGAGCTTGACGACGGCTAGCCGGCCTCTCTTCGCCGCGAGCTGGAGAGCCGTGTGCCCCCCCGGGACGGCTCTGTCGCGGCAGTCGGCGCCAGCGTCAAGAAGAATTCGGATGATGTCGACCGACCCGTGCTCCGCTGCTAGGTGCAACGGGGTGCGGCCCCCGGAACTAAATACATTTACGAAGGACCGGCCCAGCGAAGCCCCGCTACTTCCAGCCCTGTGACAAGCAGGGTGGCCAAGTAGCGCGCACACAGCCGGCCGCTGTCCCCGGAGACATGCCAGGTGAAGGGGCGTGCTGCCGTCAGCTGTCCTCGCTGTGCTGGCGCATGCCCCTTCGCCGCTGAGCCGGCTCGCCAGGTCCGAGAAGCCCTGCATCACGGCCACATGGAGAAGGCTGTGGCCGGTCTTGTCGACGTGGCCGAGACTCGCGCCTCGCGCCTCTAGCCTGGAAATGACGTCGTCGTGGCCCCACTTGACGGCTAGCGAGATTGGGGACTCGGTTGCGGCATTGGCGTGGTGGACGTTGGCCCCCCGCTCCAGAAGTAGGTCCACGATCCCGCCGTATCCATGGACCGAAGCCGTCGCTAGCGCGGCGAATCCCCGAGGCGTTTCCGCTTCCAAGTCCGCCTTCAGCTCAGGCCGGAGCAAGATCCGAACGATGTCTTCGCACCCAGAGATGCACCCGATGGAGAGGGGTGTGCGGTCCTCGAGTCCGCGCATGTTGATGTCAGCCGCCGCGCCGTGGCTGAGCAGGAAATCGAGCACATCACTATGCCGCCCCAGCGCCGCGTTGAACAGCGCGAGGCTGCCGTGTCGGCCCGATACGGTGCAGAGGAACTTCACCGTGTCGAGGTACCCCCTCAGCGACGCCAGATCTATGGCAATGTCCATGTCCTCAGCGCGGTAGCTCGCGCCACGTTCACTGACCAGCTTGAGCACAACACCATGGAGGCCAAACTCGGCAGCCACCTGGAGCTCACGGCCATTCTCGGTAAAGCCCGCTGGAATGTCGCAGCTGTGCGCTTCGACGTTGTACATGTCGCGCCACAGCCTAGCCACGTCGTGGCAGCCCAAAAACCGCATCACGAGCCAGTCGAGGGCATCGTCAACTGTGGATTGCCTGTGGTAGTGTACTGGCCAGAACCGCGCCGCATACCTCGCAAACGCTACGGCTCGCCGGGTAATTACACCCTGCTCCCCTTGGGTTCTTCCAAGGACTTCCTCCAACTTCCCAGAGAGAAAAAGACTCAAGAAGTTAAGGCACCTCTTGGCGATAGCCGTGTTCTGCTGCCCAGCGGACCAGGACCACGGCCCGTCCTTCTGGCCAAAGAGGTATTTCCGGAGGGTGCTGTGGTGTATACGGACGTAGTAGCTGCCGGGTTGAAACAAGCTCGCGCCCGTACACAGGTCCAGATCGCGTCGGATGTTCGTCGGGCAAGCGTCGGCGAACGCCGCGACCGCAGCCTCCAAGTACCCGAGATTGGGCTGCTCGTCCAGAGCGCCAGCCGCTATGGCCGCGCAAAGCTCGGCGTCATCAAGGGGCCTCTCCGCAAAAAGAATCCACGAGAGGGCCTCACGCGTCAGGTTGTGGAATTCGGGGTCGCTCCTCTCAAGAAGGTGGCTGTAAAGATGGTCGAGACCGCCAGGAACGCTCCTCACATCTCTGAACAAGCTGGCGAACAAGGACTTGCTGCGGCTTCTGGATAGCACACGGGCTGCTACAGAGCTCTCCGAGTAGCTTAGATTCAAGGTCTGGAACCGCTGAATGATAGTTTCTCTGAAAGTTTCGTACTCGGGACGCTCAACAATAACCTCATCAACGATCCGGTCGAAGAATGCCAGTCGAGCATCGTCCTCGTCAATAGGAATGTCTAGGCAGATGTGACGATATTTCCAGTCGCTGCCGAACCTGAGACCCGAGTTGTCGTGGTCTCCACTCAGGACCAGCTTCATCGGTACGTGTGCGGCTGTCGCTAGGTCTATGACCTGCTGAACAAAAGGCAGTGGGGATGGCTCCCAGTCGTCAATGCCGTCCATCACGAGGATGATCTCATCGTCAAAGGGAGAGCGGAGGAGAGTTTTGAGTGTTTGTAGCAGCATCGGCGTGCTCGTAGTGCGCGTGTCTCGCATCCTCCTCCAGTAATCATGGATGCGGTCGATCAGCTCTAGCCGCTGTGTGAGAAGCTGGAAAAGCAGCATGGCTGCCATCGGCCGAACTAGGCCGGCCTTCCTCCTTGCGTCTTCGTGGAAGAAGCATGCGAACAATCGATTTGCACCACCTCCTGGGGCCGACTGTGGTGAGTAGAGAGTCTGGGCAAAAGAGCTCATGTAGCAAGACTTCCCTGTGCCCGGACTGCCGGAGACGTAAAACACCCCAGAACCCTCTGCTGAGACCCAGGCCTCAAAGTCCTGTCGGACCCAGGACTCCCCGATTTCAGGAGGGTATTCGTGAACATCCCACAAGTAGAACCCCTCCTGGAGGCTCCACAAATGATAAAGAAACCGGATGCAATCGTCGCCTAGGAGGCAGAGGGTGTCAGTAAACAGGACGAACCAGAATAGGGGTGAGCATACCTGGGATCAGGACGAGGTTAGGTTCAACCACTTCCTGAAACTGAAAGAGAATGTCGTCGGTCCAGGTCGAATAGGTGGTAATAGACCGAAGGTCTCCTTCCAGCTGAATGGTCTCGATCGGTTTACCGGCGAAGGAAGCGTGCGGAAACTGGCGCAAATGCCATTAGTGACCGTCAATCTTGCATATTCGTTCGATCTAATTCGGGGGTTGCCTACATGGTTCCGAAAATACGGGAAATCCCCCTTGGGCGAAAAGCTGACGATCCTGTAGCGCTTCGAGATTCGGTAAAACTCGGCCGATGTTCTCTCAATGGCCGCGGATAGCGAGCTTAGCGATGTAGACATGCTGCCGGGCAGCAATCTTTGTTTAACATCCAGCAGAAGCAGAGCAACCTCGTCCCACAGGGCCGGATTGTCGCAATGGTGCGGCGTCCCAAAGAAGACCTGGCGCCATTAGCCCTAGCGCTCAAACATGGGTATGTAATGCTATGCACATGCAGTGAGGGAGGGGAGGGGGG
>Ga0247758_1002254_pt1 | contig 11043 bp, 15 predicted proteins | sample UWRJL156409C4_FD_180950 | JGI IMG/M metagenome (GOLD analysis project Ga0247758, IMG submission 180950) | Plant litter microbial communities from Arlington Agricultural Research Station in Wisconsin, United States - UWRJ-L156-409C-4 | ecosystem: Environmental > Terrestrial > Plant litter >... | reverse complement strand
AGGTGCCCCGATCGGCCTTCACTTTTACCTCCGCGAAGCAGATGCCACAGAGCCCGATGCAAATGCGATCCAAGTGAGTCCCCCCCAGATGAGAGAAAAGGAAGAAATGACCAACGACACCTTGTCGCGCGAGCAATGAGCGGGAAGAGAAAACCTCGAAGAAACAACCACTAATATCTCCAGCAGCTCCTATCCCACGACGTGGAACCCGCAAAGTCAAGGCTCGATGCCACACAACCCCGGAACGGCCTCATATCCTACCGCCGACCCGTACCACCAGCAACAACAACAACAGCAACAAAAGATGCCCCTCTCCGGCGCACCAACATTTACCACTGAGCCCCAAGACCTCCAGCAAACGTCGATGCCCTCGGTCCAGCTCTCCCTCGTCTCCTCCGACCACTCCCACTCGCACTCCCAGCCGCCGCCACCAATCCGCACCCAATTCGCCACCTACACATCCTCAGCGCCGACACACCTCTCCCTCTCCGCGACAACCGACGCCTCTCTCAATGTCCCCCGCTACGTCGACTCCAACCCCCGCCCCTCCAAGTCCCCGCGTCACGCCTCCCAAAACTCGGCGGGCTCCCTCTCCGCCGACACCACCTCGGGCGAATACCGCTACGGCCCGCCGTCGTACGTTACCCCCGCCTCGGCGGACCTCAGCCCGCAATCTGCCGTCGCACCACAGGGGCAGCAACAGCAGACATACAGCGCTCCCCCCCCGCAAGGGCAAGAGGCGGGCACGCCCGTCACATCGAGCGCCCCCCAGTCTGCTACCGGCGGAGGCCCCCCAAGGGATTACTTCCCGCCGTCGCAGTCGTGGACAACCACAGCAGGAGAGCCGGCACCGACATACGGTGCGGGTGGAGCACAAGGTCCGGACAGGCCGTATGCGTATCCGAGTAATGGTGGCGGGCCGAAGACAGAAGGTCATGGCCATGGGCATCCGGGCGGCGCGCCCGGGGGGTATGGCGTGCAGCAGCACCACTACGCGTGGAACGCGACATGAGAACGCCGGGATTTTGACGAAAGACGAAGCAGTACAGTCGCAGTTGTTAATACCATCGGGTCGGAAGAGTGACCGACTCGCGAGAGGAAGAGTCAGAGAATGCGTCGACCGAACCCGCGTTTTGGCGTTCGGGGTGAGCGAGGTGTCGTCGTTCACCGCCGGTTCTCTTTCCGGAAGCCAAGTCGACGCCACATCCCAACGGCGCTCCGCCCGTTTCGAGGAAAAAAACCAAACCAAACCATGCCTAACCCGGGAAGAAAGAGGATGAGCTCAGAGAGAGAAATGACCCGAAGCGACAGATGAATCCGACAGCACGAGAAACATGACGATGTCCCGAACCTCTTATTATTCCTTCTTCGCTTCCTACTGTATATTAAGCACCTTTACAATTCTTCGTCTCACCTTCGCAGATTGAAGCATCCCACTCACATCCTTCTTGTCGCTCTCGTCCCTCTCGGTCGGTGCCTCTAATTCGATTCCCTTGGTCACGAAGATAAAAAACGGGGCGGAGGCTGGATGGTTGGCTTTTGGGGAGGTGGGAAAGAAACTCAATACGTTTTTATGGCAGGGAAGGAAGGAGCGGATGGGATGGACGGATTGGCGTGTGTCAGAGTGGCAGGCATTGAACTGTTTGTTTTGCCGGTGCCTTCTGGCTGGGAGGTTTTTTTTTTTACTTGTCGCGATTTTTTGTCCGCGTGTTTCTCATCTTACGTGTGTTTGTTGAGGATGCATAAATACCTATCTTGGCAGGCCTGTTTCGGATCGATACCAATGTCTTTTCTTTGCTTCTGGGGAGGTGTCCTGCTATACTCAAAATATTTGATCGTTTTTGTGTGTTACCTTGGCCGTTGATGATTGCGGAGCGGGTGCGCAAGCTGTGTGGGCTGCAATGATGAACGGAGTTATGTTGGCATCTTTGGCCTAAAGATTAGGAGGAAAGTGTGGCAATTTGTCTTGAGCGATTGGTCGTGTTTCTTCTGCGTGCATCAACGAAATTGGTTCCTGAATGCTGACGATTCTGGAGCGAATAACATACATCCGGAGACGGGGACTTGGATCATTGAAGAAAAAGACAACTTAATAATGGCTCAAACATTATCTACGTGTGTACATATTGAGACAAACCAGAAATGACATCTCGAACTCTAGTGAATGCATAAGCCTGAACTCTAGGTTGAACTCAGGACTTCTTTCCGTAGGAAGAAAACCCTCTTCCTGCCCTCCATTTCGCAGGTCATCGCGAACCGTTCAGCGTGCGCCCCTTTTTCGCTTCTTCACCTTTCCGTCTCCTGCTTCTTCCAAGGCTATCCAAGTTCTCATTAGCTTCTCCTCGCTCCAGTTTCGTGGCCAAATATCGGTATGTACCTTTTCGGAGAGAGCACTTCTGCGCGGCCATTCTTCCATAGCAGTTGGCACATGAACCTTCGCTAGGCTTACGATAATCCGAGCTGTCGGGCACAATGCACTCAGTTCCCGGGCCGCGATGATTGTTGTTAGAACAAGGCTTGCAGAACTCCTCGTTGGAACTCTTTTCAAAAATCATCATGGCAATGGCCATCTCTTTCTGCTTGGTATCTAACACCTCGTCCGCGGCAGTGGGAACACCAAACGAGAGGTAGGTGACAGGCTTCCACCAACAATGTACCAGCTGGATATCCAAAATTTATTGTTACTATTGAGAGTCATCCTACGGTTCGAGGGGAACGGTCTTTACCTCCTTGTTCACCAAATAATTGATGACGAAGTCATGCTTCGTGGCGAAAAGTCGTCTCAACATCGCTTCAGTTACCTTCCAGTCCTCCGCTATATCCGGGAAGTCATCGGCAACGTTCATGAACGGAACTTTCTGCCCCTCGTCGCCCATCATATACAGCACTGCCAACCACTGATCCGCTGTGGGTTGCTCACCGTTGAAGCGCATTGCTAGTGATCTGATCGAAGATGCCGGTGAGAATGGCCACTACCACTCCGTAAAAATTGCGATACTAAAACCACAGGCCCATCGGACCCTGCAAAGGCTTGAGGTACCGTTGTCTGGGCTGCCCCGCTTGGTGCAAGGTTGAGACGCGACGCCATTCGCAATGTTAAGTCTTGGCAGCTGGCAAACAGCCCAGTCTGTCGGCTCCGGCAGCCCCGCTCAGATTGGCCAAAATTCGGAACCCAAAGCGCGGCCCCCGTCAGTGCTCATGCAGCAGCTCGCCGACTTGGACTTCGGTGACATTTCTCCAAACCCCATTTACTCTTTCTCCACACCTCACACCTCACAAGACATAAAAAAAATGTTTGAGGTCCCCGACGCAAAGCGGTAAGTCAGCCACAATATGGGCCGTGCGCCCGGACTCTCTCAACGCGCAAAAATGCTAATTCGGGAGCAGAGTGAGGCGGCAAGATCTGTTCGACTCAGCATCTGAGCGGCACTCAAGTGTCGATGAGGGCGACGATAGCGAGGTGGCTCAGCTCCGGGAGAAGCTGAATGCCCGTCTCTCGAATTTACTCGCTGTCAACTTCAAGGCTGGTCCTGGAGGTGACGGCGGCGTTGATGTCGTCATGCAAGAAGATGGGGACGACCAGCCGCCAGACGAAGTAGAGTTCGAGTTCCGCCTGTTTTCTACCTCGGCGCCCTCTCAGAAAATCGCCCTTGTTGATGGAGACGGCCGTCACGAAGGGCTGGCCATCTCGCAACGGCCACTATCATTCTATGTAAGAGGGGAACTGTCGCCAGAGGAGATAGAACAGTTCCGGGTTGCGGCCGTAGAAGCCAGCGATATTGTTGCCGAGGCACGAAAACGAGCTTGGGGCCTGGAGGTCCCATGGAGGGTCGCTAGGATTGTGGTGTCGATGGGTCGCAAACGGGGAGATCGTGCTGGCGGCCTCTCAGCGGGAGTTACTGGACCAAAGGGCACAGACGAAGAGCCAGCACGGAGGAAACGGCCGGGGAAAAAGAGAAGAATAGCTCTCAGAATCAAGGAGAAGGCCAAAAAGGAGGAGGAGATTCAGAAAATGACCAAGGAGGAGCATCTACGAGAAAAGAAGAAGAGACTGAACAGGGAGAAAAAACTGAAGCGCAGGCAGAAGGAGAAGGAGAAAAAAGTGGCTAGTAAAGGAGGAGCAGAGGGTAACGATGGTGATGAGTCGCCATCTGAAGCTGACAGCGAATAGTTGCAGCGTCATGCCTTATTAGTCGGGATGACAAGGTGAGCTCCGCAAGAGCCCCAAAGCTGAACTCACCCGAAGACTGTGTTCACGGAATCGGAATTTGGAAGTGAGGAAGAGCACTCAAACACTGCACCCAACTACGCAAGTGAGCTGTGCCTGATACCGTGGTATGCAGCCCTTAAAAATACCCGGCTGGTGTCTCAACTTGCCCACCTAACACAAAGCCATAGTATCCGATCTCGTGTGCTGCCGTAGAACGATTCTGGAACAATGGAAAGGATTAGAGGCGATGGTTGCTTTCCGGGTTAGGGTATCTCGGGACAGCAGGGGTCTGATGCGGGTGCGCCCCTGCTTGTAACACTAGCCGCATCCTTGCCGCCGTGAGAGCAGAGCTTAGTGGGACAACCATCTAGCGATTTTCTTTCGAGCAAACGTCCTTTACATCTCCTCTGCACATAGAAGATAGGCCCTCCGACGAATTTCGAACGCGCCGATATACCCTTTTATTACGTATTCCATACGAGAAAACAATGAGCTCGTCTTGCCGGCAAGCGCCCACCTCCTGAACGCAAACAACTTGTTTTGCCCCGCCAAATCGGCAAGCTTTAAGGTATCACGCAGCACAATGAACGCCCTGTGGTCCTCGCGAGGCTCGACCGACGCCTCGCAGCCTGTCAACAGGGTCGCGGATGCCGCTGATATTGGCGCCGACGAGATCGTGCTCGATAACCCCTCCTTGGACAACAGGCCGAACAATGGTCAGGGCGGGCCGCCGCGACCGCCACTCCAACGCAACATGCCGTCGCAACCACCTCCGGCGGTCCCTAACGCCCCGTCTTCTACCACATCCTCGCCCTTTCCGCCCCAACAGCCCGGACCGGGTCAACCTCCCGATTCACTATCTCTCGCCCAGCTCCGGCGCATCGTCGCCGAGTTCCCACGCACAGAACCTATTGCCTACGACTATGTCTACGCTGACATGGGCCCCCCCGAGGAGGAGATCGACGAGTGGTTCGTGTACAACTTCTGGCAGTGGGTGCGTCTTAATGCCGCCAACCGCGCCTTTCACAGCGCCTGGGGACGGATGTTTGGCCAGGACTACGGATGGGACGACCTCGGTAAGGAGGCACACAAGAGGTTTGTGGCGGGTGCGCTGAACGGGATCCGTCTACGGGATAAGACTGCACGCAGCGAGGCCATAGGGACACTAGTATATCTGGTGCTTGGGCGATGGACGGAGTCGGTTCGGCACGCAACGGTTCCCAGCCTCAGGAACCCCAAAGCCAAGTCGGCGGCTACCAAAGTGCAGATGGCGGCGATCACAGAAGGGGTGCAATTGCTGTCGGACTGTGGAGGTATTCCGTTGGTCTGGGGCGCACTGAGAGATGCATTCGAGCCATTCTGGTACGTATCTATGGGATCATTATTGGCTGTATGTGCTAACACGAGCAGGTCCGACGATGCCCCGCAGAACCTACAGGTACTAACTGAGGAACTAATTCACTTAATGACGATCATGTACATAGTTGTGCAAGAGACGCTGAATGACCCCGAGGGAATGGCTTCGGTTCAGTCGGAGCTCCTTGCGCTCAACCCGAGCCTCGTGAAGTTCATGCTTCACGCGACCGCAAAGCTGAGATGGGACGAGGCCAACAGCCTTCCCCAAACACAGGTAATATTCCCGTTGGCCTGGTGAAGAGTACGACGCGCTGACATGAGCAGATATTTCTTTTTTTCTGGAAATCCATCTTGCTCGTTTTTGGAGGCTCCGAGGCGATCGCGGAGACGAAGGAAGCCACGAGGGAGATGCAAGGAGAAGACCCGGATAAGGAGACTATCTCAGCATCGCCGCTGGATTATCACGTATTTCGACAGGAAATCACCTCCAAATACCCCGCCTATATCCCACCTCGACCTGTCATACCCTTGGAAGCTGAGCAAACGTCTATCCTCCCCCAACTGCATCACCACCCCATCAGGAACAATGGCGCGAACGGCATCCTCCCCGGGCCTCCTGGACAGAGCGGGGGAGCTTCCATTTTGCACCAGCCTGTTCACATCGCAACACCCGCGCCCTCACCCCCGCCAAGTCCTGGCGTCGGCGGCAAGGGCGGAAAGAAACAAAACTATCAGACGAATCAGAATTTCCCTTTTATGTACCCGCCTCTTGATGCTACGAGCAACAGCGCGGGCGGCAAGGGGGGCGCTGGTTTACAAGACTTCCTCGTGGGAAGGAGGTGGGAGGGCAGCGACGTACCGGCCTCGATTCTGGAGGCCGGCGAGCTGTTCTCGAAGAGGGTCAGGACGACTCGAGCTACACGACAGCTCTGGGATGAGCGGGAGAAGTTCCTAAAGTTCGAGCGAGGATGGGACGGTGCAGATGATGATATTGTCGACGAACTGGACCTCTCATCGCTGACGCTTGAGGAAAAAGAGGAACTGGGACTGAAAAGATCGGGAGCCGACGACAGGGATTCAAAATCACCCCGTGCAGAAGTAGACTACGGGCCTCGGGGGGTCGACCCGCGCACAAAACGACGGCTTGATGCAGTAGAGGATTTTTATGCAAGTAACTTGACCCCTTTACTATCGCTCGTTGCTAACGGTATTTGTAGAACGAGGCATTGCCACATCTTCAATCACTGGTAATCGTTCTGCTGAAGCAAATAATGGCAATCGCAACCAATTTGATCAACATACCCCCTGGTCCGCCGCAAGGGGGTGCTGGTCAGAACGGGGGTCGGGCGAACGGTGGTCCCGGACTCAATGGTCTAAACGGCAAAGCAGACCCGGCATCACCGTCAGACAGCGACGTGGATGAGGCGAGAGGGAGAGAGATTGCGGCCAAAGCAGTAACTGGGATATTGATCCAGCTGCTGAAGTGGTTCAAGCTATCGCGTATGTTGCCCCTTGAGGCATAGTCTGCGTCTTGTTGCTAACCTTCGTGAAATTGTAGATGTCCTCAAGTTTGAGTACATGACGCAATTGTTGCTGGACTCAAACTACCTCCCCTTGGTGTTGAAGCTATTTGCTCTACACGACGTCCAGCAAGTCGTCGAGACAAAGACCGACCGCATCGAGCACAGGTGAGACGATTTCTTGCAAGGATTTACCCAGGCAAATCCACTCACAACTATATCTAGCTTCTTTTACTTTTGCGGTTCCCGCGCAGGCGCCATCCCCAACATGACTCTCCCTAACACGGCAATCACGGAATTCGAAGAAGATGAAGACGAGAGCGAGGAAGAAGACGACGACGCCGCACCGCCGCCTATCAGGCGCCTGCGGTCACCGGACGCCGATCCTGCCCCTGTAGCTGGGCTCTCAGCCTCCCCGCAATCTAACCAGCGTCCCGAGGTCGATGAGCTCGGCTACCCCGTCAACCCCCTCCCGAAGGAGCCCATCACGGACTTCTCGCGCCGCAACTTCTTCTCCCTCATCAACTACCTGCGCGTCATGCAGAAAATCTGCAAGCACAAGGCCCATCGAAATTTGCTCATGGTACAGTATAAGAGCTCTGGCATCCTGCGCAAGAGCCTCAAGGTCCCCCAGCAGGAGTTGCGTCTATACACCCTCAAGCTCTTCAAGAACCAGGTCCCCTACTGCGGCCGCAAGTGGCGCCAGAGCAATATGCGTGTCATCACTGCGGTGTATTTGCACTGCCGTCCTGAGCTGCGCGACGAGTGGCTCGCCGGGTCGGATGTAGATGCTGAGGTTGAAGAGGCACTGCCGCTTGAGCAGGCACTAAGGAGTCTGACGCATTGGTTCAACATGCGGCGATACCCAGATAAGATGGCTGCGGAGGTGCGGCAGGCGATGAGAGAGGAGCAGGACTTTTTTGTGAGAGAGCTGGATAAGCTTGACCTTAACTGGGCAGAGGTTGAGGGAGATGACGCATCGGTGAGGTTGGATTGGGAGCACGATGGCGGTGGTTGGGGCTAACCTTCGAAAGGGCCGGTGAGTATGAGAGCATGTGTGGGTAAAAGGCATTGTTTTGTTGGTAGACTGCGATGAATCGGATGTAGTATAAGTGGTAGATGACTTTGCTCTGGAATGGGATTGTAGCGAATGAAGGCTCTTATTCCCGTCATCTGTCAAGGGAGTGATGTCATGGTTATGGCTCTGTCGAGATACTTGAGACATCCAACCGGCTGTTACTTCGATGTGGTGGGAAGAAGATGGTCCTGCAGGAAGTTCTACTACCTCCTTTCTCTGGATATTGCAGATCTAACGTTAACTGACTCCGTGATACGCAAATGTGTGATGTCATTGATAATCCGTGTCGTTTCTTCGTACGAATTACCGGGTATTATTACCACCTATGATATGTCATGAACCTGAACCCAGCCAGGCCTAATAATGAGACTTTTTGCACTCCACGCCGTACTTTCGGCGTATTACTTCCTCTCATACCCGCTCGTACACACCATCGGAGTACCGGTAGTTCGCAGGTGGGTATTGCGCAAGCGGGACATCGTCAAATCCTTCCGTTGCCAGCCTTGCGTTCCCCCTTCCTGGGGTAGCGCCGATATCATGCCCGCCGTACCCAAGGCTATCGTACTTGGGCGCCGCGCCTCCGTACGCGCCGTCCGAAGTCCCCACACGGGTCTGCTCCGTTGCGTAGCTATCTCGTACATCGTCGGGTTGGGCGTGCTGTGGCAAGGCGTTGGGGTTATATGGATCCACAGTATTGGCACGATTCTTGCGGCTGAACAGGCCAAAGAATCCCCTGCTCTTTTTCCCGGAGCCCTCGATGTAGTCATTCGCGGGACTAGGCCCGAACCGGCTCTCTTTTCTGTGATGCCGAATAATCCCCCACTCTGCAAGAATGGAAAATAAGAAGAAGAATCTATCACCGAGATCGTATTAGCACAGCAGCTTCAGTAGTGAGAGAGGGGCACGAACAAAGCAACAACCGAGACCGCCAAACACGCCGTCTCCATCTGGCACGCCTGTCTCAAGCTCGGCAGCGCCGTCCACCCGTCTGTCGCGCCCTCTACAACACCCGTGCTGGCATCGCCGCTCCCAAACGGCGTATCTACAAACCCCGAGGTACACGAAGCTGAACCCCCCTTATTTGCCGACGCGACATAAATAAACGCCGCGGCGAAGCATACATCAAGCACCATGCTCAAGAACGAGGTAAAGGGCTTGACTGCTGGGAAGCAGCACACCGCGAGGATACACAGGGCCGTATACAGCACGGCAACGCCGGCGATGCCCTCGACGGCGCGAATCCATGTTGCTGTGGGGAGGCCGTGGTTTGCGAGTGTTGCGAGGAAGTAGGAGAATATAGCGAGGATGAGGGCGGCGCAGAGGAACTGGATGATGCGGAGGAAGAACTTGAGTGCGCGCAGGGCGCTACCCGTATGGGCTCCCATTTTCCTGATTGGGTGCGTAGGGTGTGTGCCCGGGGGATCCGGGAAGGTGTTGTCCCTCGTATGTAGGAAGACAAGTCCAAACAAATGGATACTATGTGAGTGAGGCTGAAAATAAGAAAGCAGGTGTGAGATTCTTAGATAGATGTGCCTGCATGCAGAACGCGGGATTGTCGGACCCTTAAGGGCTGTCGTCGTGTTCGTCACCTCAGGGTTGGCTTACACATGACACTTCCTCCTCCTTTTCAACCCAGCATTGCCCAGTTCGCCTCAAAGTCTGCCACGTAATAGCCCAAGAGGGCACGATTCTGGGGCAGATCTCAGTGGATGTGTCTTTGTCGTGGGTGCTGCGGCCCGGGGATGACGACCGTGTTGCGAAAGACCGCCCCACGACGACCAATCGCGGGGCCTCCCATGACATCACTGCATATCAAGGGTCCTTTATCGGATAGCTGCGGTCTGATTGGATAGTGTGGGAGCACACCCCTGGCTGTTTCAGCGCCACAGCTCAGCGTGTGGCGGTGCTGTCAATGAATCCCCAACCTGCGAGGCTCCCTCCCGAGGCACTTCATCAGAACTTCGAGCATGGGAATGAGGTTAGCATACGGGTTTCCTCCAAGCTCAAATCTACGTTATATCGAACTCCCCATCCTATATGCGTGGCCACATTTCGTGCAGCATGACCGGTCCAGTTTCCAAAACGCCCTCAGAAATGCAGCAAGACCAAACATTATAAACAGCGGAGTCAGGGAAGCCGGCCGTCCCAGATTTATGTAGCTGCGAGATCGGCGGAGCGACGGATCCCTGCCATTGTTTCTGGCCCTTGTTCCTTACTGCCGCCTTCGCAGTCCTCCTGACTCTCGTGGTTTACAAACACAAACGAGATGAAGACGATGCCGGCACCCACCCAGTACACCCAGCTCGAATATTGAGCGTATTGGATCATCTCGCCAATCAGCGAAAGTGGTATTGTTAGCGACAGCCCGACTGTGACTACCAGTGGCGTCGTGAGCAGCATCGCGTAGGCCCACGACATGTCGCTAAAAAAGGAGGCGATTGAGTTGGCCAGAATGATCACCCAGATTTGTCCCGTTGGTGGTAGTTCAAACTAATACTACGTTAGCAAGGATCAAGAGAGGAAACCCGCCTGGGGATGGGTGGCGGGCAAACTTACTGTTTCGATACCAGTAAAATGCAGTATAAAGAACCCTGGCCAGAGGAATACCACGTTGAACAGCCCGACCAGCCCAAAGAACAGCGGCATGTTGACCCGGTCTTCGTTACCCACCCGCCGCTTCATTACCGTCACATAAATGCCGTAAATGATGGCGCTAAAGAACGCCATTGCATCGCCAATAGCGATCTGCCCCGTCGTCTTGTGCGGGAAGTTGCCTCGATTATCGTCGTTTGCACCTGTGAGGTCGACCGAGGATATAAGCACCACGCCGGCCAGTGATGCCACGACCCCAACAAGCTTCCGCACCGAGAAGCCTTCAA
>Ga0247758_1002253_pt1 | contig 11051 bp, 10 predicted proteins | sample UWRJL156409C4_FD_180950 | JGI IMG/M metagenome (GOLD analysis project Ga0247758, IMG submission 180950) | Plant litter microbial communities from Arlington Agricultural Research Station in Wisconsin, United States - UWRJ-L156-409C-4 | ecosystem: Environmental > Terrestrial > Plant litter >... | reverse complement strand
GAATACCAAGGGCTCGATATGTCTCAAAGATCTCGGTGGCGCATCAGGCACCCTGGGGTCTAGCGGGAGCCATGACTGCAGGGTACTAGATCATAGGAGCTGGGCTCGGGCAGGCCCGCTCCCTCTGGACCGCATTAGGATCGGAGTTGTAGCAGACCGCACAGAGTGCCGCTACCACCGCGCTGCATGCTCCGGTACTGCTGGGGATTGGTGACAGACGTACATGGCGAGCAGACCTTCTGGGGAGACATCTCATCGGGGCGCGATGGCTCAGGGGTACATTGCTTGGGCGGTGCATGTGCAGGCGCCAGCCATGGAGCAGATCATCGTCCTGAAAGGGGTGTTGGGAGTGATCAAGGCCTCGATCAATCAGTCATCTGTGTAGCAGGACGTCGCCGGAAGCGTCGCTCCCAGTCTGCATTGACTGACGGGAGAGAGCATCGCGGAGAAGTTGCGACAGCGAGTAACGGGATGACAGGGGTGTGCTGTCTCAGCCTGCGAGGCAGCGTTTCAGCGCGTCAAGCGACAGGGGCTGGTGCAGTGTTACTCAGACACCGCAACTCGCGAGTTTCAACTGGCTGCTTCTCTCCCCGGACTGCGGACGACTTCAAATTGGAATTGTAGCCTGCAAGGGCGTCTGCAGATTCCATCTGATGATATGAGACTGCAGTGCGATGCAAGGGAATTTGACTCGATCGTCCGATGTCGACATTGACATGGATATAACATGCCAGCCTGCTCCTCATTGACGGCTGCAGCAAGGCGCTTCTTCATCAAGCTAGTCCATGACGACGCTAGATCGTTCGTGCGGCACTCAATGTGTGTTAAGGGTGACTAAACAAGCGGTGATGCATATTTGGTGTTCTGTCTCGTCTAATTGTCCATGAAGTCCCCGAGGCGGTTACCTTCTGGTTCGGCATTGACGTCAGAACCGGAAGGCGGTATCGAGGTGAGGTGATCAGCCTCGTAGAATTTTCAGAGCCGTCAATCCCGAATAATGTTTCGCTTAGAAGATATTGGGACAGAACAAGAGCCAAGTAAGAAGCCGTGAACCAGGGGAAGCAAGCTCGACAAGGCGTCTTGTGTGTGGCCAAAGTGCCGTGGACAGCATCGTGCCTTGGGCGTCAAATGCGGAGGTTCCTATGCAATCTGTCGGCGATCAATCATGCCAGACTTGCGGGCCGGCAACCGGCGAGCTCGGTTCAAGCAGAGTAGTCAGTGCCAGAGACTCTGCTCGTGTCAAAAGACCTGGCAGAAAAAAAACCTCCGACAGATGGCGGCATCGGGGAGCGAAGAAGCTGATCATATGCCGAGGCTGCAACTGTGAAGGTTACAACTGGGAAGGCGATCAAATTCCCGGAACACATGGCCGACCGCCAGCTTCTGGCAAGTGAGTAGCAACCATCGTGCCCTCCTTCCTTCCTCGCAATTCTTCCGTCACTGCCGGTGTCCGGAGAGAACATCAAACGCCAGATGGCCACAGTCAAGATGACCGGGTATTAACACGCGTGCCGACTGAGCCGATTGCGCCATTCTACTGAGGGCCTTCTATTGAGGGCCTCTGGACGCCGGCCGGTTCAGCGCCTCGGACCGGGTGCCCTCCGTGTAACCGCTCCCGACCCGAGCTTGGCCGGCATGTCTTACACAGGAAAACCTGGCCACATGCTGCCCCAGCCGGCTCGGGAATCCGTTGCAGGGACTCGGGCGGGGGCTTGTCGCCGGTTGCATGTGGTTTGTTTGCATTTGCTGATTATGTTGCAGCGCCCGTTATCACAAGCCGAACGCTTACCACGCTATTGCTCCGACAAATGAGAGCCACGTGGGTCGGTTGGTTTCTTCGAATTGATTTGCAAACACTCGTGCAGTCCAGAATACATCACGGGCTCACCTTGAGACTGAAGCGAGTAGGGTGTCACACGGCTAGCGCTAGCCTTTTGAGTTTGTGGTGAGGTGCGGCCTGATCACTGGGACGAATGCACCGCGCGACGGTCGAATATCCTGGGAAGAGCCTTGAAAGCATCTCGCTTTGCGCCGACGTCCTTGCTTTGACAAGCGCAGGTGCGTGGGGCCGGCCGATCGAGGCTGCAGTCCCACCGCGTGCTGCGGTCTAGTTACCCCCACCTCAGGCTATCCTACCGAATCGACAGTCGAAGGGCTCACGGCGGGAGCGATAAGGATAACTGTAGGGGTTCAATGGTTCGTCGTACGCTGAGGGATATTTCAAATGGCTCTGCGTGGGAAAATCGCTCGATGCGCGGTAAATAGAGAAGGAAAAAATGGTTCTGACATCATTTTGGGATCCCTGCAGATTTCCAATTCAGTGGAGGAAGGGGCCCGCTGGGTCGGCGCTGGGTCGGCGCTGAAGCTGTCTTGGGAGGAAGCCGAGACGGGTAAAAGGCTCGAAAAAAAGTTACTCACCACATCCCGGTTTTTGCTTATCTTAATCGGTGGTACACTGGTTGGCGCTGATAATCTTTTGTTGCTCTCTGACTCCCCTCTCCCCTTTTAGAATTTTACTCTACTGCTTTACCTTGTCTGCCACCGTCCAAAACCCACTGTCACGACAATTGAGAGTCGCATCTGTGTTCGGCGATCGCCAATTGGTCATGACGACCTCCTCGCGAGCCCTGAGCAAGCTCCCGATGTCCGTTGCGGGCATCGCACGGACGCAGCCTCAGACGGTATCCCGACTGCTCACACAGCCTTCCCGCCGCAGCATTGCGACGAGACCGGCGCTGAGCACCAAGCCGACGACTGTTGCCCGCCAGTTCCGCCGTGGCTATGCCGACGAAGCAGCTATCACCCCGACGCCCAAGAAGCCCAGGCGATTCCGAGTATGGCGGTGGTCGTGGAGACTGCTCAACCTCTCGTTGGTCGGCGGCATGGCGTATGTCGGCTATGGGATCTACCAGGACAGACACCCGGAGCCACAGATCGAAGTTGACCCGAGCAAGAAGACGCTCGTCGTCCTTGGTAAGCCTGGAACAACCCTGCGCCCCGCATTGTCGCGGTGCCCCTTTCCCTAACACAGCGTGATAGGCACCGGCTGGGGCTCAGTCTCCCTGCTGAAGAAGCTCGACACCGAAAACTACAACGTCATCGTCATCTCGCCGCGCAACTACTTCCTGTTCACCCCTCTTCTCCCGTCATGCACGACCGGCACGATCGAGCACCGCTCCATCATGGAGCCGATCCGGACCATCCTGCGCTCGAAGCGCGCCAATGTCAAATACTACGAAGCTGAGGCGAGCAGCATCGATCCCGACCGCAAGGTGGTGCGCATTATGGACAGCTCCGAGTTGCGGGGCGAGACGATTGAGACCGAGGTTCCGTACGACATGTTGGTGATTGGCGTCGGCGCAGAGAACGCCACTTTCGGCATTCCCGGCGTCCGCGAGAACTCCTGCTTCCTCAAGGAGATTGGCGATGCGCAGCTGATCCGCAAGAAGATCATGGACTGCGTGGAGACAGCCGCGTTCAAGGACCAGTCGCCCGAGGAGATTGACCGGCTACTGCACATGGTGGTTGTCGGCGGTGGCCCCACGGGTGTGGAGTTCGCCGGCGAGCTGCAGGACTTTTTCGATGAAGACATCAAGAAGCTGATTCCGGACATCAGTGATCGTTTCCGCGTCACGCTCATTGAGGCTCTTCCGAACGTCCTGCCCAGCTTCTCCAAACAGCTGATTGAGTACACCGAGAGCACCTTCAAGGAGGAGAAGATCGATATCCGGACCAAGACCATGGTCAAGAAGGTCACGGACAAGGCTGTCGAGGCCGAGGCGGTGGGACCCGACGGCAAGAAGGAGAAGGTTGTCTTCCCCTACGGCCTGCTCGTTTGGGCGACAGGCAACGCTGTCCGCCCCGTCATTCGGGACCTCTTGGGCAAGATCCCCGCCCAGAAGGACTCGCGCCGCGGACTGGCGGTCAACGAGTACCTGGTGGTACAGGGTGCGCGCGATATCTGGGCCATTGGCGACTGCGCCGTGGCCGGGTATGCGCCCACCGCTCAGGTAGCCGGCCAAGAGGGCAACTTCTTGGCTCGCTTGTTCAACAACATGGCGAAGACAGAGATGCTGGAGGAGAAGATTCGCGATCTTAGCGGGTCGCTGAACCTCAAGCCTGGCAACGCAGCCGAGATCTCTCGCGAGATTGAGTCGACCGAGCGTCAACTGCGCCGCATCAAAGACGTCAAGCCCTTTCACTACAGCCATCAGGGCAGTCTCGCCTACATTGGCAGCGACAAGGCTGTCGCCGACGTGAGCTGGTTCAATGGTAACTTTGCCAGCGGTGGTAGCCTTACCTTCCTGTTCTGGAGGAGCGCTTACTTGTCCATGTGCTTCAGCTGTAAGTGTTTTCCACTCCGCTATGATTGATTATTAGGTGCTGACCTCATGTGTTTGCAGCCCGCAACCGGCTGCTGGTCATCAACGACTGGCTGAAGTCGAAGGTCTTTGGCCGCGACGTTTCACGCGAGTAGTCTATGAAGCTTATTTCTCTCTGGTTTGTTCTTGGCGGCGGTGATACCGTGTTTTTGTTCCTCTTGACGGAGTCTTCGGGGCGGGCTGTGGGATACCTAATAGAATGGGCCTTCTTAGACTTGGAGCCGGGAACTAAATAGAAATGATTGGGGAGTGGGCGAGGGCGGTGATGAGGGGGCAGGAGGCATGCGGATGCTGTTTCTTCGGGCGAGTTCTGCATTTGTAACGAAGCATCGCTTTGTGATACCTAAATAGGAGACAAACATGCTTGCTATGCACCACTGTATCGACTGAGAAACGGTATCGGAGAGTGTGACGGTACGTCGGTCTGAGGTGTTGAAGGCCGAGGGTTAGGGTCGGATGGTTCAACTTCCACTCAGTCATCAAGCTCACTGAGCTGCGTGCCAAATAACCATATTCAGCGGAGACATTTATCAAAACGCCAGTCAATTCACACCTTTGACAGTTTCTGCCGGTGAAACTTACCGTCGGTTTTTGTTGTAACTGAAACGGCTACGATACGAGTCTAGATTGGGAGGACTCGTGCAGTTGGATTTTCAACACTAAAAATAAGAACGGCACTTACTCAAAATGCGCGAGATCATCACCCTCCAGCTTGGGCAGCAGGCCAACTACCTGGCCACCCATTTCTGGAACACCCAGGCAAGCTCTGGTCGCCCAACCATACCCAACACAGTAACCTGTATTACTGCACTTTACTGACCCAACCCTAGGAATCATACTTCACCTACTCTGAGACCGAAGAGTCCGCCATCGACCATGACATTCACTGGCGGCCCGGCCTCGGCGCCGACGGCACCACTGAGACGTTCATGCCGCGCACCGTCATCTACGACCTGAAAGGCGGCTTCGGCTCGCTCCGCCGCATCAACGCCCTCTACGACGTCCCCAACCAAGACAAAGCCCCGCCCCAGTCCTCCACCCTCTGGAACGGCCCCACCACCGTGCACACACAACCCCCTATCGAGCCCTCGCCGTACCAGCAGTCTCTCGACGCGGGCGTCACGCCCCCTACACTGACGACCGCTGCGGTGAGGTACTGGAGCGACTTCAGCCGTGTGTACTACCACCCGCGGTCTATCGTGCAGCTGCACGAGTATGAGCTTGCCTCTACCCTTGCGCCATTTGAGCGATTTGAGGCTGGCGAGGAGCTATTTGCGTCGCTGGACAGGGAGCATGATGTGCTGGATCGTGATCTGAGGCCGTTTGCCGAGGAGGCGGACCAGATGCAGGGGATCCAGGTCATGGCGGGGATGGATGATGCGTGGGGCGGGTTCGCGGCGAGGTATCTGGAGCGGTTGAGGGATGAGTATGGGAAGGTGGCGGTGTGGGTCTGGGGGGTTGAGGAGGAGGGGAGGGGGTTGTCGAGGGTGAGTTCAGTGCAGTGTGATGACAGGGGGGGTGAAAAGGGGTTTTGTTGACATTGGGGTTTGGCGTGGGTTTTAGGACAAGCGCCTCTTGCGACTGGCGAACAAGGCGCGCGCTTTGACTGAGGCGTACAAGCAAGCGACTATTGTGGTTCCGCTGGCGGTGCCGCGCCCCTTGTTGGGTTCGGTCGCGCTGGACTATTCCTCGCCGTGGCACGCTTCTGGGCTTCTTGCGGCGGCCATGGAGAGCGCCATGCTGCCGTCGCGGCTCAAGGACCGCGCCAACAGAGACACGCTGAGCGGCATGGCTGAAACGCTCAACGCCATGGGGAAGCAGAATATTGCCGGGCTGCAGATGAGCTTTACTTCTCCTGAATCCGAGGAAGACATAAGGGACCCCAGCCTCATCAAGCGAAGCAAACTCACCGAGGACGAGCTGACCGAGGGAGTCACCCTCGATATCCGATTCGCCCCTACTGATCAGATTGATTCGAGTTACGGCCGACGGAACGGCTTTGCCGATAAAAAGAAATCCAAAGTCTTCAGCCAGCTCATCGCGTTGCGAGGATATCCGCCTGCCGAGGACGACGAAGACACCGAGATGGACCAAGACGCAAGGAATATCCGACGGCGCCGAAACCCATCTGAGCCCATCACAAGAAGGTATAGTTCCCTGCACATACACCAATGCTTCTCCTAATATCCGGAACACTAACACGAGTTTGTTAGCTACATCTCGGATCTCCGCTTCCCTATTTTGGATAGCTTTCCCCAGATATTCCGACACCAGGACAACGGTTCGCCGCTTTCAGGAGACGTCAATATCACCAGCAGCCTCTCTACTGATTCGTCCGTATCGAACCGGCTCAAGCTCCTCAGGACGACTGTGGCGCGGTCCATTGGCCTCGAAGACCGTGAGACCATTGGGAATGAGCTCGCCGAGATGGCAGATGAATACCACGAAGGGTGGTCGAGTGGTAGTGACGAGGGAGATGATGACTAAACATGGATTGTGGCGGAGACATGATTTCACCACGGACAGGAACTTGCAAGGTCACGATTGAGATGACAAAAGATCCTTGTGATGCTCAAAATACGTTGACCGCCTAGACACCGCGTTCACATTTGCTGGAACTCGCGGCTGTTACATCTTTGACTATGTACAAGCAATAAATGCCCACATCAACACGCCATGTTATATACATGGGGAATGGGAAGCAAAGATGCGCTACATTCCGCAGGTGAGGCTCAATCGAGCCACCGCCAACTTGACCTTTCTCCGGTTGACCACTCGAGCAGCGATGTTTTCGCCTCCCTCAACCAGACACTGACAGTAGGATGCTGGTTCAACATTCCCTTCAGAAGCCACACCTTGAATGTAATCCACCCAATTTAATAAAGAAAGAATATAATGTTCAGATGGTGGTATCATGAAGCATGGCAGCCGACCCTAAACAAGTCCAGATCCCAGACACTGTTTCTCCTTCCAAGTAAAGTAATAACAAAGTGACTTTCAGCCCCGCCAGATAAGGGGGTGAAGCTGGCAAGAGCCTGAAGCGGTGGAGGGAATTGATAGTCGTGAAAAGGGAATCGGGTGAGTATCCGAACAGAAATATGCATGCGGGCTCTAGGCCCTAGGTAGGAAAACAGGGCGGTCGTCGGACCAGTTAAAAGTAATAGGGTGGTCTCGTTGCACACGAAACCATCCAACTGGAATGAGGGCATCAAAGACCAAAGTTCGTGTGGTTGTGGTGCGCTTCTTGGAGGACTAATAGCACAGTTAGCAATGAATTTCAGAAAACAGCCAGCAATTGTCATCACTTACCATGTAGGACATTCATTTGTCCGGCTCTATCCTCACAAGCAACCTGCAGCCCACTGCCGTCCACAAAGTCGAGGACGACGCTGTTAGGAAGCTCTTGGACCTCCATCTCAGGGGTATAGGGGGTCCTGAAATCGCTCAGGTGGTAGCGCTTGACAGCTCCCGCCTGATGATGTCTGTCCTTGCCTTGGACGGCAAGCGGCACGGCGGTTGCCCCTTGGACGGCACTCAGGATCAGAAATCCTTGGCTGTCGAGGCAAATGGTCCGACGCTTCCATAGGAGATTGTCCGGGAATTGTACGTTGACGTCGCCCATGTATGATATAATGGTAGGCTGAAGATACGACGTCGCTCCCGTGGCGGTGCTTCCCCTAGATTGGGGGAACCCCATGCCGGCAGCCTCGACCTCAGCATCCTCCTCTTCAGCCACGGTCGGAGAGATTGAAGGGGTGATGTTCTTCCTACCCGAGCTGAGCGAGTTGGAGAGTCGCCGCATGAACCGGGTGGCACGGCTGGCATTACTGCTTTTCCCTACTGTAGGGCTGGTTGGATTGGAACCACCAGACGCGGATCCGCTCCTCTTGTCACTATACCCGTTGACACTTCTACCCTCAGCCTCAGAGTCGCCACCCTCGGCCGTCCTTGGCGGGGGAGATAGCCCAGCGCTAGCGAGGTTAGTGGTAGACAACGCCACCGGTGATGTATTCTGCTCGATTGACGACCTACGGCTACCGATGCTGAGTCTGCGGGGGAAGATGCTGTTATGGTGCACTGAAGGTGGCCGCGAGCCGCCAGGCGACTTTGAAGGTGTGGCAATTGCCGGGGAGGCAAGACCGCCAAAGCCGGCTGAGATACTCAGACCTAAGTTGTCCGTCGATGGTGACCTCACGCCAAGCAGAGATTCGCGGCGGTCTTTGATGAAATCTTTGACTACCGTCAGTGATGATCGCCTGCGGGGCCTCGGGCCGTCAAAATCAGTATTTTCTGCGTCGGTCCCTTCCTCGGTATGTCGATCTTGCGACTGCGACCTACGCTCCTTCGAAAAGCGTCTCTGCAGCAAGGATTGTTTAGGTTCGGGCTGCGGATCTTGTGCCAGAGGGCTCGGGGCCAGAACAGCACTTGCAGCCTGGAAGGGATTCGGTGAAGGCGAGCGCTTTTGGACATTTACCAACAACGGCGACTGCTTCAGATCGAGGGGCTCAAATTCTGTGGGATCAGCTTTGAGGTCCGGGACCTTGGGAAATCGCTGGTTGGCATCACGGATGATCCGCGCTGTCACTTGGATTGACTCGGGTCTGCCTCTGGGTGGCTTCCCTCCTTCGAACATGGAAAGCCGGCTGATCATAGCCCCAGTCCTCTTGACAGACTCAGGAGAAGATTCCCCAGATTCCGGCGGCGACGGTGTCATGCCTCTTGGAAGTGAGCCCCCCCTGTCGGCCACAGATGGCGACCTCGATGGTTCCCTCCCGCTGGGTTTCCGGACCGAGAAGAACGTGGCGGCGGGTCGATCCTTTGAGGCGCTCTCCCCAGTGCCAGTGCTACTAGAAAGCTTCTCAAGAGCCTTGATGCGTTGCGAAATGCTAGATCCTATCTTGTTGCTCTTCGGTCGCAAATCTGCTGATGAGTTCTGTTGGGTGATCTTATGTAGAAATGCGGCGCCGGAGGAGACGGTTCTGGCCGAGCTTGTTGAAACATCGCCTGGAACAAGAAGAGGCCCGCGAATCGGGTTCGACACAGTCCTCACGATGCGAGGTGTGGACGACCCGCTTTCCAAGGCGGTGGCTGGCCGCTTTGCATATGGCTCACTGGGTTGGAACGGTGACATTGTGGATTTCGAAACCGTTATCGGCTTTGCCTGCTGCACTGTTGCGGATTGCAGCTCATCAATGAGGCCATCATCATCGAAGAGGCTGCTCACGGACCGACGCTTGTCTATTTCCGGGACTTCCAGATCGGTTCGGATCTCAAGCGTTTTTCGCTTAGAGCGTTTGGTCGACACCGATTCCGTGTCCGAGGCTATGTCGGCCCCGCCATCTGCCGTGAAAATGTTCTCTTCAGCCTTGACGTCATTATCGGCGTCAGATAAGTTCGTAACGATAGATGGAACTTCAACGGCAGCCAAACCCGGGCTTGTAGGTGATTTGTCACCCTGGGTGGAGAACTTTGAGACCGGAATGCGAATCTGCGGTGATTCGGGTGTCTGCGGCACAGACGGCTCGACAGATGCTTCATGCTTGCTGGGAATATTTTCTTTCTCTGTTGTTACTTCAGCTGCTGCGCTGATGAGGTCGAAATCGGCGCGCATCGGCGACAAGGAAGCTGCAGAGAACTTGGATATTGGCAGGGTAGAAACCGTTGGCACATTGTCCGTCAAAAGCCTCTCTGACGGCGCTGGTTCTGTGATAGCCTCGTTTTCACCCTCATTTCCGGTATAGAGAGCTTCACCCTCCTCCTCATCTGACTCAGACTCAGACTTGTCTGAGTCGGACATATCCAGTTGCCCGTCAAGGCTGTCGGCCTCTGCCTCGCGTGTTGTCTCAGTAAGCGATTCCTCTTTGATGATCGGCGATGGCTCAAGTGGCGGTAACTCCGACTCTTTAGCAGCAAGGATAGTTTCATCTGTTGACTCGGATAATGACGAGGCCTGGGTAGAGTCTCCGATTTCTGATGTCGCCAAAGGTGAGGTTGGGTGAGAGTCGGAGTGAGTATCGACAGATGCCTGGTCTGCACCAACATCGATCCCGATCGCAGAGTCAGCCTTTGTGAGGGAGCGGCGATTGCCCAGATGGTTATTGCCTTCGGCAGAAGCGTCCTCTGCTTCTCTTTCATCCGCAGATACCCCGGTCTCTGATGTTTGTTCCATAATACCAGGTGTACTTGGAGAAGACGGTGAGCCGGTGTCCGGCAACTCTGGCGAAGGCTGCAGGTACATCATCTTCTTTTTCTCCCGCAGCTTCATCGCTTTCAGAAGCCGCTGCTTCTCGGGAGTCATTGTGTTCTGTTTGCTTGGGGGTGGAGGAATCGGAGGTATTGCCAGCTTGAAAGAGGGCATACGCGTGATCTGGACAGGAGCGCCGCTGCTGGTATGCGGCCGTGCTGGTTCGCTGACGGCAGGAACTGGTTCAGGACTTTGCGATGGCACCGGTGGAAACGTCGTCTCTGCCTCCTCCTTGATCGGCGAGTCGAGAAAATCGTCGTCCTGGTCGCGTCGGCCCTTTTTGGGGGTCTTGGTGAGCTTGAGCCCCGCAGGGATTGTTGAAACTGGTCGGAAAGTGGCAGCGCCCGCCGAGGTTCGTGGCCGACCGGTCAAATCAGCTGAAGGGCGGGGAGCGAGCTTTACACGCAGTTTTCCATACGGGTAGG
>Ga0247758_1002252_pt1 | contig 11051 bp, 9 predicted proteins | sample UWRJL156409C4_FD_180950 | JGI IMG/M metagenome (GOLD analysis project Ga0247758, IMG submission 180950) | Plant litter microbial communities from Arlington Agricultural Research Station in Wisconsin, United States - UWRJ-L156-409C-4 | ecosystem: Environmental > Terrestrial > Plant litter >... | reverse complement strand
GCGATGGGGCCTGGGGCCAGGGGGGGGGGTTAGTTGTGGGGTTGGGAAGGAAAGGGGAGGGGAGGGGGAGCCGACCGTTGGGAGGGTAGTCCCAGGAGGGGGCGAGGAAGTATTGCTTTGCTTGGTTCGACATGGTGGTTGCTGTTCGGTGGGTGATGTTCAATTGCTGGAGTTGAAGAGCGATGGGGAAGGAAAGAGAAGTCACAATCATCATGATGGTGGGGTTAGTGTTAGGACCTTATAGTTTCAGTTACCTAGCTTGGGGTTGGGCTCTGGGATTGGCGTGGCGGGCTGTAGGCTAGTAGTTCTCCGTTCTTGCCACATTGAGTAGGGGCCCAATAGAGTCTGAGGCAAAGGTGTGAGTGCGCACGAAGGGACTTCTTCCCGAAGCTCTCTACTCTGGAAACCAATCTCCCCCATCGTCTTGGATACAAAACGAATCCCGCCCCTGGGGCGTTGTTTCTGAAGTAAGAGTCGCGGATGTGTTGTCCTTCGCTCCCATCAACTAGCCGCTGATTAGACTCTTCCACAACCTGGCTGCACTCGCCGTCCTCCGACCTCTGCCCCCCGGCACCCGAATGCTTTACGACCCGACCAACGTTGCCCACCCCTACACCATAGCTAAAACACTAATGGTCCGGCTCTGCGCTGTAGATATCGAGACCGTCGAGTCCTATGTCCACAGCTGGGCCCTCAGAATACTCTCCCATGATCGTCACCGGGCTCTTTGGCTCAACATGCACCCTCATTTCATTTTTCCAAGGCCGAAGACCAAGGCCCATGGACCACGACAATGATGCCACCATGACAGATATGGTTCCCGAAATATTCACCCGTGTGTTTGCTATCATGCGGGCCGTCCAGCGCGAAATGGCGAGGAGGTACTTTGATGAGATTGATTGCAATAGGGGGCAGCTGAAGGAGCTCTTGGGTCAGAATGATGTAGGCGCGGATAATTAGGGCGAGAGTGGGGGGAGCTCGGGAGGGGAGTTGGCGGCGTTACAGCAGTCTTGGAGTGAGCTGGCTTTGAATTGACATTTGGGTTTGACTTTGGGTAATTTGGGGTTGGTTGGAGGGAGGATTAGCGTTTGGGGGGCGACCAGCATGGAGCATAAAGAGATGTGGTTTCTGGGGTGCTTTGTGGGTGGATGAGTAATGGATAAAACAGCAAGCGATCAAGTGATGGATCCTGGCGCTCAGGGTTGCCATTGTCAGTTATGATCATCAAATCACTAATCTCTTTTCTCGCTTCTCTCGCCACCTAGCATCGTCAAAGAGCATCAACTCCAAGACGCGTAGAAACTGGCAGCCAGCCATCAACACCTCAAGGAAAGCAGCGCCAACAGCCATGGGAACTAAAACCAGCGTTGTCCAAACTCCCTTGGCCGAACAGAGGTCAAACATGGCTTGAATGCATCTCGCCTCTGTAGTGTAAGCCTCACCTGGATGTTGAAGGACTCGGAGTTTTCGGCCACGGAACCTCTGACATTGGCGGACGCATCACTTGGGTATCTTATCCTTCTGGGATAGGATGAATACAAGGCTGGAGAAAAAAAAAAGAAAAAAAGCTAACACTCCACTTTGCATTCCATACCTGATACTTTGATTGGTAGTTACAGCACAACACAGCGCCTTGAGAGGCGCTCGGACTCCCCAAAAGATTCACCTTCGCTGATAATGTACTCCACCAACTCCTTCTTCCACTTCTGCAGATCCTCCTCCGAAATCCCCGGTGCCGCGTCCAGTTCAGATACGAGCTTGGTGACATTCAGCTGAGATGCAAGCTCCTGGACAAACCCACGAACAACTGAAGCACAATCGCTGACGACGAGACTGTGCAACCCCGGGCTGACATTGATCATGATGTGTTTCAACATCCGCTTTGTCGTGTAGACGCGACACAGATCAATGTATTTGTAGAGAGGGAGAGGGAGAGGCGTGTTCCGTTCTTCAAAGGCCGTGACATATTCCTTTTTCCGTTCGTCGGCATAACGTAGATGAATCAGGATCACCCTCCCTTTTTTGGAAAAGTCTGCAGGCTCTTCCCTTCGTGGTTTCGAATCCTCCAGTCTCATAATGTGAAGTGGCTTTTCCAAGCTGAGCACGGGGTCGTCCAGAGTCAACTTGTCGCAAGCTCGAATCAAAACCGCTGCGTGGCCGAGGTTAAGACGATCGCTGCCGGACTGGCGAAAAAACCCTGCGCCTATCTTGAAGTAGGTGGATAGATTCCCCGGCTGGGGGCCAAGATACTTCCGGACCTTTTCCTTGTCCGTTTCTTTGGCCATCTTCACGTCGTTGGAGTCGACGCCCCTGGGCTCATCTTGGACCACACCCGTTAGACCAGTGCTCTGAGCGCCGGTCCGAGCCGACGCCTCTTGAGCTCGTTCACGCTCCTCCATCTTCTGGTGGTTGAAGTCCTTTTTGCCAAACGGACCCGCTGTTTTCGACATTTTCGTACAACACAACTGCCGCGAGATAAGCCACAACAAGTAGAGATATTAGGGTAAGAGCGTTGCACCTTGATCACAGAGACACAAACGTTGGTGGGTGCGGCGCTAATGGCAAAGTTGGCTGAGGGGTTGAGACGGCCACTTGTCCAAGGGCTCCCCGTACTTTGGAGACTATCAGTGCGTGTGGGTAGGAAGAAGGGCTGTTGTGTCTTGTGGAATTGGCTGGAGATGGGGGAGAGAGATTGACGCTTTTTGAGCTCAACCTGAACGGTGGTCGGGTGCGGCCGGGAAATAAAACCGCGCATCTCCACCCGGCCAAAAACCACTGCCGGGTCCGCATCCGATACACCGCCACAAAGCCGGGCACCGTTCCGCTTCCCATTCGAGGCTGCGTTGACCACAGCCTGGCGCCAAGACGCGGGCGGTGCCCGGCGGTTGCAGTCGGTCAGCAGTCGAGAACTGCCGATAAGGCCATGCGGGATTGGGGGTGGGTGAAGAGGGTTGCACGCTGCAGACGATAAGTAGGGTTGCCTTTTATTATCATTTGTTGCAGGCTGTCTCTGGCTGACCTTCGGCAGCCTTGAAAAGTTGACTCTGCCGCTAGGCAGAAATGGCGGAATGGGTCGGGTGCCGGCTCGCCCCGCATCGTTGCCGACTGCGCGCCGGGTTTGACCAAAACGTTTGGGCCAGCGTCATCGGAAGCCTTCCTACCTAGTTGCAATTTGGTGCACGGCTTGAGCCGGCCTATCCATCTGGCGGCTGTGCTGCAGTCTCCCATTGTCGAATGATAGACTGAAAGCCACTTTGCTCCATTCCCTTATCTTGAGGGTTGTGTTTCCGGGCGACATCCTCAGGGTGTGTCACAAGATCAAGCGGCCGGAGGGTATCGGCTTTGCCGGCGGTGAGGCTTCACCGAAATGTACCTTAGGCATTCAACTTTTCAATGGCTCGAGCTTGACGCTGGAGGGTAAAAGGGGTGTCACTTGGTTGCTAATGGTTCTGTGTGCTGCCCATCTTTCGTTCAAGCTGTCAGCTTGAGAATATTGCACATGGCAAGGCTCGCTAATATAAAGTCGAGCGAAAAAGTCAGGTGGTGCCAGACATGGGCATCTTTTACCCGTCCTGATCTGCCAGGGGTCTCACGGCGTTGAGCAGCCACTTACCTGACATTTGACACTTGTCTTTCAGTCCACTTGTGTGGCAGTAGCCCAGGAGTTTCCCAATTATTCTCAATCCTCTTCATTCTAATGTCGGCTGGTGGAACTTCGCTCCCCGCTGTTCCCGGTTCGGCCGGATCGAGCGAGTATGATCAATCTCCGGGCACCAAGACCCCTAACGAGCGGTGGAGAGGCTTGGTCAAGACAGTCAACTTCGTTATCCAAGTACTTCGTCCCCACGAAACGGCGAGGCGGGATATCTACATTGTGACTAGATCTCCAGCAGAGCTTCGCCCCTGGCCCTGGCTCTTGTTAGGCGAAAGTGAAGAGGCTGTCCTCCGCCCTCTCGAAGAAGCCATTCGTGCAGGGCAAGCTCCGAGCATAACAGAGCTAGCCGCTGCAGGGGTTAAGCATTGGTCTCTTTTTCTGGTTAGCGACAACTGGCGCTGGACGCTGTTCGAGATGGTGAAGTGCGGATCGACCATGGAACCGCGACGGTTACGAGATGACAAAGCCCCGGGTCGCATATCTGGGAAGTGCCGATTTTATCATGTTGGGCAGACGACTCTTGATGATGATTACATTATGAAACTCGGTACGTCTTTCACTCTCACACAGTTAGTAATTACCTCGGATACGCTCAGGGGCTAATTTTAGGAATAAGCCCAGGCCATCCCCCTTCGAAAGGGGGAGATCTATCACTTATTCCGTAACAACTGCCAGACCTTCTGCCGATTTCTTTACCTCTGCATCAGAATACCGTACAGCTCAAACATGGTCTTCGAGTCATTACATGCAATTCCCGATAAGTTCTTCGACGGGGTAGTACGACGGCAGCTCAGAGAGTTCGAGGCCATCTCCTTGTACAGCTGGGGAAAAGCCCTGATAACACCTCAAGTTCGGGAAGCGCTGCCCATGTCGGTAGAGATGTTACTCTCGGTGCTATCTCGGCTCGCGCTTGTTGCCTGCGTCATCTTTGTCTTGATGGGCTTCAGCAAACTGCTCGTTCTCTTAGTGATGTTCATAGCCGTCCGATACGCTCGGCTGAACGTCTGGAGGGTTCTGTCAAAGTATCTCACCACGCCTCCTGAAGACCTCTGTTGCATCCTCCATTTTGGAGACGGCAAATTGGATCTCCGGACAGAATTGATGAGGATCCCTCTTGGGCCTCTTGGCATTCTATTTTACCCTCCGACTTCAACAATACCCCTCTTTGATCCACAGTACGATTTCGTTCCCCGGTCCAAGCTAGCGGTGTCGTTTGAGCGCTTCTGCCTCTTCAGGCAGATTGAGGACGTCCCTGTCGGCTTTGACTGCGAAGACGTAAAAATGGCTAGCATGACTACGCTGCCGGACCCCGTGGAGCTCGAGAAGTTTCTCGCTCTTACCGACGACTCCCTGCAGAAAGAATACCAAATTGGTCTCGCTTTTCTGGCAACGACCGGCCACGCGGAAGTCGTTCTGCGTCACGGCAATCTCAGTGCAGGCCACGAGCGAACGAACCTCGATTTGACCTCACAGCCACCAATCATTTCCTCACGCAACTTGCTTGTGCTCGAAGACGGCGAATTGAAGAAGGCAAAAGACATCGAGCTACGGATACTCCACCTCCGCTATACCAACGGAGACTCTTCGAGCCTAGAGCTAGCTCTTGAAAAAACTCCGTCTGGCAATGTACAATATTGCCGATATGTCGACCTCTACCGCATCCGGACAACGGAACGCCAGCTCAGGCAGATCGCCCTCAGATCTTGTCCATCCCTGCATTGCATCCTGTTGGATGACTGCGCCACTTTCGCCTATAACTTCCTCACCGGGGTGCTCGATCACCTGGAGAGTCGCGGTTTGTTGTCCAAGACACAAAAGTCGTCGCAACGGCAACTCCTGCTGTGGGAAAATCATGTCATAAACGGGGTGGTAGGCCAGTCCGAGGTTACCTCGAGAATAAGCAGCACCGTCGCGAGCGAAATCCAGCACCCTCTTGCCTCCGCCACCCCGGGAACGTGATGGTGAAAGCCGCCTCAGAAAGGGGAGCGGGCATGTATGAGGAAGTAGACTGTTGAGCCAGGGGGGGGCAGATACGCAAGTGGACATCGGCAAGGGTTGCTCAATTTTTGCAATAGAAGGAGACTCTACTAGACAGGCACTAGAAACCGAACACGCTTCCTTGATACCCAACACATCTCCGAAACATTCTGCCACGTACCCTATGCCCCGGGGTAGTCGAGTCCATGGTCATGCCAGGCCAATATCCCACATATCCATCATGGTATTGGATGAATCCTTTCCGTTTACTGCAGTCTCCAGTTGCGTCCGAGAAAACTCCCATTTTATACGGCTGGCATTGGCGTTAATGTTTCATCGCCTCTAAGTAGCGTTATAGAGCGTTCACGCTGGTGACTCTTTCGTGATTTCCGATAGTTTTGAATGATCTCCCAGCAGGCGAGGAGACAGCTCGCTATTCCTGTAAAGAGTGGAAGAATCTGTCCAGCCGATCCAAAAGCCGTAGAGGTAACCAAGTCATTCACTGCAACCATCCTCTCGGCCGACACAATGGCGATGAGAGGCCCTGCCAAATATATCAAGAAGTAATGGGCCAGCCTGACGATAAACTGGATTGGCTGAAGAACCGACGAAGAAATACCGGGAAACGCCGGTTTGAGGATCCTCCTCAGCCACATCTTGAAGGAGTAGGCAGTTACGAATCGCGCAGAGAGAGGAGCCATCACGCCGGCGTAGTAGACGGCTACCAGTCTCGGGCCAGATCCAATACCGTCCGATAGGCTCGCAACATGGATGAAAAAGACGATGAGGAACGCCACTCCGCCAACAACGGCAAGTCCTGCCGCAGCACGAGTCCACACGTGGCTCCGGATGTCAAATACGAACAGCAAAGCCGCTTTAGCGCCACAGACGGGATCCGCCATCGAGTCGATGCCTCGCAGCCAATACCAAGCACCGAACAAGGTGAAGATGGTGAAGTACATGTTTTGGAACACCAGCGACAAGTCGGCGTGCAGTTCCAAGGTTTGCACGTCGTCTTGGCTGCGGAGCTCGGCTTTGTCGTCGTCGCGAATTTCCAAAATGTACGACTCTGCATAGAACAGGACGACAGTCAGGTAGTATGACATAAGATAATCGATCGAGAGTGCTGTGCCGTGAAAAACGTTGATCGCTGTGGCGAGGGCTACTGCCGACGCCAGGATGTTGGAGGCCGTGCGGACCCTCGGCCGCGCCTCGAAGCATTCGGAGTTGCGGAGCATGAAGCCGGCGGCCCATTGAAGATACATCCCGATCCTTATTCCAGTGCCGTACAAATCGATGTCGGTAATCGTTTCGCATTGGCCTTTGAACGCGAGAGCTTCAAACTGGCTGCCGCTGCGTAAAAAATTAGACGGTGATGACGTAGCGATTGCCGACGAGACAGCTCTTGGGAGGTTGGGGAGGAGTAGGCGCCACATAATGTCAGGAGAGGATGAAGGTATAATGCAAATTTGATTGCTAACAAAATGGTGAACCGTAGGTACTCATGGAGTTAGGGTCCGGGATGTAGAATGTTTCAGGTATACCTGGGGGATGTGGAATTTGCCCATAAGTCTTTGTGGGTTAGGAGGGTACGAAAATGGGATCTCTCGGCCCTAAGTGACGACCCTTGGGCTGGGGCGGCCTTATCTCTCCCCGCAGGAGGGACGGTGCGGAGATATTATAAGCACGGACTGTCGCACGGCGTGCTCAGCGTACTTGGCGTGCTTACTACTGAGCCCCAGGAAACAACTAAGCAAAGTGCTCAGTTGCTTAATCGTTCCCAGGACTGAGCAATAGAGCAGGGTACAAAGTACATGGTCATCCCAGTAGTATAAATACCATCATCGTGACTACGATGTGTAAGGGACCCTTCTGGTTCCTCACGCTAGTAATTTACTGTGTATCTGAGATCTACTGCACCTTGCACTAAATTCACGACCTTGTTTGAGAGTGTAACTATAAGCTGAAATAAAAATACTAAGCTCTAAAGAACAGAAACCCTAAGAAATAATAAAGCGTACCTTATAATAAATAACTACATACCTTGTAACTAAGACCTTTAAATCTTTAACTTTGAAACAATCTTATTTAAAGTATAAATAAGCCACATAACGCTCTAAAATAACCTTTAAATATTATAAGTAGACTTTAAAAATAACTTTAATTATAAAAATAGAAATATAAAGCTATTACGACCTGTACCTGGTACAGACTTAAAGGACTGGTCAGGTTAAGATAAAGCGTATAGCAGGACGCTGAAGAAGGTAGGCGTTCCAAAGACAGCTTATTAAGCTTGCACTACTAAACGGGAGTTAATTTAACTTCTAAGATTATAATATTAATTAGTTATTCTTATTATAAGCTCTTTAAGCTTAACTTATTTTATAAGGTTATAAGTTAAAGTGAGTTATATTAACTTGAGGCGCTGGTGTAGGCTTGCGCGCAGCGCAGCCGCTTTTGTGTTAAGCTCCTAAATTACAGTTATCGTGGCACGGCAATAGCAGTTGGTCTGTGTGGCGCACTATTAAAAGTTCTATCACGCGCGCGGCACGTGCTCTGTATTCTAGTTTCTAATTAATCACTCTATCCGCAGTTTAATTCCACCTAGTAGCCGACGGCTACTGTTTTCTATATATGCAGTATTCTTTCTGTTGCTTTTAGATGTGTAAGTGCTCTAGTTTAGATGAGGGCTCTGTTAGGGAGAGCTTTGCTCTGTAAGTAAACAGTTTAAGGAATCTGATAACCTCTCCTCAATCTAATTCTTCTTTATTTCTTTTACTTACCTACCTTTGATTAAGGTAAGAAGATTATTAAAATGGATCAGTTATATTAAACGACTCTTTTATGCTTAATACGTTTAACTACTTTATATTTCACTTCTTTACGTTTAACTCCCTTATATAGCGGCTTTGTTAATAACAACGATTTATTTTAATGTTTTTACGTTTATTTAAAGTAAGAAAGAGATAAATATATATATATATATATACAGGGTTTTTACTAGACAGAACTACTGGGTTAGATTAATGACTAGAGCTAGAGATTGTTAGGAAGGGCTCTGGTGATAGATTAATGGCGCTTTATTAGATTTTAACTCCTTTCTACTAAAGGAGGTCTGTTATTAAGTACATTTAGATCTAGTGTGCAGTGTTTATATTAAGGCGAGGCTTTATTATTCAGTTTATCTTACTTAGTTTAAAAGCAGATATACCTTGTGAAAGTACCAGATGGTGTGCCTTTAAAACATTATATTAACAAGGCCAGCATGCCTTAAAATTACTATTTGAAAGCTAGTAAGCTTTATATACTACAGTAAAAAGGCTTATAAGCCTTATAACTATATAAATCTACAGCTCTTACTTTAAACTAGCTATTACTATTACTCTTACCGTTAGGCTATTGCTTAGTTAAAAGCCTTAACATTTTTCAGCACTACTTTTGGCCTAGCCACTTCTATTTCCATATATAGCTACACCTTAACCTTATTAAAGACCTCCTTCCTTCACCCTTTAATTAGATGGTTAATAATTAAAGTATTTATACTTAAAGCCACAGCGTTGCGTGGATGCCTTAGCTCTTTAATATCTACTTAGCTAAGTTATAATAAGGCTGATATACCTTAAAACTGCTATAAGGTATTACAGTAATCTGTAGAACTACGTTAGTATCTGTGAGGCTGCGCCGCTCTAGCTTCCAGTCCTTATAAAGCCTGTGCTTTCCAGCCAGACGATTAATAGCTAGAGGTATGGTAATCTGCAGAACTATATCGGTACCTGTGTGGCTAAGCCGCTTGGCATTTATAGACCAGGGGGTGTGATTCTAACTGCTAGCTAGAAGCAGAAAGTGGGGAAGAATTTGTATGCAACTACTGCTGCCTCATCATGTCGAGTTCATTGGCTCTTGACGAGGACAAATGGGCGTCAGTACTGAGTCCGCGAGGCGAGAAGATGGGACAGACGTGCTAATAGATTATTTAATTAGAGCTCACGTCAAGAAGGACCTGTTCCCGTACATATGCGTATTTGAAGATTGCGACGAACCGTATCAGCTTTATGCAACGAGCGAGGAGTGGTCGTCGCATATGAGCTCCCAGCATCGGATCAGATGGTACTGCTCTGCAAATAGCCATCCACTCTTCTCTACCGACACCCGCAATGACTTTAACATTTTCAAACGTCGCATCCTAGAAGGTTTCGAAAGACACAGCTTCCCTTCATCGCTGATAACTGCAGTCGCCCTGTGAAACCGACAATCACACACTGCCCCTTTTGCAAAGAGGAGTCGCCAGGTAGCTTGGAGACTCATGTTGGACAAAATCTTCACTATTTTGCCTTCCAGTCAATTCCTTGGATTCCAAGAAGACTGGTTTGATTTCGAGGGCATCGGGGCGCACCACTCTTTCCGATACGTTTGATGACATTCCTACGACTCATGTCACACCCGGCCAGGTAACTGTTGGGGGTAAGATATTTTCCCGAGGACCCCCATCCCTGGAAGAGCCAGTCGACTATTCTGACTCTCTGTTGGTGAAGACATTCCCCGAGGTAGATACGACCCTGGAAAGTCTTCGAGCGTCGATCAAGGCACGAGATGACCAAGGACGCACAGTCGGAAAGAAGGTCTCGCTGGAAGAGACGCACCACGAAGGACCTCGCCACTCGGAGGAAGCGATACAGAAATTGAATACCGTGCGTGTGAAGGAGACGATTCAGGAAAGCGGCCCACAGTCTCTTGAAGGAGAGATACGGCGGGAGTTAGGGCTTCTATATGGAAATGAAGACAGCCGTCGGAAGCTGTTCGGGCTTTCATTTCGAAGGAGAGGGTCAGATCTGGAGCAAGAGGTGCGCAAAGAACTTGAACTACTAAGGTTGTCACACAGCCCTGATACAATTTGAGAGATCGACTTGCATCTTCGAAAAGAAGTTGAGGGAAATAGTACCGTTTCATTCCTGCAGGCGTGTTCAAGCTTTGGTTCTCATTGGCGCGTGGGCTTGGAGCATTTCCGGCTGGATGTAGTTTTTTGCAAGTGATATATTTACTATCTTGTTTGTTTGATGAAAAATTGGGTTGGCCGATCAACCGTCCTCCTTGGCATCAACGGGCCCTACTGGCTCATAGCCATCGCTCATGTCTGAGTCGACCGACATTTCAGATCTTGATGATTTCGAAAGAGATTTGGAAGCTACTGTGGGGCGTGGCAACCTACATACAGCAGCAGAGCTAAGGATCGAGGTTGCTGATCGTGAAGCGACTATAACAGCTTTACGACGTCAATTGGTGGACCGAGATGCCACAACATCGCGGCTACGACAGCGAATTGCCAATCGTGACGCAACGATAACAAGTTTAGAGCGGCAAGTTAGAGAGTATAACACAACGATAACAGGGTTACGGCAGCTAGTTGCTGGTCACGAGTCTA
>Ga0247758_1002251_pt1 | contig 11054 bp, 2 predicted proteins | sample UWRJL156409C4_FD_180950 | JGI IMG/M metagenome (GOLD analysis project Ga0247758, IMG submission 180950) | Plant litter microbial communities from Arlington Agricultural Research Station in Wisconsin, United States - UWRJ-L156-409C-4 | ecosystem: Environmental > Terrestrial > Plant litter >... | reverse complement strand
CAGTCAGCCAACCTCGCTTCACAGAAGCGAGTGTGGCCAATGCACTCCGTGCACTGGCCACCCTCACGGCTATAATAACACGGCTTCCACTCTCGAAGATAGAAAGAATTAATCACCTTCAACACACTCTGCTTTCCAATGCCTTGACCCCTTTTGCTTTTCAACATGCTTACCCACTAAGCATCTGTGAGACCTCTGAGTAAGAAGTGCTTAGTAAGAGGTTGCTCAGTTCCTCACTAAGTAATAAACCACTAAGTAAGGTATAAAGTACTTCTAGCTGGTTAGTATAAATAGTTATAGTTATGCCTATAACTACCGTGAGGGACTTTAGTTCCTTACGCTAGTATTTAATTATTTATTTATATCTTACTGTTTAGACTTACCTTTATACATTATAGTAACAGCGACCTATAGTGACATTAAACCCCCTGTCTAAAAGTGCTAGCTTAATAAGCTATCTTTAGAACGCCCTTTACCTGTTAGCGTCCTGCTATACGTTCTGTCTTAACCTACACCAGTCCTTTTAAGGCCTATGTTAGGTGTAAGTTGTAATACGATACTAGCGTCCAGTTCTGAACGCTGTTTATTAAATTCCCAGACACCACCTCTCTCCCACTAACATATTAACCTCCAGAAAAGGTAAGGAGATTAAGAAAGTGTAAGCTTAGCCTTAGCTCCCCATTATTGATAAGTTAGTTACACGCCTTAAAGACTTAAACCTTAACTAGTAAGGACTAGTTAAGGAACTTAATAAAACCTTCCCTAGAGACACTAAAAGCCGCATTAGCCTTATTAAAAAACTCTAAACTTGACTTAATACTATTAAGCTGGAGAATAACGACCTTAAGGGCTTATAGAAGAAACGAGTAAAGCTCCCCTTATTATCGCGTTTTAAGGGAGACTTTACATAATTAGAGTCTTAAATAGCCCAGCTCCAGAGCTATATCACCTATTATAATAAACAGTTCTTTAAAAAAGAAGGAAAGGTTAGGTTCGCCAGAGCCTTACTGGATAAAGTAACCACTTGCTAGTATAAACCCTATACGAAGATAATTAATAACTTCTTTATGGACAGAGTATGTAAAAAGGCCCCCGAGACTTAGGCCCTTTTCGATAACTTTAACGTTTTCGTTAAATAACTCTAGATTAAGTTTAAAGAACTAAACACCCTTAAGTAGGCTAAATAGCGCTTTATAGCCTTAAGACAGACATCCTCAGTCCTTAAGTTCTCTACGCGCTTTAAGCTAAAAGCAGTAAAAACCAAACTTGGTTAAGAAACCCTAATAATGCTGTTTTAGAGCGGGCTAAAAGAGTATATTACTAGAGACCTCTACTAAGAGGATTAACCAGACTGTCTTTAAGAATTAGTTAAGATAGTTATTAAAGCTGATAATTAGTATTATAATTACTATTACTGAAAGAGCTTTTAGAAAGAACGGACCCCTTACTAGCTAAATAAGCCTAAAAAGGGGAACCAGTTAACCACGACAGGTCACCACCCCGGACTGATAGATATTAGTATAGTAAATCGTCAGAATTAACCTAACCACGATAAGCTGTAATAGTAATAGTAGCAGAAACAGCCTAAGGACCTATCTTAGGTCCAGTGTTTTAACTATAATAAGAAAGGCTATATAATATAACAGTGCCTGTTATTAAAATAAGTTAGTTAGAAACCTGTTCCGGAAGGAGGAAAGCACGTTAGATTTAACTTAAGAGATATCTATATTAGGATAGCAGGTAACGAAGAAGATTATATTTAAATAAATAAGTGTAACTTAGGAGATAAGGAGGAAGAGAAAGAACCTTAAGACGTAATATACCCAGTCCTTAAGGGTGTCTTAAAAGAATTAGCTATAAAGGTACAGGTCGTAATAAACCAACTCTAAGGTAGAAACTTAGAACCATTAAAGGTGCAGGTTACTAAAGACCGACTTTAAGAAAAGATATTCTAATTAGCTATTATAAGCTTTAAAAACCTTACCTTATAAGCCTAGGAATTAAGGAAGTCTAGGAAAGACCTTAACTTAGAAGTTACTAAGATAGTAAAAGGAGTTGAAGAACTAGCCCTTTAGGTTACCTGAATAGTAAAGTAAGCCTTAAAAGGTAAAAGAGAATAAGTTAAGAGAATCGAACTGGAAAAACGGAAATTCTTCTTAACAGCACCCTTTAAAACTTTTAAACATTTTAAGTACGTTAAGTAGATTAATACCCTTACTTTTCTAAAAGAAAGATAGCTTAGATAACTGCCCTGCATTAAAGTTAATGTGCCTTAGACCAGTACCTTAAAGGTCCTTTAAGAAGGTATAAAGTAAGTATATTAATAGAAGGTTTAAAAACTAAAAAAGAAACATTAAAAGTTAATAAACGAAGTAGAGGACCTATAAGTTAAAAGCCTTACTATAACGTTTAAGGATAAAACGGTAGAAATTAAGTTATAACTCCGTAATAGAGTTTACTTTACTAATTAACTTAAATACCGACTTGTTAGAGAAGGCCATTTCGTGGAAGAATAAGTTAGATTATTACTACCCGAGTTTTAAGAAGAGGTTTAGGAGAAATAACATATATAAAGGTAAGTAAAAGAAGAGAAAAAATAAAGTGCCACTCCCCCTATTCTATACTCCACAACTATAATACTTATAATTAACGTTAATTACCCTAGCTATAGGGACATACTGTAAATTAACTATATATATAACGACTACACTCTTAATTAATATAATAAGCTTAAGGCTCTTTATAATCACTTCCCCAGCATATAGAAACAAAACTACGCTATTATAAGGGTAAAGTTAAAACCGACTCACTATTAGGTTTTTTACTCTCTAATAAGAGAATTTAGTAATAAGCGGAAAGTTACTGTAATTAACTAAGCCCCTGCTATATGTTAGTGAGGAGAAGTATTTAATAACTGCCCAGTTATAATATACTTATTACACCTTAATAGAAAAGCCAGAGAATAGTAGAAATAGGAAGATTATTAACGGATTTAAGAGTAAAAAGACATTATTATAATCTAGTCTTACAGAACGTATTATTAACTTATTAAGGATTTTAGAAATATCGTACCGTTTAAAGTTAACTGGACGTTAAGGTGTGAGAACTTAAAAAGGGTTGATCGCTAGGTTTACTAAAGTTACCTGTCCTTTTAAAAGGAATTAAGAAAAGGTTACGGGCCCTTTAGAAGGGCTGGAAACTAGTAGTTCGCTAGTTAGTAAAAACCCTAAGAAGAAGGAGAAGTATTTAAAGGTTAAGCTAAATAAGACCTTAAAGACAGATAATTATTATAACTTAGATGTTAAAGGAGTATAAGTATTATTCCGTCAGTATTAATATAATAGACAGAAAAGGGAAGTTATTTAGAGTAAGAGTAGTAATTAATAGCGGGAGTGCTTTTAACCTAGTACACTCCTTATTAGTTAACTGAAGGAAACTCCCTAACTAAGAGTATAAAAAGGCTATTCCTATTTAAAATAGAGAAGGAGGCTTATACTAATATAATAATAGTAAAGTCACTTATTACTTACCACTTCTAATTAAAGTGGATAGAGATAAATAATAAATAAACTTTAACGTTATATTAGTTACAGGTTACGATATAATCTTAAGTCTACCCTGGTTAGAAAAGTATAACTCTGTAATTAATTAAAGGAGTGGTTACCTTACCTTTAGTAAGTCCCCTAACTGTAATTACTATTTAGAGAAAGCTAAAAAGGCATTAAATTACCCTAGAGATACATAAAGCACTTAAAAGTACGTTAAACCTTTAAAATTAAGTATAGTTTAAGTTAGGTTTATAAAGATAATTAAAGGATTAGAAAGTTTACCGTATTGCTTAAATAATAATTTAAAAGGTGGAAAGAAGTAAAAAGCTAATTTATAAATAAATAAAGAAGTTAACTTATTTAAAATACTTACAGAATATAAGAAATTTACCTTATTTTAAAAAAAGATACTATAATTACCAGACTACAGACTATAGGACTATAAGATTAAGCTAAAGCTAGGAGCAAAGCTCTACAGTTTCCAGCCCTATTACTTAAACCCCTAGCAGGCTGAAGCCCTAAAGGAGTATATTAATAAAAATCTAAAGAACGGATTTATTGTAGAATCCCAGTCTTTAATAAGGTACTTAATGCTGTTTGTCTTAAGAAAAGAAGACAGTAAGCTACGTATAGTTATTAATTACTAAACGTTAAATAAGGATACGATTAAAAATCGTTACCTACTGTTATTTATTATAGAGATGTAAGAACGGATTACTAAAATAAACTAGTTCTCCAGTCTTAATTTCCCTATAGGATTTAACTATATTAGAGTGAAGGAAGAGGATAAATATAAAATGGCTTTTTAAACTTGTAACGGGTATTACCAGTATTATATTATGCTGATAGGATTAACAAACGCCCTTATAACCTTTTAAAGCCTTATTAACAGTATTTTCCGCCCCTTCCTTAATAAGTTTATCTTTATATATTTAAATAACGTTTTAATCTATTCCGAAACTCTAGAAGAATATTAAAAGTATATATAACAGGTTTTAATAGCTTTTAAAAAAGTAAAGCTAATAATAAACTTAAAGAAAAGCTATTTCCATATTTAAGAATTAAACTATTTAAGGTTTAAGGTAACCCTTAGAAAGCTTAAAATATAACCGGAGAAGATAACGGCAGTTAGGGACTAGCTTACTTTAAAGAATTAAAAAGAGTTATAAGCCTTTATTAGCTTTATAAACTTTTATTAATACTTTATTAGGTATTTTATAAAGATTGTAAAATTACTTCACGAACTTATAAGTAAGGGAAAGCCATTTAAGTGGACTAATAGATAGTAAAAGGCGTTTAAAGACTTTAAATACGCTTTTATTACAGTATTAATTCTGGCTCTTCCCGATTTCTTAAAGCCTTTTTAAGTTAAAACAGACTCCTTAGAGTTCGTAATCGGTAAAGAACTTAGCCAGGTCCAGGATAATAGGAAACGCTACCCAGTTACCTTTTTATCAAAAGGAATCTACAGATTAACCTTATAATACCTAATCCACAATAAGGAACTGATAGCGATTATTTAATACTTTACTAAATAAGCACTGTACCTAAACGGTACAGAAAAACCAGTTTAAGTCTTTTTAAACTATAATAACTTCCAGTACTTCTTAATGAAGGAGCTTAATTTACAGTAAATATAATAAGTAAAGTTAATAGTTTTATTCCACTTCCAGATTTACTATATTAAAGGAAAAGATAATAAGTAAGCTAATACTTTTAATTAGAGACAGAACTATAAGGATACTAATCTAGTTCTAATCCTTATTACTATATTTAACGAAGTAGAAAACAGTACGTTAAAACACACATTATAAGTGTTAGATAATTAGATATTAGAATAAACTATTAATGTCTGTATAAACTTATAGATAAAGTATAATATCCATTAATAATAATAAGACTGTTAAGTAAAAAGGTTAGCAGAAGGCACTTATAAGTATAAGTACCCTTTAGGAGACCTTTTAAAGCACTTATAAAACTATAAGAGGGAATACCTAAAGTATCTAAATTATAACGAAACCAGTTATTAGCTAGAACAGCTACTAAAAGGTATAAACGGCACATTTAAATTAAGAGTAAAGCTTTAATATTAAGAGAAACCGTACATTTATAACTTAAATAAATAAAAGAAATATATCTAACAGGTTTATAAGTCTTAACTTAAAGGACATATAAGCTAAGTTAAAACTCTTACATAAGCTTAATAAATGTACACCTTCCTGGGAATAAAGAAGCTAGTTAAGGAAGTGGTTAATAACTGTAATATCTGCTACTGTAAGTAGAATTAGTATTATAAACCTTATAAACTTCTTAAACCACTTCCTGTACTATAAACGTTATAAAGTTCTATCTCGCTTAACTTTGTTACTAGGATCTTAAAGTTTAAGGACCCTATTACAAGAGTTACCTATAACCAGATCCTTGTAATGGTTAACAGATTAATAAAGTAGGCTTACTTTCTGCTAACCTTAAAGGATATAACAGTGGAATAATTCACTTATATCTTTAAAAAAGAAATAATATCATAATACCTTTAATTAGATAATATCGTTATAGATTAAGATAAGCTAATTATGTTAAAGTTTTAATAAGGATTAATACAGAGAATAAGTGTGAAAAGTAAGCTTTTAATAACTTTCCACCTACAGACAGACAGCTAAACAGAATAAGTTAATCAGATACTTACAATATACCTTTAAGCTTACGTTAACTTTAAATAAGATAATTAGCTTAAACTGTTACTAATAGCATAGATAACTTACAATATAACACTAGTTAAGTTAATAAGTGTGTTACTGTTTTTTATTAACTACAGTAAGAAACCTAAGCTCCGTTAAGGCTTACTTACCAGTGCCCTTTAAGCTATAGTTTATACAGACTGAATGTAAGAACTGCATAACTACTTATAAACCGAACTTAAGTTTACACGTAAACGAATAAAGAAGTTTACTAATAAACATTAAACTAAGTAATTAATACTTAAAAAAGGACTTTATTACAATAACGAACAAGTTAAGGGACCGACTCTTTAAAAGGGAGACCACGTTTACCTTTTTTCACAAAACCTACACTTAAAACGGCCTAGTAAGAAGCTTAACTTTAAAAGGTATAAACTATTTTAAGTTAAGAAAAAGGTCACTACCTCTAATTACAAATTAAACCTACCTACTAGTATAAAGGTGCAGATTAAGGTTTTCCATATCTTACTTCTAAAACCTACCCTAAAAGGAGTTCCTTTAGAAAAGAAGATTAAGATCGATACTAATAAGGACAAGTATAACATTAAGGAAGTTATAAACTTATAAAAGAGAAAGAATATACTTAAATATCTTATTAAGTGGTTAAATTACAGTCCTGAAAGTAACTTATAAGAGTTAGTTAAAAATCTTAAGTACTTAAACCTAATTACGAAGTTCTACTGGAAGAATCCAGACCAACTAAAACTAACGGTAAGAACTAGAAATAAGATAAGATCTAATACTTAAATTACTATACTGAAGAGCAAGACCACTGTAAGACCTAGAGCCTAAGAAACGGCAGGAAACTCCTTAATAGGTGTGGAAGGACGTTTATTAAAACCCCTAACTAGGGTTATAAGGACCTTAGACTTAATAAGGAAGCCAGACCTCTAGAGCTCCCAGTAAGCTCTATATAAAAAATAAGTTAGTAAAAAGGGCCGCCCCTCACGTATTAGAAAAAAAAGCTACAGATTAAGCTAAAAAGAAGTTGTTAGTTATAACGACCCCCTAGAAAAAGAACTAGCAGGTGTTCTTATTAAAAAGCCTCCCCAGTTAAAAGACTTATTAGCTTTAAGAGGAGTAGCCAGACAGGCCTTCTCCTACTCTTAAAAGCGGAAGATCTCTACCTCCTGGTTAAATGTAGAAAAAACTCACTCTTCTATTTTACGGTGTTAGACTTCGATCCGTTTAAGTTAAGTAACAACTTCAGGGAACTTTTAAGTTTTTAGCTTTAAATTCCACGTAATAGCGTCGTGCTCTGTATTAAGATAACGCTTCTCAGAAAGAAGTTATTAAAGGAAAACATCACTATAACTAAACGCGTTACACGAAGATAAAGCCTTTATTAGTAAGCATTCGGAATAATTATCCGATTATATTATAATAAGATAAGAAAGCGATTTTAAAGAACAGCAACTATAAGGCAACATTTACGATTTAAAAGTCAAAGTGAAGTCCGTAAGGTTACGGTAACGAGAGGTACTATTTTTCAAAATACGCTTTTACATATAGTTAGCAGGTATAGTTACGTTAAGAAAGAAGGAACGCTTTTACTAGGATTCTTTATGGAAAAAGAATGTTAAAGAGGGGGAATCGTGTAACGACCCTGTAAGCCGTCACTTAAGCTAGAGTAACCTGACGAATCCCCCACATAAGGAATAGTGTAAAAAGACAGTACACACAGTACTACACATTAAGCTAAGGGTGTAAAGACCTAGAGCCCCTATAACTAACTAGCAGTTACTTAATTTTAATAAAGGTGCTTACCTATTAAGTATCTGTAAGACCTTTAAGTAAGAAGTGCTTAGTAGGAAGTTACTTAGTTCCTTATTAAGTAACAAACTATTAAGTAAAGTATAAAGTACTTCTAGCTAGTTAGTATAAATAGTTATAGTTATACTTATAACTACTGTGAGGGACTTTAATTCCTCACGTTAGTATTTAATTATTTATTTATGTTCTACTGTTCAGACTTACCTCTGTGCATTATAGTAACAGCGACCTACAGTGACATTAAACCCCCCGTCTAAGAGTGCTAGCTTAATAAGCCGTCTTCGGAACGCCCCTTACCTGTTAGCGTCCTGCTATACGTTCTGTCTTAACCCGCACCAGTCCTCTTAAGGCCTGTGTCGGGTGCAGGTCGTAATAACTTTATCTATTCTCCCTTATTAATATATACTTTAAAGACTAGTTAATAGCTAACAGTAATTAAGATAAGTAACATTATACTGTAACAGTTACAGTTACCCTTAAGGATAGTAAGTATTACTAATATGATAATAAATTTAAGGGGTAAACTGGAATAACTTTCTAATTCTCTTCCTAATTACTTATATACTTCTAATTACCCTTATAGAATAAGCTTTTTAGAAACTTACCCTTATCCTGTCCAGAGGACAATTTGTTATAAAGGTAGTCAAAAAAGAAAATTACTATGGGAAATTCAGTTAAAACTGATAAGGAAATTCAACTCAACCTAGGACTGGTCGTTTTATTATCAAAAGTGGGTCTGCTCCTGTTAGAAGCGCGGCACTCTGGATTCTGTGGATTTGAAGGGGTTGTAACTATGTGATTGTATTACTTATGCTCACTCTGTTCCTCTGGCTCTGTGTGACGACCTTGCAGGCTGTCACCTGGGCCGGTACGGCCCGACAGATTCCCCGCAGACTGAGCAGTGCAGAAGGACAGTACACACAGTACTGCGCACTAGGCCAGGGGTGTAAAGACCCGAAGCCCCTATAACTAATCAGAAGGTGCTCTGTCACAGAGTAGAAGAGCAGACAGAGCAGCTGCTCTGTTTGCTTTGTCGCTAAGCCAGGAAGTAGATAGAGCAAGGTACGGAAGAACCTTTTAAGTTAACTAGTATAAATAGACATTATTATAACCACGATAGCCGTGAGGGACTCCTAGTTCCTTACACTAGTATTTAATTATTTATTTATATCTTACTATTTAGACTTACCTCTGTGTATTATAGTGATAACGACCTATAGTGACATTAAACCCCCTGTCTAAAAGTGCTAGCTTAATAAGCCGTCTTCAGAACGCTCCTTAAACTGTTAACGTCCTGCTATACGTTCTGTCTTAACCCGCACCAGTCCTCTTAAAGCCTGTGTTAGGTGCAGGTCGTAATAGTATTACAACCTGCACCCGACACAGGCCTTGAGAGGACTGGCACAGGTTAAGATAAAACGTATAGCAGGACACTAACAGGTAAGGAGTGTTCCGAAGACAGCTTATTAAGCTAGCACTCCTAGACAGGAGTTTAATGTCACTATAGGTTGTTATCACTATAATACACAGAGGTAAGTCTGAACAGTAGGACATAATAAATATAGAATACTAGCGTAAGGAACTAAAGTCCCTTACGGTAGTTATGGGCATAACTATAGCTATCTATACTAACTAACTTAAAAAGTACCTTGTACCTTGCTTGCGGTGTTATAAGCGTTTGCAGAGTAAGCACTCTGCACTGCGTGAGCACTCTGCTTACGAGACCTCTCCTGCTTGCGGTGCGAGCACTTAACATGCTGCGAGCACCGTCCCATTAGTCGTAAGGGCTTCGGGTCTTTGCACCCCTGGCCCAGTGCGCAAGACAGTGTACACTGTCTTCCCGCACTGCTCCTTCTGCGGGGGATTCGTCGGGCCGCTCCGGCCCAGGTAACGGCCTGCAGGGTCGTCACACCCTGGCCCAGTGCACAGTACCGTACGTACTGTCTTCCTGCACTGTTCCTTCTGCGGGGGATTCGTCGGGCCGCCCCGGCCCAAGTGACAGCCTACAGGGTCGTCACAAATACTCTAGCTGGAAGCCAGAGGCTTCTTTATAGACTATTCTGCAGGATTCAGGCTTCGTCACTCTAGTAGCTAAGGCTCACTAGCGTATTGGCAGTGCTAAGTATCCAGTCAGCTCCGCTAACTAGATGCCTAAGGCCTCTAAACTCCTTTCTTTCTAACAAGAACCGCTTGTAGAAGCTCACCCTCCCTCCTCACCTAAGTCCTTCGCTAAGGAACACGTATAGTGAATAAAGGACGTAATGGACCCTTGGGCTGCTGTTATAATAGCAGCCGCGATCGGATAAGAGCCCTACACTAATAAGAAGCGCTTATCCTGCGGAAAATCTTAAGGCTAGCGGTAAGGTTTAGCTGGACTTATGGAAGAACTAACAGTAACCTTATACCCAGGCAGGCGAGAGCGGATCTATACTTATCAGTAGTGGCTCTAAGTACGTATGACTGGCCGAAATCTACTATGCGTAAATAGCTGAGACGGGAAGGGGCTTAATACTTTAAGCTTTAATAAAATGGACTGGATTAATATAGTAAACGTAAGAGCTAATCGCTAATGTTACAAATATTATAACTCTAGAAGCATACGAGGTTAAGTATATTAAGTAAAGCCCTATAAAGGCGGAAGATATTATAAGAGCTTTATAAAAAGTAGAAAAGGACTATAAAGAAATAGCTTAGGTCTAGCGACTATAAGTAAGCACTACTAGTTTCTTACAGCAAGCACACGTGTAACCGTTACTCTGCAAGTGGAACCGCTTATAGAAGAAGTAATACCTTAAATTAAGCAGCAGTAGTTGTACACTTATACAATAACTAGCGTTAGGACTCTTGTTATATCTATTATTAATCCTGTCCGGAGGACAATTTGTTGTAAGGGTGGTCCAAAAAAAAAAAATTACTATGGGAAATTCAGTCAAAAATGATAAGGAAATTCAACTCGACCTAGGACTGGTCGGTTCATTATCAAAAGTGGGTCTGC
>Ga0247758_1002248_pt1 | contig 11066 bp, 23 predicted proteins | sample UWRJL156409C4_FD_180950 | JGI IMG/M metagenome (GOLD analysis project Ga0247758, IMG submission 180950) | Plant litter microbial communities from Arlington Agricultural Research Station in Wisconsin, United States - UWRJ-L156-409C-4 | ecosystem: Environmental > Terrestrial > Plant litter >... | reverse complement strand
GCGATCTCGTCGTCGCCGCCCGAGAGGTCTTTAATCATCGCGCTCAGGACATTGGGAGCTTCGCGCTGGATGCGCTGCTCTTCCTGCTTGGCCTGTTGGTCGTTGATCTTGCGAACTGCGAGGTCAAGACGCATCTCTTCCTGCTTGAGGGGGTCAACCTCATCCGCGATAGCTTCCAAAGAGGCGCGGTACGGGTCAACGGCGGGCGCTTGCTCTTGAACAGGACGGGATACCTCGCGCATGTGCTCAATCAACTGAGCGACGCGCGGGTCTTGCGCTAGGAGATCGTCCGGGATGTCAGAGGTTGACTTGAAAGTGACTTCGACGGCCTCATCGGGCTTATCTTCCGTCTCCTCTTTTTCATCTTCCTCTACTACTTCCTCGGGCTTGTCGGCATTCGCAAGTGCTTCGGCCTGGATTTCCTCATCAGTCTTGTAGGCAAGACTCGGGTCTTCCTCAATTGCCTTCGCGTACGCTTCGTCGGGGGTTAGGTTGTCATCCATGTTTCTTCCTTATCTCGCTTGCTGTTTCTACGAGAGCGTCCGCAAACGCACCGTCTTGGTTGTAGTCTAGCATAAGATCTAAAATTTCTAGAGAACCTTGTAGCCTACGGTACATCTCGAAGCCCAAGAGGGGGCTTCTAATATCCCTCATTATCGCTTCCCGCCGTGTCTCCCAGTATTTGCGGCTGATCTCCCATACCGCCCCCTTGAGTTCCTGCCTGATTTCCTCCGGCGTCGGACATTTCATTTAGTGCTTCTGCTCCTTTGATTTCCTGCGGCTGTAAACCGAGTGCCCCGGCGATTACTTCTGCCTGGGACTTGCTGATACTCTCAAGCGAGACGTTCAGGTCGATGTTCTCTGCCATCGCATCTTCAATCTTGCTGGGGTCTAGGTTGCTATTTTGGTTCTCCATCGCCATACCCCTGAGCATCCCGAGTTTCTTCAAGGTTTGGCCTGGGGTCGCTGACCCTGTCTTGCCCGTAACCTCAAGCCGAATGTTCATGTTCTTGGCCTCTTCTTCAGTGACTTCGATTAGCTCCCCGTAGGCTCTTTTGAGGTCTTTGTAGTGAAGCCGTAGATACATCAGGATGATCTCGTAGAGACGCGCTACGGGCTCTGCAAGGGCCAATACCTTCTCGTCCTTCATCTCCCCGATGGAGTCAGCGATTACGTCTATCTCGGTGGCGGTTCGCTTCGTCTCTAGCTGTTGCCCCATCGCGAGATTAGGGAAGCCGCTGATCTCGTCCGCGATACCTTTAAGTCGGTCGATAGCCTCTGGAATCCTGCCCGCGTCGAACTGGAATTTAAGGTGTTCGACTTTTGCGGTGTTTTGCGGCTCTATGAGGACTTGTCCTGGCTGTAGGTTTTCCCACTTCTTCTGTGTGCCGCCGACAATCACCACGACGCCGAACGACGCCATCAACGAACCTTGAGCCATCGTAGTGAAGAGGTCGCGCCTGATCTCCTCGATACCTGCGAGGGAATAGACGAATGAGTACCGTGAAATAATGCCGTCTTCCTCTTCTGGCAAAACCTTGATCTCAACCGCGTTTACGTGGTCGTATTCCTCAAAAGCGCCCTCGTCGTCGCTCATCCCATAGAGTTCACAGGATAGGAGCTTGGAGTTTGTCACGTCTAGCGTGATCTGGTATTTCTTGTAGTCCTCGCCGTCTGTGTCGTTAGGGTCTTCGGGGTCCTTGTCCCTGAATTGGTTTAGGTCTAGCTCTGAGATGAGCGTCCACCGCTCCACCATATCGGAAGGAACGTCTGTGGTGACGTGATTCACCGATGACGAACCTGAGCCGGGGGTTGTGTCGTCTGGTTGCGCTCCCCCTACAATCTTTTGGTCGTAGTCGTAGTAAACGCCGTCCTTCTGAAGTTTACGGACTCTCCTGACCATCTCAAGGTCCATGTAGCCCCACGTCTGACAGTCAGCGTAACTCTCGGATTCCACCGGGTAAGCCATCACTCTCTTGGGATGGTGAGCGGTTGCCTTGAGCCCTGTTACATACCCTTCAGAATCTACCGTAGGCCGTATACAGACCGTCCCGAGGTTCGTGATGCACGATTGCCTAACGGACTTCTTGAAAGGGAGTTCTAAGCCTGCTTTCTCTGCGAGGTTCGCGAGGGTCCGCTCCATCTTGTCGGAGTTCTTGCCCTGCGTGTCACCTGCGCCGATCTGAATACACTGAACGGCGGGGCGCTGCGTGAAGATCGCGGCGTAGACCGTGTTTACCGTCCTGTTGACGATCTGACGTATGAGAGGGACGTTGTAGCCGTTCATCCCCTTCATCACCGACAAGGACGCGCCCCTTAGATTCGCTTGGAATAGGTCCTCGTGGGCGTCCCAGGTCTTAGAGACACGAGAGACAGCGGCCTTGAACTGCTGGATCTCATCAATCAGCTTGATCGCGATCTTATTGCGCTCGTCTTCTGAGAGGTTGATGTTAGCCATTCTTCTTAACGGACGAAAGGAAGAACGCTCTCAAGTCATCAAAGTGCTTGTCGCGGTCGCTCGTATCTTTGGCAACCGGTTTGAACTTATGCCCCAGGTCTCTCTCAATGACTGAGAAATACTGGCGCTCATCCTCGCTCGTAGCACTGAACGTGATAAAGGCGATAGGCTCAACACTCCAAACGAGAGCAGGAGAAAGGAACTCCCTGATTCCATCACCGACGACCCTGTAAATAATTACTTCCCACTGGTCGAAATCGCCGTTGTATTTGTGCCGAACGAACATCAACCTAAGTGTAACACATCAAAATATGTTTAGCCTTGACTACAGATTAGCTGTCAACTTTAAGAGGACCGAGGCGCTCTAGGACTTCGCTTGAGCCTTCCCAGTCCTTGCAGACTCGCTTGATGTAGGAAGCCATCGAGTCAAGGTCAGAGAATACGGAGGTCGTTACCCCAACAGTCTCTTGGACATCGCACCATATGCGGGCGTGGACGATAACCCCACCATTGCAGACCTGAACAGCGACCATGTAGGTCGTAGCGTGATCGTCTATCAACTGGCTCATAGCTTCACTGGTACTTGATTCACAATCGTTGTCTCATCGCCCTTGTAAAGCCTGAGTTCGCAGCCGCTAGGGACATCGACGCACGGCATCTCAAGGTCGTTGGGGACCACTACAAGGCATTCGTAGGCGTCCGGCTGACATAACACCTGATCGCCCACTTGATAAAAAGGATGCCCGCTAGAAACAACTTCAGCGGGCCTGAGAGGACGATGCCCCTTCAAATATCCTCTGCGCTTCACTTCTTCAGGGATGACTATAAAGCCCTCCGGTTGAGGTCGAAGCAACAGAATTACTCCTCCGGGTCCGGCTCCAAGTTCTCGCCTTCCTTGCTCTCGGTCCTGAACTTGCCATCTACGAACTGTTCCGTCTGGCCGTTCGCCATCAAGTACGTTTCCGTAATCGTGCCGTCTGCCGCTTCGTGCCGTTCCATTAGTTTCGAATCCTTCGCTGGTTTTCGTGCCATAGATGAAAGCATACACCATGCTTTCTGACATCAACCAACCGCAGTCGAACATCCTCTCTGGCACTACTGCGTGGCGGCTGAAGACGATACGGTCGCCGATCTCGTAGATAGAGCCGGGACCTGCCATTGAGACTGTCCCGGTGATGCTCTTACGTGACCCGTCGTCTGCGAGGAAGATAGAGCCCGCACGACCTGGGAGCGGGTCAGGGACTACCAACAGCATCCCTTCCGCGATACGCTTAAACACGGGCCTCTGTCTCTATCTCTGCAACGCGATCTGGGAATGCCTTCTCAACGCTCTTCTCCATTGTGTGGATTGCCTCCGATACGGCCCTCACGAAGTCTTTGCGGACCAACTCGGAAGACATCTGAAGCTTGCTAGGGGCCAACCCTTCCACGAGATACGTCCACTCGAACATATCGGGGTCTGGCAGGTAGCGGAAGTCGGTGATCTTTACAATAATCGGTTCAATACTCATCTCTCTGCACCATCCTATTTACTTGTCTTGCTTCTGTGGCGTCACACAAACCTAACGCGTGGAACGCCCATACTGTCCAGTCTATACGATTGGGGGACTTGATCTTAGGGTTAGAGCCGTCCCACGTAACCATCTCGTTCTCTAGTTTGTGGAGGTCTCCGCAATGCTTCACGCGGCCCTGATAATAGAGCGCTGCCAACGGTTCAGCTCTTGGACGTTTCCCAATCGCTGCGTGTACGAGTTCGATAACCGGACTCTTGGAGAATGTCTGGAGAGTGAACCTCACGAGTTCGCCCCCTTGGTTTTTCTCCGCTATGATGCTGTTGGCATGGGTGAAGTCATGGAGTTGGATTGCAGCGCTTCCCCACTGCTCAGGCGACATGATCTTTGTAAAGTCACCCAACACATATCCGTTGCCGTCTGCATCGACACCCGCTACTCCTAGCCCACACTCGTCTAGCTCCTTGTCGGGCCGCTTTGACCGCTCAGGGTCGCTCACGCTAGGGTCAATCGCCACCACGATCTTGATAATCCCCTCTGGGGGTCGAAACTTCTTACTGCCGTCGCTCATCATCACGAACGCACTCGGCAACCTAAACCCGTCATAGTCGAACCACTCACGTTTCCACAGCGCACCCTCTGCCTGTGAGTCGATCATGAGGATTTGCTGCCTGAACTGGTGAGGAGTACCGGACATCGAACGCTCTACATCCTTGAGCCATTCCGAATCCTTTGCAGGGTCCGCGTAGTGGTGGAGCTTGAGGTATCTATCACCGCTCTTGAGGTCGTAGGCGTCTATCCCGTTGACTTCTATCATTTGTTGTTCTTGATCCTCTGCCACTCAGGATGGATGGAAGCGTTCGTAATGACGTTCACAAACCCGCCCACGGCCTTAGCGCTACCCTGCGTGATGATCTGGGCCTGTCCCAGCATGGAAGCCGCATACCGATAGGTTCCGAACTCCTCTAGCGTGATGATGCTGACGCCGCTACCCTGGAGCTTTCCCGCCTGCCCGTTCGCGTACATGCAGGTTGACCCGTTTGGGAGGCTGAACTGCTTCAATGTGCTCTCGCCTTCAAACTTGAGGTCGCTACAGGCTGGGAGTTTTAACTGTGGCTGCCTGGACTGCAAGCCCTCATAGAGATACTTGAGCCTATAAACGTGCTTTGCTGCTTGCAGAAGGTCTTCACCGCATAGAATCTGATCGCATCGACCTAACCCCATCTGGTGAAGCTCCAAAGCCCTCGCGCACCACGAGATGACCATACGTCGGCACTTCTCAGTAATCAGACATCGACCGCTCTTGTAGCCCTCGAACCACTCGTAGGTGTAGCGCTTGAGGTAGTCAAGGTTGGGCATGGGTTGCACTTCCTTCTCGGCTTCGTTCCACGTCCATTGGGCCTTGACGAACTCCCATGCCCCCTCTGGTGTGTCACTCCACTCTTTGGGCCACAGGTTCCCAGAGGCCGCACGTCTCGCCAACCGCTCAGCGGTCCGCTTCTGTTGCTCCTCCCCTACTTTATCTATTGATAGGATTGCCATCTTTTAACGCCAGAATTGCCACCATCGACCCCGTCTCACTGCCTCTTGGATTGCTTGGCATTCTGCTTTCAATCGAGCCTGCTCAAGCTCATCCATGCCATAGACGTGGCCTAGCAAGTCCCCCGCTCTTTCCCTGTAAAGCCTGCGTCGCACATCGGCCTCTTCCTCCTCGATCTTACGCTGCCGCATCCCCTCCTCATATACTTGAGCGTTTGGGTATTTGAATCTACTCATGGCTCACATCCACCGGCAGGTAACCCGTCACGATTGCAGCCAGTTCAGGCGTCCGACATATGATATTCTGGAATGGCTGCGCCGGGTGTTCAATTGATCGTCTTCGATTCCTGCGCTCACACCATTCAAACATAACGCGGCTTCTCATCTCGAACTTGGCGACAGTCTTGAGGGTTCGCCTCTGATGCTTCCATGCTCTTGTGTGTGCGATTGATTTCACTCCACTACCTCTATCTTCGCTCCACACCACGGACAAAACACAATATCTTCATCCGTGTATGTTGGACATCCACAATCGTACACGTCTCCAGTGTCCTCAATCCATATTGAGCCGTCAATACTGGGCCAAAGCTCGTCCATCTTCTCGCAACAGGCGTCACCAATGATCGCTAGATATGGCCCAGTCCTCTTAGGCTCTTGTTTCGCGGCGGCTAATGCTTCACCCCATGACTTATGCACAGGCGGGGGAGGTGGCTGTTTAACCTTCACTCGTCACCGCCTCATCCTCAATGACCCGAAAGACCATCTTGACGATCTTATCAGCCCTGAAGCAGATGGAGTTGTTCTTGACATCGCAGATGATGAGCCACTTAACACCATCCCTTTCTGTCTGCTTCAGGAAATCCTTGACTCCCTGCTCGTTCATCTCAAGTTCAGTGTCAATGTTCTCAAGCTGGAAGATGCTGGCCTTGTATTTCTTCACTCGTCACCCTTACGTAGCCATTCCCTGATAATCAGGTTAATCCGAATGAGTGCTTTCTCCGCCTCAGATGGTGGACCAGCAGTCGACAGAGCGTCATAGAAGTCTTCCCGTGCACCCTGCTCCTCGTCACCCTTGATGATTGGGAGAATGGGCTTACCCACCAATGGATGAGCTCGCGTTTCCATGCTTACGCACTTGCACACGTAGTCACGTCGGATCAATCCGCACTTAGGGCCGCATATCCCGACAGGTACCGACACCTTCAACTCTGCCATCTCTTCATCTAAGGATGTTGCGGAGGCTTGTGGGACTGGGGTTTCGGGCCACTCTCTCACGTCCCGCTTCTCCAGAGTGGCTAACTCCGCTCTGGCTTTCCAGCCCTCCCATGCGATCTGTGGCGTAATCTCACGCCACCCTATCGGTCCGTACCACATCTCAAAGGCTGCTCTCTCTTCTTGTTCAGTCATCGCGTTTCCTTCACCTTCCATGCACGATACGCATCTTCCCAATCCTCACTCAACTTTAGGGCTTCGCCTGGAACCGTAGCCCATTCAGGACAAACCTCAAGCACGGGATCGTTTATGCTAGGGATTATCCCTACTGTATCCATGCCGGACGTGAACGGCAATACGGTTTGGCTGATAGCCCGAGCCATGTCTTCACGATTGTTAAACAGGACGATCATTTTCATATCTCCTCCTCTCTTTAGATGCCTTGAACTCTTCAAGGGCCGGGATTGTCACGAGGACGGTTCTCCTCGGGAGATTAAACACCCTGCCCTTCAGTTCCCCTCTGTTGAACGCCTGAGACAGATATGTGCGGCACCCATACTCTCGTAAGGATGCCGCTTCTGTCAGCGTATAGATTTCGTGCGGGAGGCTCAATGTCGCAGGCTCAATTCGTCCATCCACGCGGCGGTCTTTGTTCCGTCTTCTAGGCGAATCTCGCACATGGGCAAGACATCAATGTCGTATTGCGCGTTCGGCTCCGTGACGACGCGAGTGATTACTCCGGTCTTTCCGCGATGTCCATCTGAATCCGTCGAATTGAAGACGATCTGGTCACTTGTGTTCAGGGTTTCTCTTTCCATGCAATCACTATACACCACTTTTGAACACATGTATACGATTCTTAGAGAAATTTCATGAACATCATGATACGTATGTGAAAGCCCTGATTTAGCCCTCTTTCAGCTTCGCAAGTAGGTCCTGGAGGATCACCTGGGCCTGATCTGGGCAGTGTTCTTCGATGACCTGCATCACCTTGTCTATCATCTCGTCATCTACCACGACTTTTGCATCGCCTAGTCCGAACCTGCCCGTGGTGTCCATTAGGCCCTTGATCTGGTCGGTTGGTATCTCGTCCGCATTCTCTAGGGTGGTCCACTTCTCTACCTTGCGATCTACGAGGTCGTTTAGCTTCGAATAGGTCTGCGCTGACTTCAAACGGAACTGGTTGGGAGGCCTTCCAGGGCCACCGCTATTGCCCTTTACGCCTCCCGTTAAGAGCGCGCCCCCATGCGGCTGCTCTATTAATACAGGCCCGCTGGATATTCCGCTGTTTTCGTCCATCTTGAATCTAGCTTACAATACTCAAATGGTCGTTTGACTTACTGTTTTTTGAGAATACCAAGGATTTGCTTGCATTTGTGGTGTCTCTACGGTATAGTTATGTTGTGCTTAGCACAGAGAGAAACAAAATGGCCCATCAGCTAATACGACAATTTAAAAAGGATCACGGCTTCACTTTCAAGTCAGCTGCTGCTGAATCCGCAGTAGAAACCGCCTTGTCCCAATGCTACCGATCCGTCCATGTGCTCATAACCTGGAGCATAGTTGAAGCTATGGCGATGCACGACTTCGTAACGACCGTTAGGAACTGGCATATAAGTACACCTGACGTCGCATACCGGAGCGCGATCGAACAAGACGCGCAAGAGATCCTTCGATTCTTTGAACTCGCTGAAACATACGCCTAACAAATCCATCCGCCTGGGCTTTGTCCCCGGCTTGGAGAATATGAGATGACCAAATTTGAACCTAAGCGATTCGTAAAGATCAGCGCCCACATGGGGATACAAGAACTTGACGATGCCCTTCGGCACAACGACGCACTGGAAGCCATTAAGGATGGATGCTCCCGCGAGGACTACGTTGCGATGCATAAAGTCTCCGCACAGGAAGCTGCCGCGCAGGCTTGGGACTCGGCTAAGGGCGCATGAAGCGCTGTTCCCGCTGCTCCCTCGATAAACCCCTCTGTGAGTTCCCTCTAGGGGATTCCAGGGGGTACCGGCGTTCATGGTGTAGGGCATGTGAAACTATCCGTAAGGCTAAATATCGCAACGAAAATATGAGGCGATACCGAGAGAAGAAAGCCCGCTCCCGTTAAGGAAAGCGGGCTTCTTTGTGATCGGCAGGACTCAAACCTGCGCGCCAATGGCTCTACCAACTGAGCTACGACCACTCCTCTATTTTACTTCGGTACAGCCTCACGCTGCAACCATGCCTTATGCTGAGCCTTGAAGACCTCGTAGTATTTGTCAACGTAGGCGTTCAGCCCCACCAATTCAATCGCCCCATGCTCTACGGCTTTTTCCATGTGGTTCTTCTTGATGTGGAAGTGAGGGAAGATGTTGGGGAAGTCATACGGGGCACTTGCTGCGTTCTTGAGACGCTTCGGGTTCAACCCCACCTTGCGGGCCATCTCTAGGACTTCATCGGCTGTGTCGCCAAACAAGAGGCAACCGCTCAGGTGCGCGACGTAGACACTCATTTAGGTACAGCCTCAAATACAAGGGCATCAGCTACTTGAGGGAGATTCATGACCCTCAACTTGGCCTTTACCTTCTCTGCTATCTCCTCAAAGAATGCCGCCTCTTGCGCTGTGCCGTCGAAGGCCGCGATTCCGGCGTTCCTGAACAGCCACGTCGAGAACCTAAAGCCTATCCTGATTCTGAATTTGTTCATCTTCCTCCTACTGTATCGTAATCACCCATGAGCCTTGGCATGGCAATTGGGTTGCGTTTCCGATATTCCATGTAGTCCGCTTGAGTTGACGTCACAGTACACGCCCCCCCCATTCAATGAGTCTCTTGGCTTCCTCAAGACGCGCCAACTCACGCCTGAGGGCCTTTATCTCACTCTCTAGCTCTTGGATTGTCTTCATGGGCATTCAGGCGCAAACTCAGTCGTCTCGATGTAATAGTTTGGGTCGCATCCGATCATCGCGCTATCGAATCCCTCGCCGTGATAGCCTTGATCTGTGAGCCACTGACGCACAGTCACGTCTTGCGCATCGCCTTCCCAATACTCACCGAGCAATTCAACCCACCTGTGAAAATCTTCGCCTTGGCTCTCGTGGATACAGTAGTTATGCCCGTCGTCGTCCTTCACGAACAATATCTCTGAGCGCTTAAATGCGCACTTGTTTGTCTTCACTTGTTTTCTCTCCTGCCTCCTCCATCGTGGGGGCACTCTTTAATGTCTCTGTTGCAGGACCTACCTGAGCGGTATTTAATGCCTGCTGTAATTGACTCTCAAGTCTCGTGATCCTTGACTCTTGCGCTGTGGCTCTGCCGTCTCCCTGCTCTCTCACGACCTCAATCTTGGCACCGTTACGAATACTCGCCCATGCCGCTACAACAGCCGCTATGGACGTTGTGAGGCCCGTAATCAATGCTATGGCGACCGCATCACTCATTTATTAGGCCATCTCTCAACCAAAAAGGCAAGTACGAAGAATAACAAACCTGCGGGTAAAAGCCTTGCGGGTGCTTCAGGCCATAGAAGACTGAGGAGGAACATCAAGGCGCTGACAATGAGGAACGCGAGGGCTAACATGACTTCAGTGTACGCCTACTTGCTCTCCTCTGTTGGGATTGGATCACCCGGCTCGTTCACCACTTGGACGGGCTGCGTCTCTTGGGCTGTCCTGCCTGTAGTCGCAAGCATCGCTACGAACGCCATTGAGATGCTCTCGAAGCCCTTTATCAATGCCTCTGGAATCGCCTTGTCATACGCGGGGTACGCCACCATTGCGATTGCGAACATTAAGAGGATTGCTCCTAGAACTCCTAAGACGATTCTCGCTGGTATGTTGATGTTTGCCTCTCAGAACCGTGGCAGGAATTCCTGCCACGGGCTTTGCATCCTTGGCAGGAATCGAACCTGCGACCGGGGCCTTAAGCGGGCCCTGTTCTTCCGCTGAACTACAAGGACGTTCGTGGCCCTCTAGAACGTGGGTTTCCTTTGGGCCTTGGTGCTCTCTCTTTAACCTTTTGTATTATACGCGTTTCATGCCGCGACGACCTTTTGTTGGTTTGTACGGCTTATCGGTCGGGTAGCAGGTCACACCGTTCACCTTGAAGGGCTCCGCTAGATCGCGCTCTTTGTGCTTGACGTTGCGCTCTATCCGCCACGAATAAAAGTCTCTGCCGTCCTTTTCGCGCGCCTCATCGGTTATGAAGTCGATACACTTCTTTATGCTCACGGAGGACAAGAACCACTCTCCGCGGACCCTATGGCGGTCAAAGAATAGATGTATGCGGGCCTCGTGGTCGCCGGGGATCGACAAGAGTAAGACTAGCTCGTCGGCATTGCCTACTTGGAGTTGGGCGAGT
>Ga0247758_1002246_pt1 | contig 11085 bp, 14 predicted proteins | sample UWRJL156409C4_FD_180950 | JGI IMG/M metagenome (GOLD analysis project Ga0247758, IMG submission 180950) | Plant litter microbial communities from Arlington Agricultural Research Station in Wisconsin, United States - UWRJ-L156-409C-4 | ecosystem: Environmental > Terrestrial > Plant litter >... | reverse complement strand
CGGCGACGCAACCGAATCCGAATACCCTCTTCCCCCCGACTGCGGCGATACCGACTGCTCGTAACCTCTCACCCCTTGCTGATATTCTCCCTCTTGCTGCTGCTGCTGCTGCTGCTGATACCCCCCGCCCACCTCCCCCGCCTGCAACTCTACCGGCGCATGGTACCCATACTCCCTCTCGGCCGGCAACTCTTCCCGATAATGCTCCTGCGTCGGCAGCTCCCCCGGCGGCGGCGGACCCCCATACACGTATTTGATCTCGCTGGGGTCGAATGCCCCTGGTGAGCCAACCATTGTCCCGTCGGTGCTGGTCGGGGGAGCCGAGGAGGGGTCCTTCTTCTTTCGGCGGTTGAGCCAGAAGCCGACGGCGATGCCGATGGCGAGGGCGGCGAGGATGCCGACTACGATGCCGGCGATGGTGCCCGAGGGGAGGCCGGTGGAGGAGGGGGAGGTGGCGGGGTTGGTGTTGTTACTTCCGTCGTTGACGCCGTCGGTTTTGCCGGGGAGGTTAGCGGAGGTGTTGGTGGAGGTGTCTTTGGGAGCGGCGGTGCCGATTGAGGAGCCTGAGGTGGAGCCGGGGGTGGGTTTGGAGGTGGAGGTTGACGACGATGAGGTGCTGGCGGTCAATGCGATCAGGGCGTTAGGGTCGAAGGTGTAGAGGCTTGCGCTGGGCTGGGCGGCGATGAGCTTGGAGGCCGTGTCGTTGAGGACCTTGGTGTCGATCTGGAGGAGGGGGTTTTTGGAGGCGCTCCAGCAAATGTTGATTTGGCCGCTGCTCCCCGTGCAGATTTCGCTGTTGCGCATGCAGCACCATGTGCTGGTGCCGCGCGTGCAGACGGACGTTGTGCCATCGTCGGCGCAGGTGGCCGCGTGGTTCCAGCAGATGTCGGTGCCGAATTCGCAGCAGAACTGCCGGCCCGAGGCGCTGTCAGTCGTGCATGCGTTGGGCGGCGCGCATTTGAAGGTGAAGCCGGCCGCCGACCACGTCGGGCACACGTTGGCTGTTGCGTTTGCTGTGAACAGCCAGTTGCCAAAGGGTGAGGTCGCCGGTGAGGTCGCCATCGTCGTCGTCGTTTCCCGCCGGGGGTGGTGTTGACGAGGGAAGGAATGGCTTCCCCTCTTGACTTCGGACGAGGGCGTGGTTTTGTTAGCACTGTCTGCATGCAATCTCAGTGGCCTTCAGCTGCAGCAGTGCTGCAGGGCACACAGGGCTGTGGGCACCCGGGAACTCGGGTGATTGGAGGGCGCGGCCGACCTTGGCATCAATGGTCTGCCGCGCTTGTCCCGGAGAGGGCAACGCTCATTGCGGGCGCGTCCAGTTGTCGCCCAAAGCGGGTCCTTTAGTACGGTTTACACCAGGACCTCTGCTCGCTTCAGTCGGTAGCGTTTCATCGGGGGCCGATCCTGCCAGAAGGATCACGAGAATCTCTTGGCAGTCCGCGCTTTCATGTTTGCGCCATTAAGCGAAAGGCGGTTGGACATTGGGCTCTGCGCAGCGCAAATAGGCGCCGTCTGCAGCCTGTGAAGGGAAGTCACCAGTCACGCGGTGGCCTCAGCTCCCACAATGTTTTGTTGTTTAAAAAGAAACCAGGTGAAGGCCTTGTGCTGCGTTACATCGGGCGACGATCTTCTCCAGCTATCCACCAAACGGGCTGCAGTATCGAATTTGACTCGATCACCGAGTTGGTGGAGCATTTAGTACTTCGCGTTCACGCCCCCAACGCTTCGGGTGATGTGGGTATTTGGAAGGGGTAGAAGCTTTTCATCTAGTGGATAAGCATTGAATACCCGCTAGCGAATACAGTCTTCACTGGCTTCTTAAAATAGTTATTTCAGTACTTAGTCTCCTACCTATCGTATATATTTGTCATTATTCTCCCAAGTACAACTATGCTGCGCGTATCTCGGTACTCATTAAGGACCTTACTGTATACGAGTTTAGTCTCTTTGTTGTACCTCTTTCAAGTTCCGTGAGATACCTATTTGAAACGCCGCTCAGGCTATACGAGGTTGCTAATATTAGAGCTATAGCGTTCGTAGCATTCCACGAAAGACTGGTGGGTGAATCTCGATCTCCAACATTGAACCCCAGTACCGCTAGCTAATCCTCCCCCGTATCACAGGTCAGAGAGGTCACCTACGATATTGTAGGGCCCACCGGCTCCGATGGTAGGTATCAACACGGACAACTCCCGAATGCAGGCGAGTGGCTATCCGTCAAATCAAAGGACGCTAAGGGCGGCAGGGCGCATACGATTGCAGAAAGGAAACACTGGAAGTCGTGAGTCTGCCCTAGCGAAAGGTAAGATGAATACCTAGTGACATTCCTGCACACTTCTGCAAGGACCAAGGTATAGCTGGTCCCGTGACAACGCGAGGAAGGAAGTCGTGTTTACCCCAGCAAACGACGCGAATACACTATTGACGATGCCGATTCAAACAGGCGCAGAAGCTGTACAGAGAATCGACGAAAGGACCGCGCTTGTCTAAGGTCGAACAACGCCGAATAGAGCGAGAGGAGCAAGAGACTGGAGGCGGTTACGGAAAGAGTTTAAACCTTGGCTCGATCGAATCACACTCGAGACTCTACTAACTCGATGTCCGATCATGAAGCAGATATCTCGACATGCCACATAACCAGAGCGCTTTACTGAAAAAGGCCAGTCCCGTCCTTAGACCGAGCGGAGATGCGTCAAGGACTACTACGAGCACCGGAAGGCCTTAAGGGCCGAAATCAGCGTGAAGACTACGCCTGCGGCTGGTAATACCACGAACCAGATGACCAACATGTTTGGAGCGCCCTCCCTTGAGGTGTAGCGGGCAGGCTGACCACGCTTGCTCACACCGAGCAAGCAGCTCACGATTGTTGATAAGATGTACGAAGTTACAATAGATGGTAGTACCAGTATGCCATGCTAAAGAAATAGACCTGATACGGATAGTGGTAACTACCTAGCGTAAACTCACGGGTTCCATCAGTCGTATCCAAGAACCCCAGAACCCGAGTGATAACATATGGAGAGAGCTTCACCGAAAGGAAGGGTCAGCCCACGGTTCGAGGAACGAAAACAGCGTGACTCTCCAACTTGTGGGGCGTCGATACGTGGTTGAGGTCGAAGTTAACTTGGGCGGGGAGGTGGGCTCAGCATATCGCCGCCATAGATTGCAAAGTTGCACGCTAGGCGGCAAAGCTGCCACTGGCAGTGGGAAGAAGATTAATGAAGAAGAAAGGGATGAGAAAGCATATGAGTAGGTAATAGTATTAGATGACCTAAGGGAAGTCCCAGTGTGACTGGCCAGTGTAGTTTTCTCGGCGGGAAGAGGTTGTTTCTGGCGGAAGGTCGTCGGTGAACTGTGATACCAGTTTCTGTGCCCGTGTCACCGCGAGAAGAGGATCGGGTGTTGCACCTTGGGCGATCAAGACGTGTCCCGAAGGCTGAAATGACGCAGCGCACAGCATTAATTTGTGCTCGGTGACTACTGTGTCGGATAAGGTTGTGACGGAACACGAGGGCGTATCAAAGAGTTTTATTGGAGTCAAAAGAGAGCTTGCTGCTGGTGTGTTGCACGGTGCCACCATCCTATTCCCAACTTTGCAGCCTGCGAAAAACTTACCCGCGTTCTGAAAGGCAGTTGCGAGAGGCCTTGGCAGGGTGGGGCTCCTCGTACCTCGGGCGCCCTGGCACGATGCGGGCTTGGCCCGAGACCCTGGCGGACAACCCGCCTTGCCATTTCCAGCGATGGGTGTCCAGCCACTCTGGACGTTGCATTTTGACACGCCCGCTTCTAGTGAGCACAGCTTCAGCTGTCTCAGACGTGCAGCTGTCTCGGCCAGTCTGACTTGTTGAGACGCAGCCAGCGAAGCCACCAAGTCGATCATGGGGACTCGCACCAGGACTCGCACCAATGCCAACCGCAGAAGACGGCCGCTGGGGCCAACCCAGCTGCCAAGCGTGCAGGGCGGCGTCCAATCGTGTCCACTGCACCTACGTGTGGCTAGCGCGCAGCGGTGCTGATCGGTGAGGTTTGCTTTCCAGCCTCAAATTCCAGTGCGGGGACAAGCACCATGGCTCCCCATGTCTCTGCTGTGGAACCAGGGCACACGCTGCCGCCAGACTATAAAGGCGGCCAAGGACCTGGCCGTTGGCCTTGCGCCGTTCTCGATGACTCGCGCCAACAGGAAGGAGTTGAGACTTCGGACAGATCCCCGGAAACATGGAGACGTCGGACGGAACCCAAACGGGCAAGCTACCAGGCTTCCCCAAGCGGCTGATCATGTGCTGTGATGGCACGTGGATGGACTCGCTGGGCAAGAAAAGCTTCGAGCCCCCGTCTAATGTTACGCGCATGTCGAGAGGCTTGTGCCGGACCTGCTCAGATGGCACGCACCAGATCATCAACTACTTCGCTGGTGTTGGGACGGCTAACACCGTCGACCAGTTCACCGGCGGTGCTTTTGGCATGGGTCTCGACGCCGACATCCGCCAGGTCTACAACTTCATCTGCACCAACTATGTCGAGGGCGACGAAATCGTCCTGATCGGCTTCTCTCGCGGCGCCTTCACCGCCCGGTCCACGGCTGACATGATTGGCTCGCTGGGGCTGCTTACCCCTGAAGGACTTGACCGCTTCTACCGCATCTTCGACGACTACGAAAACATCGGCAATACCACCCGCGATACCGATGACTTTCTGGTCCTGAGCCTGCCCGAGTACAACAACTCGCACGGTGCCGCCAAGGCCAAGTGGGAAGTCGAGCGGATGCTCGCCTACAAGCAGGGGCTCAAGGCCCTCAAATACACCCGCGACACTTTTTCGGATGGCGAGACAGAGATCAGAATCAAAGCCCTCGCCGTCTTCGACACAGTTGGCACCCTCGGCATCCCGCCCGCGCCCGTCATTGGCGTCCGCGGCTCAGCCGACCAATGGCGCTTCACCAACACTCAAATCTCCGACAAGGTCGAGTACGCCTTCCAGGCCCTGGGACTCGACGAACCGCGCTACGCCTTCCGCCCCTCACTCTGGGAGCGCCTCCCAGGCTCCAAAACCAACCTCAAACAGGTCTGGTTCCCCGGCACGCACGCCAACGTTGGAGGCGGGTGGTACGACCAACAGCTAGCAAACATCACCCTCGCCTGGATGGCCGATCAGCTATCCACCATCGGCGTGGAATTCAACTTTGCCCGCATGACCGCAATCTTCAACGACGTGCTGCGCTTCTCCTCGGCCCATCCCTTTCCTTTTGCTCCGCAGAAGGGCATCTCCCTCCCGAAATTCCTCAAGAAGCCTCCACCACCCAAGCCCTGGGGCGCAGACCAGGTGTTTCACCATCCCTTCACCGCGGCTAAGCGCGACGAAGTCGAATGCGACGGGAACGACGTCCACCCGCCCCTCCCTGAGGGAGGCGACGTGAAATCCCTTTGGCAGTTCGCGCGCCCCTGGGCACTGGGGCAAATCCGCGCTCCGACATCAACCTTGCAGACCTGGGCAGGCAAGGTCGTCCGGCGTCCCGGCCTCGTGGTCCGCGTAGACGAAGACACCGGCGTCGACACAGCAGAACCCCTTCTCGATACCGCAGAGACCATCCACAGTAGCGTGCGCGTGCGTCTTGCCTGTGGCGGACTGGGCGTCGATGATCGCGACACCTGGCCTTGCGAAAGCCTACTGGGCGCCACGCCCGACGGGAAACCCATGTGGAGGCTGGAGCGGGCACCTACCGAGCACAGAGGCAGGCGCGGCTCGCAGTATGTCCCGCGCGAGGTGACCATTGCCGGGGGAGAATACCCCGCAAAAGTGATGTATGCCGTCGGGGCGGACGACTGCAGCTGGAAGTGGGTTTATCAAGGGACGGTTGTCGGCACGGGGGCGAGTCAATTCCCACAGTCGACGGAGCTGAGGGAGGAGCCGTTGGAGGGGTTCTGGGAGAGGTATTTGCTGTCGGTGCTAGCAGGGGAGCCGGACGTGTGGAAGTATGCGTTTAGGGGACTACCGTTGCCGGAGAGTTCGGGGGAGGGGAAGAATGGCGCTGCAGGGAAGAGGAGTTCGGTGTTGGGGGTTTTTAGTAGTAATGGGAAATGAGAGGGGGGGAGGGTTAGATGAATTTGGAAATGAGAAAGAGATTGAGTTTGTGGCATTTGGATGGGAGTTTGGGGTTTGATCGGCATGGACGGTGTGAAAAATGTGTTGAAAATATATTTTGGAGATCATGATGAGTTTGAATGGTTTGATCTAATGGTGTAGGTAGAATCTGTTTGGCAATGAGTTTGTGTGACACCCTATATAGGGTGGTGTGGCCTTTATAGGGCTAACGATTCCTTTTGCCATCGTGCGACAGCTTGGGTACCAGAAAACGGGGAATGTCGAAAAAGAGACGGTAACTGGATCGACGCCGGCCACAAAGACACAGAAAGCTGCGACGATGCTAAGGGAGCTTCGATATAAAATATAGGCTGCCTATTCGTGGCTACCGTTTGCTAGTTGCCCAAGGTACTACCGTACATGAGAGATGAAATCAATAATTTGGGAAAAGGCCAATACTGTATTCAAGCCTGATATAATGAAAACCAACACCCAAAGACCAGGGGTATCTAAGTCCCGTCCCGCTATGCCGCATAGGATCCAATCCAGCCCATGCCCGTGATATGCTAATTCCCACCAAACTCCGTCCAATGTTTTTCACCATCGTTACCATATGACCGCTAAAACGCATGCCGAGTACCCATGCCATCATCATTGGTCGTTTCGGCTCTCCCTTTTTCGTGGCTTCCTCGTCCTCGTCTGTATCCTCCAAAGGAGGGCCGCCAGAGCCTCCGGGTGATGTCCTCAACACCATCCTTGCTCGTGATCAACCCCTGCTTTTGTCCGCAGAGGCACTGCTCTTGCTGGTCGCCTACCGGTAGTCGCTACCGTAACTAGGTAACTATTCTCACCACAACTAGGCTCGATCTGTCCGGAAGGATCTAGACTGTAGCATATCCCGGACAGGCAACTCCCTGAAAGACTCGGCGTCTCCCCAGAAAGTATGCACCGGTACATTCCAGTTCCATTCACCGTCGCCGAACAGACCAGGCCGCTCCTCCTCGTAATCCTCGTCCTCTCTCTCACCCTCCTCGAGCCTCGAATCCTGGCATTCGGAGCACCAATTCGGCATCTCCTCTCCCTCGGCAGTCAGTTTCACCCCCCCAAAATCCCACTCTTCCTCGTCCTCCTTGGCATCACCCCCCGGCAGCGAAATCGCACATTCATGCCCACACCGCGTTGCGCAGAAAGGCTCCCTGCACATCGGGCACTCCAGCGACTGGGCGGTGTCCTCGATTTAGGCTTGGCAGGGAGCGCAGACCATGTGCGTGCAGGGGAGTACAACAGCGCTGGCCAGCCGAGAGTGTGGCGAGAGCGGCGCGATGCCGCGGATTTCGAGCTCGGCGGTGCGACAGACGGGGCAGACGGGCACAGGCTCTAGTCCAGAGCGGGAGCGCAGCCATCGGCGGACGATGTGGAAGCAGTGTTCCTGTGGGCGGCCGGTCTGGGCGAGGGAGACGGCAAGATGGAGGGCGGAGGCGCGCGCGGCGAGGGTGGAGTCAACGTCGGAGGCGGGGGCGGGGGCGTTATACGCCTGGCCGCAGAGGACGAGGATGGCGGAGAGGAGCTGGATCTTGTGGTTGGAGAGGGGGTCGCGCGGTCCTTTCGGGGCGTCGGCGGCGGAGGGGCGCGTCATGAAGCGCATGCCGCGGCCGAGGGCGGCGATGGTGGTGTCGTCCGAGATCCAGTCGGGGTACTCCCGCTTGAGAAAGGCAGAGTCGGCGCTGGTGGGGTCGGCGTTGTATGAGACGATGGCCTGCCGCAGGGCCTCATACTTTTGTACCTGCTCGGGATGCGAGGTGACGTCGACGGCTGGGAGATGTTAGTATTGTGAAGGATAGGGACGACTCGGACAAGGAGAGGAAGAAGACGAAAAAAGAAGCGGAGAAGAAGATGGAGAAGGAGAAGGAGAAGGGAGGAGCAAGCAGAACGGGAGTCCCTTGCGATTAGCGAATGTCTTCTCCCAGGGAGCGAGCGGCTTAAAGATCGTATATCCAGTTCTTGGTATGCTTCCAGACGTGTTCTGGACGACGAACTCCTGCTACTCGAGCCTAGCACAGCGCATCTCAATCGTGTCGTAGCTAGTCTAAGCACGAGCGGGAAGAGCGAAAGTAAAAGGAGAAGGACAATGAAGGAGAAAGGGACGGCGAGGAGAGGCCACACTTACAGGGCAGGGAGGTGAGCAGGGTGCTCAGAGAAGAGGCGGGCATGGTGCTGCCCGCCAGGGTGCTTGCGCAAGACATGACCGTTTTTTCTGGTTCGGCGGTGTTTGGTGGAAGTTGTGCAAGAGAAAAGGTGATGTGCGAGGAAGTTTGAACCAGATTTGGGACTCGGGGAGAAAGTTATATACCCTAATGAACTCGAGCGAAATCACTGCGATCTAGGTTCAGAAAGTTTGTGAAATCAAGAAGGTCTCTGCTTGGAAGCTTCCTTCACAAATGTTTAATTATTTTGAGGTTAAGTTTATACGGCGCATGTCTAATGATATCCTTCTTCAATTCTACTTTATTCTCAATTACCGTTCAGCGCTTGCTAAGTACATGTACTAAAGCAAAGTTTGACACCCTTACGTAAAGGCCGCAATCGACTGTCAAGTGGTAGAGGTTGCGCACAACTGTATTGTGTCGCGGCAGAGAGGCTGTCACGGCAAACCCGAAAGAAGTCACACTCGAAGTTCCTTTGTTGTGGTGCAACGTATGGCTTTTTGAGGAGCCACTGTTTGCTCGTGCTATCCGATGACTTGCATGGGGTCTTGACTCCCGCAAAAAAGAGGTTACCCATTTTTCATTCAATTTCATCCCATATTTGGTACACAACATCATGACACGTGAGTAGAGCAAAAAAAGGGTTTCTCTCTCAGGAAATCGCCGCACCAGCGGTGGGTCAATGCAATCGCATTGAACGCCCCTTCCTATTCGGATCATGTTTGGGATTGACGTAGCCAACCCAGGTGGTGGGTATATAATACTAGGTACTTTCCATTTTTTGCCTGCGAGTTTTGCTCCCACCAATTTCTATTTCTACCTTCCGTACATCAACCTCACACGAGCTCCACTTCAAAGCTGCCCTCTCCATCTCCCATTTTTCAGGACTCCGCCTCTCGCAACTTCCTTACTCTCGCGACCACAGAGTCGCATATCGTATAGGAAGGGCAGCTAGCACGAGAGAACTCCCATTCAGCGACAAAATGGCCTTCGCCAAACCCAAGAAAGTTGACGACCAAGTTGCCGGACAAATCGCCGTTGCCGTGGCTCAGGCCGCGTGCCGCCGTCACTGCATGCAGCCTGGCTTCGACGGAGAGGGCAATGAGCACCTCTTCGACCACAACAACGAGCCCACTACCAGCATGGTTCACGAGCCAGGTGCCTAGTTGTCACCTGCGCCTTGCAGGCCTTCCTTCTTTGGCACAAGGGGTTCACTAGATGTTTTTTTCACCCAAGAGACGACCGTCACATCCTCGCAAACCCGGTCGACGAAGACCCTCATGAAAGAGTCCGAAGACGACGTCTTCGCCCCTTTAGGCCAGGGATCGGCAAATCATCGCAACGACTACATGCGCGCCGCCGTCCTCGGCCCTAACAAGCGTCGCAAGTACACCGCTCAGCTCCGACCCACCGGAAGGCTCGATGCCGCGTCTCACAGCCTCCTCAACGAGCAGCAAATGGCAAACTACGAGCGCCGCCCACGCATCAACTTTGACGAAGATGTAGGCCATCTCAAGAAGCGCCTCCGGCCTAGTTCTCCTGCCGTTGGCCCCCACAAGCTGGCCTCACCAACGCACATCCCTTCACAGCGGATGGAGATTGCGCCCGCACGACGCCACCAGAGAAACTACTTTAGACGCCGCAAGAATCATAACCGCCAGAAGCACCACAACAAAGAGACAGAGCCTCATCAGATGTCCCGTCAGCAAACGGTTGACGGTCAGGCAAAGCCAGGATATCGCGCCCAGCAGAACGGATCCAACGACAGTCAAGCGACCATTGTACTACTAAACCAAGACGTCGACATGCAGGATGGGAAGAATATTGTTTAGGAACATGCCTAATCTCTCTTCGTCACGCCCCCCCACCGAACTTACCGCAGTGATGCCTGGGAATCGTCTTAGCGCCCTAGAAGCCTGCCCGCCGATGTTACCGCGCCTTGTACGACCTACTCACAGACTGAATTTACACTCTGAACCCGCCTAGCATCAGCATGACCTAGCGTTAACCGACACACCTTCAACCAAGCGCGGTGACCTCCGGAGGTGGTAGTTCGGCATCGTCATTCTGAGAAAGTTGCTGGATTTTCTTACTACCTAGCATCTTGGGATAGTTTGACAGCATATGGAATTGGCTCTTTTAGTGTTGCTGCCCAGAAGAGCAAAATAGAAGTCCTCAGTATCGGGCCTAAGATGGAAAGATCGTTTCTCGAAAGGCCTAGGGACGGGATATGATGTAGGATCATTGTATGTGATATGGAAATTGTAGATGAATAGAACTGGTTGGTGTAGGCCGTGACTTTGGACTGTCTCGGTGATAAGTGCCAGGTTCAATGTGTGATGATCTTGTCGGAGGTCGAGAGAGAACGAGGCTGCGCATCTCCTTTTTAGCAAATCGTAGACGTTCAGGACTTGGCTCATATCCTTGACATGCCGGGATTATTCTCACTTTCCTCGTTGTATGGCTTGAACAACGAGGGATACCGCTGAATAGCGAGTGGTAAGTGATGATGGAAATACCTGGGATGGGATCATGGCCTTACAGATGCGAGGAGTCATTTGAATCATGATCTGCGGTGATTATTTCAAGCCTCGTGATTCCTCCTTTAAAATGTTACATGGTTCCAGGTTAATATGCAGCTGTCCTCGACGGTCAATCCTCCATGTAATGCGGTTTCTCTGCAACTTCAAATTTACACCCCACCCTCGCCTCGCCTGCGCGATGAGCGCCAACGGTTAGTTTTTTTCTTTCTTTCTTTTTATTTTTTTTTTTTTAAAAAAAAATTTTTGATTTCTTTTTCCAC
>Ga0247758_1002245_pt1 | contig 11088 bp, 12 predicted proteins | sample UWRJL156409C4_FD_180950 | JGI IMG/M metagenome (GOLD analysis project Ga0247758, IMG submission 180950) | Plant litter microbial communities from Arlington Agricultural Research Station in Wisconsin, United States - UWRJ-L156-409C-4 | ecosystem: Environmental > Terrestrial > Plant litter >... | reverse complement strand
TTCGTCTCAGGCAGTTGTGAGATTGACCAATAACCAGTCTAGCTACTACCGGGCCTAGTAGCAGCCCTTTCTATAGGGGCAATCCCCACCGACACGGGATAGCGCCCTCCTGCCTGCGCCTCGAGCTCCTCCATCCGGAACTCCTCCTCCCCTCTAGAGTCTGACAAGCCCGAATCCTTGACATCGTCCGTTAAGAGGTCGCTATCAAGAATATTCCTCCTCTTCCTCCGGGGAGCTCGGCCTATTGTCTCTCCTCGCTCCTCTTCTCCTCCTGTGTGGCGCTCCCCATCGCCGGACGATGGACCCAGCAGCCGTGGAAACATCCTCGACAAAAGCGGCTTGATGGTCGTCAAACAAGCACAAATCACAGCCAGATTGACCTCGACCATAGTCCAGCAGGCAATGGAGGCGGTTGCGCGGTCGCCCTTGGTGATACCACGCACAAACTGCAGCGTGCGAGCAAGCGATATAATGCATACGCTAAACGCCAGCATAAACACAAACCCCAGCGCGATCCTGTGCCTGCGCGGGACGCGCAGCTTGCGCAGAATGGCGAGCGGCAGCGCAAAGATGAGAAAATCCGTCCCGATGTTGATGCCCGCATGGCTCCAGTACACGCTAAAGCTGTGGCAGTAAAAAGTCCCGGCGGCGCGGCGCGCGGGGTCCCACAGCGCGTCGAGGGGCACGCACACGGTCAGGAGGGACGCGACGATCCAGGCGTGGGTGATGATGACGACGGCGAGCATGATTTTCGTGGCGAGCGTGACGGGCGGGTATCTCAGCGCGCGTAGGTATAGGAAGAGGATGGAGATCTTGACGGCGGTAAGGGCGACGGCGTAGACGAGGTTGATGCTGAAGCCGATCTTGTGATACGAGACCTTGGTGGCCGGCGGGAGGGACGAGTACATGCGCCCGAGGCCGTGGTGTGTCTCTGTGCACCACATGATTCAGCGGTTGCTTCGTTGTATTATGGGTGGATGGGAGTCGACTTACGGACAATGTTCCCAACCGAAACGCCTGTCGCGCAGGCCTGAAGATTCGACGCATTTCCATGTCAGCAGCGATCCAGACGCAGTGGGCGGGGAGCGCCGGGACGCAGATAAGTTAGTACTTTTGCACCTACCCAACCGAGCAACAAAAACCAGTCCTCCAGGGAAATCACACGGATGATAACCCCCCTCGACCAGAACCTCATCCCCACGAAGAGGGTCGACAGCACAATGGTAACCACGGCGACAATGGTGACGGGTTCGCCGAAAAACGCGTCGGCCGCTTGCGACCCCGCAGAGTCTGCGCCTGCCGTCGCGTTCATCGTATCTCGTGTTGCAAGCGCTTCTTCAATCTCTGGGCCGTGGTCATCCCGAGATACCGGCCACGCGACGTTGGCCACATTGGCTTCATATATCGCAAAAACGATCAGTGACGAGAGGAGAATGTGATGAGAAAGAGCGACAAAATTCTTGTTTCCTTTGGGGATGAGAAGTGCCGCCACCATATGCAGCTTATCGGACATAAGCTTTGCCTTTTCTCCTCGTGGAATAGGGGCTACAGGGCTTAGTTTCTATTACGTTGTGGGGTGGCCCGAGGAGGACCAATCACTCCCTGTTACATCGCGCCCCTGTCCACGGCGATGGGTCAGCATCATGCATTTGCTGCTGTCTGTGCGTTTGCCTGCTGCACAACCGAGACAGGGAGCTGATGCCACCAACCCAAACAGGCGGGAAAAAGAAAAAAAAAAAACAGAAGCGGGAGAACACGACTCAGCTGTCCCCGGCCGGCAAGCAGTGGGACGGTAGGTTTCGTTAATTTGGGTTGATGTGTGCGCCACGCAATCCCCATAGCGTCAGCTAATGATCGGCGGCGACGGGGAAGGGTTCTGACGGCTGAGCCTGGGTCTTCTCTCTGGCTTTGCCAGAGAGCTTCTATTATAGTTGCTCTATTGGCAGCATAAGTGGCAAATAGCAGATTTACAAGGCAAACTAACGTTGTCAGTTTTAGCTCAAATCGCAACACTCAAACATCCAGCCTCTTCTCTTCACTATCAAATACTCCTCGCGTACTACCGTACAGTCTAAGCCCCCTTCTCAATTCTGGGATCCACCATGGCAACATTGGTCCCCTTGTCGAGAACACTTCCCCCGTTCCGGCCGGCAGCGTGAGTTTGGTGAGACGGCATCTCGTCATTCTCCCCGTTTGTCGACACGAACCCTAACTTCCCACTACCAGTATCCGTGAACACCACGTTGATCTCCCTCGCCGTAGCCGCCATCCTTCTCCTCGGGCTCATCATTCCCAAATTATGCGTCATCTCCGTCGCCTGTCCGTCAAGCCCACAGAACAGCAACCCCAGGGGCGACGACCCAAGAAGCGGCGCGGCAGATCGCTTCGCGCTGAAAATGGTCGCGACTAACAACAAAGAGACCAGCACTGTCTGCACCAACAGCGGCACCAACCACCACCATCGCACTTCTATGTACGTCTCGTTCGCCCACGCGAGGCCCTCCACCGTGCTAGCTTCCGTGTTATCCCCCGCCTTGCCGCTCCGGATGTAGTTGGAGAGAATTGCCGCCACGCTTTCCGCCGCACTGCGCAAGTCGGACGAATATAAGAACATCTCGAGGTAGCTACGACAGCGTCCCTTTTCCGTGCCGAGGTCTTGTACAAGAGGGGCAACGCCGGGTGTGTACTTGCCGGTGTTCAGCAAGACGGATGAATCGAGCGTCAGGCCGATGATTCCCCAAATAGAGCTTGCCGTGTCTCGATAGACGCGGTACTGCTGACCGACAGGCCCAGGGCGGAATATGACCCATTCCTGTTTCTCGTCCGAGCTCAGGTTGTAGAACTCGAGGGGCTCAGATGTGACGGAGCTGGCAGTGAGGTGGGCCGCTGTCGCGTGGGTTAGGGGGTGACTTTGGGCACACCAATACCACTGTAGCGTGAGGAATTCGATGGATGGGGGAGTCCCCGTGCGGATACTGTCGACGACGCCGGTGGTTTGGACGCGCATGGCAGTCATGGTGAAGTCGTAGGGGTTAGTAGTGGTTGTATTTGAGACGAGGAGGCGGAAGACGTCGCTTAGGCGGCCCGAAGTCTGCGGGTTGTGAGGATCGTGAGGCTTGTTGAGAGTCAGTTGGATGTCACCGCCATTCCATCTGAGGCGGCAGGTTGTCTCATTGTAGGAACCTTTGTCGCATGAGGGCTCCACGTCTTTAGTGTGGTCCTGTATTCTGCTGCAGATGCCAAGGGTCTTAAAGGCGGGATACGTGCAGTTACTTGCTGTGGGCGGGCAGGAGAAGTATGGCTGAGTTTTGATACCCAAAATTGCGTTCTCAATGTCGTTACCCAACGTCATCTTTCGTGAGAGTTTGTCTATATCGCTATTCACTACCCACTAGGTCAGCGCTGGTCCAGGGAAGGGTAGGAGGGAGTAAAGTACTGATACCACCGCTGCGGATGGATAGAGATTTATACGCTTTCGCAGTGCTAATATCTACAGTGGCTGGTGTCAAGAGACTTTCTCGACTTCCAAAGTCAAGGATTTGTTGGGTAAATGGCTCGATCCCCAAAGCTAGAATGGTAGCTATGGCGAGCATCCTGGCAATTAATGAATTTCTCCGGACTATGAATAGCAGCTCCACTGCTCCCCACGGGCCCCGGCTTGCGTCGTCAAACACTCGAAGGTGGTCTAGGGGCTGCGGTCTTGGGCGAAAGTGTTGCCAAGACAGCTGGCTGAGGCATCCCGCTATAGGAACCATCATCGCACTCTTAGCAATTGTCGTGAATACGGCAATGAGTGAGTTTGGTTGGATAGGCAGGGACCAGGCAGCAAGGGCTAGGCCGTCGGCTTTTACCAGGGTGATCAGAACCAAGCTCACGCATATTGCGCTGACGATCGCCCCACCAACCTCCCACCACCAGCACAATGCGGTGCTTATCCATCCAGCTTCTGCACTTCGCAGAGTTCGAGATTGCAATTCCAGACCATTGGCATGTTGCTGTTCTTTGGCCGAGTTTGGCTCTTGTGGTTCTGAACACTCTATCGCGATGGCCATTACAATGATTTTGTTGTTACTGCGTCTTTATCGGCGACCAGCAGTCCTCGCGTTGAGATGGCCTTTGGTATGTTTCAGGGTCGGAATGTCTGGGAGCGCCGGTAATGGGACATCTAGTTGTGGTGCATCGTTCAAAAGTCCGGTCTCCAACCAAGGGTATATATATGTCAAGGCGTTGTGACACAAGCTATCCTTTTCCCTCCACAAAATGATATTCCCGCGCTGCCGCGCCTCCGGGATGCTTAGATGATTGGCTAACAAATGCGCTACAACAGGAAGGCGGTGCGACAGCGGATCCTTTCTATTGTTACACAACTTCGACGGGTAAGCAAGAGAGCCCACATAATATGACGGGTAAAATTCCAGCCACTTACAGCTTTTATATCTTCTTGGCATCTCGTATCTAGCTGCAACAATATAGATGCACTATGACAATAAGGGCGCAGCAATGTATCATGTTCATTTTCAGCTTTAGTTTCTATACTCTTATCACGCCCCAGTCTGGCGACTAAACACGGGACTAGTAGCTGGAGCCACTGTTGTGAATTAAGGGATTAACGTAAAAGCTGCTAACGAAGTTATCTTTACGGATCACAGACATCTAATATTTGAACAGTGCTGCTGAGAGCACTGAGTATAGTGTAAGTCACCACACCTTTATCGTCCACTTTAGGCTACCCCTAATGGTGGTTACTTCTATGGAACACGGCGGATGCATGGTTTCGGAGGTTTCAAAGTGGCTAAACCGAGTCCTGGGATGAACGAGAATCGTCGATACCGTCAAGCGGGATGCATGTCTCCATCAGCGGGAAGGCAATTTGCAATGGATGGGACGGGTGGATGCATGACTTAGAGTATTCAAGCCGCCCAAACTAGTCCCATGAATGAGTGAGTACTCAACTTGTCAATTGCGTCGCTATGGGAGCCTTTATCGGTACGAAGACGATGGATTCATCCGACGAATGCATAACTTCCGGATGTCTGTAGGATCCTCAGGCGGCGTGCGCGAGAGAAAGGGCAGGCCACGTGCTGTGGCTTCTGAGTTATTATTAGCATTACTTAAGTGTGTCGACCTTGCCAGAAAGAAGGGGATTCTGGCCAGAAGCCAGAATCGTTGCAAAGAAGAGACTAGAAACCATTAGAGCTATAGATTGGTAAACATTGTTTCACCACCCTAAAATCGACAATCACCCATGCTCCTATATAGTCACGTGACTCTTCGTCACGTTTGATCAGCCCAGATCAGCCCCGGCTCAGCTCCGGCTAATATCTACCCATTGAACCGCACAGCCTTTCAAAAAGGCGCAGTTTTAGCCGAAGGGCCCAAAAAATGGTCCTGTGCAAGCAAAGGGCCCCCAGAATTGGGATATTCGCACCCGTAATAGCCACCACACAGAATTTCATAGATAATTCGTCCAGCCTTCCGCTTAGGAATGCTTATATCTATTACTTGTTGTTGATACTGGGGATATTTCGGAGATGCCTTTGCTAGTGGGCTTTTGGTATATTAAGACCTAGGGGTTACGTAATTTTTGCTGCCACCCAGGCCCTTATAACGGCGGGATCACCCCACGCATATGAAAAGGCTTCATACGGTGGGAATTCCGTAGGGAGGTGTGGGAGAGCTCGCATTATACTTCGTCATCGATGGAACTGACGGGGAGTCGTCTTAGCAGGCGAATGGCCTTGGAGAAACGGTTGAGTTATAGTAAGGGAGGTGAAGAGTTATCTTCGGCGGGAAGTCGAGTCTGTCTATCAGAGTCGTTCGACCTACTACCCTACACTCATCAGACAATGTGTTCTTCAATTCCTTCCTCACACTATTGGTCCCCCTTAGGTAGTCCTATCATTTGATCAAAAACGTCGCCCTCTGACCCTCTCCCACATTAACTCTCTGAACTGCTTCCCCCATCATACAGCCAGGGACGTAGACATCCCCAAGTAAGGTAAAATATTGTCCCTCCTCTCTGAGAATCACCGGCACTGAGCACCCGAACAAAACGCAGACTTTATCCCCCGGAAGTATCTGATCCGACCCCAAGCAGTACCCGATGCGGCTTGCTATAGGCGCACCTGAGACCTGATAGGAGCACATTGCCCTCCCGAAATGATGCACTATGATCGTCATGGTCCGACGTCTATCAGGAATCAAATTCCCACGCCCAGCCAATCCCTCTTCCACATTCCACTCGTCGGTCTCATCACCCGCCGCAAAGGCCTCCACGAAGTCTGCTGCACTCGGATCTTTCAATGACTCGCGTATTCCGAACACACGACAAAGTCGAGAAAAATACTCATCCACCTCTCCACCCTGTATGTCTCTCAGCCAAGCAAACATCTCACTCCTATCTGCGACATTTGTTGGTTTGAAACCCGGACTAGCAACAACATCCACGCTCCCCACTTCTATCCCTTCCACACTTAGTACCCTGCCTCCCTCGATAAACTCACAACTCCCTTCCCGCCACTTCCCGCCACTTCCCGCCACTTCCCGCCCGCCGCATATGGTCGTCTGGCGTACTTAAATCCACTCCCTGCACTCAACGGGGTTTTTGGATCCGCGCACCATTGTGGTGTCCATGATGGGAGGTCTGGCATTGTCCGCGCGTAGCAGTGCTCGGGGAGGATTACATCCAGACTTTTGGTTTGTTCGGCGACGAGCTGTGCCATGCGCGCCCAGATAAGAGCTGGTGGTGTTGAGTAATCGATCTGTATATGCTTACGAACCTCAGAGGAAAAACATCCATAATGACCGAAGACTATGTCGCACGGATTGGTTGCCTTTTTGTGCTGGATTGTTTTAGTCCAGGTGTGTCGAGGGGGATATATGACTCGGCAAGAGCAGAGCTTGGAGAGGGGAGGACGCTGGGGCCAAATGTCGTCATGAACGAAGAGAGTTCCACGAGGCGGAGGGTGTCTTGGTTTTCTGCATCAGGAGCAAGGGATTTGAGGTGTGCCGCTAGGCGTGCCCAGACGGTGGTGAACGTGGTGTAGGGCATGCTGTGGGACTGATGCACAAGTGTGATATCCCGGGAGTACATAACTTCTTGCGTCACCCAGACACGTTGCCAGTAGCTGAGGCCACCGACGGTCGTGATGGCGCGGTACAGCCAAGCTGAGAGCGAGAGGCGAAGAAGGAGGTCGGGATTTGAGTGGAGGAGGGAAAACAGGCTAAGAACGTAGGTGACAGCTTCGTTACTGGTTGGGTCGAGACAGATGATTGTCTTCGCTGCCCCGGAGTAGATGTCTCGCATGATGGAGAGTAGTGGCATTTGATCAGTGGGCGACCGATCAATCCCAACTGATCATTCCCTTGCTCAGTGGTGGTCTTCTGCTCAGTGACTGATTGTTCGCGGTCCTCTGATCAATTTCTTATTGGCCAAAAAGGACAGTGCGTTTGGGTATTCGCACGGTATTCCGCACCGTCCTTCCTGCGGAGATTTGTAGGGCCACACCGGCCCAAGTGACGACCTGCGGGGCCGTCACACCTGACTGATTGAACCGGATCGCGCACACATGGCTTATTGGCGCAGGGCCAAGACCGACCTGACGATAAGTTCAGCTTATCAAGAACATAGGTGGAAACCGACGTCCATGAGCAGCACGGTGCCCAAAAAGTCTTGGCTAACAGGAGAGGGTAATTACTTTTGGCCCCATTATCAGCATGGCCGACAGCATCATGTCATTCAGGGGCATTCAGGCGTTGGCGAACTTGACGATTGTTGAGGAGAACCACGGGAATCGCACTAACCTACCAATGGGGATGAAGAGTCCGATCCTTGACGTTCGAGCCCACCACACCAGACGGAAAGGCGCCGGAACGGGTGTGTCTTGGCCTCGGACAAACATCGCATTTCGCAAGGGCCTTACTAGGGAGGCACTAGTGCCCCCCTAGCACGGCCCTTTCGCAAGCGCCCCGACGCCACCCCCGGCATGCAAACACCATCCCAACGGAGCGGGGTAGTGATGGGTGAGGAGAATCAGAGGGGGGCCAGATTGAGTCTCGAAGCGGTCGTTGTTGTCGCTTTGCGCCCAGACACCTCGAACAGCACTTTTGGAAATCTGCTCATAATGTCAACCTCCGACCCCACAGGCACTCAAGTGACGACAGACCTCTCCATTGCGTCCGCACCATGCGATATCGACGGTGTGCCTCGCCTCCTGAATGAGCTTGCGTCGCTGGGAAGGTCCCACGACCTCCTAACCGACCGAGATGGCCGCTTATCCCTCCTGGATAAAGCTCGCTCGCTTGTCGCCGCGCTCGAAACACCGCGGGAGACGGTCATCAGGCAGTGCGGTGCAGAGACCGCGTCCTTTTACTCCATCGCCCTGGGAGTTGACGTTGGCCTGTTCAAGGAGCTGGCCAAAGATGGCGGGAGCGCGAAGAAAGCCCCGACCCTTGCAGAGGCATTGGGTTTCGACGTCGACGTGTTACGTCTGTCACTGATTCTCTCCCCTCCGCGACAAACAGTACGCTGATTCCCTCAGGACGCATCCTCCGCCATCTCACCGCAATGAAGCACATCAAGCAGACCGGCCCTGATGAATACGCCCCTAACAACTTCACCCTGTCCCTCGCTCACCCGATCATGGCCGACGGGTATCCTGTCTAGTGCGTTTCCTCCTATATTTTTTTTACCAACCGTGCCCGCCATACTGATTACCTACTCATCCTGCCAGCCGAGATTTTGCCCTCCCCTCCATATCCCACCTCCACACCTGGCTCTCCACAAAGTCATATGCCGCTCCCGTGTCTGTTGTCGACAACCCGTTCACCTTCGGTCACCAAACCTCCCTCTCCGCGTTCTCCTACCTGGCGACCCACCCGCGTATCGCCGAACAGTTCAACCACCACATGGGTGGGTACCGGCTAGGAAGACCTGATTGGTTTCACACATCCATCTACCCCGTGCAGGAACGGCTGTTAGACGGGTATGAGGATACAGATGGGGAAGCTCTACTGGTTGACGTGGGCGGAAATATGGGACACGACCTATTGTCCTTCCACGCGGCGTTCGAGCAACAGTTGAAAGGGAGGTTGATACTCCAGGATGTACCCGCCGTTATCAAGTCAGCGCCCACGGATGAGTTGAAAGCGGCAGGCATTGAAGCCATGGTGCATGATTTCTTCACGAAACAGCCAGTCAAGGGGGCGAGGGGGTACTATTTGCATCATATCTTGCATGACTGGCAGGATGAGCGTTGCGTGGAGATTGTGGGGAGGATTAAGGAGGTTATGAAACCGGGTTACAGTCGGTTGTTGGTGAATGAGCATGTGATTCCTGCGATGGGGGTGGGTTGGGAGGCGACATATTTGGATCTGTATATGATGACGATGTTTGGGGCGGCAGAGAGAACTGAGGAGGAGCTGCGGGTGTTGTTGGAGGAGAAGTGCGGGCTCAGGGTGATGAAGGTGTGGAATCCGGGGAATGGGGTGGAGGGAATTATCGAGTGTGAGGTTCCGGTTGTGTGTTAAGGGGAGGCTGAGATGTTGGTTTTCTTGGGACAGGAGGTTGAGATGTTGGGTTGATGGCAGGAACACGGAGGACCGCTGAGAACAGTGTGTGGCAGGCCCTCATCATGAAAACCTCCGGGAGGGTGTCCGCATAGCCCAGGGCGTCCTGTTATCGGCCCAATGGGTGTTAGAGGTTGAGGTTGCATTAGTGCACGGCTATTAAGGCCAACTTAAACGACCGCCAGTGTTCCGTCAGGTCAGCCTAATGTCCTCTCTAACCGCCATTGTGAGCGTCCTAAATGTAGAGAAACAAACAGGCGCAGCTGCTCTCTAGCTCTTAGATACATCCTCTTGCATACAATCCACCCTAGTAAATCCAGCGCGTCCGCCCTTTAGGTCTTGCCCTGCAGCTTAGCCAGAGCGATAACGAACGGGAAAGCCATTCGGTTTTCAAAGTGGGGTCGTCTTTCGTCCTCGGGTGTGCGATAAAGGCCTTAAATGCCGTCCAGAACCGACGCTGCCATACTGGTCGTGACTTCGTCTTCAACGCTAAAGTGAAAGCGGAGTCAGCGGACCAGGAGGAGGGTAGCTCTTTGGTAGATTGCAGCCTGCGCTGTAATAACCTGTATCTTTCGCCGTGCCAGCCTCGCCGCATCTTCTCTGTCTATATCGGGCCTTTAATTCCGAACAGTGATTTCGGCCCCTGTAAGTTCCTCCTAGTCCTCCAGCTTAAGAGACATTATAAAGAAGTAAGAAAAGAGACGCGGAAAGACTAATGTAGCGATCTTCGCCACCCCTAGGTGTCTGCGACGATTGTAGCTGAAAGATAGGCGCCTGCCAACGAATGAGACAGTTGCACGTATCCATAAATATTAGCGGCAATATCTGCTTTTCTAGCTCACCTATCTCCACCTCCCCACCCTCTAATACACCGCTTAATAATCCAGGCGTATACCGACAAATAGAATGCGCATGCAGCCCCAAATCAAGTAGATCAAACGTGACGATCCCCAGCCCAAGCACCATACTAACACTAGATCCGTCCCGCAGCTCCTTTACCGCCCTAGCACCATACTTGTTCTCCATCCCCTCCATCCCCTCCATCCCCTCCATCCCCTCCCTCTCTGCTCCTTTACCCCGGGCCATCTCCGACCCCACCAAAAGAGAAAAAAGGCCGGCCCGAATATGCAAAAAGCCCACTCAGCAACGAATCCGCAGCCTCCGAAACGCGGTCAAGGTCGGGACGGGACGCACCAGCTCGGCCTCAGCGAACGACGGCCCTAATATGAAGCGCTGAATAAAGGTTGGACGCCCCCCAGGTGCTTTATTGAACATGGCCTGCAGGAGAGAAATCTCGGCAGAGGATCGATGAGCGAGAAGCCGGTTTGAAGGCCACGGGCCGAGGTCGGGTTGCGGGAGCTTGGGAGGTGGTCCGGCGGCGGCCTATACAAACTATTGACAGGGGAGAGGGAGGAGAGAGGTCTTGTCTGCTTTGCGCTGACGTCCTACGGAGTTTTTTTTTTTTTTTTTGTGCGAGGTGTGGTTAGTGGTTTCCCGGGTTTTTTGTATTGGGGTTATGTT
>Ga0247758_1002242_pt1 | contig 11122 bp, 9 predicted proteins | sample UWRJL156409C4_FD_180950 | JGI IMG/M metagenome (GOLD analysis project Ga0247758, IMG submission 180950) | Plant litter microbial communities from Arlington Agricultural Research Station in Wisconsin, United States - UWRJ-L156-409C-4 | ecosystem: Environmental > Terrestrial > Plant litter >... | reverse complement strand
GGGTGAGGAAGGGCAGGGAAAGGGAGAGGAAGGGGGAGAGGAGGAGATGTGGTTGGGGACGGGGAACGAGCCGGGTGCGGAGGACGGGGCGGTGTTTCTTGGGAGTGGGGTGGTGTCGAGGCATTCGCTGAAGGCGATTGCGTACTGGATGGAGGATGTGTTTACTTGGGGGGAGAATGCGTATGGAGTGGTTGATCGGCCGACGTCGACAAGGACGCTGAAGAAGAGGAGGGAACGGGCGAAAAGGGGTGCAGTTCCGCGAGAGGGGCAGCTGGGGGAGACAAGGACGCAGGTTGAGGCTCAGGCTGACGATGGTGGAAGTTCTGCCGCTCGGGGTGCACCATCAAAGCTGCTGGGAGAGGAGCACGATGAGCACGGATCAGGCATGGATAAGGTCTTCAGCTACCTCAAGCTCGGCTATGGAACTGCTTGGTCGCTAGGCGGGTCTTCTTCTAAGCAGCCTGGCGTGGGAGAAGACGCCGGGAAGCAAGACGATGCTGCGGAAGCTGCGACCCCACCAAAGTCGCCGAAGAATGACAGCGCTGGCCGGTTTTTGATCGGGTTGGTGGGTGACATCGAGAGCGGCCGGGGTAGCGAGGACAACCCAAGCTCACAAGAACAAGGGGAGGATGAGAGTCTGAACTCGCGTACCCTTGTCCGCACTCTATCAGTTGAGCTTGAAAGAGAGGTGGGCGATGAGCTTGCCGAGTCCCTTGTGACCAAAGACCTGGGCAGTCCTGACACCGAGCTAGCTGAGGAGAGACTGGGCACGGATGGTCACATCACAGAGGACCCCAATACAAGCTTCGACAGCCAAGACCGCAACAAAACTAAGAGACTACGCGTCGTTGTCTACGCCGCAAAGCCCTTCATCTTCGTCTTCTTGTTCCATCCTCGAACCGTCTCCCTTGAGCTCGAAGGGCTCTATCGATCGCTACACTCTCGGCTCACGCCAATACACAAAGCACTTGTTAGTTCGACGGCGTACAGACCAGAACGGCCGGATATGGGCTCGGCAACATCCGCTGAGATATACGACCTGATCTGGGATCCTCGGCTGCTCACCGTACATTCTACGATCCCCAACATCCCAGATCCGCTGTTCGTGGCAAACACGGCTGGCGGCGCAGCACCCGTTTGGAGCCGCGTCGAGGCACTCAATACACACAACCAGATTCTCAACATGTTCATGGCTACGCGGGAGGGCCTATCTGAGTTTGAACGCACTTGCAAGACCAGTCGCGGCTGGTGGATTGTGTGGAACCGCATCCTGGAGCAGGTTGGGGGTCCGGATTCGCCCGGTGGGAAGAGCCATGATATGGAAGATTCTGATGGGACGGAGGCTGGAGACGAGGGCGAGAGGGGTAGCCAGGTGGCGGCTTCCGTGAGGGATCTTGTTGTGAACAAGGAGATTTTTCTCATACGGAGGGCGAGTGACCATGCTGGAGGGACGGTGAGGAGTATTAGCTCTTCGTATGTGGGAGGGGGCAGCGGTGGGGGGTGGGCGGATGGGGCGAGCAGGTTGGCGCAGGGGATTGGGGTTGATACGAGGAGGTATATTGAGGGGTTGTTGAGTCTCAATCGTTGATTGGGATAGGGGTATTGTGCTTTGTGCGCGAATGATGGATACATGAATATGGTTGGGCGGGCATGGCTTGGGAATAAGAGTGAGGTGTGACGGCATAGCAACAGTCGTCGAATACCTACCTACCTAGATTAGCATCGAGTTACGTAAAACCGGCTTGAGTCTTTACATATACAAGACATCTTCGCCGGCGTCGAGTTACTGTTGTGGGAAGTGTTTGATGTCTGGTATCACTGATTGCTACTCTATCTGGCAATGGTCTGGGTTTCTTGTCAACCATGCGGTTGGGTTTGGGGAGAGGGTGACTACCTAGGTGTATATTGTAAGGGTTCTGGCTAGGAGATGGGCATTCTAAGGATAACTGGAGATGTTACGGGGGTTTTACTTGGAGGATTCCTCAGCAACAAACCCGTCAGACCAAAAGGGGATATGCTCAGGAGCCGAGACCGAGACAATCTCGAATGCTACGATATGCCCTCGGCATGAAACACAGAAGCTTTTCTGTGCTGCCTGCTTATCGACAGAATAGGAGATATAATGGCATCCTAGTCAAACCGACCCTCAACTCTCTCACATGAGCATCAACACCCCTGATAGTTCTGCAAGTCAATCAATTCTTCAACCCCTATTCCCTATCCTAGCAAATACCGGCCTCAACACCAGGCCTATCACAAACCCAACATTACAAGTTCTGCTGACGATTATTGGCTCCTCATAGCGACCAAGGCAAAAAGGACATGGAATAGTGTTTGCCCGTGCATCAGCGAAGCAAACTTGTCTTGTCGTGTCTGAGACGGCCTGATCTAAGATTAGATCTCAGACAGACCTCCTCGTTAGGCTTCCGGGAATCACTTGGCCTAGCTTCTTCGCTCACGACGGCCACGTTTCCTGGCCACCTGCCCAGGACACAAGGCATGCTGCCCTGAGACCGAGACCGGCCACGTTTTCAGGGTCCAAGGCCGTAGGTGACAGTGACAAACACACCACGATGCGATGCGCAACATATTGGTCTGTCTCAGACAAAGAACACCATCACCAGAGCACAGAAGACTGGATGGAGTTTACGAGGAAAATTCCAGGACATATCCCTCCCCGCCTGTACTGCTGCTCTGTGTAACACCTCGATGTGGCGCTTGACACCCGTCGTATTCGCTGCTCGCAGGCAATGGGCGATACCCCAGATAGATGGGGATTCCATGCTTTGTACTAAAGTTCTTTTTTTTTATCTTTTCCGAATATTTCAATCGGAAGCTGAGACGAAGAAAAGGATGTATGTGGGTGAGTGATACCGGACACCAACAAGACCGGGGACACTAGAGCGGAATAACCACTGGGTCTCCCGTTGCCTGCCTACCTACCTATCCTTGGATACCTCGGACCCAACAAAGCTGAGTCCCCTACGTGCTGCGTAGGTAGGTAGAGAGCCAAGGGCGGCACAACATCACACCCGACACATACACACACATGCCCGGGAACTGTGTGACGTAGCCAGTACGGGACGGGATACTGATGGAACCGCTTCTTCAAATGCCGTCCAGAATGGCCGGATGAAAAGGATCCGGTACTGTGGCTCCCTCGTCGCCGGGTTTGTCATGGCTTCTCACACCTCACACGCGGCCAATGGGCCGTAGCTCCCAAGGGATGCGGATGAAATTTTATGACAGGAAAACAGGTGAACAAAGGACCCAGATGCACGCGCAGTTTGCGTGACTGGAGCGTGTGACGACGCAGCGGGAGACGCGAGCATTCGGCCATGCCAAGCCCCGCGCGGCTTCGGCTTCGGCTTCAGCTTCCACTTCGCGGAGAGAGGGAGCAGGGAGGAGGGAAGAGGGAGAAGCTGGCTCAGCTGGGCAGGCACGGTGGGTTTGCGGAACCATCGGGTCGAGAATGTGGTTTTGGTTCCGCTGGCGAGCGCCGTCCTCACAACTGTTTTAACCACAAATCGGCCCAGCTGGGCGGGTTGAGACTGCGTGGAGCTGGGAGCTGGGGTGGGGGACGACATGTCTGACAGGCGTCAAGATTGCATCCAATAGCAAAACTAGCAGCGAAGACGCCACAGAGATACCGTGTAACTACGTATCGGTAACCTCGACACCCACCAGCCAACGAGCCAGCCCGCCGGCGGCCGGCCAGCAATTGATTTGCTTTGCGTTGCTTTTGGGGTTGGGTTGGGGGGCGGGTGAGATGCATGCATGCACTATTAGCCTCCATCCTCTGCCGGGCCGGGTCACGACTGCCAACCCCGACCGCTGGGAGACTTCCCCGAGTGGCAGAAGCAATCAATTCCGCCGGATCTTGCCGTGGCAATCCCGCCAACCTTGTCACCGTCACTTCACAGCGTTGCTAGGACATGCGGATGCGGAATCAGGGTGATGCTGGATATTCCTGGGGCTGGATGGAGCGCAATGGGGCGGAAACGGAACTGCTTATCGGCTCTCCCGTCCAGCGCTGTGCGCCGGTACACGGATGAGCCTCACGGGCGTCCTCGACCTTGTGAGATGCCTGTGCAAGTCTTGTGTACACCACTTGTTGGAATGCATTTTTTTTATGAGGTGTGTAGCAAAGAATGAGGTGGTGGGAGGGAGCCGGGAGGTGCAAAGTGCTGGGATGAGAGAGAAGCGGTGGAGAAAAGCCAAGGGTCGTCGTCTCTTTTGTTGTTTCTTTTTCGTGGGACGAGATTTGTATTTATTCGGCCTTGCTGCTTGTTTGTTCGTGGATGTGATGCCTCTCTGCTGCTCTGCTCTGCTCTGACCTGTCTGCAAGCTGCCTGCCTACGTCTGGTACCAGACGCAAATGCCTTGCCAGGCGAGCCAGGTAATAAATCGGTTGTGCGCCTCGGCTTCGCATGGTGGCCCTTTGTTCCGGTATCATCACAGTCGCTATCTCTCGCACAACGCACACGCCACCTTACCCCAGGCGGCCAAGCACCCTCCTTCATCCCCAAAAGCTTAGGCACACCAAAGGCCCGCCCGCCTGCTGCTCCACCGCCTGCCTCCGCCCTCCACCGCTGCCCTGCGTGCCTACCAACCCGGCTGCTCCTCTCAGTGCTGCTGTTGCCGCTGTCAACTCATTCCACGTCCATTCATTCCCACGGCGAACTGTTCTACTGGCCACCGCCCCATCGCATCCTCGGACTTTTCATCTCGCCCATTTGCCTTGCCGCCAGCCGTGCCTTTTACGCGCCGAGTCGGAACGAGACGAGCCAGAGAGCGCTGCCACGCCGTACCGTCGTTGCCTTCGCTTTCGACTCGTCGACCCGCCCCTCACTCGAAGCTCGGGTGCCGCTCTCCAATCTGCCCCCTCCCCCATCCCGATTGCCTACCTAGCCCGTGAAGCAGCAGCAGCAGCAGCAGCCTCAACCACAACACAACACAGTCGCTGCCACTGTCCACCGCGACGCATTTCGCCATGGCGGGGAAAATGGTGCTGTACAAACTGGTGGTGCTCGGGGATGGTGGCGTGGGAAAGACTGCTTTGACAATTCAGTTGTGCCTGCAGCACTTCGTCGAGACGGTGCGTCCCCTCCATACCCCCCCCCTCGGAGGTCCTCATCGCTTTGCCTTTGAGCTTCGGGCCATGCCTGCTGGTTTCCAGCTTTTGCGCACCTGCTCCGTCGTGACAACTTCTGCACAAGAACCTTGCTGACACAACCCACAGTATGACCCGACAATTGAGGACTCATACCGGAAGCAGGCCGTGATAGACGAACAAGCCTGCATGCTCGAGGTGTTGGACACGGCCGGACAGGAGGAGTACACAGCCCTGCGGGACCAGTGGATCCGGGACGGAGAGGGCTTCATTCTAGTATACAGCGTCTCGTCGCGCTCGTCGTTTTCGCGCATCAAGCGATTCCACCACCAGATCCAGAGGGTCAAGGAGTCGACCGCATCATCGCCGTCGTACCCCGGCTCGCCGATTGCCGCCATCAGCTCGTCGGCACCCGTCCCGATAATGCTCGTAGGAAACAAGAGCGATCGGGTCTCGGATAGGGAAGTGTCCACCCAGGAGGGGCATGCTCTGGCACGCGAGCTGGGCTGCGAGTTTGTCGAGGCGTCGGCAAAGAACTGCATCAACGTCGAGAAGGCATTCTACGATGTAGTCCGCATCCTGCGGAGACAAAGACAGGCTGCGTCCTCGCCGCTCTCCCCCACGGGCACCGGCAAACACGAGGGATCCAGGGGGGAGCGGAGTTCGCAGGGGAAGGAGAGCCGCTATCGGCGCCAACAGAGCGAGCGCAAGAGCCGATGCGTTGTATTATGAACACCACGCAGCTTCTTCGGAAGCCGTCGTGGTTCGCATCTTGTTTGCTCAGCCCGGCGATCACAGCTCCCCCGCCGGGCTCTCACCACCACACATCCCCTCCGATGCGCACGCCCCGGTAACTTCGGCAGCTCAGCCTGTTTGGGTCAGCTTCACAACACCGATACTCCTTCATTCGATTTCCTGCTCATATTCTATCTATCCCTTCTCTACGACCACCTGACATAACCGACTCTGCAACGGCGAATGGCGCACGAACCAAAAGAGGGCATCACTGGGGCGCAAATATCCGATTCTTTTTTGTTCTCTCGATGGCGGCGGGCGGGAGGGGTTGTTTTCTATCTCGAGATGCGGAGGGGGGCTGTTGCGGACACCAAGGCGCATGACCTCTGCAGAGTCTTCATCTTCATTACCTCCCAGGCTTTGAAGCGTTTGCCTATGCGTCTTTGCGCCCTCCCCATTGAATTCTCAGCACTTTGGGTCTCATCTCTGTCTTGGGAGTTCAACACGGGGACGAAAGGGAGTGGGAGGAACGAAGGGGTGATTTGTATGGATTGGGTTGCGCAGGACGACCTGGTCGAGTCGCGAGGATAGGGTGAAACGGGGAGATATGAAGAACTTGAGTGGAGACGGCCAGGTCTCATCTAGACATCTACAAACACTGCTTCGTACCATCACCGAGTACCATCTACCATAGTCCTGAGCTATCTCTGGAAATAGACCAAGGAAGGCTGCCGAAATCCACAACTCATGGTGACCATCAAGTGCGGTTATTGGCGATCTTGCAGTGCCCGGTACACGGCCGGCAGGTCTCTGCCATATCCAGACTAGTATCTACGGCATCCCAGCTAGACTCAAAGGAGGCTCACGGCTTCTCAGCACCCGCCAGCCGTGTCCTGTTCGGGATTGTCCCTCCTCTGAACAACGCACACATACATACGTGTAGGTTCCGGAAGCTAGCTGCAACCAGTCGCAGGAGTACCTCGGTGGCTGGGCAACCTTTACCGCTTCAAATCAATACTTCCTATGCACCCTGGAAGCGGGAGGCAAGTCTCTGCATCGCTGTCTTACTGAACTGAACACAGTGCTTGCTGGGGCACTTGACCGGGGTGGGTCGAAGCTTTTCCGCAGCAAGGTGGGAGGGACTCAGCGCTCGGATGGTGGGGTAGCTAGCTACGGACTACCTCGACGTTTGCGTGCTCGCTCGGTTGCCAAGCATCGCGGGAGGCTAGGTAGGTGTTCCGTCTTGAGAAGGGGACACATGGTCACCTAGAGCAGATACATCCAGCCACGGATTCCATGGATAGAGGCACTGGAGCTGAGAACCAGCACCAGCGGCAGCAGTAGCAGAATTCCGGAACGAAAAGCGGGAACCTGGAAAGAACCGAGCAGCAGCAGCAGCAGCACGCACGCACGGGGATGTGAGTTGAGCGCAGCAGCGGTAATGAGTGAGTGAGGTTGGTTCTGTGCTACATACCTACCTTACCTACCGCGGTATCGTACGTAGGTAGTAGGTAGGCTATGGGCGGACGAACGGGCGGGCGTACAAACCATGATGTCGCTGTCCGCTGCCCGCCCGAGCTTAGGTAGGTGTGTGTGTGTGTGTGCTTGCGCCGCCCCGTCTGCCCGGCAGCCTGAAGACGACGGACGGACGGTTTGCGATGCCTGTTTTCCGTGGAGGTCGGGGAGGTGGAAGTGATGGGAAGTGAGGTGGGTGGTGCAGCCAACAACCAACGGCTGTGGTGGTTGGTTGGTACTTGGTGTGCCGGTGGGTGAGGATGGAATTGATGGAAATTCCCAATTTGTAGGGTTGTAAGGATGGAAGCCCAGGGGGAATGTTTGCTTGGGCGTTCTTGCCTTGTTTGGAGTTTTTAGCAGAAAATAACGGGCTTATCTTTTTGCGTCACGGCTGTTCGCTCAACATCGTGATCGCGCCTGCCCGTTTGGGGCTCAAGCTCTACGTCCGCCGATGAGGTTGGTTTTCTTGTTTGTTGCGTGTCTAGGATGATACGCAGGGACCTGGACAGATTACCAGCGGCCCGCCTGCGGTCTGGCCGTTTTTTTCTTCACCCCGTCCACTTTGTGTTACCGACCCTACGGAGTAACCTGGAAAGATGTTTCTGTTCCTCATCTATCCCCGGCGAACGACGACCTGCCTCCCTTACAGCCGGCCGGGGTTTCCATTTGCCTCTAGCGCAACGAGAAATTCCCCGACGTCAACATGATTCCATCACATCCCCCAGACTCGGCTGTTCAACTTCTTTTTCGGCCCTTTTGGCTGCTGACGGGCTCAACCGGCGGGTTGCGTGCCGTCTCTTGAGGGTTTGAAGTTGGGCCACATGAAGCAGATTCCTCAGCAAGTCCCCCATGGGGCCGGGCCAGTTTTGCCGCTCCACTCGTGGCTGGTGGCCTTTTTCTCCAGTTAATAAACGGCCAAGGCCTGTGGATCTCCAAACCGGTGATCGCCCGGGACCGGCTCGGATCTTGGAGATGCGGCCGCCAGGAAGCAAAAGAATTGGAATTGTCAAAAGACACTCAAAAGGGGTTACGCTGGGCTTGTTGTTGGCTGCCGCCGGCGCCTGGACCATCGGGACGTCGGGTATTGGCCAACTCAGAACGCCTCTTCTCTGCGAGACCATCAAACACCAATGGCCGAGAGGTGGCCTCAGCCGATCATGCTTCTTCCTCTCCTGCGGTGGTAAGCCATCTGAAGATGGGAGCAAACTCCCGGCCAGCTGTCTGTGCGCCTGCGTCTGCGTAGACCGGTCAACTCGGACCCCTCTGCTTGTCCCCGGCTAATAACGAGTGGAGGGTCGGCACTCTTGAAGAAAAGTCTCGATATGGAATCGCCCCCCATCTTTTGCGAACTGGCTCGGATGAGGCCCCTTCTCCTGGGAGAATATTGCGAAGGCGCAGATGCAGGATGGATCCTCTCGCCCTCGCTCTCGTCGAGGGGGCAGTGAATGAGGCCGGCTATCTTCCGCAGTATCGCCGGACTTGGACTAACATGGATGGGCTTGGGTGGATAATAATGGCGCATCGTCAGATTTTCCGGCAGTCCGAATCCTCCGGGACCCCAGGCTGGGCATTGTGGTCGGGCTTAGATCTGATAGCAGTTTGGTGGGGTTATTTCCATTGGGTAAAACCCCAGTGTGCTCCCGCCGCGGCGGCGGACGCGGACGGATCGGGAAGGTCTCGTAGCGGCTCGCTTCCCCTGGTGGACGTCGACCGTCCGAGATCCGCCCCGGGCTTAGCCGCATCACCCGTGCTCGGCAAGATCCTCTCCGGGGTCTCACTCCAGATCCCACGGATCCCTCCCGCTCTTTCGTTTCTCGAGCCTTACAAACCCCGCGTACTTAACCGTAACAGGATCCAGGTCTGCAGATAATACCTGTGCAGGGTAACGAAGCTCGAGCATTTTTCCATTGGAAGACGCTGACCGACCGGTGAGTTTCCCTGCCGCAGGACGAGAGTCCGGGTAGGTTGTCTGCGCCGCTCGCCCGCGCATCCTGACCGCCACCTCGAAACACCGCGCACGATCGCCATAATACTTACATTGTGATATCGCCAAAATGCCAGCGACACAACCTATCGCGCACGAGAAGACGGACACGCCTTCCTTCCACTGGAAGCAGACACGCGGAAATGGCTCAACATGAGACACGCCGAGAACAACACTCGGTGGCCCTGTTGGGATACCGAGATCTTCGTGATGATACTCTTGCCAGGATTTTGGGTTTTTCTCTGAGAAAGATTCCCTCGTTGTCGAGTCAGGGGCTGTCGAGAACAGAAGCGAGACCGACCCTGCGGATACCCCACGTGCTTGCCTGGTATTCTTCTGGAAATCGTTCAAGAGCGTCCTTGAAACCCCCACGTGGGCTGAACCCGGCCAAGCAGATGCATTTGGCGCACCGAAGCGAAGAAATCTCGAATCTTCCCCGCCAGGTTTACTGCGCTCACGTTCTTCATGTTGCTGCGGCCGTGATGTGACCAATTCCGAATGCCTGCCGACCCGCTATCAATCCCACGTCCCTCTCGCCGGGGTCTGTGTTCGTCACGGCCCGTTTCACTGCATCAGAGTGTTTCGAGATGCGCCGTGGCTGCTGGAGGGTCGCGGGGGTCTCGAGGAGATATCGGTGCATGGAATATTCCTGCGTAGCTCGGATCTACTCGGGGTTTTGGCTGTCTATCGGATATCAGGGGGGATCGAAGGACGTGGGTGGTAGTCTAGAACATCGCCGGATTCTAGCCCTGTCTCCCCGTTTATCTGACCAACTCGACAGGGACTTGGGGGGGCAGTTACTCCAACGTGCCGTGAGACGGTCCGTCTTGGCTGTGGGACGTGCTAGGCACGGAGGATAATAGTTGAGTCGGTATGGATGGCCTGCATTGAGGCTTGTAAGACGTGACTTGTGGCTTGATCTGGCGAAGTCTCAGACTGCCTTTCTCGGGTCTCGTCTCTTGCCTGTCTCGATAACGTGCCGTACTACCGTGACGCGTGGTCATGAGGGTAAGTGCCGTCGGGATGCTACGTTGAGTCCATCGACCTGCCGGTGTAAGCTAACCGAGATCCGTAACGGGGAGAGGAGTGGGAGTCTGGCTGGGAACATAGGGCCTAGGTGGCAGGTGGATACACAGGTACATTGGCACGGAGGTAACAAGCACCCAGGGAAGTGGTTGGACATAACGCTTGTCGAAGGGAGTGTCGTCCTGATGAGTAATCTTATGAGATTGAACGACGCCTTACTTTGGAGCCTGACACAGCAGAAGCCAGAGAGTTGATTCGAACGGTGCTGGTCGCTACTGGGGTCGCTCATCTCTTGCTCTGGCTTGTGTTGGGAGGCTCTCGGTGGTGCCCTTAACAACCGTCTGGCAAAGAATCAGGGGGCGGCAAGGAGGTTGGTCTCGTCACACAAGCCGGGTTGCTGGGGCTCGTTGCTAGCTCTGGTTGCTGGGGATCTACGAAAGAAGTCGGCACTGATCAGTGTCCTGTCTACGCCGTTATTGTGAGGACTAGGGGCTACAATGAGGTCGCCTTGTCACACTGCGAAGCCGGACTGCTGAGGCTGGTTGCTGGTCCTTCTTCTTTCGAAATAGGTCGCACCAGTCAGGGCCTTCGTCTATGTAGTTGTTCCAAGGACTGGAGGGGGATTCAAGTGGCTCTGGGCACTCTCATCGGGTCAATCATCTCAGCCTCTTCGTCCTCTTGGTCGACTTTCGGATGGTATCCTTGTGATACTCGATTCGCCTAGGGTCTATGCCTCATAACAGGTTGTG
>Ga0247758_1002240_pt1 | contig 11129 bp, 12 predicted proteins | sample UWRJL156409C4_FD_180950 | JGI IMG/M metagenome (GOLD analysis project Ga0247758, IMG submission 180950) | Plant litter microbial communities from Arlington Agricultural Research Station in Wisconsin, United States - UWRJ-L156-409C-4 | ecosystem: Environmental > Terrestrial > Plant litter >... | reverse complement strand
TGCACGTGCAACAATCCGATGGATATTCGCTGCACCACGGTCGAATGCGATGGTGGCTGCCGGTACGAAGGAAAGCTGTACGAGCTGGGGGCGGAGTTCGCCGATGTCGACGGTTGCAACACGTGTTCCTGCACGGCAAATGGGGTGTCTTGCACGACCCGCGCATGTCAATGTAACCCGGACACTGAGTGGTGGCGTAGTTACTCCGCAACGGATCCTGGTCAATGCAAAACGACCGCCGTCTCTTGCAACGCCGTAACGGTGCCGTTCACCAATTCGTGCGGTTGTGGCTGCGAGCAGAGCAAGAGTTGCCCAAGGGTATTCGACTGCATGGCTGGTTGTCCCTCGAATGAGGAAAGAGCCAAGTGTCCGTTTACGAGGCAACTCGATCTGGCACACTAGAAACCTGGTTCGCGCAACGACCAGAATCATTTGTCATCGTGAGTCCGCGCGGAAGCCGTCATTTTTGCGATTGAGCTACGAATCGGGCTAGAGACTGACAATCGAAAAGCAATCGGGGCATCGAGCTTGCTCCGGCTTGCATGGCATGCGGCCTGGGGGGGCTCTATCGGGGGACCGCATTGGCACAGCTGCGCGCAGCGGCAAAACGCAGTTTCTCGAAGGCTAACTGTCTATCCAATTGCACAACGAGAAAACGGGGAAATTCATGAACAAATTGCGTATTCGCTATCTATCCATTGGCTTCGTAGTCGCTTGCGCGCCGCTCATCATCATTGCGTGTGGCAGTACCGATACGGGGGTTAGCGGCACCGACAGTAAATCAGAGGGGCTAGTCGAAAATCCGGAGGCTACACTTCAGCAAGTCGCTAAATCTCTTGGTTTAGAGCCGAAGGACTTGACCGTCCTCAATCAAGCAAAGGCTTCTTTGCCTCACACCAAGAAGCGGTTGACGGCATTCAAGCTCACCGACAAGGCCGGACAACGCTACGATTTGGCCGTCGATGAGAGTGGCAACGTCTTGGACCACCAATTGGCGCTCCAGCAAGAAGAGGAAGCACGCCAAGCCGAACGCGGCGCAATGTCGGACGCCCTGTATGCGGAGGTATCCAACTCAGGGGTGACGGCGCCAGGCACTATTCCCGTGCTGATCAAGCTCAAAATCCCCGAAACTCTGGTCGACAAGGAAGCGTTCGGAGCGCGAGGTCCCGTCCCCGCCGATGTCGAGCGCATGAAGACTGCGCAGAAGGCAGTGGAGGCGAGCGCCACGCGAATGGCGAGCGCACTGCTGGGTCGAGTCGGCGCGGGCAAAGCCAAGGTCGAGATTGATGGGCCGTTCGTACGCGCCGAGTTGACGCGCGCAGCAATAACAGCTGCCGCGTGGGACAAGGAAGTTGGGAACATCGGTGTTGACAGGCAAGATCAAATAGTCCGCGATTACGCGACAATCGCCCAGACATTGCCCCAAACGCAAACCAACATAGTGCACAGCAGCTTTAGTAAGAGGGGCGCAGGAATCAACATCGCCTCGGTTGATCCTGGGTCACTACCCACGTCACCCGTGTCGTGCTTTCACTTGACGGAGCAGACCGCGACCGGTACTGCTGCTTGGCATCCGAACCAGGTGCTCGGTATGATTGGCAACCGGTACGGAACTGGGAACTGCCTCTCGACGACTTGGGAAGGCTACGCGCCCGACGCGTCGGTTTTTTTGGCGAACGACCCGAACTATCGGACGGGTTGGGCGTGGGCTCGTGACCGAGGCGTCAACATCGCCACGATGAGCTGGCACAACGCTTCGGAAGAGACGGCTGGAGGCCTCGACTCGCGTGACATTTACTTCGATTATCAGGTCGTCCACTATCCGTTTCCGACGGTGGTGACGTCGGCCGGCAACCAGGCAGACGCAGCCTATGCCAGCGGCAAGGGCTATAACATCATGGGAGTTGCAAACGTGTCGAACGGCGCATCAGCCAATCGGTGCGACGACACGATCGATTCCACGAGCAGCTGGAAGGACCCAACCTCGACCCACTCGGATCGCGAAGTCCCTGCTCTTGCCATGCCCGGTAGCTTCAGTGACCTAATGGGCAGCTATTTTGGCGGAACTAGCGGTGCCACGCCGGCAGCGGCGGGTATTGCAGCAGATCTGATGAGCGTAAATACATTGCTGACAAGTTGGCCTGAGGCGGTCCGCGCGATCATGTTGGCAACCGCGAACTATCAGAACTCGGACGGCGCAGCATTTCAATCCTGGCTCGAGGGCAGAGACGGCGTTGGTGAGGTCAATGCTCTAGTTGCGGCACAGACGGCATTGATCAGGGAGAGCACGACATCGGATCGGTTCCGAGCTCACGACTACGGTACGCTCACCCCCGCCTCGTTTAGTGGCGGATATTTAACGAAGACGTGGACCGCGACCTTTAGTGGCGCGTCGCCGCGCATCAGGGTGGCGCTCACGTGGGACAGCAAGGTGACTGGCGAAACCGGTGCCGGCGCCGATACGTTAGACCTCGATCTCGATCTCGAAATTACCGGTCCGAATGGCAGTACCTTCTATTCCAACTCATATGATAGCTCTTGGGAGATGGTAGATTTCGTTCCACCAGTAGCCGGAAACTATACGATTAGGGTCAGTGGTTGGAACGTGCCCGCGGACCTGAGCCGGTACTTTGGCATTGCCTGGTCCGCATTTTACACCAACAGCAATTGCAACTGACGAGCGTCACCTGATAGCGCGAACCGAGCCAATAGGGTCCCTCTGAACAGCAGACGGGACCCTTCCTGGTAGAGCGAAGGCGGGCGCCGTATGCCAACGGCGCCCGCTCGTTCCGGATCAAATCCGGCTCGAATCCGCGAAAATCTGGTCGGACTTCTCAACGTACCTCAGGGCGCGATCGTGCCTTCTCGCGTAGCGAGCGGCGGAGGTGGCAATTGCTCTTTGGTAAACGGCTGAGCGCCGGAAGCGCGCCAGTCCGCGCAGTCGAGGAGCATCGTCGCGTCGACCGTGCCGTCGCGGTTCGGCTCATCGGGGACGATGATGGTGCGCGCGCAGCCCACACGCAATGCGGTACTGGCTGTGCTCATGTAAGAATTTCTGGCTTGGTCCATCGAGGCCCACTTGAAGACGACGCTGCACGTGGTCGTCTTGCAAGTCACAGCCCCAACCTGGAACTGCCCGACCGCCTGCATTTGCTGGAAGTCCTCACGCATGACGGACGTGGTCGCGGGGCCCCAAGCAGGGTCCACGACTTCGGCTCGATGTTCCCGAATTGCGACCTCATGTTGGCGTTGATAGAAGCCTGGCGGCGGCACGTCTTGGGGTGACGGGCTGGGCTGCGTTTCCGTGACGGGTTGCTCTAGCTTACCCACGCGAGCCTCGATCTGCCGGAGCTGCTGCAGCTGCTGATTGAGCTGTTCTCGGCCCGGGTTCAGAACGGGGCTGGCGGCTCTTTCAGCGCTGGCGGGTTTGGAAGCTTCGACATGGACCGCCTCGGGCGGGCGAGCATGAGCTGCGGCCCACGTCGCAGCGGCGCCTCCGCCGAGAGTGCCAGCCAGCGCCGATACGACCACGGTAATCAGTTTGCTCGACTGCATGTGCCTGCCTTGAAACGGGAAACTCGAAGCGGCTCAGGAGCTTGCGTGAACAATCCCCTGAGCCCGATACGGGATGGGCGGGTTCGACTACGGACTAAAGGCCACCCTCTGCGGTGTAACCCTTGATGCAGCTCTGGGACGCACCCACCTTCGGAGGGATCGTGACCTGAATGAAGCCGTAGTTGACGGTGTTCCAGTTCGCGAAGGTCGGCGGGTTGAGGTAACTGATGCCATCGGCGCTGCTCACCTGTCCGCCGCAGCTCACGCCCGTAGCGCTGAAGAAGTTGACGCAGCGGCTCAGAAGAATAGTGCTGGTCGTGCGGTCCTCGACCCGAGCATTGAAGGTCTGATACGACGCCTTCGGCAACGACGTGTTGTCGGAGACCGGACAGGCCAGGATAATCGAACCGGCCGTCGATGTGTTGCAGCCATATTGGTTTGCCGTCGTCGAGCCCGCGGTGAGCGTGCAGTAAGAAGCGTCACGGTGCTCGAAAAAGTAGGCTGCGCGAGCCACGTTCGCGTAAGCCAGCAACCCCGCAAGCGTCGCCGAGCTCGCGAAGGTGAGCAACGGGAGCTTCCACTTAGATACAATCATGGTCTTCAGTCCTTGTGTTCGTACCCCTAGCGTCGGAAGAACGGACAGAATGCCCGAGCCCCCGCTCGTCACCTCCGCCCGTTCACGCCGAGCCGAGGGAACGCGAAGCTAAGTGAGCGGAGCCGATCGCGTATTGTATGTCTTTGCAATTTCTTCAGCTCGCGGCAGCGCGCTGAGGCCGTCGAGTTCCGCCATGGCACGTGAAGTGCCCATTTTTCTGGGCGAAGCGTGCACGCCCATTGCGAAGCGATGCCGCTCAGGCTCTGCTTTGAGGTCGAATCACAGTCAGGAGACGCCGTGAATCAAGCACTCATCATAGTAGCGTGCGTGACGTTCAGCGGCGTCACTGGTGCGTGCGCGAGCGACGGGGCTTCGCAGCCGAGCTCAGGCAGCGCGGGCTCAAACAGTGCCGGCGCAAGTGCGAGCGCAGGCAGTGCGGGCACTCTGCTGCCCGCGTTGGGCACGCCCGGGGTGTGGGAGGAAGTGACCTCGCCGAATATGGACCCCAGCTCTTTGGCGGAGGGATTTCGGCATCGGCTCGATCGTCACGGATCCGGCTCGGCCGACCGATCTTTAAGTCGGAGGTTACGGCTCGATTTGGAAGTCGACTGATTGCGGGCTCAACTGGAGCCAGATCGACAGCCAACCGAACCCGCCTTCGCTGGCACTTGGGCACGTCCTCGCGGTGGCGGGTACGACTCCAGCAACGCTGTGGATGGCGAACCTGATCGGAGAGCGGCACGTCTTCAAGTCGACGGACGCGGGTCTCACCTTCACCCTCACCGGGACCATCCCCGAGCAACCCGATGCGGCCAGTCTGTATTCGATCGTGGTCGATCCACACGATGCAACGCATCTGCTCAGCCTTCACGAGCAGGACAAAGTTCTGGAGAGTAGTGATGGGGGCGCGACTTGACACTTCGTCTCCGGCAGTGGCTGGCCGAGCGGTGGAAAATCCTGGTTTCCGTACTTCGTAGATACGGGAGACACGGCGACCACGAGTTAGACCTGGCTTGCGATCGGCCAAGACGGAGGCTCCGCGGTGATGACCAAAGACGCGGGCAAGACCTGGGCGACACCGAGCGGCTTGGAAAAGCTTCAGCACCCGCACGGCAGCGCCGGCTTTTTCCAAGATCGAAGCACGCTGGAGAAAGGTACGTTGCCGAGTGCGCTGGATTGGGGTCCGAACAGCGTCGCGACGATCTCCGATGGCAGCCACACGATCTTCGTCGGTTCGATGTGGGCGACCGGGTTGTGGCGCTACGTGGAGCCGTAGAACCGAGCACGTCAGAGAGTGTGCGCCTGTGCCGCGCGCGCAATCGGAACAAGCGCGCTCTTAAACGCACGGTTCGCTGACCGTTTCAAGTCGAGAGAATGGCGCAACACGCACAGCGAGAGATCGACGAGCGCTTCAACGAGCTGAGTGACAGAGACGCCTTTTGGGGGCCCTTGCTCGCCTTTAGGCCCGAAAAAAAGCGCTGCATCAGCAGCTTTCGCGCGCTCACCATGGCCAGCGTGCTGGGCGGTTTTTACGGCATGCTGCTGAATTTCGCGCTGGCGCTGATCTGTCGCCACGGCGCGCAGCGAATGCCGGCGCTGCACCTGATGCCTTCTATCCTGACCTTGACCTACTTCGTCGCCTTCCAGCTCACCCTTGGGCCAGCTTGGAATCGCCGGGCCAAGTTGATGGCGCGACGCGACGGGTACATGCAGACCATCGGCCGCACGGAACGCTGAGCGTAAAAAAAGTGCGGAGGGGGAGACGCTTGCAGCGTCCCTGCCCTCCCCTCCGCACCCCGGAGTGTTGCTCTCGTCTCGATCGATTCAAAAAGCGCGGAGAGGCGTCCCTTCCCCTCCGCGCTAAGCTTTTTGCAGAGCGCGCTACTCGGCCGCCACCGCCTCGCCGTGCGCTTCCTCGTGATGCTCCACTTGGGGTGCAGTGACGGTCGCGAACTTTGCGCAGCCGAAGAGCACGCCCGCGGCGCCCAAGTAGGCGATGGTCATCAGCGGGGATTGATTGATGCCAATGGCTTCACCGTGCATGAAGCCGAAGAAGGCGAGGCCCGCGGACACCGCCGCGAAGGCCGCGGCCTTGGCAAATGCTCGATCGATGATGAAGGCGCCGATGGCACCGAGCATCAAGCCACCGAGGATCGACCCGCCGCCCATCACTTCCAGGCCGTGATAGAGCACGCCCATCTGGCCGAGCTTCTCCATGCCGACCTTTTCGGCGGTGGTACCCGCGGCGCCCAGCGAGTTGTCGATGAGGATCTTGCCCCACGCGGCGAGGTGCGGCGTGAGCGCCAACACGATCGCCGGAGCGTGCGACTTGGGGCTCTCTTGGAACGCTTGCGAGCCAATCAGCATGCCGATGTACAGCAAGATGGGCGAAATCGCGACGACCGGGATCAGCGCGACCATCACCGAGATGACGCCGAACCAGGCCAAGATAATCACTGTGACGCCAGTGGCTGCCGAGTAGCCGATGCGACCGCCCATGGCCTTCCAACCTGGGTGACCGATGTACACCGCGTTGATGAACGGGTTGCCCATGCAGCAGCCGATCAAGCTCACAACGCCGTCAGCCGTGAGCACGCGCGTGGTCGGGAAGTTGTCACCCGCGATCGCCGCGCTCTCGACGTTGTCGAGCGCTTCCACCAAGTCGTAGATGCCGAAGGGGATGGCGGTGACCAGAATTACGCCCAAGAACTGAAAGCCCGAGAACACATGGCCGAACGCGGGGATGGGAACTGCGAAGCCGAAGTTCGAGACCGAATCGGCCAGCTTCTGGGTCGACATGCCACCGAAGTTGTAACCGAGTGCGGTCGAGCCCCAGGCGATCAAACTACCCGCCGCGATCGCGACCAAGCCAGCGGGGATGCCTTTGAAATAGCGCACGCCGCCGAACCAACTGGCCAGAATGATGGTGAAGCAAACGAGCCCGATCACCGGCGTCATGAACATCTCGAGTGCAGGCCGCATCGAGATGAACGATACGGAAACGCCCGCCAAGGTTCCGAGCAACGCGGCGCGAGGTGTGATCTTGCGAATCACGGGGGCGATGAAGCCGCCCGCCATCAAGACGAAGCTCTGCACGAACACCCAGCACAAGCCAGCCTCCCAACCCTTGATTGGGTCACCGGTCTTGAGCGCGATGGGCAGCATGATCACGAACACGACCACGAACATGTGCGGCACGCTGATGCCAGACGGCAACGCACAGACGTCGGTTCGGCCGGTCTTCTTGGCCAAATTGTAGGCCAGACGCGCGTAGTACACGGTGCTCAGACACAACATCAAACCCGTAGCGGGCAAGATGCGTCCGAACACGATGTTGTCCGGCATCTTGAGGACGAACCTCAAGAGTCCGGTGAGCACCAGCAAGTTGACCAGGATATTGGTGCCGAATCCGAAGTAGGCATTCCAATCACCTGGGGTCCACAGCTTTGGTTTCGCACTTTCGGTTGTCATCGCTTTGATCTCCGTCGTAACGCGCGGGCGCGCCTACGCTTCTGGATTGTTTCGAAGCGTTTTCAGCTATTGGGCGTGATGCACTCGGTAGAGAGCGCATGAATCACTACGTTTGCGATCTAGGCGCGCAGCTCGCCAACTTGTCTAGCGCCAATAACCGCACGCACTGCTCTCAAAATCAGCGCGCTCTCGTGAGTCGCGCGATCAGCGCGGACTTACCGCACAATCCGCGTGTCACAGATCGTCGAACACGGAGATCAATTGTTCGGCGAACGATGCGGCAGCGACCGGCAACACCCGACCACGCCGGCTCGCAAGGCGTAGGCTCGCTTGTTGCAATTCGGGATCGGTGAGCGGGATGGAGATCATTCCCGAAACATCCGGCTTCTTGCCGATGTGAAACGAGAAGCACAGGCCGTTGCTGGCCCGAGCGAACATCTTGGTGGTTTCGATCGAGTTCGAGACCAGCGCGGGTTCGAAGCGAATCGAATGGCGACGCAGTGACAGATCCATCAAGGCGCGCGCGGCCAAGGTCTCGTCCGGCATCGCGATCGGATACGCGACGCACTCGCTCAAGCGCAATTGGGTGCGCGATGCCAATGGGTGTTCGGGCGTGACCAGCACGCACAGGGGCTGAAATGTCTCCGCTAAAACCACCATTTCTGGCTCATCGTTGTGCTCGTGAGTCAGGATCAGCTCGACTTTGTCGCGCAGCAGCGCCGCGGCAATGTCCTTGGGCCCCCCGACCCGCACCGAGAAGCCAACCCCGGGATGTCGCCCGTGATACTCGGCAATCGCGTCGGGCAGCATGCGGCCCGTCACCGATTCGGCGACCGCAATGTGCACGCGGCCGTGCACCAGCCCGCGCAAGCCGTCGATCTGTGCCTCGACCAAGCGGAGCTCTTTGAGGGAGCGCCGGACGTATGCGAGCAAGAGCTCACCCGCCGCCGTCGCGCGCACGCCTCGCGGCAAGCGCTCGAACAGTGGTGAACCGACCTCGGCCTCCAGATCGAGCACGCGCCGGTTCAGCGCCGATGAGGCGATGTGCAACGCATCGGCGGCTTTGCGAATCGAGCCGTGACTCGCCACCGCGTCGAGATACGAAAAGATGGTGGGTGGCTGAAGTCGCCATGACGCGTTATCGCCGCCCGCCGCGGCGCGCGCGGACACCGGGGGTTCTCCCTTGTCGGAACGGTCAGCGGGTTTGCGAGGCACGGTTACGAGTAGAATGCCGGGAAGCGCGTGCGCGGTCTATGGCACCCCCACTAGGAGGAGCGAGGGGCCTATTTTCGGCGGTCCACCGCCCCGGCGCGGACGCGAAAACCTCGCTCGTTCGTGACGAGATGCCTCGAACGCGGCACTCGCGCGCGCTGCACGGCAGTCGCGACAATGCGGTCACGCTCAATAGAGCGGAAATCGACCAGAAATACGCGGCCCGCCAGCGAACTCGCTTTGGTCTGCTTATTGCTGACTGGGGTTCGCTTCTGGGCAGCGCGAAGCGCCACGAGCCAAGAGTTGGAAAGGAACAAATCATGAGGCATCTGGGACTATTTTTGCTGGGGTCGCTCGCGCTTGCGGCGTGCGCATCGAACAACACGCCACCGGCAGCCTCCTCGGGCACCGTGGCGCAAGCCACCAATGAACCCAACTACGGACCGGACTTCGCGCCGGCGTCTTCGGATGGGTTGGCCACCGCGCCAGCAGAGAAGCGTCGCGCGGCAAACGCAACACAGCCCGCGCCGTCGCTGGACGTGGCGAAAGACGAACGCGGCTCGGTTGCCGACCCGACGAACGCCAATGCGGCCGCGACCCCCGCGGATCGCACGGACCGCCCCGCGCCCGTCAATCCTGCGCCCGCCAAGACCGACGCCGACAATTCTCGCGTGAACCAGCGCGATCGAAACAGCGCGACCTTGACCCCGATGGATCAGGGCTCGAGCGCTTCGGACCGTAACATCACTCAGCAGATCCGCAAGGACCTGATGAAGGACAGTTCACTGTCGTTCACTGCCAAGAACGTCAAGATCATCACCATCGACGGCAAGGTCACGCTGCGCGGTCCGGTCAAGTCCGAGGCCGAACGCAGCACGATCGAAGCCGCTGCCCGACGAGCGGCGGGCGACGGCGCACGTGTCGACAGTCAACTCGAAGTCAGCAAATAAAGGGAGTAAGACCATGAAAAAGTCCGTCATCGGTATCGTTGAAACTCAGATCCAGGCCGAGCGCATCGTCGACACGCTGCAGCAGAACGGCGTCGCTTCCGGCGACGTCTCGGTCTTGTTCCCCGACAAGCGCGGCACGAAAGATTTCGCCCACGAACACAACACCAAGGCTCCGGAAGGTGCGGTCGCCGGTGTCGGCGCGGGTGGAGTGATTGGCGGCACCCTCGGCCTGCTCGCCGGCATCGGCGCTCTGGCCATTCCCGGTGTCGGTCCACTGATCGCGGCCGGTCCGCTGATGGCGACGCTCAGCGGCGTAGCTGCGGGCGCGACCGTGGGAGGCATTGCGGGCGGTCTGATCGGCTTGGGCTTGCCCGAGTACGAGGCAAAGACCTACGAAGGCAAGATCCGCAACGGCAACATCCTGATCGCTGTGCACGTCGACAACAGTGAAGGAGAGAAGCGCGCCAAGCAGACCTTGGAAGCCAACGGCGCGCATGACATCGCCGTCACCGGCGACTCGGCCGTGCCGAAAAAAACCGAGCAAGTCTCGCGCTTCTGATCTGAGCGGCCTCGGCCGACTCGAACCCGACCAGCGGGCGCCGCAGTGATGCGGCGCCCGCTCGTTCGTTTGTTCACCTCGCCAGTTCGCGGATCACGGCTTCGAGCCCGCGAGTTACTCGCGCCAAAGAATCGTAGTTCAACTGCTCCGGAAGATCCGAGGTGCGGTGATAATTGGGGTCGCGGAAAAGTGCGGTATCCGTCAGCATGATGGCCGGATACCGAGCACGCCGAAACGACCAATGGTCGGACCAGTCGACGCCGGGAAAGGTCGTGGGCAATGCGGCACCTTGAGACGGAAACGGTTCTGCGCGCCGAAAGGAGCCGATCGCCGTGCGCAGCAAGGAACGCGAACCGAGATCTCCGACGAAGCCTAAAAAGTTCCCGCGCGAGGGATAGAACAGACCGATTGGGAACGGATAATGCTGCGAGCCGGCTTCCTCGCTGTAGTAACCCATCGTCTCGAGCGACAGCATGGCCACGATCGGATCGCCGCGCTTCCGGCTATTGTCGGCGTTGACGGTCGAGCCCATGCCCGGATTCTTGAAATAGGGCGCCTCCTCATTGACGAAGAACACGAAGCGTACGCGGCTCTGCGCGGGAGTTTGGGCGAAGCGCTTGGCCAACTCCAAAGTAGCCGACACACCAGAGCCGTTGTCGTTGGCGCCGGGCCCAGTCGCGACCGAATCGTAGTGAGCCCCGACGACCACGATGCGCTCGCGGTTCTTGCCGCTCACTTCGAAGATCACGTTTTGCGCGTGCCCGCCCGCGGCGCCCACGTCTTCGAG
>Ga0247758_1002231_pt1 | contig 11175 bp, 7 predicted proteins | sample UWRJL156409C4_FD_180950 | JGI IMG/M metagenome (GOLD analysis project Ga0247758, IMG submission 180950) | Plant litter microbial communities from Arlington Agricultural Research Station in Wisconsin, United States - UWRJ-L156-409C-4 | ecosystem: Environmental > Terrestrial > Plant litter >... | reverse complement strand
TATCGGCGAGACGGAGACGGGTCTCGAGTTTGTTCACGAAGGGTGACCAGACATGGCAACCGGGGGTGTTGAAGCCTCGGTAGACGATGAGCTGAGGGAGGGATTTGGTCGCCATGTTGAGAAGTGGCAGCCGCAGGTCGTTGTTTGTGTTTGGGAAGACAGTGAAGAGGGTGTTTGCCGAGGCTTCAAGGCCAAGATGGTATTTAAACCTGTTGCCTTTGTGAGGACAGTGCTCATGGGGGTTGAGTGTTCTAAGACACCCATGTCAATGAGATGATAAAACGGACCAGTAGGATGCTGTCCCGCGGCCAAACTGCATGCTCCTTCCCGTCGCAAATCAGCTGACTTCGCGACTTCGCGTTTCGCTTCGAGCTCGCGTCGCGCAGGATCAACTCCTTTCCGCCAAGACCCCTGCATGGTGGCTTTTCCGACCAGTCGGAACGGAGATGATTGCCAGGCTCGCACTCACCGCGAGCTCGGACTTATGCAATCGTTCACAGCTCGTCGAGATACTCTTCGCCCAATAATGAAGCCCTTTCGTCAGTCGTTCCAGACTCAACGTCCCCACGCGGGCTTCTGGTCTCCAGGAACATCACGGCACGACACCAACTCAGGATTGGCATCCAGGAGCGTGCTCCCAGGGCAGAAGCATACGGCGTGACTTCCTCGATAACGTTATCGCGATCGTATCTCCGAGGCCGTTGGTCGGAGGTGAGTCGTATCAACACCCCGACAGGCATCGAGATGCACCCCAATGCGAGGCACATCCCCCACTGAACTGCGGTGAGCCGTGTTACAGAAAGTACGCTGCCGCCGAATTGGACTATTATAACTTGGATGACAGTGATGAAAGCCATAACACCGAGGAGCCATCCGTTGCGATGAATCCCTGCAAAGATGTTGAAGTTGTCGAGTCGGCGATTGCTGCCAAAAGTTAGCAAAACTGCATGCCGCCGAAGAATCTGAAGGAACCCACTTGAGAAGATTGAAGAACAGTAGCCAGACGTAAGTATTGAAAGTTACTGTCTGGAGAAGTCCCCGCTCTTCCTCCGACATCGTCTCACCCTTGCCAAGAGCTCCCATCCAGACGTAACTGAGGCAGATGACGGTGGTGAACTGGCAAACGGCCTGTCCGATGATCATTTTCAAAGCCGCGGGTGATATCAACGCCGCCGTGCTGCTTGCCGTGCTACTTTCCGGCCTTCTTTTCAGCACGCTTGGATCCGGCTCATCGGTCGCCAAGCCTAACGCGGCAAGGGGATCCATAATCAGGTTGATCCAAAGCCACTGCGCTGTTGTGATATTTATGCCGGGGAGGAAGTATTTGGATAGCGTTAAGTTGAGCACGGTGATTCCGGTCGAGCTGGTCGTGACGGCCAGTTGGAACTGGGAAACGGTCAGTCTATCGCAAAGGTCAGTTATCCCGGTGGGACCCCCTACCCGTATAAACTTTTTGATGGCATCGCCAACTGTTCTGCCGCGCGCAATTGCTTTGACAATGGACGAAAAGTCGTCATCCATCAGGACAATCGACGATGCTGCCTTTGCGACTTCGGTTCCGGATCCCATTGAAAGGCCAACGTCCGCGGCGCATAGAGCTGGGCCATCATTAGTCCCATCACCCGTCACAGCAACGGTCTCACCGCGCGCCTTAAGCATCCGAACCAGGAGCTCCTTGTCTTCTGGGGTGGATCTCGCCAATACTTGGAGTCTGGGCAGGATTTGATCTCTTTCAGCCTCCGGCAACGCCTTGAACATCGAGCCCTCTATGACCACACCATCCGGCATCAATATCCCACTTGCTTTCGCAACCGCCCTTGCTGTCTTGATATTGTCCCCCGTGACCATCCTGACGGTGACCCCGGCGAGTTGGCAGAGTGTAACAGCTTTCTCAACGCCAGGCCTCAGGGGGTCATGAATGCCGAAAACACCAACAAGTGTGAGGTCTCGGCACAGCATATTGAGCTGCTCGTCACAACTGTCCGAGCTTTGCGGTAGCCCCGCTGGAGGCCAGGTGGGAAAGTCCCGGTAGGCCAACGCAAGAGTCCTCAGTGCGTCTATCGCGTACTTGTCAACGGCTTCGGACACGCAGCGGTGGCGCTCGAGTGTCAACTCTGACTCCTCGATCCGTTCTGTAGGGCCCATCACGATGCTGCTGCATCTCCACAAGAGTATTTCCGGTGCGCCTTTTGCGTACAGCCGATAGGGGCCATTTGGTAGCTGTATCACGGTGGCCATGTACTTGTTGCGTGAATCGAAAGGGAATCGCGTTACCCTGTTGCCTCGATTGCCTCGATTACCTCCATCCATCCCCTGTAGTGACGCATTGTCCAGCCGCTCCGCAAACCGCAAGAGTGCGGACTCGGTTTGGCAGCCGACGAACTTATTTTTGCCTTTTCGGGAGTCCTTGAATGCCGTCGAATTGAGACAAACCGAGTCGACGAGGAGCGCCTTCATACCAGGGGAAAGCTCGCTGAACATCCTACTCGGCACGTGAGATGAGCCCAAACGAGAATAATATCCTGCCAGACCAGGCCCGGATGAGGTGATCATGTCCATAAATGAAGTGTCTCCGATGATCCCCGCCGCAACGTGCATTTCGTTCATTGTCAAAGTCCCAGTCTTGTCAGTGCATATCGCAGTCACGTTACCCATGGTTTCGCATGCTGCTGGCCGTCTTACCAGCAGCTGGTCCTTCTTGTGCATCATCAATGTGGAATACACAAGACCAAGCGTGACGGCAACTGGGAGACCTTCCGGGACGATGACAACCAACAGGGCTATCGCTCGTGTGAATCCTTCAAGGATAATTGCGATCAGAGAGTCGCCCTCGTTCGACCGCCGGATAGTCGCCATGACCACAAATGCGAAGAATAGTATAACGGCCAAGACTACTGCTGCCCAAGAAACCTTCTCGGTTAGAAGCTGCAAGCTCCGCTCTAATGGCGTCTTTTCACGGGACCGCTTCACACGACTCTTGACTTTTCCATCACAGGAGTTGATGCCAACACCAGTAACTAGATAAGTACCAGTTCCATTAAGCACCTTGCTGCCGGAGAGGATGAAGGGTTTAGCAGCCCCTGGGACGTGGTCGTAGCCATCACCGAGGCGCCGGTAGGCTTCGTCTCCGCAAATCTTGGATGCTGCCTGGGACTCCCCCGTGAATGAAGACTCGTCGCATGTGATATTGCAATACGAGTCGCACGAGATCAAAATACCGTCAGCAGGGACGATGTCACCGGCCTCCAGGCAGAGGACATCTCCGACCAAGATGCCATGCACGGGAATGATAACCTTCTCGCCGGTTCGGATGGCCCTGACGTTTCGATCATCTTTCTGGGAACAGAGTAAGCTTGGTGGTATCAAGAAAAGGATGGCGACTTACTCGTTTCTCCAAGTTCGAGAACTCCTTCTCCTTCAGCCACTCGGGATATGTAGCCACGAGAACCACAAAGATGATTGACACCATAATCACAGCACCACTCAAGCACTTCCAAAAATTAGCACTCATCAACCCCAGGATACTCTCCACCAATCCACATCCAAAGAGAATGAGGAGAGTGTTTTCGGTGATAGCGTCCAGGGCCAGCTCGAAGAAGCCCTTGACCTTGGCCTCTGGCAGCTGGTTGATCCCGAAAACGTCTTGTCGCGTCATGCGTCTAGAAGGCGTGACACCCAACGGTTTGAGGTTGCCTGATTTGGCCAGCGACAGGACGGCCGAAGCGTTTGCGTGTGTCTGGTCCACGCTCAATCCCGCCTCGCAATTTGTGTGCAACCCTTTTTCGATACCGCGGAGCCCCTCAAACTTCTTGAAGATCTCGAGGGGTGGGTTTGCGGTTATCATGTCAGCAAGCTGTGATGCTGAGTAGGCGAACGTCATTTTGTTTGGTGACTGTGGGGGCACGTCCGTCGATGCGGCGGAGAAGTAGGAATTGGGACGGCTGTTATTGTTTAATGGTGTCGGAGTTTCTAGGGAACTGGGCGAGGCAATGGGTACTTCGAGACGGTTGCCGCGCGGGACAATAACAATGGCAAGGTTTGGTTTTCGATCGTCCCGCGCTCCCACATCCACGTCCTCCGCTCCCATATCCATGTCCTCGTCCGCCATGATCGCGATGTAGATGCCTACCTGGGATGAAGCGCATGATGTGAGCGGTGCTGATTGCGAGGATGCTTCTGGGGCGGTGTAGAACTCACAATGGCAAGGCCCTCTAATCGGGTTTGCTTGTGGGAGTTTTGGTCGCTCCTTCCTGCTTCTGGAACGAGCTGCGCGGGCGGAAGGTGCTCGAATTGAAGATTCCTTCCAATGCCAAACTGCCCGAGCTGGATTCACAATTCAAGCGCCGCCACAAACAATGGAAGCGGTCTCTAACTCGATGCCGCAATTCTGATTGCCACGTTTTTCTTTTCCGCGTGAGGGTCGAATAACTTTGAGCCAAGCCGAGAAGAATATTCAGTTTGCGAGAAAGTTGTGAGGGGCTCCCTGTGTTGATAGGGAAAGAGGGACTGACACGAACGTCCCAGAGGTGATCCGAGGGAAATACCGCAACATGGCCGTCCAGATACCCCAATAAAGCCCCCAACTCATCTTAACCAACATCGACTGGGTCAGCGGCGTCGGTGAGAAGGACTGGAAGCTTGAGAGAGTTTCAGCCTCCCGATCATCCCCGAGCCTTGGGCTTCACATGCTCTTTGTCGCTGCCAATTGTTGCGATTCACGACACGCGTGGACCCACGGACAAAAGATTAGGTCTCTCGGGCCCCATGTGAGGGCAACTCTCTTACCAGAACAGCGGCTGGCGCTCCCCACCGTGTCGGACGGACTGGTTCGGCTACTTCGGTCGGCGGTCCAACATACTTCCGCACACCAATTTCTCAGGCCATAAAATACGAATTCCCATCCAAATCACAGGGATCGTCTCTGATTCGCTTCCTCAGGCATTTTATCCCCCATCGTGTGTCTCTATGAGCTGGATCTCAGAATGGACACACAACCGACCTCCGCGAACACGTTAAGCGTGTTCAGCGACAAGCCCGACATCCTCCTCTCCGAGCAGAGCGTTTCTGGGGTTAACGACAGTCATGAGACTCGTCAATCACGGACTCCTCTCTTCCTTCAGTTGTGGAGCGACAAGCCGACTTGCTCCTTAGAGAGCCGACGCTGCCCGAAGTGGTGGGGATGGTTCCAGCCGGACCAGTTACGCCCCGAAAATGAGCTCACCTCCAAGTTACGCAACAACCTTCTTCCCGTCATCGGCTTCATCGAGCTCGCCAATGCCGGAGACTTCCCGGCCAACGTTTGGAACGAGTCGCCGCTGCCAACGCTGGCGATAGTCCTCATGGCGGTAGGCGGCACGCTGGCTCTCAGCATGCTCCCTTTCGTCGCCTGGGATGCTGTCCTGAGCTGGCAGAACATCCGCGCCCTTCGTGCGGAACGCAGACGTCTACATCGGCTGAAGCTGAGAAAGGAGAAAGAGTTCAACCACGAGACAGTCCGTTCTGTGAACTGCCTCCTGAATGTCAACTTCAGAGAGCAGGGCACCGAGTGGGTTGATCGCTTTGGGATGGACACAATCATGGGGTTCGGGGCTCTGATAGTGGGCGTCGGGACCTACATGGCCATTGCCGGCGCAAACCCACGCATCCACTTGGCGAGCGACCTTCTCACCGGCTACATCGGCAACTCACCTTGCGCCCTCTACGGGTTGGTAAACTTGGCTTGGGCAATTTGGGTCTGGCTCCGAGCCGGCAAACATACGAGCGCGCCATGCAAGGTATCGAACCACAAGATCGAGAAGCTGCTCCAACGCCGCGCGAAAGAGTTCAGGATACACAGTCTATTAAGCGGCATGGCCGGCATCGTCGCAGGGGCTGCCTCTCTCATGACATACACCCATTGGGAAGCATATATTGTCTTGGCTGTGTGCTTGGTTCTCTCTGTGGTACTCAACTTCTTTTGGCGACACCGGCTTGGTTATGATCGTCCGCTCTTTCGAGATGGGCAGGATCTGGGCTTTTCCGAGGACGACATCATGACGGCCCTTCAACACGTCACCGAAATGAGGGCCAAGACTGAACCCTTTAAGTTGAACCCGCGGGCCTCGTTGTCGGATATCATGGAATTTCTCCGGTTACACAACCTGTTTGAGGACTTTTGTCTCAAGTGTTGTAGCAAAAATATGACAGCTTCTATACCGCCTGGAAATAAAATTGATGTGGAGGAACTTCTTTGTTTTGCCGCTGGAGATAAGACGCGTACTTTGAGGATCCTCAATGCCGCTGAGGCGGTGGTCAAAAGAGCAGCGCCGAGCTGCTTTGCGTACCAGGAACGCTGGCTTCTCGAGACATTGGGCTGTTATCGGACCATCCCCGTCGATTCGGAACCTCCTATGGCCCCACGCTTGTCGGTGGGAATCGACTCATCTCGGAGGATGGGATGCAGAGGCTCATGGAACACAAGACCCAGCCAGTCTTCACGGAACAGCTCGCCCTATGAGCACGAGAAAACTGTTGGGCTTTGCGACAAGGACTCGAAGTCTAGCATGCCTCTTGCGAAGGAACTGGATGGAAGTGAGGATATTGTCTGAGTACCCTGGCCAGTTGGATGTGAGCCTCTCAAGGGCATCACAGCCTACATTCGCTGTCTTTAATTTAAATTCTTCGACGACAACGCGGGCCATTACTTTCGGCTAGACTTGGTAGATATTAGGAATTGGAACTTGGGCTCCTCTGAGAAATAGAAACAGCCACTTACAGAGGAGCCCAAGAAGGGAACAAAACCACGGTGAGCAAACCAACCTCAGGACGACACATGCTGACCCACCTAGATCAACCTTGTTGCCGACGCCGAGCGAAGATCCGACACGATAACGGCCCGAGCCGTTTCTGACTCCTGAGACACGCTTCCTCCACTCGAAGAGAAGACACATCCATGCGCCATCGTGCCAACTCGGTCTCCTCTCCTCGCTCCATATCATGCTTTCCAACTAGATAGGAGAGCAAAGCTAACACGGCCTGGCTTTAGATCTTTCCCATTTCTTGCGCCATTCTTGCGCCGTTGCTCATGAGCATCATCGCCCGGCGTGAGGCAACAGCGACAACGGAGCAAGACCTGAAGTGACATTTTGACTGACTTGATGATGACTGACTGGCTGTGACAAGGTGTTATTAGCATCAAACAGGATGCCCTGCATTGTAGCAAGTCCTCCTCAGACCAAACAGACCAGGCTTGCATTCTCGTGGCCCAACTTGACATTGCCATAGGCCTCCGCTGAAAAGGATGGGACGTTGGCTCGACACTTTGGTCACCCAAAAGAAAGCCCTGCCTCTGGGTAAAGATATCTCCGCTCCTTCTGTTTTTCTTCCGTTTCTTCGACCAACGATCAACTTGGGGAACTTCCCAAGTTGCACTTTTCATCCAGGACCTTCCTCAAGCGTTTTTCAACTACTCAAGCGAAACTTTTCTTTCCATTTTATCTCCAACTCCCAACAACGCTCATCACTTTGACACCACGTCGAGAGCGGGTCATCTTTTGACTTCGCGGCAACTGAAGAGTTCTTTCTCAAACTCGCGCGGTTTTATTATAAACTTCTCTTCTTTTCCACCTGCTCCTATCCTAAATATACTCACGAAATCTCGCGCCTTTCTGCTTTTCTTCCGCGTCGGGCGACGGAAATTCGATCCCAAATCTCTCTCTTTCACCGCGCAAAAAACGATCTCTCGAGGCCGAAGCTTGTTGCCTCGGCCTCGAACTTTCATCGTCTTCCTCTTCTCGTAGAGATCTTCTTCAGATGATCCTTCGCGCACCGACTCACCGCTGAGTCCTAGTGGCTCGGTTTCATTTCACGGAAATTAGGTCTTCCTAGGTCTCAACATTTTGATCTGGTCGCCTGGAAAGCAAAGCAAACGCATGTATCATCCCGAATCCCCGAGTTCCGGTCCTGGCTAAACGATCCTCTCCAGAACAGAAACAACACATTCAAACCCTCCGAAGATGTATGGATTTGACTTTGACGAGCGCCCTGACCCGCGCTCGGCATGGATTGAGGACAAGATCGCCAAAATCCGCCCAGAGTACCTCAAACACCAGTTCCGCAGCGAGCACAAGTCAATTTGCCAGGCGCTTCGCAAGATCAAGTGGGAAACCTCCGACCGAACCTCGAAGCCCACAATGCCTTCCAAGCAGCTGGTGTATGACCGCCTCCACAACCACCTTCTCAGAAAGCAGGACGTGCCTGCATGGGTGGCCGAGGCGGTTAGACTCCTCTACGACCATGAGACGTTCCCTGACTACATGGTGATGAAGCTGCGATACAACAACTGGCAACCCAATCTGATCAACATCCCGGGTCTTTCAGAAGTCGCCCGCAAGTGTGGCGTGCCCATCAAGATTGAGGATGACGATGGGATCTTCACCATCTCGGAAACACAGCTGGTGAAGGAGGAGGCATCGGGACGTGTGAATCTCGCTGATATCGCTGAGCACCCGCGACGGCCACATTCGAGGCGAGAACCCCCTGGCCTGTCGTACACGGACTTTACCCTCATCCAAGATCCGGAGGTGAATCTCTCGCCAACCCTCTCCAATCGCCTAGCCAACGCCAATAATCCCGCGCCGCGACGCTCTCCTGCGCAAGCCAGTATTCTCATCAAGGATGAGCCGCAGGATGACGATGGCAGTTTTGGGGACGTAACGCCATTGCCTGTTAGACGTGCCCGTGTCCGTGCCTATGCCCGTGTTCTTAAGCGGGAGGCGAGGGGAACGAAGAGGGAAGCTCCCGAAGATGACGGTGATATCATGAGCGAGGACGAGATATTTGCTAGGCTGAGGAGACGCAGAATCTTGGCAGACAGCTCAAGTCCTGAGCAACCGGAGAATCCCGCCCGAGTCCCGGGCCTTGGTCAGGGAATCAGGCGAGAGAGCCCCGACATTGATATCAAGGCGGCTCCCCCGTCTGCTTTATCCCGTGAACCATCGGCTCGGAGAGTAAAGGAAGAAAGCCCCGAGTCTGCTCTGAGAGCGGCCCAAGCCCGCATCGACAGAGAGCCATCGATCGGTGGTTATCGGCCTGCTCGGGCTCATGGAGCTGGCGGCTCTGCAACCAACACGGCGTCTCAGTCGAGTTCGAACTGGGGCAGCTTTCGGTCTACCAACATATTCCCGGAACTCTCCCAGCCGACTGCGCCGAGAAACTCAGCGAGCAAGGTCGTGCATCGGAATAAATTCCCCACCCCTCGGCCCTCCCGCCCCGGCAACGCCAGCAGCTCGACCAAGAACGTCGATTCCCAGCCCGAGAGCGCAAGAGCTTCCTCCCTTCTGAGTCCGTTCACTTACAGTCAGTTCCCTCCCCGTCGTACCTTGAGTTCGGGAAGCGAGGGTAGCAGCTCTACGCCAAAGATCAAGGAGGAGCCCACCGATGACTATGACTCTATCCCGTACGGCTTCACCGGTTTCCATTTCTAACTGAAGGATGGGCATAGAGGCGAGCCTGTGAAGGACTGGGGGACTGTCCGGATTTGGTTCCTCAAGCTTCTTTATCATTTTCTTTTTTATTCAAATTTCTGCCCTATCAGCTTCCGATAGATCGGGCTTTCGGCGGTGGCTTTGCTTCGTTTGGTTTGAGATCGGAAGAAGAGTCAATTCAGTTTAAAGTGATCGGATGAGGAAAATGACATGAGCTGGGAACAAGCAGGAAAAACAGAGCTCGTCGATTCATCGGGACATCGTCAGGTTCGTGACAGACCTTACAGCATATATTTGGAAGTTTTTATATTTTTCATGCGGTGCTTTTTAAAGCCACCAGACACTGCTTGGGCCCTTGATGGAATGGGGCACCGCATTCAAGGAGTATGCTTTTAGAAGGTTGCTGAGCGCTGGCTTTCTTGCCGAATGAGCTCCAACTGGCGTGCATATATCTTTCATCAAACGGTTTCGGGAAAAGAAGGAAGGAGGCTCTGGTCGCCCAGAGACCTGCTGCGGGGATGAGTACGACCTGGCATGAGGAGCATTCGCTCTCATGGGCTTCTAGGGACGTTAAGAGCTGCAGGGCGACCCATCACACTATATTTATCATTTAGCTTTGCCTTGTTTTTCTTATATGATAGGTTTGCTGACAAAGAATGATTTTCCTTTTGATCTCACTTGTTAAAAGGTGCATGAATGTTTAGTGAAAAGAGAGATACACATCGATGCAGGCCACGTCCTCTCATAATGAAGAGAACCGTGACGTCGAAGTGCATTCCTACTATACGCGACGATTGCCAGAAGCGAGCTTGAATAGACTTCCAAATTCGCGACGCTGGAGCCCTGCAAAGACACCAGAGCTGAGCCACTGCAAATCGCACAAAATTGCTGATCTTTGATCTGACGCGACGCGTCCCGCGCAACGACACACCATACAAGATACTTCGTAGGTACGACCATCCCCTCCTCGCTGTCGACGTCGTGGAACAGCCCACAGCACACCGTCCTTTGCTGCCACGGCCTCACCCCGGCTTGAGACCAAAAAAATGAAGAATTGGGATGACGTCGCCCAGGCCAAACCCAATGCGCTGTACCTCAGTGACAAGCAAAACCCAATTCCCTCGCACCCGACCACCTCAGCGCACCCGCCAGTCTGTTTCATTGGCGTTTTGCGGCCCAAGCCCCACCAAACGCACAAACCAGCCAATGACTAAGCAAGAACAACACACCGTGCCAGCTGGATTTGCAGCGGGTGCGTGGGTGATTGCGGGTCCCGGCCGGCATATTTGACCCGCCGCGGACCCCAATACGCGCACCGCCCCTCTTCCCTCCCCGCCCGCCACACTGGACTGGAGGACACACCCCTTTTGTTTTCCCCTCGTGCACCTTACCCGCACTCCCGCCGCGACCAAACTCAAAAACAACAATCAACAATCAATCCACACCTACCAACCAACCAACCAACCAACCCACTTTCCTATCGCCCGACCCGACCCTTGCGACGACCGATCGCTCCCAACTCCACCATCGCCTCGCCTCGCATCGCGCGAACACTACGAAACCTAACCCAACCATCCGCACTACCAACCTGACACAGGTCCAAAAACCACAACAACCTCAAAATGGTCTCAACCCGCTCCGCCTCCGCCGCCCTCGCCACTCCCCGACGCACCTCCCCCTCCTCCTCCGCCGTAACCCCCCTCCCCTCCCC